>Ga0315279_10004191_pt1 | contig 19495 bp, 13 predicted proteins | sample YL17G06_20_MG_FD_203694 | JGI IMG/M metagenome (GOLD analysis project Ga0315279, IMG submission 203694) | Sediment microbial communities from Yellowstone Lake, YNP, Wyoming, USA - YL17G06_20 | ecosystem: Environmental > Aquatic > Freshwater > Lake > Sediment | place: USA: Wyoming | collected... | reverse complement strand
GCAGTATCGAGTCTGCCCTGGCTCCCACGTCGGCCACGGAGCAAAGGCTACGGTGTGGCTGTCGTGTGGCCCCCTCATCAGTGTACTGCGAACTGTCGCTTCCACAAGATTCATAATACTAGGAGCACACGCGGTATGTCCAAAGTTACCATGGATTCGTTGGAATACTATGCCCGTCCGGGGCCGATGACCGACCCGCGCGACCAGGCTGACTTGTTCCGGGACTTGCCCTCCGAAATCCCGGCGCTGTGCCAGGTAGTGCAAGGCGTCCTGCTTCACATCTTTTGGGCGGAGCGGTACGGCGTAAAACTTTCGGAGGAGCGCAAGCAAGAGGTCAACATCCGCCCGGTGGCGCGGCGATTGGCACGCATCCGGGAAGTGAATCGTCTTCCGCTGGTCATCCTGCGCCCGGTTGAGGAGCGGCAGGTGGGCAACTGTCACGATTTCTCCACGCTGTTGTGCGCCATGCTGCGTCACCAGGGCGTGCCCGCTCGTGCCCGGTGCGGATTCGGCAGATACTTTGTCCCGGAGCACTATGAAGACCACTGGGTGTGTGAGTACTGGAAGGCGGATGAGCAGCGGTGGGTGATGGTGGACCCGCAGCTCGACGCGCTCCAACGCAAGGTTTTGCAGATCAATTTTGATCCTTGCGACATGCCGCCGGGGCAATTCTTGCCTGGCGGCCAAGCCTGGCAATTGTGCCGCTCCGGCCAGGCCGATCCCGATCACTTTGGAATCTTTGACATGCACGGCTTGTGGTTCGTGCGAGGCGACCTGCTGCGTGACCTGGCCTCGCTCAACAAGATGGAGCTTTTGCCGTGGGATTGTTGGGGGCTGATTGAGGGAGAGGACAAGGACCTATCCGCAGACGACATGGCATTGCTGGATCGCGTGGCGGCGCTGACACTGGCCGATAACAGCGCGTTCGCCGAGATGCGGACGCGCTCTATGAGAATGACGCCCACTTATGCGTCCCATCCGTCATCAAGAGTTATCCGGGAAGCGGTGTCCAGACGGTAGAAATCGCAAGTATATCCTGAACGTTAACCCTCGTCCCCAACCCTTCTCCCAAAGAGACGCCGAAGGCGGGGAGCGCACTCCCTCGCCCTCTGGGAGAGGGTTGGGGACGTGGGATAGTCTTGCGATCACAGGTTGCCCGAGTCATCTGACGTTCGTCATTCGACATTACACTCGCTTCACCGCCACTGTCACCGGCTGACCGTCCAGCTTGAACGACTCTGACTTTTCTCCGGCCGGCGCATCGCTGGGTTCAAGCGTCACGCTGAGCGTTTCGGCTTTGATGTAATCGGCCCACGTGGCGATTGCCCGCGCCACCTCTCCCGTTGCCTGGTAGCTCGTCTCGATGCGATCCGAGAGCTCAAAGCCCGCGTCCTTGCGCAGCGTCTGGATGTGACGCACGATTTCGCGTGCCTGCCCCTCGGCCGCTAGATCGGGTGTAAGGCGTGTGTCCAGCGCCACGACCACACCGCCTTCGGCCTGCACCGCAAAACCTTCGTGCGGCTGCGCCTGGATGAGCACCTCTTCCGGCGCGAGCGTAACGGGTTGATCATCCACACTCAGCGTGAGCGATTGACCGGTGCGCAGTGTGTGCGCAGCGGCATATGGCTCAAGCGCACTGAGCGCCGCGCGCACCGCCGGGAACTGCTTGCCAAACTTTTTGCCCAGCACACGGTTATCGGGCAACAGCTTGTAGCTCACCAGGTCTTGCTCGCGCTCGGCAAACTCGACGGTCTTGACGTTCAACTCGTCGGCCACGATGTCAGCCAATCGCGCGATGCCCGCCTTTTGCCCTGGCTCCGCCACTATGAATGTCCGCCCCAACGGTTGGCGCGCCTTGATGCCGGACGCGGCCCGCAACGCATGGCCCAACGCTACAACCTGCCGCGCGGCAGCCATGTCGGCCAACAACGTGCGGTCGCTTTCTGTGAGCGGCTCGCCCTTTGGCCAATCGGCAAGGTGAACGCTTTCGGGCGCATTGGGATAGGCGTTGCGCACCAGGTTCTGGTACATCGCCTCGGTGACGAACGGCGTCAGCGGCGCGAGCACGCGAGTGAGCGTGGTCAGCACGGTGTACAGCGTGCTATAGGCCGCGTTCTTGTCCGCGTCGGCTTCCGATTTCCAAAAGCGGCGGCGGCTGCGGCGCACATACCAGTTGCTCAGATCGTCCAGGAATGGCTCGACCGCTTTGGTCGCGCGCAGAGCGTCGTAATCGTCCAGCGCAGAGGTGACCTCGGCGACGAGCTCCGAAAGCCGCGCCATGATCCAGCGATCCAATATGTTAAATGTGCCGGGGCGGCCCTCGGTCGGCGTCCAGCCGTCCACGTTGGCGTACATCACAAAAAACGAGTACACGTTCCACAGTGGGATCAAGAAGCGCCGCCGCACTTCATCCATCGTGTGATAGCCGAACAGCATGTCCGATTCGGGCCGCTGGCAGCAATACGCCCAGCGCATCACGTCCACGCCGGCGGTGTCGGCGGCTTCGTTGAACTCGATCATGTTGCCCGCCGACTTGTGCATCTGTGTGCCGTCTTCGGCCAGCAACGTGCCAAAGCCAAACACGGTGCGAGTCGGCGGGCGGCGCTCCAGCACGGTGCTCATCGCCAGCAGGCTATAGAACCAGTTGCGGAACTGGCCGGGGAACGACTCGGTGATGAAATCGGCCGGGAACCATTTTTCCCAATAAGCGCGGTCGGTGCGATAGCACATCGTCGAATAAGCCACGATGCCCGCGTCGAGCCACGGATTGCCCACGTCGGGGATGCGGCTGGCGGTCGCGCCGCACTGGCTGCACGCGATCTTGACACCATCCACCCACGGGCGATGCGGCGCGTGGCCGACAAACTCTTGCCAGCCTTCGATGGCGCGCGTTTTCAGTTCCTCGCGGCTGCCCATCACTTCAAAGTGGCCGCACGCCGAGCACACCCAGATCGGCAGTGCCAACCCCCAGTATCGCTTTTTGCTGATCATCCAATCGTGCATGTTGCGCAGCCAGTCCATCTCGCGGTCGTAGCCAAAGGCCGGGATCCACCGAATCTGATCCACCACATCCATCATCTGGTAGCGCAGGCTGGCGTCCTTTTCTTCTTGCGTGAGTTGATCGCGCGGCTTGTCATAGATCTGGCCCATGCTGATGAACCACTCGTCCACCAGGCGGAAGACGAGCGGCGTGTGGCAGCGCCAACATTCGGGGTAGCGGTGCGTGTAACCTTCCAGCTTGTAAAAGCGGCCCTTGCGCTTCAAATCCTCGACGATTTCGTCTGTAACCGACATCACATCCCGACCGGTGAGCCAGCTAAAGCCATCCGCGTAGACGCCATACTCGTCCAGCGGCGCGATGACGTGCAGGTTCTGCACCTTGCTCAAGGCAAAGTCTTCTGCGCCGCAGCCGGGCGCGATGTGAACGATGCCTGTGCCCTCTTCCTCGCCCACTTCGTTCCACAAGACCACTCGGTGGTCGGCAGCGGAGCCGGACGCTTGCTGTGCGGGCAAATCATCAAAAGGCCCGTCATACGTCCAGCCGTCCATCTCTGCGCCCTTAAGCTCGCTCAGCACTTGATAGTCTCCGACGAGCATGTGCAGACAGCCGCGACTCAAGTAGAACATCTCGTCGCCTTGCTTGACGCGGACATAGGTGAGGTCAGGCCCGACGGCGGCGGCGACGTTGCTCGTCAACGTCCACGGTGTGGTCGTCCACACGAGCAGCGACTCGCCCGGCTTTTCGCGCAGGGGGAAGCGGACGGTGAGACCGGGGTCGGTGCGCTCAATGTAGCCTTCGGTCACGATCTCGTGCTGGCTGATGCCGGTGGCGCAGCGCGTGCACCAGGGCATCACGTCGTGGCCTTTGTAAATCCAGCCGCGCTCGTGGCAGCGTTTGAGAAAACTCCAGATTTGATAATTGTTCTCGTTCGAGAACGTAAAATACGAGCCGCCCATTTCTGGCAGACCCAGTTGCCCCACCATTTGTTCGACGGTGTTGGTGACCAGGCCAAGCGGGCCGCGCAGCGTGATGCGTTCCTGTGGCGTCTCGACAATCTTGCGTGAGAGCATTTCGAGCACTTCCGAGTCATTCCAGTCCATGTTCATGCCCAGCCGGATGGACTGTTGCGTCTGGACGCCGGCAAAGTGCAGCACACGGCTTTTGCACAGCCGGACGAATTTATCCAGGCCGTAGGCTTCGATGTCCTTTTTGGACGTAAAGCCCAATTCTTTTTCGACGTTCACTTCAACCCATAGCCCCTGGCAGTCAAAACCGTTCTGCCAACGTTGATCGAAACCTTGCATCGCCTTGTAACGCTGGTACACGTCTTTGTAAGTGCGGCCCCAGGCGTGATGCGCCCCCATTGGGTTGTTGGCCGTGATGGGACCATCCAGGAATGACCAGGTGGGGCGTCCAGCCAGCTTGCGCCGGAGCTTGTCGAACTGGTCGTTCTCGCGCCAGAAGCGAAGTGTGTCCTGTTCCATTGCGGGAAAGTCTTGGATGGTGACTGGTTGAAACATGGTTCCCTCCTCAGATACGATTACAGCGTTGTCCACATTCGGCGGACCGCTGTCTTGTAGCCAAGTTTCTCGTAAAACGCGATTGCGCCCTGATTGAACTCCCATACATTCAACTCGACTTCGTGCACTCCTCGCTCGCAGGCCCATTGATGCACTCTTTTCATGAGCGACTGGCCAATGCCAGAGCGCCGAAAGTCTTTCCCTACCACCAGGCTGTCCGCCTTGGCATATCGTCGCGGCGTCATGATAGGGTGAACGGGCGCTTCTCGGATATCTACCTGAATAAAGCCTATCACTTGCCCTGCACTCTCGGCAACGAACAGCCTAGAGTTCTCGTTCGCCAGAATGTCGGCGATGTACTCGGGCGTTCGGGCCGGGCCATCGATTGGCCGGAAAACATGCGGCACGGCCTGGCTGTGATAGGTGTCCACTTCCGCAAATAGCTCGCACAAGCCTGGATAGTCTGCTTGTGTGGCTTGACGAATCGTATAGTTCATGCCGGTCCCTCAACAGCTTGAGATAGAGAAACGCTCTCGCCTCACACAGAGACGAGAGCGCACACTCCCGTGGTACCACTCTGATTGCCCACACCCCACGACCGCTATAGGAACAGCGGCCTACAGATGGGCCACTCGGTCGGCGACCCTTGTCGCCTGGCGACCATCATCGCCGCGTCCGGGTAACGGGGGACGAGTCCGGCTTTCTTACTGAGATGAACGGGCATTGGGATGCCCGCCTACGGGCCTTTGGCCCTACCGTTCAGATTGCGGCTCCGGAGAGATTTTCGGCGCACGCTGGACGCCCGGCTCGCACCTGGCCCGGACTCGCTGTGTCGCGCGGGACGCTTACTCGGCTCCATCATCGCCGTTGGCTGCATTGTCCCATAACTCTAACGAGGTGTCAAGGCCGTATCTTTGCTTCACCTTGCGCGCTCCAGGCGCGCAAGCGCAGGCCGACGGGGCAGTGATCGCTCCCTGTAATGTCGGGCAGAATGAAAGCGTCCGTAGTCCGATCCAGCAACTCGCTGCTGACGAAAAAATAGTCAATCCGCCAGCCAATGTTGCGGTCCCTGGCCTTGGTCGGCATGGACCACCAGGTATACTGTCCGGCCAAATCAGGATGAAAATGCCGGAACGTATCTACGTACCCTGCCCGAGTCACCCGATCGAGCCACGCGCGCTCTTCTGGCAGAAAGCCGGTGGTGTTCTGGTTCGCCTGGGGATGAGCCAGGTCAATCGGTTTGTGCGCCGTGTTGACGTCGCCGCAAAAGATGACGGACTGTCCCTGTGCGCGCAGGCGTTCGCACTTGTCCAGGAAGGCGTCGTAGAAATCCAGCTTGAACGGCACACGGCTGTGATCGCGGCTGCCGTTGGGAAAGTAGCAGTTGAGCAGGGCGAAGGTGGGGTAGCGCGCGATGATGGTGCGGCCTTCATCGTCGAGCTTGTCAATGCCCAGGCCGAGTTGCACCTCTAATGGTTTTGACCGCGTGAGCAGAGCTGTGCCGCTGTAGCCTTTTTTCCTGCGACAGGCATTCCAGACAGCGTGGTAACCGGCTGGGTGAGCTATTTCATCCGGCAACTCGGCTTCTTCCGCTCTGGTTTCTTGCAGACAAAGAATGTCGGGGTCCGCCTGGGCCAGCCAGTCCAGAAAGCCCTTTTTGTGCACGGCCCGTGCGCCGTTGACGTTCCACGAAAGCAAGGTCATTTCTTCTGACATTCACAAGCTCCACGAAATATATCGCGCGATACACTCTTCACTCGTAACTGCTCCGGCAGGCGTCTTGAGCGATTGAAATCGCCCCTCATGGGCTTGCAGCCGAGCGTCCACGCAGGTGGACGCAATTCCGTCCGCGAAGGCGGACGGCCAGCCGAAGGCTCAGCCGATGCGGTTTCAACCGCTGGCTGGTTGAGCAGTTACCATCAATCAGCAGTTTGATCGCCTGTTTGCTGCAACTGCGTCTCAATGATCTTGACTAACGCCTTCATGCTCACCGGCTTGCTCACGTACTCGTTAGCGCCCGCTTCCAGACACCACTCCCGGTCGCCCGGCATCGCCAGCGCCGTCGGTGCGATGATGGGGATCGTCCTCAAGTCGGCATCGGCCCGGATGCGTCGGATTGCTTCCAGCCCATCCATTCCCGGCATTTGAATGTCCATCACGATCACTGCGGGCTGTTTTGTCCTGGCCTGCTCTATGGCCTCCATGCCGTTCCGCGCTTCTATCACCCTGTACCCATGGGTCGGCAGATATTCCATCAGGGTGTAAAGCCCTTCTTCATTGTCCTCTACCACCAATACCTTGACGGGATGATGGGGGAGCATGGAAACCACGGAATCGGGCGGCGCAGAGACATTCTCTGTCTGTGTCGCCGCGTCGCTTTCTCTTCTGGCGCCTTCGTGCGGCTCGCGCCAGGGTAGCGATACGGTGAATCGGCTTCCTTTGCCGATCTCGCTCTCTACCTTGACGCTTCCGCCATGCATCTCGGTCAACCGCTGCACGAGTGCTAGTCCCAGCCCTGTTCCCGAATACTGCCGAGAGAGGCTGGCGTCCACTTGGACAAACGGCTGGAACAGCCGCGCCATGTCTTCTTGCCGGATGCCGATGCCCGTATCCCAGACGGTCAAGTCTAGCATCTGTCGTTCCACATCTCCCACAACTTCCAGCCCGACCTTCCCGCCCTCCGGCGTAAACTTGACCGCGTTGCCCAGCAGGTTCACCAGAATTTGTTTCAGCCGCCGTTCGTCCGCTTGAATCATTGTCACGGCGTTATCGAACGTGTATGAAAGCCCAATCTTTTTCTTGTGCGCCGACTGCTTGATGAACGCCAGGCTGGCCTGGCAGACCGGTTCGATTGACGTCCAGCTTACTTGCAACTCTAATTTGTCCGCCCCAATCTTGGACAAGTCCAGGATGTCGTTGATCAGGGAGAGCAGGTGACGTCCGCTCTCCTCAATCGTGTGCAGCGTCATGCGTTGCTTGTCATTGAGAGGCCCGTAGACATATTCCTGCAGCGATTCCGATAAACCCAGGATCGCATTCAAGGGTGTCCGCAACTCGTGGCTCATATTGGCGAGGAATTCATCCTTGAGCCGAACAGCCCTGGCTAACTCGACGTTGGCCGCTCTCAACTCTGCTGTCCTTTCCTCCAACCCGTTGAGCCAGCAGGGCATGCTCTGCCTGCAGCGCCTCCTCTGCCCGCTTGCGCTCGGTAATGTCCGGGAAAACGACAAACGCGGCAATCGGTTCTCCAGCCTCATTGTAAATCGGCGCGGCACTGACTATCTCCCAACGTCGCGTGCCGTCTTTTCGCAGCGCGACCATTTCCTTGTTCCTCGTCGTTATCCCTTGAAGGGCGAGTGCTAACGGCAATTCTGCCCAGGGTACCCGTTTCCCCTCGCTGTCAAAGTCTTGCCACGTCTGGCTGAATGTGTCCACGGGATGTCCCACAGGACTGGGCTCATCCTCGACTCCTAGAAATTCAAAACAGGCCGGATTGACGATCCGGAAGATGCCATCGGGTGCGCTGACCAACACCATCGGAACGGGCGTTTGCTCGAAGGCCGATTGCAGCAGGACCTTGGTGTTGGCCAGCTCCCTCTCTATCTTGACACGCTCGGTAATGTCGTTGGTCATTGCTACGGCGAAGAGGGTTGCCTCCCCACATCGTATACCAAGGTAGCGCTCAGAAATGCGTCAATGACCGTGCCATCCTTGCGTAGGTACTTTTTTTCCATTTGAAAAGAAGGAATATCCCCATTCCATAGCGCTTGGGTGTTCGCGCGGCTCTTCTCCAAATCTCCAGGTAGGGTAATATCCAGGAATGTCATGTGGCAGAGTTCTTCTTGCGAATAATTCAGCATCCTGGCAAAGTCGCGATTCACTTCGAGGAATCTTCCACTGCGGTCGGTGGTCGCTATTCCGATTGGCGCATAATCGAGAGTGGCTCGCAGATGCTCTTCACTGAGTCGCAGTTTTCGTTCGCTTTCTCTCAGCGCCTCCTCTGCCTGTTTGCGCTGGGTGATGTCCCGGATCGCCGCGATATGCACCGAGCGCCCTTGCCACGTGAAATGTCGCCCCGTGATCTCGACCGGAAATACGGTGCCGTCTTTCTTGCGGTGATAACGGACGGGGACCCATGTTCCTCCCTCGACTGTTACCCGGCGGGTCTCGGTGGCTTGAGCGGATACGTCCGTGTTCTTCATCGTGAGCCACTCTTCTCGGTCGTATCCGTAGAGGGCCGACGCTGCAGCATTGGCTTCGAGGATTCGGCTGGTTGTGTTGTCCACCAGCACAATCGCGTCCGATTCCAAGTCGAACAGTTGGCGGTACTTGTCTTCGCTCTCGCGCAGAGCCTCCTCGGCCCGCTTGTGTTCGGTGATCTCGGCCTGCAATTCCACCGCGCTGGCGCGGGCGCTCACCAGGACCTGTTGCAATTGGTTGGTAGAGAGCCATTGCAAGAGTGCAATGCCGATAAAGGAGCCGCTGACCATAATCGCAATCTCCAGCAAATTGTTGAACGGATCACGAGTGCGGCTCCAACCGACGACCAGGTGAGTCAAGATGCTCAGCCCCAACACAATCCACTGCGCCTTGCCTCCATAAAGCATAGCCGCCAGAAGAATGGCCAGGACGTAAAACAACACCAGTGTCGTCACCAGACCGACAAAGTAAGTGCCATACAGCGCCAGCCCAAAAGTAACCGCAATAGGAATATACCGAGCCAGACGCCAGTGCCCGTGCTGCGCTAACCACCAGCCGGCGACTATGGGCACATCCATCAAAAGCATGATCGCTACGCCCTCAAAACCAAAAACGCCGACGCCCCATCCGAACGCAATCACCAGGGTAAACGCACACAGCACAACTCCCACCATGACGAACACCACTCTCGTCATATACTCGCGTCGTGACTCGCCCGCATCGGTCGCGTCCGGGCCGATCAGGATGTGTTGTAGGTGGTTTAGACTGTTCACGTGATCCTCCCGATCAGTCTCAAGTCCAGTTCAAGTATTTGTTTGCGCTGCTATGGCGCATCATGTGGGAGCTAGGCGGCATTGGGAAGGATGAACTGCGATGACGAGTTAGCCGATGTGATCGTCTGAATGTGGCTCCAGTTCAGCATTGCATTTGCGGTGGAGTGTGTCTATTGTACCCCCTTGACAGTCAAGCCACAAATTAGAGTTGCGGCGTCCCCATTTGTGTGCGTCTTTAGTTTTTGTGGTAGACTGTCGCACTGGAAAGTGGAGAGGTCACGATGATCCTTGGACTCGATTTTGGCACCACCAACACCGGCGCGGCTGTATTTGATGGGCAGTCGCTCAACTTGCTGCCTCTCGATCCTACCAGCCAGAATTCAACGATCTGCCGAACGGCCATGTATTTTACGCGCGATGGTCAGTATCACTTTGGGCAGGGGGCGATCAACCGCTACTTTACGCAGAATCTGGGCCGCCGCACAAAACTGAACCGCGTGTGGGTGGGCGAGATTGCCCAAGTGTTTGCCGAACTGCCTACCTTCTATCGAGACGTGTATGTCTACGAAGACGAGTTTTCGCCGGGCCGGATTTTCCTTTCCATCAAGACGACGCTGAGAAACCCCAGCTATTTCGGAACGGCCTTTCAGGATCAATGGTATTCGGCCAGTGATCTGGTGGCGACCTTTCTCCTGGGCATGAACGCTCGCATCCAGGCGGCCCTTCCGACGCCTGTGCGCCAGGTGGTGCTCGGTCGTCCGGTGCATTTTTCAGATAATCCGGCGGAAGACGAGATCGCCCAAGAGCGATTGCTGCAAGCTGCTTTCAAGGCCGGCTTTGACCAAGTCTATCTGGAGTATGAACCTGTCGCGGCGGCCAAGTTCTACGAGCAGAGCTTGCGCCACAAGAAAGAGACCGTTCTCGTGTTTGACTTTGGCGGCGGCACGCTGGACTTTTCCGTGCTAGAGATCGGCGCTTCCTCCGAGCGGCGTACGCGTATCCTGGCGACAGGCGGCATTCCGATTGCGGGCGACGTGTTCGATCAGCGCTTGTTCCGGCAGAGCATCCCCAAGCACCTGGGCGAAGGCAGCCAGCTCGTGTCGGGTCGGGACATACCGCCGTATATCTTTGAGGCGCTGTCGGATTGGCAGGAGGTATTGGGCCTCAATTCGCCCGAGAACCTCAAAGTGCTGGACGAGATCAAGCAGGAGGCGGTTGAAAAAGACAAGGTTCAGGCGCTCATGGACGTCATCACTTCGAACTATGCCTTGATGTTGTTTGACCAGGTGGAGAAGGCCAAGATACGACTTTCTTCGTTGCAGGAGACCGTGCTCGCCGCCAAAACTGACACGCTGACCATCGAGGAAAATGTCACGCGAGAACGATTTGAACGGGCGATTGATCAGGAATATCACGCCATCGAGAAACGCCTACACGAGACGATTGCCCGGTCAGGGCTTGAACCCAGAGACATTGACCGAGTTCTTCGCACGGGCGGCTCTTCACAGATTCCGCTGTTTGTTCGGCTATTGGAAGAGATGTTTGGCCGTGACAAGGTGCTTGGCATCAATACGTTTAGCAGTGTCACGTCGGGTCTGGCGATCATCGGCCACGAAATCGAAACGGGAGCGGCGCACTATACTGCCTATACCTCGGAGTCAGTGGCCGAACAAGCGCTTTCTGAGGTTGTGACGCATCGAGGCGTCAAACAGCGCATTGACCTGGGCAACGTCAAGCGGCGACTGGAGGTTGCTCAACGGGTCACGGCAGAACCTGCCGAGTTGCCTTACTGCGTGTTGTTGACGCTCGATGCCGATTATGGTTTGTCTGTGACGGGGGCCGATGGTCTGGTGTTTGAAGACTCACAGCCTGAGGGTAAGCTCATAGTCTTCGCGACTTCCCTGACTTTGCAAAAGTCCGGGCAGGAGAATGTCAGCAACCTGCGTGCGGCTCTGCTCACCTCCACCGGAGACGCGGATCAGGTCCTCCTGGCTACCAGCGAGTTCAGGCTCATGCTGGCGCCGGCCAGGTCCATTCTGATCGCCCAGAGATTCGGCAGCAAGGGAATCCGCGATTTGCTGCGCCTCCAGCCGGACGAAGTTGTAACGGCGATGACGTTGTGGAATCCGGCCCGGTCAAATCGACGCTTTATCTGCCTGGTGACGAAATTCGGACAGGTGCGGCGGCTCGAATCTCGCCTGCTGGCCGGCGAGCTGCGTCAGGCTCCGTACTTCCGGCTGGAAAAAAAGTATTATAAAGCAATGCTGGCTTACCTGGGCCAGGCAGATGAAGAAGATGAACTCATCCTGGGAACCAACCTTGGCCGAATGGTGCAAATGCCGATAGGGGGCATGGGCAGTGTGACCAGCGCAGGGATCCGGCCCAGTCAAGGGGAAGAAGTGACCGCGGCCACATTTGTGGAGCCAGGAGGTGAATGCATTGTCGTTAGCCACACGGGCCAGATGCTATCTCTGCGGGCTGCCAACGCAACTACAGGCAAGAAAAGCCGGACCTGGAAGGGCGCGCGTATCGTCGGCTTGATTAAAAGCGCAGAGGTTACAGAGAACAAGGCATACGTGCTTACTACTCGCGGTCTGGCTCACTCTGTCGCGCTGCCAAATGTTTTCTCGCAGGGCAAGATTGCTCGCGCGGCTCGCGAGTCGCTTGCGTTAGCTGAGGATGACACGGTCGTGTCTGTTTGCTACCTGACGAAATAACGGATGCTGTCGCCGGCCCTCCCCCAAAGTGGGGGGAGGGAACATGTTCCCCTCTCCTGGTAGGGAGAGGGGTAGGGGAGAGGGTTAGCGCCGCGCTGCTTTGACCTGCGCTTCAATCCACGGATAGGTGAGCTGAATGCCTTCCTTGAGAAAGACCTTGGGCTGCCAGCCGAGGGAATAGATTCTGGCATTGCTGAAATTCCGCGACTGCACTCCGACGGGACCGGGCACGTACTTGACGTTGATCTTTTTGCCCGACACCTCGATCACCGTGTCCACCAGTTCTTTCACGGTGACGTATTGCGGGCAGCCGATGTTCACCGCGCCCTCGAGATCGGATTGCATCAGCAAATAAACCCCTTCGACCATGTCGTTGACGTGGGTGTAGGAGCGGATCGCGGTTCCATCGCCCCACACCTCAATCGTGCCGCCATCCTCCGCCTCGGCCACTTTGCGGCATGTCGCCGCCGGCGCTTTTTCGCGTCCGCCGGTCCAGGTGCCTTCTGCCCCATAGCAATTCTGGAACCGCGCGATACGCACCTGCATGCCATAGCGCCGACCATACGCCATCGCCATGCGCTCGGTGTACAACTTTTCCCAGCCGTATTCATTATCCGGGTGCGCCGGGATAGCGTCCGCTTCGGTCAGCTCTGGCTCACCGGGCTGCATATCGCGATAGACGCACACCGACGAAGAAAAGAAATATCGCGGGATGCCCATCGTCGCCGCCGTGTGAGTCATGTGGACGTTGATCAGCATACTGTTGTGCATGATCTCACATTCGGCGGAATGGATAAAGCCCATGCCACCCATATCGGCGGCCAGTTGATAGACCTCATCGAACTTGGCGCCATTGATCGAAAGAGCAGCTTCACAGTTTTGCTTTTCGCGCAGGTCGAGCACGAGGAACTCGTCTGCGGCCGTCTTGGAAAACTCGTGCTCCTTGATGTCCACGCCACGGACCCAATAGCCTTCGCGCTTGAGCTTTTTGACCAGGTGGCCGGCGATGAAACCACCTGCGCCACAAACGAGTGCTCTTTTCACAGTTTGTCTCCTTGGATGGTTTTTGTAACGGCTTACCCTCGCAAGAGTGAGAAGCCTCTGTAGGTACGTTTTGTATTATACTGAGATAGGTACCCCTGTCAAGAACACGACATCGCTTTTGATGTTTCACCGCATCATGTTATACTGTGCCTCCAGCGACTCTTCACCCGCCGCCAGGAGCACTCGATCACGACCGCCGAGGAGAAAAGCGAGCATGTCTGATCACACCAACGTGGAATTCCTGCAACAAGCCTATCGCGACAATTGGCATCAATATCTTGCATCGCTAAAGCCCGGCGCTAAACTGGGCTGGGATGTGTGCGTGTTGACGGCGAGCGACGAGCGCCAGGCTGCCATGTACCACGGGCAGTTGGACTGGCGGCGCGCGACGGGGTTATTGCCGGCGCATACCCGTTTCCTGGTGATTGCCGACCCGGATGGACAGCGCATCGGGTCGGGCGGGGCGACGCTACGAGTGCTGGCCCAACTCTCGACTGAAGACAACACCCTCACGACCGGACGAGTCCTCATCATTCATTCGGGCGGCGATTCACGCCGGTTGCCTCACTGTTCCGCTATCGGCAAGCTGTTTGCCCGCGTTCCCCGCGTCCTACCCGACGGGCGGGCTTCGACGATCTTTGACGAGTTCCTCATCGCCCTGAGCGGACTGAGCGCGGAGCTGCCTCCCGGTGTTCTACTGGCTTCGGGTGATGTGCTGTTGGTTTTCGATCCTCTGCAACTCTCATTTCAACGCGATGGCGTCATCGGCGTGGCGGCGGCTGCGCCGGTGGAGATGGGGTTGCGTCACGGCGTCTATGTGCATGACGATAGCGCCCATCGAGTGCGCGCTTACCTGCACAAGCCACCCGCCGACGAGCTGGCCCGCTGGAACGCCGTGGCAAAAGACGGACTGGTGCAGATTGACACCGGTCTTTTATGGTTGGATTCGCAAGCGGCATGCAAGTTTGCCGCACTCACGCAGGCAGAATCTGTTGCGGCCATCTGCAAACTCCTGCCCGCGAAAGACTCCAAGCTGATGGGCGCATTGAACCTGTATGGCGACTTGGTGTTGCCGCTTGCTCAATCTACGACCCTGGAAGCCTACCTGGCCGATACGAGCGATGGGCCAGCCACGCCAGGAGTTCAGAGAGCGCGACAAGTGATCTGGCAGCGTTTGCGCGGCACGCCCTTTACGTCGGAACGGTTGCAGCCCGCCATGTTTATCCACTTTGGCACTCTGTACGAGTATTGGGAAACTGTGGCTGCTGATCCATCGCTTCAGCATATTTGCGACTGGGTGACCCGCGCGGCGGCCTGGCCGGAGGCAGTGCCCGGCCCTGATCCGTTCGTCCTCATCAACGCTGCCATTGAGAAAGTGGCGCTGGCCGGTGAGCGGCCGGCGCTCGTGGTGGATAGTCATCTGGATGGGCCGTTATCGTGGAGAGGGGCGGCCTTATTGGCTAACGTCGAGACGGCGCTGCCGGTTGCGCTAGCGGCGGATGTGGTCTTGCACCAACTGCCGGTCGAGGGCGGCTTTGTCACTCGCGTCTTGGGCCTGCGCGACGACCCCAAACGCGCTTGGGGCGCTCCCGATGCGACGTTTATGAACCGACCGTGGGCTGCTTGGTTGGCCGAGGCCGGCGTGGAGGCCCAGGTCGTGTGGCCCGATCTGCCACCGGCTGCGCGGACAGTGTGGAATGCCCACTTGTATCCTCTTGCCGCGGATCGAGACGAAAGCCTCAGGTTATCGCTGCCGCTACAAGAACCGGCGACAGCCTCTTCCGAATGGCGAGCGCAGTGGCAGGCCGCCCGGCGGCTTTCTTTGGCCGAAAGTTTTGCCGGCGCGGATAGCGATCACATCTTGGCCGACCTGGCAAAGATCGAAGATTACGTGGCGGCTCGCCGCTTTTACGCGGCCATCGAAGGAGAGCGCCCAGCCGCCGAAGCCAAAGGGCTGCTCGGCGCTGTTGCAGCGGCAGTGATGCGCCGATGCGAGTGTGTGGGTGAATGGCTGTCCAAGGCCGATCCCATCCTGCGCTTGCGGGGATACAGAGCACTGGCCGACGCCGGTGGGCAAGCTGCTTGGGAAGATCGAGCCTTTGCCACGCTGGCGCAAATGATCGAAACATCGGTCAGTGGTCAACTTTCGGCGGCCACCCCTTGCCAGAGTGTCTCGCCGGGTGCGCGGGTGAGCGATCAAGGCATCCGGGTCAAGGCTGCCGCGCGCATTGACTTTGGTGGAGGCTGGACGGATACTCCGCCGTATAGCATCGAACGGGGCGGTACGGTGTTGAACGCGGCGGTGACACTGCGCGGCGATCACCCGATTGTGGCTGAGGTCGTGCCTCTGCAAGAGCCGAGGTTGATCCTGGAGAGCCAGGACATTGGGGCGACACTTGAGCCAAAGCATGTGGGTGAGTTGATCGCTTACGCCAACCCGGCTGATCCGTTTGCCTTGCACAAGGCTGCCCTGGTGCTGAAAGGCATCGTGCCGCTCGACCTGGACCCCGCCACGCCGGTGCCCGACTTGTTGCGTGCTTTTGGTGGTGGTCTGCGGCTCTGCACTCAAACTTCCATACCGCGCGGCTCGGGGCTGGGTACCAGTTCCATCATGGCTGGAGCCGTGTTGACTTGTTTGGGCCGGCTCGTCGGCCAGGACACTACGCCGGCCGAGTTGTTCGACGAGGTCTTGTGCCTGGAGCAGATGCTCACGACCGGCGGGGGCTGGCAGGATCAGGTGGGCGGGCTGGTGGGCGGCATCAAGCTGGTCTCGACCCAGCCGGGGCTGCCGCAGCAGATTCACGTCGAGCCGGTGCGGCTATCGCCAGAGACGAAAGTGGAACTAGCGAGCCGGCTGTTGCTCGTTTACACAGGCCGGCAACGCCTGGCTAAGAATTTGTTGCGAGCGGTGATGGGGCGGTGGATGGCGCGCGATCCCGAAATGGTGTGGATACAAAATGAGATTGCCAGGCTGGCTGTGGCGATGCGGCACGCGCTCGAGATGGGGGACGTGGCGGGCCTTGGAGAATTATTGGCGGAACATTGGGTGATCAACCAGCGGATGGACCCGGGTTGCACCAACTCGTTTATTGGTGGGTTGTTCGAGGTCATGCGTCCATACATCCACGGCGGCAAGCTCGCCGGCGCGGGGGGCGGTGGGTTTGCTATCGTGGTCGCACGCGATATTCAAGCGGTCCAAGACCTGTCTTCCACGTTGGCGGCGCGCTATCCCGGCACACCCGTGGAGATTTGGCCCAGCGGTATCCCCGACTCGGGGATGTTGACCCAGGCTTTGGCGTGATGGTCGGAGAACCTTGCGAAGGTTGAACGAGACCAACGGCAACGGCATCAGCCGCCGCCGGTCACAGGCCAGGCACGCCAAACCGCGAACGGCGAAACAACAGCCCAGTACCACCGAACGCGGCGCGCGAAGCGCGTCAACTCCAAGCCGTTGTCAGGCCATTTCCCGCTCTTGTGTGAGCTTTCCTTCAAACGATGAGATGGGCACACTGTCCACATAGAGTGTGTCAGGACAAAAGTCTTGGCCGTTCTGCCATTGAACGCTGCCCAAGAAAGGCTTGACCGAATTAAAGTTTCGCAAGTCTTTCAACTCTCGAAAGATGCCTTTGTCCAAGTAGGGTCTTACGTCAAAGGATTTGGTTTCGCCATTCGTGAACAGTAGGGTGATCGTGTAATCCGGGTTGGGTCTGACCGCTTTGACTCTCGGATTCATAGCCTCTCCTCTATTTGAGCGGGTCAATCTTGAAAACGGATTCGCCCACGCTGGCGAGTTCCCAATCCGCCAAGAGGTCGTCTTGATGAATCTCAATCCAGGCTTGAACCAATTTGAGTTTATTGGGCTTGAGCGAACCTTCCAAGATGTCGCCGGTCGGAATAGCAATCACGGCTTCTTTCTTGGAATTTGACGTGAATGTGCGGGACATGATGCCGACGATTGTCGAAAAAGTACATCGAGATGATAACACCATAGAACAGTGAGATGATTGCCATGCTTTGTTCTCCTCATCGCTGTCGTAGACGAAATCTTTTCCTTTGCTGCTGAGTGCGGGCATAACGGCACGGGTGAGGCGCGCGGTCTTCCGCGTCGCCTCCACCCGATTGTTGGGCGGCGTCATCGTCAGCATTCACCTTCCACGATTTTGATTTCCTCTTCCGTCAGGCCGTACAGTTCGTACACCAGACGGTCGATCTCCGCTTCGGTCGTCGTGACGGCGTTTTGGAGTGTGGTCTTTTCCGAGTCCGCCGTGGTCACGCGCAACTTGGGCATCAACCCCAGCAGCTTGTCCACCAGCAACACCATCTTGTCGTGCCGCGCTTTGTCGGCGGAATCAAAAGCAATCGGTAACTCTTTCAGGTAAGTGCCCTTGATCTTCGGGAAAGTCTGACGCTGATCGTAAAATCTGCCCGTCCATAGTGCTCGAAGAAGTTCCGAGTTCAGTATGCCGAGCAGATACTTCGGTTCGATCTGTTTTGGTTCGCGAACCGTCACCATGAAGATCGTGTTCAGGCAGTGATACCCGACATCATCAAACGCGAACGACGGGAAGCGTCCAATTTGGCGGGTGAGTAATTTACCTTTCGCCTCGTGTTTGGTCTCATCCCAGCAACCTCCGGATTGAGCGACCGTATCGTTCAGGCAAGCGAGTTTTGACCAGGTGAGAAGGTATGGCTCAATATCTTTGCCAGTGACGCAGGCGACGTGCGTTCGCGGTATCGCCTTTCGACTGGTGACTTCGATTACATCACGCAGAAACTTCTTGCGGTCACGCAATTGTTTTCCAAAGTTCACGTCGGCGAAGTCGCCCAATGGCTGACATTTCGCCGCCAGCCGATCCCAGAGATGGCTGGCGGAATTAATGATGCCGGATGTGAACAGCGCGTGTTGCTCCGCAAGGACGCGCGCGGGGTTGACCTTTGCCTCGCCAATTGGCCGCAAACTCGGTGGCTCGGCAACGGCACGAGTCATGGGAAAAGGTTTTGTCGCCGCCTGCCCGGCACGAAAGACGAACACGGCATTGTCAACACTGACGCCAGCGAAGACACCGCCATCAACCACAACAACTTCTTCGGGTTGGGTTGACTGGAGGATAAAGCGCCGCAGCGTATCCAGATGGTTGTTGGTGAGAAAGTTCGAGGGCGTGATAAGGGACAGTCTTCCATTTGCCCGGCAAAGGTTGATTCCTTGTTCGATAAACAGATGGTAAGTGTCGAGTTTGAAGGAAGCCCCTTTGTAGTTCTGCCGAAAATAATCCAACTGATCGTCGTCGCGAAATTCGTCTTGGAGCAGGATGTAAGGCGGATTGCCCACGACCGCATCGAAGCCTCCGGCTTTCATGGCGTCGGGGAACTGCGCGGGCCAGTCGAAGGCGTGGACGTGGACGAGGTCTTCGGGAATCAGGGAGAAGTCGGAGGCGATAAGGGAGTTTCCGCATTTGATGTTGTGGGATAGATTCGGCAATGCGCGTTCGTGGAAGAGGGTCATCTGCTGGGAGAGGGTGATGTCGTTTTCGCCTTCGAGGGCTTTCAGCAGCAAAGAGAGTTTGGTGGTTTCGACGGCCTGCCGGTCGATATCGACGCCGTAGATGTGGGTGGTGAGGATGCGTTTGCGTTCGGCGATGGTGAGACGGGTTTCGCCTTTGGCGTTCTGATAGACGGCTTTGGCGTGTTTTTTGGAGAGGTTGGCCTGATGCCATTTCAGGCAATGGTCAAGCAGGAACTGATAGGCACCGAGGAGGAAGGAGCCGCTGCCGCATGCCATGTCGAGCACGCGGAAGGGGGGCGTGGTTTTGCCGCCAGCGAGATCGGCGGGGCTTTTGCCTTCAATCTGTTTGCCGATGGTGTTGTGGACGATGTAGTTCACGATATAGGCGGGGGTGTAGTATACGCCGCCGGCCTTGCGCACTTCGGGTTTTTCCTCGACTTTGGCCTGATGTCCGGCGGTCAGGCGGATGACTTTGCCGAGGAAGCGTTCGTACACCGTACCGAGGATTTCCACGGGCAGGACGCCGAAGTTGTACGGACTGCCATGCTCGAAGTAGAGGCTTTGGAGAATGGGCTTGAGGGCATTGTCGTCCACGGCCAGACGCGGCGTGAGCGTGTCCGGCGCATCAGAGACGCCGGGTTCTTTCTGGAAGTGGAACAGGCCGGAGTTGTATTTCTGATCGGCCTTACGGCACAATCCGTTCATAAAACGGTCGTAGATGTCTGGCTGCTCACATA
>Ga0315279_10004190_pt1 | contig 19496 bp, 18 predicted proteins | sample YL17G06_20_MG_FD_203694 | JGI IMG/M metagenome (GOLD analysis project Ga0315279, IMG submission 203694) | Sediment microbial communities from Yellowstone Lake, YNP, Wyoming, USA - YL17G06_20 | ecosystem: Environmental > Aquatic > Freshwater > Lake > Sediment | place: USA: Wyoming | collected... | reverse complement strand
CGCTGCGGCCAACTTGCTGGGTGTAAGGGAGGTCATATTTCTACGTCACTCCGATCAGGGTTTGGAGGATACACCTGAGTTCCGTAAGGAGATTGTCCGGCTTATCAGGATGTATCGCCCTGAGACCGTGGTAACTGCTGACCCTTACCGGCGCTATATTTGGCATCGGGATCATCGAATTACCGGACAGGTTACTCTGGACGCCATCTTCCCCTATGCCAGGGATTACCTCTCTTACCCAGATTTGATGAAAGAAGGGCTTTATCCTCACAAGGTCAAGGAGGTATTGCTCTGGGGTACTGAGGATGTGAATCACCGTTCCGATATCACCGAAACTTTTCATGTGAAGTTGACCGCGTTGCGGTGTCATAGAAGTCAGGTTGGACATGTCCCACCCGAAGAGCTGGAAAAGCGACTAAGGGAAAGACACAGATCGTTAGCAGAGGGAGAGAACTTCTTGTTGGCGGAGGCCTTCCACCGAGTAGAGATATTGTGGTAGTCCATTCACCAAATGGTTAGGATGAAAGCCAAAGCACATCCCCGAATAGGGTAGGATCATGGGGGCGGGAGAAAAAGATGGCAAATTCCTCCTTTTCTTTTCTTAATAGGGTGGAATCACCGTGGCCGGGATATATCGCAGTATCATCAGGTAAGACGAAGATCTTACTGGTTATGGATTCAATTATTTGCTTCAAATCAGCCGGCGACTTAGTCTTGCCTGGGCCACCAGGGAAGATAGTATCTCCCGAAATAAGGTGTTTTCCTATCAAAAAGCACAAACTGCCGGGGGTATGGCCGGGCGTGTGAAGGACTTTCAGGCTCATCTTTCCGCAGGACACCTTTTCACCGTCTTCGAGGAGAATTTCTGGTTGTAAAGGTAGACCTTTCGTGTCCAGGCGATGGGCGCCAATTGGAATTCTTAGCTTGGACTTTAGCTCGAATAGTGCGCCAATATGATCAATATGGTTATGAGTTATTAGTATGTATCTAGGATTAGTCCCTTTCGACGCTTTCAGAATTTCGGAGGCTTCTCCGGGAGCGTCTACCAAGACACTATCTCCAGTTAGGGGACAGGTCAATATGTAGCTGTTAGTATCGAAGGGTCCCAATTTAAGCCTATCGATCTGAACGTACTCATTTTTTGCTACACGTCCCACTTTATTTCCTCAAGTGGATGATAAATTGTCCTCTTCAGTAAACCCCGTTAGAAATTCCAGCGGGGCATTATTTCTAACGGGGTAAATGCGTGGACCAATTTAGTATACCCATATCACATTAAAAAAAGAGGTTCAAGGCCTTTTTAAAATACACGGAAGAATTTTTTCAGAAAATCGTCGAGTGAGTGAAGATTAACTTCAAAATAAAATATTTTTCTTCATAAAATACAGGGCTCACCTTCATTTTGCAATTGTAACAAGTGTTGCTGTGGCGGTATTGAGGCAACGGTCAATATGGGGCACCAGCGATGGCTTCATCGGGTTATGCAGCGGAGGTGGACAGGACCTTCTGCGTAGCATGCGCTACCTGTAAGGAGGCCTGCATGTCTGAGGCTATCCAGGTGGATGGGAAGCCGTTGCGGACCGGGAGGCCTACATAGGATATGGCGTTTGCGTAGGGAAGTGTCCCAATGAGGCTATGTGACTGGTGCGTGATGAGAGGAAAGGTTGCCACTGGACGTGCGGCTATTAGCCCAAGAACAAGCTGTGCACTGATCTCTAGCGTATACTCTATTTCATTCCGAAATCATTACCTCTGCCACCATATAAAGAGTGAACACTTGTAGGTGAAAGCCTCATGCGGAAAAACTTCCGGGAACCGAATGAAAGGGGCGGAGTTTTTTACAAGTTGTAAAAAAATTTTGGGAATACTCTCCGCGTGAAGGAGAGTGCCTTTTGCGCACCCTTACCAGTATGAAGAAGGGGATGGTCGACGACTGGCGGGGGGAAGTATCTTCCAAAAAAGAGCCGCCGATCAAGGGAGTGGTTACGATTCGCAAATGCGAGCATTGCGGGCATCACGAGATTGGAATAATCACCGAAGAAGGCCAATACTTGCCCTTAAAACCCGGGAAAGTCCAGTTGATCGGAGAATAAGCAGAGGTCGGGTTTGATTCGTGATGAATCCAGCCATAAGGGTTGAAAATTTTGGAAAACTGACACAAAAATTTTTTGAAAAATAGAAAAGTCTCTTTATGGGAGAGTTGCAACGTATCCCTATCTTGCCAGAATAAGAGAAGGGGGTCTTGACCACTGCTCCCCCTACCCGGGGGTACGAATGAGGTTTGTGGTCGGCAGGGTCACAATATTTCCAATCCAATATCAATTCTTAATCCCAATAACTCCTATCCCTTTTCTATTGCCACACCGAAGGTTGGAGAAACGGGTGTTATAAACTTCATTATGTATATGAAGGTTAAAATCGCTTCTGTATTTCTCTTGATGGCGGGGATATCTTGCGACAATTCTTTTAACCTTTCGGCGCTCTTCTCCAAATCTTCAATCTCTTTTCTAATCTTCTCTATCGTCTCTTTCATAGCTCCCTTCTATCCTTAAATCTCTTTGCCTTGAGGGTATATCTTGGCAATGTCCCCAAGGGTTCAATTTTTGTCTGAAAGCTTAGATTTGTTCTTATCTTGAGCTTCTCCTTAAGTCTCTTTTCGATCTCTTTTCCTTTTGATTCAGCACTCGGATCGATCTCGATTCGGATGTTCACTTCATCCATGATCCCCTTTCTTTCAACCATCATCTCATATTCAACGATTTCTTGAAACTCTTCCCTGATCAACTCTTCGACCGTCTTCGGGGAAAATAGGACTCCTCTGATCTTCCTCAGATCATCCGCCCTACCTACGACCTCTTTGATCTTTTTCCATGTCCTTCCGCAAGAGCAGCCCCCCTTCCCTTTCATCACGACATCCTGGGTATTGAATCGGATCAGTGGAAAAGATCTCCTTCCCAAAGGGGTGACCACAGCGACTCCCATTTGACCATCATCCACTTCCTTCTGGAGCGTTTCTCGATCAAGGACCTCAACAAGGAAAAAGGGTTCGATGATGTGGAGGCCTTGTTTTGCTTCGCACATGGAACCCCAAGCACAGGGTTCTGTCCCGCCGATGTGGTCGAATACATGACAGTGGTACAGTTCTTCCAATCTTTTTCTTGTCGCCTCTGGCATTGGTTCTCCGGCACACAACATCCTTTCGATTCCAAGGGACTTTGGGTCTATCCCCATATTTCTCGCCTCTTCAGCGATATGTAACCCATAGGTGGGGGTATTCATCATGGCATTGGCCCGTGTTTCAATAATCTTATATATTCTTCCTTTTGTATCCAATGCTCCTCCTGGCACCAGCTCACATCCCACCTTTTCCGCTGCATAATGGGCTTCCCAGAATGCTACATACACGTTATAGCCGAAGGGGAGAAATACTCTATGCCGGGGTCTAAACCCGGTCATGTAGAGGATATGGCACCATGTTTCAATCCTCCATTGCCAACTTTCATAGCTTTCAGGAACATAGACGGGTTTCCCAGTCGTCCCACTGCTCTGCCTGAATGTCGTCACATCTTTTATGTCGACACCGAGTATCCCTCCGTAGGGATAGGGCTCCATCTCCTGATATCTCCTCAATTCTTCCTTATCGGTGAGCGGAATCCTCCTGATATCCTCAAAAGAGGTGATATCTTTTGCCTCTATACCTTTCAACTTCTCTCGATACATCATGGAGTGGGTTTTTGCATAGGAGAGGATATTTCTAAAATATGAGAGCTCAATCTTCTCCAATTCTTCTTTCGGAAGTGTCTCAATATAAGGATTCCAATATTCCATATCGTCCTCCACCAAAAATCGATTAGTTAATTTCAATGGATTTCACGAAGCGCTTTCTCGATTTCTCCCCTCAGTTGATTTCCTTTCTTTTCCCATCGCCCCATCAACGAATGCATCTTCTTCAAAAAGGTTTTTTCTGTGCCCGGAACCAGATTGATGTTGATATTGAGTAATCCCCCTGCCAACGCAGCGTCAGCGAGGAACGCGGCAACCCCTGCATCGCTGATTGCATTGGGGTTCCCTTTGAAAATGAGAGCTTTAGAATATTCCAATAATTGAATGGAAAGTTGACATACCAATTGGGGTGTGGCCGTTGCTTTTTGATAAGCCTTTCGGATCATTTTGCTTCGACGAAGACGCTCTTTTTCTGTATTCTTAGGTAAGCGAAAAGCTTTCAGTACCGCCTCATAAGATTTAGCATCCTCATCAACCGCACGGAGAAGCCTCTTTTGGATAGCCAAGGCCCTCTTTCTTATGCCCTCCATCTCTTCTTTTCTAAGTCTTCCCTGCTTCAATGAAAGGCCAGCCGTCATCGCCACAAGAGCAGCGGATAGCGCCCCTGCCAGAGCTGAAGCACTTCCTCCTCCCGGAGTGGGAGTGCCCGAAGACAGTTTTTCTAAAAATCGTCTGATTTCCATAGTCCCCGCCTCTTATCATTATGAGGTCATTAAATCCAAATGGTTGAATTCCAAAGTTTGGAATTCTTCTTTGAGAATTATTTGAACTTTAGTAACACTTTAGCTCTTTGAAACGAAGCTCTTTAACGGTCCATTTTTCCTGTCATTCCCGTGAAAACGGGAATCCAGGACCAAGAAAATGAAATCTGGATTCCTGCTTCCGCAGGAATGACAACCTTTTTAAACATATTTTTTTCTATTTTCAAAGCGCTAAATTGATACGAGCTTTGAAATTTGACATTGCTTCTATCTTATTCAAATTCCAAAATCCGTTGTTCGATCACTTGACGAATTGAAAACTGTGGGTATTTCAAATAATATTGCGCGATGCCCTCCAAAACACCTAAAGGAATTAATCCTACAATTTCCGAACCCTCAATCTCAACACCTTTTTTAAGCGCTTCTTGCCTGATGAATTCATATACCTGGGAGATATTGGTCACACGATAATGGGTCAGGTTCATTGAAACCTGAACCATTCCTTTCTCCTTTAAATCAACTCCCATTGCCCTCACATGAGGAAACCCTCCGTCTTTGAACCGAATCTTTTTTGCAATCTCCTTCGCCATGGCGAGATCTTCAGTTTTGAGATTCACATTGTAGGCCACCAGGGGGAATCTTGCTCCTACCACCGTAGCTCCTGACTTGGGATTAAAGCGGTCGGGCCCCTCATCGGGCTTCCACCTGGGGTCGCTCAGTTTCTCCTTTAGCCCTTCATACTCCCCTTTTCGAATCGAAGGCAGATCTTTTCTCTCCAGACAGGTAGCGGCCTCCTCATAGAAGAAGACAGGGATCCCTCTCCTTCCCAATTCCTTCCCAAATTCGCGAGCCAACTGAACAGCCTTTTCTATCTCCATCCCTTGAATGGGGACAAAAGGAACCACATCCACCGCACCTAAACGAGGATGGGCTCCCCGGTGCTCTCTCATATCGATGAGCTCAATGGCCTTCAGGGTTAGTGAAAGGGCTGCCTCTTTTATGTTTGAGGGCTCACCAATGAAGGTAAATACGCTCCGGTGGTGGTCTTTATCTGATGAGACGTCGAGGAGCCTGACCCCTTTCTGTCTCTTCACCTCTTCGGCGATCGAAGCAATTTTGTTCTGATCTCTCCCCTCACTGATATTTGGAACACATTCCAACAGTCTCATATTTATAATCCAGTAGGCACTAAGCAGTAGGCAGATAGCAGTTATTAACCACTCTTAGTCAGTTAGCAATGGTCCGTTATTAATACAAACGCATAAAATAAAATGACATCACCCCCACCCTCCCCCCTTGAGAGACTGTGTCACAATAAACGAGAAACTACTTCCGTTGAAACACGGGACAGGCGGTCGGGTGACGAAGCTTTAGACCTGCCTGCGCGTAGCCGCTTCGGCGAAGGCAGGGCGGAAACCTTTCATCGCTTAGCTTCAGGGCTCCAAGCCCATGAAAAGAATCACATTTCTAAGAAGGCCGATTACCCATAACTTTAAATGACCGCATTCTAAAGCTGAGGAACCTGACTGCCTGTCCCGCCGGAATCTACCCTCCATCATGATTACGACACAGTCTCTGAGGGGGAGGGCTGGGGTATAACGAATTATTGCGTTTGTATTAGTTTTCAATGGTCATTGATTATTGATTATTGACCATTGTTCTCTTATAGACTATTCTTCCTTTTTTGACAACGTACTCAATATGGTCCACCCCAAAGTGGTAGGGAAGGTATCGGTAATTGGGAATATCGAGCACCAGGACATCGGCTTTCTTACCAATATCCAAACTGCCGATCTCATTTTCTCGTGCCATGGACCTTGCTGCATGAATCGTTGTTGCCTGGATTACCTCCTTGGGCATCATCTTAAACTGGGTGCAACCCATTGTCATCATCAGGGAAAGAGATTCCGTCATCGAAGACCCAGGATTCAAATCTGTAGCCAGGGAGACGGCCAACCCTTTTTCGATCATCTCTCTTGCAGGTGGATATATTTGCATGGAAAGGAAGAAACTTGCCCCTGGTAATAGGACTGCCGTCACGTTCTTCTCAGCCATTCGTTCAATTCCGATTTGGCTGATATATTCGAGATGATCAGCTGAAAATGCGCCGACCTCGGCGGCTAATTCTGCTCCTCCACCTGGACTCAATTGGTCTGCATGAATTTTGGGCTTAAGGCCGTATTTTTTTCCTCTTTCCAAAATCTTCCTTGACTCTTCGAGGCTGAAGGCCTTCTCCTCACAGAAGACATCACAAAATTCAGCCAGCCCTTTTTGAGCAACTCTCGGAATCATTTCCTCTATAAGTAGCTCGACATAACGTTTACGGTCATTCTTAAATTCTTTTGGAATCGTATGGGCTCCTAAAAAAGTGGGAACAATGTCGATCGGATGATCTCTCTGTAATGCCTTCATCACCTCGAGAATCTTTAATTCATCTTGGATTGAAAGCCCGTATCCGCTTTTCGCTTCGATGGTGGTGACTCCTTTGGAAAGCATCCGATCCAGTCTCTTCTTTCCAAGGGAATAAAGTTCTTGAAAGGAGGCTTTCCTCGTTGCCTCAACCGTCGAAAGGATTCCACCTCCTCTCTCGGCAATTTCTAAGTAGGAAAGACCCTGAATCCTTTGCTCGAATTCATTCTCCCTTGAACCGGCAAAGACGAGATGGGTATGAGAATCGATGAGACCAGGCATCACCACCTTTCCCGTCGCGTCAATCTCCTTTCCTTCCTGACTCAAGACGAACTCTTTTGGAAAGTCTTCCGTTTTTCCCACCCAAAAGATCTCATCTCTCTTGATCGCTACTGCACCGTTTCGGAGAATTCCTAAACCCGAGTCTTCTTTGATAGAAGAAGATAGGGTTAGAAGTTCTTCAGCATTCTTGATGAGGAGATCAATCTGAGTCATCGGTCAGTTATCAGCAGTCAGTAGTTATTGGTCAAAGGTGATACATCAAGGCAACACCTGAAAACCGATTCTATTTAAGGATTTTTTTCAATGCCTTGATGAATGCCTGGTTATCCTCCATCCTTCCAATCGTCACCCGAGCAAAAGTGGGATAGCCCCATATCTTTCCTGGACGGATGATGATCCCTTCCCTTAAAAGGGCTTGAAAGACCTCTTCGGAATCTTTCTCGAAATCGATGAGGATGAAGTTGGCCTGGCTGGGGACATAGGAGAGCCCCATCTTGTCCAATTCCTTATAGAGATACCGCTTCCCTTCGTAAATTAATTGGATCGACTTCACGACATGATCCCTGTCTTCCAATGCAGCCACAGCAGCGACCTGCGCCAGTCGATGGACAGGAAAAGGGTCTCTCACCTGATAAAGGCAATCCACCAAATCCTCCCTTCCCAAAGCAAAACCAATTCTCAAGCCTGCCAATCCGTAGACCTTTGAGAAGGTTCGAAGAAGGATCACCTGTCTTCCCCCTTTGACATAGTCCAAACCATTTGGATAGTGTGGATCTTCAACAAAATCACCGTAGGCTTCGTCTAAAACGACGATCACACGTTTTGGAAGTTTCGAGAGAAAATGATTGGACGATTCTTGGGAGACCGTCGTCCCGGTAGGATTATTTGGGTTGCAGATAAAGAGCAACTTCGTCTTCCGGTTGACCTTTTTTAACATGCCATCAAGATCATGTGTAAAATCCTTTAACCTCACTTTAATGGGCCTACCTCCCATGATCTGGGTCACATTGGTATAGACAGAAAAAGTGGGATCTGCCACGACCACCTCATCCCCTTCATTCACAAAGGCATTCGCAATCATGAGGATCAGGTTATCCGCACCATTGGAGATAACGACCATCCCTTCCCGTAACGAAAACTTCTTAGCCAAGGCCTGCCTTAGAACCGTACAGGGACCTTCTGGATAAAGGTAAATGTTTGGAAGTTCCTTTCGGATCGCTGCCACTGCCTTCGGGGAAGGTCCAAGCAGGTTCTCATTTGAGGCCAGTTTCAACCACCTTTTGGCCCCAAACTCCTTTTGAACCTCCTCAATCGACTTTCCTGGAATATAGGACTTGATCTCCAAAATGCCTTTTCGCGCCAACGTTTCTATTCTCAATTTCTCCTTTCCTCCTTACATAGAAAATTGAATAAAAATCTCCTCCCTCCTTGGAGACTGTGTCGGAATAGGATAAAGGACCTCAATGGACGGAACAAACAGCCGGGTTCCAAAGCTTTTGAATGCGGACATTTAAAGTTAGGGGAAACTGTCCTTGTTGCTGTAAACGCTATTCTTTCATGGCCTTGAAGCCTCTGGATCTATTTGTTCAAAGGTTCCGCCCTAAAGCTTTCTCACCCACCTGTCTGTTCCTTATTTCAGAATCCTTTTTCCCTTGCCCCAATTACGACACAGTCTCTTGGGGGGAGGGGGGGTACTTTCGCTCTTAGCGCTGTGTTGCTTTTATGGCTTCTTCCCGGATGAGAGTAAGGGCCTCTTTCTTTAGATTGAGGAAGGATTCCGTGGCCTTCATCTCATAATTTCTCGGCCGTTCAATGGGTATATTAATCTCGGACTTGATCTTTCCGGGTCTGGCGGTCATGACGAAGACCCGATCTGAGAGGAAGATGGCCTCCTCCACGTCGTGGGTCACAAAGAGGATGGTCTTATGGAGTTCTTCCCACACCTGAGTGAGGAGTTCTTGCATGAGGGCCCGTGTTTGGGCATCGAGGGCTCCGAAGGGTTCGTCCAAAAGTAAAATGGCAGGGTTGTTGGCCAGGGCCCTCGCAATAGCAACCCTCTGTTTCATCCCTCCAGAAAGCCCTTTTGGATAGGTTTGTTCAAACCCTTTTAGACCAACCTTCTCCACAAACTCTTGGGCGATTTCCTCTTGTTTCGTTTTCGGCATACCGGAGATTTCGAGGCCAAACTGAATGTTCTCCTTTACGGTGAGCCAAGGAAAGAGTGTATAGCTCTGAAAGACCATCCCCCGATCCTGACCCGGCCCACTGATCACCTTTCCATCGAGTCTCACTACTCCCCGAGTCGGCCTGATCAGTCCTGCAACAATTCGAAGAAGTGTCGATTTTCCGCATCCCGAGGGACCCAGGATCGTGGCAAACTCCTTATTCATTATCTTGAGGTCGATCTCATCGATGGCCATCACCTCATTGCCATCCGACTGGTAGGTTTTTGAGACATTATGGATATGGAGTTTAATACTCTCTTCCACTTTTTCACTCCACCCATGGAAATAATCGATTATAAAACCACTTGAAAAAAAAGTCGGTGATGAGTCCTAACATTCCAATCGTCAGAATCCCAAAGATAATATTTCCGGTTCGGAGCATCCTCTGTGAACTGATGATCATATAGCCGATACCTGAAGCCGAGGCCACTAATTCCGCAACAATGATATAGGTCCACGCCCATCCTATAATGATCCTCAAAGTGTCAACAATCCCTGGAAGGCTCGCCGGGAGCAAAACCTTCCGGATCACCTGAAATCGTTTTGCTCCCAACGTATACGCCGTCTCCAGCATATCCTTATGCACATTCTTGGCTACAACGGCCACCATCAGCACGAGTTGGAAAAAACTCCCGACAAAGATGATGGCAATCTTTTCGATATCGCCGATCCCGAGCCAGAGGATGAACAGGGGGATGAAAGCAGAGGCAGGCATATAGCGAATAAAACCCACCACTGGCTCTGTAATCGCTTCTGCAACCTTGAAGGTTCCCATGATCAATCCTATTGGGACTCCGATGATGGCTGCGACGATAAACCCCACCATCACCCGGTATACACTGTTAAGGATATCGGCTGTGAACCCTAAATCGGTGAAAAGATCGACCCCGGCCTGGAAGACCCTTCCCGGGGACGGAAGAAATAAAGGATCAACAAATCCCCCGTAGGTGAGAATCGACCAAATGATGAGGAAAAAGGCAAAACTGCTCAGGGCAAGGACTAAATAGAGGCCTTTATGGATGGGCTCCCTCGGACTGAGAAGATCTTCAAATCTCCGGGGAGCCCGCTCCGATTGTTTATCTTTCTTTCCATCCATTGGTTAAAGGAATGAACCATCAATCAAATCGGCCGCCTTGGGTTTGGTCTTGATGAATCCCAATTCAAGCCAAATGTCCGCAGCACGCTGGGTCACTGTATAAAGGAGACCAGGTTTTTGAGGTGTTCCAAAATAATCTTTATTCTCCTTTACGCCATAGAATCTAACCCCTTCCTTATCTTTGGTGAACTCCTCAGGTTTTTCGTTTGCGAATTTGGCCATGATGGGATCAGCTTCTTTGGGGTTCTGTGCGGCAAATTTGACTGCCTCAAACCATCCAGCTACGATCTTCTTCACATCAGCTCCTCGCTTCTTCAAGAAGTCAGGTTTGAAGGCCAGAGAGTCTACTATAATCCCAGGGGTCTTATCGCTTGCAATAAGGACGTGACCAAAGGCAGTTCCCTTTGCCTTTGAAAGCCACGGTTCCCAGGTCACCGCAGCATCGACCTTCCCTGCTACAAAAGCGGAACCTGCATCGCCCGCCTTCATATCGATCGTCTTGAGATCAGCAAGCTTCATCCCATTCTCTTTCAGTACATAATTGAGCCAGAAGTAGCTCGCTCCTGCACCCAGTTGGGCGGCGACTGTCTTCCCTTTAAGGTCTTTAATTGTCTTGATTTCCTTTTTCGACACGATGCCGTCACCCCCATAGGAATCATCGAGGGCCAATACCTGCTTGACCGGGATCGGGTTTTCAGCTGCTGCCGTCATCACATGGGTATCGACTGTTGTCGCCATACCCTGAATCTTATCCGCGGCAAAGGCTGCCCTTCGGTCTGCAGGGCTTTCGATCACCACGATCTCCACCTCTATGCCCTGTTTCTTGAAAAATCCCTTTTCCTTAGCCAGGTACAATGGAGCATATCCAAGCCAGGTGGACATCCCTAATTTGATAGGCTCAGCACCAAACGCAGACCCAGCTACAAGAAATACCAAAACCATCATTCCTACAACCCAACTCTTCTTCATACTCTGTTCCCTCCTTCTTTGAATTTATTTGATGAAATCCTCTTCGCCCCCTGATGAAGGGGTTGTATTCATGAGAGATGTCAAAAGACGTTTAGATTGAATACCACAGACTTTAAAGAAAATCAAATACTTTCGTTACCTAATTTACTTATTTTCACAAATATGTTAATCATTTTGTGATCGATCGGTCAGAAACTTGTTAAGCTGATTGGCATCAAAGTGGACAAAAAGGAATATGGGGAGTCGAGAAAGGAGGTGAAGTTCGATTTTTCTGTGCGCAAGGCAGCCTTATGAGGTGCCGGGAAATCAATAAGATAAGGAGGATTGATGCAATGAATAAAAAGATCTTTTTAGGCCTGTCAGTGATGATTTTCTTGAGCATGGCTTTTCTGCCCTACAAGGCAGGAGCAGCCCCTGCTAAACAAATCATATTCTGGTCTGACCAGAGTGAACCGTGGCAACAAGAGGTGATAAAGGGAATGGTCAGTGAGTTTGAATCAAAAAATCCTGACGTTAAAGTGGAAGTGGAATATATTGCTTTCAAGGACCGCCAAGCCAAGATGACCGCTGCATTGGCAGGAGGAATCTTACCGGAAGTTGCTTTACTTTCTTCTCATTATGCCACGTCCCTACCCGCACAAGGTGTCATGGCAAGCCTTGATGATGTAGTGAAAGATTTGGGTGGTGCCAATAGTTTTTTTGGAGCCTCACTTAGCCTGGCTACCTTCGAAGGCCATTACTACAGTTTGCCTTATTCAACCATACCCGTAGTCCTGTGGTATCGGAAAGACTTGTTGAAGAAGCAGGGTTTAAAGGTGCCTGAGACCTGGGATGATTTACTCAAAACGGCAAAGGCCCTCACGGAGCAGGGCGCTGGGAAATATTTTGGGCTGGGCATACCCTATGGTCGGGGTGAGTGGACAGATGAAGCCTTCAGGATCGTTGCGCTATGGCCGGCAGGGGGAAAAGTCCTTGACAAGGCTGATAATGTCATTTTCAATTCTCCGGAAACGGTGAGGGCATTAAGTTTTTACAAAAGTCTTTACCCTTATGTGCCCACCGGAAGTGAGAGCTGGGGTTATACGGAAACCATGAACTCCTTTGTCAGTGGGACGGCTGCAATGGCTATCTATTATGGGAGAACGCTGAAGAATTTAGAGCAGTTCAGCCCTGACATTCTTTCAAATACAGGAGCGGCTATTCCCCCCAAAGATAAATTTCAAGCCACGTCAAACCCGCCTCAAAGCATCGGTGTATTCAAAAATTCTAAATATCCGGACATCGGAAAGGAATTTCTCAAATTTTTCTTAACAAGCGACCATTATGTTAAATTTCTGTGGGCCACTCCAGGCCATAATTTACCTGTGCTAAAAAGTAAAGCGAGCGCCTGGCGGCAACAAGCATTGTTACAGAAATATCCGGAGATCGTGGATATTTTGTTAAAGGCGAACGAGCCGGCGATCGGCTTCAGTCCAACGAAAGAACCGGGTCTCCCTTCAGCGAGTCAATACTGGCAGGCCATTAGAGGGTCTAACGTGATCCCGGATGCAGTTCAGAGGGTGACCTTGAAGAATGAGGATCCGAGAAAGGCTGCAGAGTGGGCTGAAAAGGAGCTAAAAAAGATTATCGCGGAATCGAAACCGAGATAAAAAGAGAAAAGTCGTCAATGAAGGGGCCTATCCGAAACGATCGGCCCTTTCATCCTTTCCTTGTCCAACTTGATCAAACCTATCAGAAGACATTCCACCTGCCAGTTGCATAAAAAACGTCCCATAAGGCAGTTGGGTGTGCTGGAGAACCTTTACACCTGCCTGCGCGTAGCCGCTTCGGCGAAGGCAGGGCGGCGCCTTTAAACGTTTCGCTGCTCCATTGCCCAGCATATTGTGAAAGTCCCCTTGGGTGACATCGCATGTTACCCATAAAACATACTAAAAAACCGCATTGTAAAGGTTGGGAAGCACACCCAACTGCCTTTTCAATGCAATGTTAAGGTCCATCATCCTTTTGTGGCTCCAACCAGGAACCCCCTGATCAGCGCCTTTTGAACAAATATAAACCCAAAAAGGATCGGAATCGTCATCATCATAATGGAAGATAGGATGTAACCCCATTCGTAGGCAGTTGTTCCGATGAAAGCCGCGATTCCTATTGGAAGCGTCTTCAGAGATTCCGATCTGATAAATAACAAAGCCAGGGTATACTCATTCCAGACGAGGACGAAGGTGAATATTCCGCAGGAAATCAACCCCGGCATCGATAGGGGAAGGACGATACGAATTAAGGCCTGCAACCGGCTCGCTCCGTCCACCATCGCGGCCTCCTCCAACGATAATGGAATGCTGAGGAAGAAGGATCTGAGCATCCACATCGAGAAAGGCAAAGAGAAGGCCACATAGGATAGAATCAGGCTGATCCGGGTATTCAAAATATGTAGGTAGCTCATAATGATAAACATAGGGATGCCAAGCAGAAGGAGAGGCACCATATAGGAAAACAAGATGAATGAAGCATATAAATTCCGGCCTCGGTACCTGAACCGGGTGAGGCTGTAGGCCGCAGGCATTGCAATGATCAGGGTGAGAGGAGTTGCGACCACTCCCACGAGGACGCTGTTAAAGAAATAGGATAAAAAAGAGGTATTCTTGAAGAGATTGATATAATGGCTGAGAACGAACCGGCTCGGCAGGATCCTCGATGAATGTCTCAGGATCTCGCTGTCAGGTTTCAGAGAGCTTAAAAGGGTCCATATCAAAGGTGTAAGGATGAAGAGGGCGATCAGGACGGCGGTAAAATATTTGGCCACCATCTTCAGTTCTTTCATCATACCGATATCCTGTAAAAGTATTCCATTTAATCTCTTTCGCCCAGAGGGTCGAATATTTTGTAATAGAGAATAAAGGATAGAAATAAGAAGAGGGCCATGAAAATAGCTACAGTCGCTCCCATGCCAATATTGCCTTTTGAAAAGGCTTCACGGTAAGCCAAAAGCGGCAGGATTTCAGTACTGTTCATCGGCCCGCCTGCCGTTAAAATGTAGATCAACTGGAAGTCATTAAAGGCCCAAATCGTTCTAAGCAGGGCAACTACGAACATGACCGAAGCCAGTTCAGGAACCGTGATATGCATAAATTTTTGAAACGAAGTGGCTCCATCAATGCCTGCGGCTTCATATAAAGTTGGGGAAATGGTTTGCAGCCGAGCTAACAGAGCAATCTCCACAAAGGGGAAGAATTTCCAGGTGTTGACAGCGATGGCAGATGCCATCGCAGCCCCTGGGGCGCCCAGCCAGTTTATCGAGAACCCCGCAAAGGAGCGAAGGACTGTATTAACGATTCCATACATGGGGTCAAGCATCCATTTCGCTATAAAGACAACGCAGACCGTTGGAATAAGATAGGGAAGTAAAACGATCCCTCTTAACAGGTTTCTGCCAGCAAAGTTCTGATTGAGAAAGAGGGCAACGGCCAGTCCCAAAACTAACTGTAAAGCGACAGAGGAGAAGGTATAAATAATGGCGGTGACAAGGTCTGACCAAAAAGCCTCTTCGTTTAACAGACGGATGTAGTTTTCAAATCCAACAAATTTTGGGTTTCTCGGATTAAAGACAGATACATAGTGAAAGGTTAGATAAAAATCATATACGATGGGTATGATGATGAGGATCCCAACGAATGCGACACTGGGGAGTAAAAGCTGGATCCCGATACGGCGCTCTCTTGCTTCGTAGGATAATTTTCGTTTTCCTAACATCTTCCGAGGGTTCCTATTTTACCAGTCTATCCGCATCAGAGCGCCGTTCCTGCCCAGCACGGCTTGCTGCAGGCAGGGCATGGAGAGCGGATAAAAAATACTTGCGTCAGGAAAATCAGTCAATCTTTAATCCTTTGTCTTTCAGCTCCCTCTTGACCTTCGAATATAAGTCAAAATATTCAGGTTTTACTTTAACGTTCTCATAATCATAGAGCTCTTCGAAACTATATCCGGGAGGAGCCTTCTCCGGTGTGATCTTATCTTCATATTTTGATAAGATGAAATTGATCACCTCGTTTGCTTCCTCACGAGTGATGGATGCAGCGGCACGGGCAGCTTCTCCTTCCCAGCGAGACTCCATCCCTGTGCCTTGGTTCGGCTTCACCAACACCGCTTTTCGGTTACCATGAAAAATATGCCCACCTACACAGGAAACATGAATGCCAAGGGCGGCAATTTCCCAGAGTTGTTGTTCCGTTCCGGGGCCTGCCGCAGTGAGTCCTCCGCCTCCGCAGATGAGGTTAGTATTCCTTGTGAGGGCTTGGGTACTGATGTTTCGAACCCAGAGGGTCGGGCGTGCCGTATTGATTGCAGGATTCTGGAGTAGACTCGCATTGCACACATATCCCGAGCCTCCCACATAATAGACCAGAATGGCATTCAAGGCCGAGGCAACGTTCACCACTGCACAACCTTCCGGGCCTCCGGCGAAACCTCCTATGATAGAGGTCCAGAAGGGGTTTCGTAAACAACCATAGTGAAGGCTATAGGCCACTTTATTGAGGCCCTCAAAAGTTACCTTGAGTTCACTGATCGTGGGTATGGAAATCGCATCTGTCTTCCGGAGTCCTTTTTCAGGGTCACAGGCTGAAATTGTTCCGAGCGCCGAGGGGCAGGCATCGAGCAAGTGTAATCCAGGCCTCCCGACCGACCTTAAGGCCTCCCTCATCCATCCGACTGCACTCATTGCAGCATGACAATCGAGAGGAGAACCCAGAAGCCACTTCTTGCCTTCAATACTCTTAGGAGGAGGACCGTAATAGATTCCATCAATGATTCTCTCCTGAGCGATACTCTTGTACATCTGGACAAAATCCCGGCCTTCTACCGGGTTGCTTTCGACCACCCCTCCGATGACGACCGGCTTTCGGGGATCTCCGATGCCTCTTTTGAAGAGATACCTTTTCTCCGCCCCATCGCCGATATCAATGCCCTCCGGCATTCGACTTAGATCAACTAACGCCTCACGTATCTCTTCTTCCGTAAATCGAATCACCCTTTCTGTATCGATACAATAGGTTCCCACTTCGACATAAAGTTTCAATCCAGCCTCAAACAGCCGATCCGCCATGTCGTCATCAGACGGAATAGGAAACTTGGGATCATATTGAATACCGTACTCTTTGGCTAAACGGGATGTCACCTTAAAGATGTTAAGGTCAAAAACCTTCATCTTCATCAATGGCCCGGTATTAATCGCCCGGTCTGCGACTTCCCAGAACTGTAACATTGCATAACCTCCTTATGCTATTTATTCCGGCTCGGAGCTTTTCCCCAACTCCCTTTTTTCCACCTCTTTGATGATGGCCAAAAGCTCTTTCTCGACATCTGCATCCAGCGGTAAAGGTTCGTGTTCAGCAAGAACTCGCTTCACCTCTTCCCTTGCTCTTTCCTGGATCGCCTTTCTTCCTTTTTCAATCCAGAGTTCATGTGAATCCCGGTCAGTTAATTTGGGCAGAAAATGTTCCTCTCTTAAATGCTTCATGGTATGTTTCTGATTCAAAAAATGGCCTCCGGGTCCTACCTTGTCGATGATATCAAGGGCTATTCTTTCCTCTGTAACGGAGACCCCTTTTATGATCCGATCAATCATCCCACATATCTCATGATCTATCAGGAGACTTTCAAGGCTCACCGTTAATGCATGGTCCATTGTCCCCGGATAGAAGATCATATTGATCCCGGCGAGAGCAGGCAATAGTAGCGTGATCGTCTTCTCATATCCCGCCTGCATATCGAGAAGTTTTGACTCAGTGTTGCTCCCCGTACCCCGGCTCGGAATCTGGTAAAATCGTGCCATCTGCGCATGGGCTACATTAATGAGAGCTGCTTCCACCCCGCCCAATGCAATCATTCCATTTCTTAGATCCATGGCGGCAGCCACGGTGCCCATCAGAACCGGTGTGCCCGGGTTGATCAATTGGGCGATCACGATCATTCCCAAAATTTCGGCGGTCTGCTGAACAATTGTTCCAGCAAGGGTAACGGGAGAAGTCGCCCCGCATTGGGGCTCAGAGGCAATATCTACGGGAAGCCCCATCTTCGCATATTCGATCAACCCCTCTGTCTGCTCAACCATGTATTCCAGAGGGGAGATGACATTGCACGTCGTAAAAATATTGGGGTATCTCCTCAATGCCTCTTCCCCTCCAGCGATCACAGATGCCATCCGTATGCAATCTTTTGCCCTCTGTTTTCCTCTCACCACACCCTTGATCACTTTCGAAGAGTTCTTGACACTGGCAAAATACCCATAAACATGGGCGACTTCGTCCGGAATGCCCTCAATATGAGGCATGATGGCTCCACTGTGTAAAAGAGTATAATGTTCAAGAGCGTCAGCAACACGAATCAATTTCTCGACATCATCAAGAGTCGTCCGTCGTCGCACGGAGGTCTCCAGATCAAGGATATTGAGCCTCCCGATCATCGGCTCATAAAAGATCTTTCGACCTTCCAGCGTCACCTTAAAGTTGGGATCCCTTCCATATAAAGTAAAAGCCTTGGGGGCCAGACGGACCGCCTCCTCAACAAGAGAAGATGGAATCCGAATCCTCTTTCCATCGGTGGGGCATCCCGCCTTTTGCAAAATATCAAAGGCCTGCTCCTCCCACACCTCCACTCCTGTCCTCCAGAGAATGGATAAGGCACCGCGGTGGATCTGTTCGATCTCATCGTCGGAAAGAAGCCTGATCTGACAACCCTCCTGCATCTTGTTTCTTTTCCCTATTTATAGAATGGCCGGCTCGTCCCAGAGTTTAAGAGTCACTCCCAAACCTTTCTTCTTGGCTTCCCTGTAAACAAAGCTGGCCACTGCCACATCCTCACTTCCCAAACCTAAAGGAGAAAAAAAGATGCGTTCCTGTTTGCTGGTACGACCTCGCTTCTTACCTCGAATAATTTCACCAATATTGGCGTATATCTTTTCGTCATTGATCCGCCCGGCTTTGTAGAGTCGCGCCAAAAGCGGGGTCCCCCGGTGCAGAACCTCATCCCAAAGATCAACAACCACCTTATCAGCATTCAAAATAACCTCTTCTTCTTCCTCCTGATAAGACCCCACATGGGCAAAAAAGCTCCCCTTCTTTAGCCACGCATCCTTTACAATCGGCTCGTCCGCAACCGTCACGGTGGCAATGATGTCCGACCCCTCAACGGCTTCCTTGGCCGATCCAACCTCTTCTCCTTTAATGCCCAATTCTTCAGAAGCCCACTTCACAAACTGTTTGCTCGCTTCCACTCGAATATCATACCCCTTTAGGACCTTAACCGAAGGAATGGCTGCTTTCAATGCCATCATCTGGGTCCTGGCCTGAACACCGCAACCGATGATCCCCACCACCTCAGAGTCAGGATTGGCAAGATATTTTGCCCCCACGCCCGTCACTGCCCCTGTCCTCATTGCACTGATATAAGTCCCATCCATGATCGCCAATGGAACGCCTGTCCAGGAATCGTTCAAGATAATCAGTGCATGGGCCCTCGGAATTCCAAACCTGACCGGATTCGGGGGAAAACCGGCGATCCATTTCATCCCACAAATCTCAATATCGCCTCCGATATGAGCAGGCATCGCATTAATCCGACCCCTCTCCCGCTCACCCAGATCCAAAATGACTTTCGACGGAAGGTTCACCTTCCCCTCATCATGCAATGCCAGAACCTTTTCCACAACATTTATGACTCGCTCCATGCCAATCCCCGTAGCACGAACGTCTTCCTGACTGAGATAGATAAACTCTGCTTTTGATGTCATCTTCAACTCCTTACAATTGAGAGATTCTTAAACAATCCCCCCCCCACCCTCCTCCCTTGAGAGACTGTGTCGCAATCAACGAGAACCTACTTCTGCTTCAACACGGAACAGGCGGTCGGGTGATGAAGCTTCAGACCTGCCTGCGCGAAGCCGCTTCGGCGAAGGCAGGGCGGAAACCTTTCATTGCTCAGCGTTGGGGTGCCAAACCCATGAAAAGAAACCCGTTTTCAAGAAGGCCGATTACC
>Ga0315279_10004189_pt1 | contig 19498 bp, 16 predicted proteins | sample YL17G06_20_MG_FD_203694 | JGI IMG/M metagenome (GOLD analysis project Ga0315279, IMG submission 203694) | Sediment microbial communities from Yellowstone Lake, YNP, Wyoming, USA - YL17G06_20 | ecosystem: Environmental > Aquatic > Freshwater > Lake > Sediment | place: USA: Wyoming | collected... | reverse complement strand
TAACCTTCCTTAAGGCGAGTTCATCATACTCGCCGGCATATGTCAGTATGACAACGTATGAATTCTCGTCGATCCGCACTTCGCTTATGGCTCTCTCCCAATTATCGACAATGAGTTGGTCGGCTTCGGGGAATCTGTCGAGGGTGGCATATTCTCGTCTGTCGTCTATCACTATTACTCTGAAGCCCACCATTTTGCCAAGTTTGGCCATGGGTTGTGCTACGTGACCCGCGCCGATCAAGATCAGAGTCTCAGGGGTTTGGAAAATGTTGATGAAACAGGTTATGACGCCTGCACAGACTGGCAGTGGCATCTTTACAGTCCTAGGTTTGCCCTCCTTCAAGGCTGCCAAAGCCTGTTCAATTAGCTGTAATTCTGCAACTGCGCCTCCGACTGTTCCAATTACCTTCCCGTCTAGTGTCACGAGCATCGATGAGCCAAGATGACGTGCACTTGATCCTTCTTGGCCGATTATCGTTACCCATGCAAACGGCTCGGAGGACTGAATCAGCCTATTTGCCTCCGCCATGAGGTCTGCAGATGATGCGATAGGAACGTGTTTCATATCTCTTGACCTGGCTAAGACCTTGGTTGCGCGATCATATTCTTCAATGCGAGCAGCACGCGGTCTGGTGTAGCCGGAATTTCGCTCAGTCTTACGCCGACTGCATGGTCGATCGCATTTACAATTGCCGGCGCAGGTAATACTATTGGAGGTTCCCCAATGACTTTTGCTCCGTATGGTCCGAGGTGACCGGGATACTCGACCAGAATACTCTTAATTTCTGGAACATCCATTGAAGTCGGAACGTAGTAATCAGCAAGATTTGGATTCAACACCACCCCGTCTTTGTGAATGAGTTCTTCCATAATCCCATAACCCACACCTTGGACGGTGCCACCTTCGATCTGCCCTTCAACCGATAGAGGATTGATTGCCTTTCCAATATCGTATGCGGCGACTATTTTGTCAACTTGGACTTTCCCCGTCTCAGTGTCAACTTCAACCTCAGCCGTGACTGCGCCATAGGTGTATTGAAGATAGGTTGTTCCTTGGCTGGTTTCTGGATCGTACTCGCATTTTGGCGCGGTAAACGTGTCGTCCACTTTCAGCTCTAATCCCTGTTCGTACGCTGACTTTACGACGTCTAGGTACGAGACTGAATGTTCAGGCCTTTCTCTGGCATAGTATGATCCATTCGTTGACTCGATCTCATCCACAATGCACCCCAACATTCTTGCCGCAATTTCCTTGAGGCGCTGGTGCAGTTTTCCAGCAACCATCTGAGACGCCCGTCCTCCGACACTAATCGTCCTAGAAGCAACTGTGGGACCAGCGTCATTACAGTAGTCCGTGTCAGGTGGATCTAATTTGAAGTAGCGCAGAGGAAGGTGCATGACTTCTGCGGCAATCTGCAATAATCCCGACGTAGCCCCGGTTCCATACTCGGTCAAAGCCGTTCGGAACCGGATTGTTCCGTCTTTATCAATTTTCATGTGGACTGCAACGTAGTCGTTGCCTTCGGGACCAAGACTGTTGCCGTGATACATAATTGCAATGCCTATGCCTTTTCGAATTGTGCCCGTCTGCTTTGTGTATTCATTTCTTTTCGTATGCCAATCTGACGCCTCTAACACTTTCTCAATGCATTCTTCGAGACCACAACTTTCGTCGATTAGTTGACTTGTGGCGGTCAGACAACCCGGCCTCAACATGTTCAGGCGTCTGAATTTAAGCGGATCCATTCCAATTCTTTTCGCAATCTCCTCAACATGTGATTCCGCTGCGAAATGGGATTGTGGGCCTCCGAAGCCTCGGAATGACCCCGCCATCGTATTGTTAGTGTAGACACAGTACGAGTCGCTTTTGACATTCGGGATTTCGTAAGGGCCAGTCGCGTGGAATAGCGCCCTCGTTATTACGAGTGGTCCGAGAGATGCGTAAGCGCCTGTGTCAGCGATCAGTCTGGCCTCCCACGCTGTAAGTCTCCCATTCTTCTTGACACCTGCCTTCAACTTGATGACGAATGGGTGACGCTTCGTATGCCCTATCATGGACTCCTCTCGCGTGTAGGCAAGCGCCGTTGGCTTGCCGGTTTTGAGAGCAACTATGGCAGCCATCCCGAGAATGTCTACTGGCATTTCATCAGATTTTGGTCCAAAGGCACCTCCTGTTGCAGCTTGAATCACCCTCACTTGTTGAGGAGGTAGAGAGAGTATCTTGGCAATTCCTGTCTGCACGTGAAATGGGCTCTGCATCGAACCGACGCAAGTTACAGACCCATCGGGCTCGGGCACTACGAAGCCCGCTTCAGGTTCCAGTGGTACAGGTTCCTGAAATTGCGTCTTGTAAGTCCCTTCGACAACGTAGTCGGCTTGCTTGAACCCTTCTTCCACATTGCCTTTGCGGAGTTTCAGATGCTTCGCGATGTTTCCATTGGCGTGAATCTTCGGAGCGTCTGACTCTATCGCATCTAGCGGTGAGAAGACTGCTCGAAGGTCTTCGTATTCGATCTTCACAAGGTCGACCGCTTCCTCCGCTATCACCGGATCGTACGAAGCGATGGCGGCGATCGGCTCGCCCACGAATCTTACTTTGTCGCTTGCGAGTAATGGTTTGTCGGGGAGCAGGGCAGTTGATTCGTTTATTCCTGGAACGTCTGCGGCTGTGATGACTTGGACGACTCCAGGATAATTCCGTGCTTTTGATACGTCAACGCTCTTCAGTAACGAATGCACATGAGTGGACCTGACGACTTTCAAATAGAGGCAGTTCTCTGGAAGAATGTCCATTGTGTAAATCGGTTTTCCGAGGACTTTGTCCACTGAATCTAAACGTTCTACACTCTTGCCTACAAGCACCAGTTGAGGAGCATCAGGACGCGTACCGTGTTTTTCGGCCATGTCTATTGCTTCTTCATTTCAAGTGCGGCCGCTCTCACAGCATTGATCATACTATGATATCCAGTGCACCGACAAATGATACCGCGGGTCGCTTGCTTGATCTCTTCGTCAGTGGGTGAAGGTTTATGATCCAAGAGATTTTTCGATGCAAGAATCATGGCCGGGATGCAGAAGCCGCATTGAGAGGCATTCCATTTGATGAATTCACGCTGGAGAGGATGCAGTTGCTCGGACGTGCCAATTGCTTCGATGGTCGTAATTTTCTTGTTCCTAGCTTGAATGGCAATGACGAGGCAGGAGTTGACGAGTTTTCCGTCCATTAGAACAGCGCAGATGCCGCAGTCGCCTGTGCTGCATCCCTCCTTGGTTCCTTTTAATCCGAGTCTGTCTCGCAAAACATCTAACAGGCGTTCGTGAGATTCGACAACTAGAGCGTGGTCTTTTCCGTTTACGTTGAATTTGAGAAGATGTCTAGACAACTAATTTCTCTCCTAATCTCTCAGCACATTTGATGAGTGCACGCTTGAACAGCACTGGAGCCACATCATGCCTGTACTCTTTGCTCGCCCTGAAATCCGAACTCAGCTGCAATTCACTCTTCAATGAAGTAATCGCAGTTTCGACTAGCTGCATTGACAGGTTCTTTCCTCTCATTGCGATTTCAGTCTTCTTCGCACGAGCCGGGATCTTCTCGAATACTCGGTTCAGAGCGAGTCTGATATCGTCAACGCGTTTGGTTCTCTTATCGAGCTTCAAGTAGACTGAGCAGTTGAGGATGGCGATGATGAGTGAATTTCGCATACCGATCTTCTCGAAGGCACACGATGACTGTTCATCGAGCTCGTCGAACACTGTTTCTACCATGATCTCATTTTGAAGTAAGGCAGTCTGTCGTTTGCCTCTCAAGAATTCTTTTAGGGTAATTACTCGTTCTCCTTTCTTTGATCTCAGGCTCACTTTTGCATTTAGCACAAGCAAGACAGGTATCAAGTCTTCTGCGGATGAAGCGGCGCAGATGTTGCCGCCAACCGTGGCCACATTTACGATAGAGGGCCCGCCGAACTTTGCTGCTACGTCGCGAAAGACATCATAGCGTGAGCCTAAGACAGGTGAGGATATCAAATCGTGAATGGTCGTTAAGGCACCGATTCGGATTTTACCTTTATCCTTCCGTACGAAGTTGAATTCAGAGAGACCTGAAAGGTCCACTAAGACTTGGGCGTTAACCTGTCTCCGCTGCATGCGGTTAATCAGATCACTTCCGTTCGCAATCAGCTGCACGCCGGACTGATGGCGCTCTAGGTAAGTCAATAGATCGTCGAGATTTTCGGGGACATACATGTCGAATCTGCGCAACGAGCTTAACCTCCTGCAGCTAGAGGAATCAACACTATCAAGTCTCCGTCATCTAGCTTCGCAAACAAGTCTGGCAGATTCTGAACTTTGTTGTTTACATAGAACTGGGTGTATCCGCGAAGGCTGCCTTTGGAGTCAAAGAACATCTCTTTCAAGCTTCTCTGTCTACTTATGAGCGCATCCAGCACGTCATTAAGGGTGTTTGCCTCGATTTCCAATTCGCTCTGCCCGATCGTCGCTCTTAGTTCGTGGAAGAGTCTGATCTTTACTCGCGGTGGCAATTTCACGGCACCATATTCTTGTTAAGTGCATTATACACCCTTTCCGGAGTCGCCGGTAGAACGTAGACACGAGCCTCTGTCGCATTGTAGATTGCGTTCGCGACTGCTGATCCGACTGGTACGATTCCGATTTCACCTATGCCCTTTGCTCCGAAGGGACCGATCTTTTCGTACGTCTCGACGGGGTCAATCTGAATTTCGGGGATATCGGCAATTGTGGGTATTATGTAAGTTGTGAAGTTGTTGGTTCTGACGATGCCGTTCTCAATTTGGGTATCTTCAGCTAGAGCGAAGCCTAGTCCTTGAACGATGGCTCCTTCACATTGACCAGAGTACGATTGGGGGTTGATTATTCTGCCGCATTCCGGTGATAGGAAGAACTTGAGAACCCTGGTCGCTCCCGTCAGCGTGTTGACTTCCACCAACGCGACGGCGCTTGCGTACATGTAGGACCAGTGTGGAATCTCCAGACTTCCTTCAACGGGTTTTTCCACTCGCTGGACGTTGTACCCTGCAACCACTTTAGTTTCAGCACTCGAGTTCTGTAGGTACTGCGCAATATCGGAGTAGCTGACCGATTTCTTCGGACTCTTAATCGATCTAATGGTTGAGTCTTTTGTGGTCAAGTTTTGAGTTTCCTCACTAAGCATTTCTGCTGCCGCCTTGAGGAGCAACCTGTTCATCTTAGGAGCAGCTGCAAGTATTGCGTTTCCTCCTCGGACGAGCGCCATCGATGAGGATGATGTGCCAGTATCTGGCGCAAGCTTTGAGTCAGCGCTAGCTACTTGGATGTCATCGATATCACAATTCAGTGCCTCTGCCGCGATCTGTATGTAGGCGGTGATTGCTCCCTGCCCTATCTCCGGACAGCTTATTCCAACAACGAACTTCCCCGTTGGGGTTAGCTGAATAGATGCGGCGGCGAAATCAGGTAGCGCACCATAGCCGAAGCCTTTCACTGCAGATGCTACTCCAATTCCCACCTTACACCATGGGGCTGAGGCTTTTGATTTGTACTTGCATCGATTTCTCCAAAGATCTGATTTTTCGGCTTTAACAAGAGTCTCGTGGATGCCAATACTACCGTTGATCTTGAATCCAAAGGATCCAACGTCCCCCTCGTGGAGGACATTGATTTTCCGTACTGTTATGGGGTCGATTCCTAGTCTTTCAGCAATAATGTCCATGTTCGTTTCTAAAGCGAAATTGACCTGAGGAGCACCGAATCCTCGGAATGCTCCAGCCACTCCATTGTTCGTGTAGACTGAGTAGGCATCGATGTCTACGTTGGGAATCTTGTAAGGCCCACAAGAATTCTCAACTGCAACGTCAAGAACGGTCGGGCCGAGTGAGGCATACGCTCCCGTGTCTGCAACTATCTTGACCTTGTTTGCGAGCAGTTTCCCATTCTTATCAGCCGCCGTCTTCATGATGACCGACATGGGATGCCGCTTCATCCCAGCAACGCCTGATTCCTCTCGCGTCCACACCATCTTGACGGGGCGTTTCGTTTTCAACGCGAGCATGGCGAGATGAATTTGAACTGTGTTCTCTTCCTTTCCGCCAAATGCGCCACCAACCGGGGTCGATATGACTCTGATTTTCTCAGGGGGTATGCCCAATGCTCTTGAAACCTGCATCTGGTCCCTGTATGGCGATTGACCGCCAACGTACAGCACAACGTTACCTTCATCATCTAGCATTCCAATGCCTGCTTCAGTCTCCAAATACATGTGCATCTGACGCCCTGTGTGGAAGCTATTCTCTACGACAACGGCTGCCTTTTCGAACATCTCGTCAACATTTCCCACCTTGATAGACTCGTGCCTCAGTATGTTGCCTTGCGAATGGACCTTAGGTGAATCGGGGTTCAGAGCCGCAATTGGATCTGAAACCACGGGCAGCGGTTCGTATTCGACCTCTACGAGCTGTATGGCTTTCTCTGCGGTTTCTTTTGATTCAGCTGCGATTACTGCAATGGCGTCGCCGAGATATCTTACCTTATCCTTGCACAGAACTGGCTGATCTGGAATGAAGATTCCAAATCCATTCTGTCCTGAAACGTCTTTGTGAGTAAGGACTGCTTTAACCCCGGGCAGTGCTTCAGCTTTCGACGTATCGATCTTCTTGATGAGAGCGTGTGGATACTTACTTCGCGCCACTTTCGCCCAAAGCATGTTCGGCAGAGCCATGTCCGAGAAGAATCTTGTTTCTCCGGTAACCTTCCCAAGACCATCCTTTCTGTTGATGGGTTTGCCAACCCACCGGAGTTTCTCATTTCCGATCCCATGTGTCTTTCTCAATTTTACCCACCTGCAATTGGAGGTACGATGAGTATTTCATCGCCGTCATTGAGTCGTGACGTCGAAGTGAGTCTGATGCCTTCTCGAACGACGTAGATGTATTTCTTGTCGCTTAGTGGAATCGAGTTCAGCAAATCCTCTATCGTTGAGTTCTCTGTAAGTTCGAGCGTGAGTTCTCGACTTTCGAGCGCCATAGCAGGCGCGGCAAATATTCTCACTCTGACTCTGACGTTGGCGCTCATTCCTCTACACTCCATTATCTCCAAACACTGCTTTGTGAAGTGCTTGAAAGACTAGTGAGTTCACAACTTTCTTTCTATACTCTGCTGAGCCTCTGATGTCGGAAATTGGTGAAGCGTCCTGTGAAGCAAGTTCCGCTGCTTCTCTCAACACTTTCTTGGTGAGACGCTTCCCTACGAGGGCTTGCTCGCATTTTTGCGCTCTCACAATTGTAGGGGCAACTGCGCCCAATGCGACTTTGACATCGTCATACGAATTTTGCCGTTTCCCTCTAAGAGCTACAGCTACATCTACTATTGAGATTGCATTGGCTTCACGAAGACCGAGTTTCAGATAAGCACCTGCGTCATTTCTCCTCAAGCCATCGAAGGAGACTTCTTCGATTAGTTCGTCTGGGTTCAGTACAATTTTCCTATATCCAATGAAGAATTTCTCAATCGGAATTTCGTGTCGGCCGGACTTGCTTCGCGTTGCTACCGTAGCCGCGAGTGCGTACAGTGGCGGTAGACTGTCTCCGGCAGGTGAGGCGTTTCCGAGGTTGCCGCCGATTGTGGCTGTATTTTGCAGTTGAGTAGCGCCAATCTGTCCTGCTGCCTCAACAAGTATCCAAGCATGCTTCCGGGTAAGTTGTGAGTTGATTATGTCGCTGTACGTGCTTAGTGAGCCTATGTGGATTCTACCGCCAGTTTCTTTGATAAATCTCAATTCCTTGACCGAATGTATGTTCAGAAGCTTCTCCGTGTTGATGACGCCGTCTCTTAATTGGACTACGACGTCCGAACCGCCAGCTATGATTCGAACTCCGGTTCTATACTGATGTAGTAGTGTCAGCGCATCGTCTAATGTGCGTGGCGAAAGTACATCAATTTCAGATCGCGTCATAGGCTTATGATCTCCACTTCTTGGCAGCGTCCTGTACGGCTGCGATGATTTTCGTGTATCCCGTACATCTGCAGAGATTTCCAGACAAGGCGGTTCGGATGACTTCCACAGTTGGCTTCGGATTTCGCATGAGTAGTGCAGATGCAGACACGATCATGCCGGGAATACAATGACCACACTGTACCGCCCCATGATCAATGAACGCTTCTTGCACTGTATTCAGTTTGCGATCTTTCGCTAACCCTTCAGATGTGATAATGTCCGAACCTTCGACCTGCGAAACGAGTACCAAGCATGAGCAAACAGGATACCCATCCATAATGACCGTGCATGCACCACATTCGCCTTTAGCGCAGTCCTCCTTTGGTCCAGTGACCTGTAATTGGTCACGGAGAACTTCAAGCAACGTGTAGGCTGGTGGACACCTTACGGTAGTAAACTTCCCGTTCAACTTGAAACTGATGTTCCGCTCTACCCTCACCAAGTCGACCACGGAAACATAATAGAATCGATCTCTAATGAGAGAGACAAATACCTGTCTCTCAACCCTCCGACCGGCAGCCATTAAACCAGAGCAATTCAAGGCACATATCCACGTCCAGATTGCCCTAAACCTCCAAAACAGACTAACGTGAATGTAGAGAAAGGCTCTTCTCCATCGCACCTTTCTAGTAGTGTCATGAAACGTGTAGCTCTGTACTTGCAAGATAAGCATCAAGTTCGCGAAGAGTTGAAGCTAGTCCAATACGCTGAGAAGAAGGGCTTCGAGGCGATTTGGCATGCTGAGTCTAGACTTGCGAGGGACGCCATTACACCTCTCGCGGCGATGGCCGCGGTTACCGATAGGATCAAATTGGGAACTGGAGTCATCAACAATTGGACAAGGAATGTAGCGCTATGTGCTGCGACTTTCCTTACTCTTGACGAACTTTCGGCTGGACGCGCGCTCCTTGGAGTTGGCGCATGGTGGGATCCGTTAGCATGGAAGGTCGGCATAGAACGCAAGAAACCACTCAAAGCCATGCGTGAGTACGTCACTGTTCTTCAGCGTCTATTCAAAATGGAGAACGTCACATTCGAAGGTGAATTCGTAAACGTTCGAGATATTCGACTTGACATAGTCTATGGAGATCCAAACACGCCCCGCAACATCCCGATCTATATTGGAGCCACGGGATGGGATATGATTGAACTGACAGCCGAAATAGCTGACGGAATTCTTCTGAACTATCTTGTATCGCCGGAATACAATCGTAAGGCATTAGACCATCTAAGAGTGGGGGCAAAGAAGGGCAAAAGGAACCTGGAAGACATAGACAGACCACAACTGGTTGTCTGTTCGCTCGACGAGGACGCAGACAAGGCCATCAACAGTGCTCGCCCCTTGGTCGCTCAATACTTGGGGCAGCAGCCACACATCGCCAAAGCAAGTGGAGTAAAAGAGAATCTAATCGGCGAAGTCAAGATAGCCCTGGGAGGTTGGCCTGCGAAACCTGGCGGTCTTGAGAAAGCGAAGGAACTGATAGACGACAAGCTGGTTCGCCTCATCACTGCAAGCGGAACCGCAGACGACTGCCTAAAGAAGATAGAAGAATACAACAACACGGGTTGCACATGTCCAATACTCTATCCTCTGGCCGATGATGCGCATGCAATGATGGATGCGTTTGGACAATAGCTGCAACTTCGCCGGCATCACGAGTGAGTGGCCTTCGGTTTAAGTCATTCAATCACAGGGCTCAGGAACTTGAACCTCACAGTGTCAAGAAGTCCTTTGTCAGTGATTCTTAGTTGCGGAATTACGGATAGTGATGTGAAAGAGAGGGTTATGTAAGGCGAAGGAAGCGTACAGCCCAGTTTACTCCAAGCCTCATTGAGATCCTCAACCTGGTTCGATACGATCTCAACTGACTTGTCGGACATGAGTCCGGCGATCGGAAGTGGGACATGCGCAAGCGGTTTCCTATTCTTTACTACAACCATACCCCCACCGCATTCCACCAGCATCCTTGCCGCAGCAAGCATATCATTGTCAGTTGCGCCAGCAACGACGAGATTGTGACAATCGTGGGCGACCGTTGAGGCTACTGCTCCTTCTTTCAATCCGAAACCTTTGACGAAACCAAGTCCTATGTTGCCTGATGCCTTGTGTCGTTCGAAGACGGCTATCTTCAGGATATCCTCGTCCACGTTCGCGTTGACTTGTGCGTCCTTCACAAGCGTTTCCAGTTCCAAGTTATGTGTGTAAATGCTAGCTGGGACAACACCAATTGCTCTAATTCTTACGGAGCCATTGCTCTCTTTTGCTCGAATAACCAAGTTGTTCGGGAGTTGTCTCACGTGCATTGATCGTCGAACGGAACTTGGAACACTGTCTGACACCAAATCCACGATGAGCTTCCCATTCCGACTGACTACTCGACCATCTGTGATTACAGTATTCACCGTGACTTTTTCCAGGTTATCCAGAATAACCATGTCCGCATAACGAGCTGGAGCAATGTTGCCGAGTTCCCTTGCGCACTCGTAATGTTCTGCTACGTTGAGTGTGGCCATTTGAATCGCGGTGATGGGGCCAACGCCTTCTTCGATTGTCCGTCGGACAACGTGATCTATGTGACCTTCACGCAGGATAGAGCTTGGTTCTCTATCATCGGTCACTAAACATGTATGACGTGAGTCAAGTTTCTCCTCTGTTATTGAGCGAACAATGTCAGCAACATCGTGCGAAGCGGATGCTTCCCTGAGCATGGCGTACATACCGAAACGCAGTTTTTGCATAGCCTGTATCTTCTTGGTGGACTCGTGACAAGAAGTAATGCCCGCAGCCGCGTAGGCCGCCAATTCATTGCCTAGGAGATCTACCGCGTGTCCCTCTACGAGCCGCCCTGCCCTCAGCGTGGCTGCGAGTTCTCCGTGAACCCGGGCGTCCCCTGACAGTACACCTGGGTAATTCATCATCTCCCCTAACGCTATGACTCCATTCCACTTCAACGCTTCCTCCACTTCTTTCGGGCCTATCTCCGCGCCATTAGTTTCAAACTCGGGAGCAGCGGGAACGCATGATGGGAACGTAACCAGTATCTTGAGTGGGAGCTCTCGGGCTTCATTGAGAAAGAATCGCACTCCATCAAGACCAAGAACGTTGGTTATTTCGTGAGGATCAACGAAAACCGTAGTCGTTCCATGCGGCAGTACGGCTCTCGCGAATTGGGTCGCTGTAACCATAGCGCTTTCGATGTGCACGTGCCCATTGATGAATCCCGGCACAACGTATTTTCCCTCTGCATCAATGATGTTTGTTTCTGGGCCTATTGTTTCTTTGGCGTCTCCTAAAAGTGCAATTCGATCCTTCTTGACAGCAATGTCCTGCGATTCCAATATTTCTCCAGAGTTGACATTCACCAGTGAAGCGTTCTTGATAACCAGATCCGCCTTTTGGCGTCCCATGGCCGTGTCTACAAGCGTCCGTGTCATGTCATGGAGGCGAGTTCGGCCCTCTATCTCGAACAAGCGTCAATTCGCCAAACAGTACGAGTTGACTAGCGGCTTGAAGAAATCTTCGGGCCTAGATAGCAGCGTTGCCGAGGAGGATACCAGATATGAAGAATATCATGGTAAGGCTCAGATCCCACGCCTCAGTATGTGGGTTACCCGCTCTCTCTCGTGTAGGGTACTCCAAGCGCCGTCGGTTGCCGTGCCTTTCTAGCGATGGCAACGAGAATTACTAGCGTGAGCAAGTATGGAACCATCAATAGGAAGTAGTATGGAACGATCGAGCCGATAACTTGGAAGAATGATCCAAGAAGGTACGCTGCTCCGAATAGAAAAGTCCCAATGAAGGCTCTAGTGGGGCGCCATTTGCCGAAGTAGACCATGGCCACTGCTATGAAGCCTCTTCCGGCGGTTATGTTCTCGGCCTGGAATGCATGGGAAGAAATCGCCAAATATGCACCGCCGATTCCTGCTAAAGTTGCGCCCGCGATCACTGCGAGGTACCTTATTTTTGCTACGTTGATGCCTAATGTGTCAGCTGCAGAAGGGTTCTCACCAACAGCTCTCAGGCTGAGACCAAAGGTTGTGCGACCAATTATGAAGATAACTACGACTAATGTGACGAATGAGAGATATTCGATTATGTCTTGAGAGAATAGTGAATTTCCTATGATCGGAATCTGGGAGAGTACTGGAATCGGTAACTTCTCCAAACCCTCGATCCTAATGGTGGAGCCTATTTTGCTGAAGAGCACCTCGTAAAGGAAACCTGACAGTCCGAGACCAAGGAAGTAGATTCCGAGTCCTGACAGGATTTGGTCTTGCTTTAGGGTGATTGAGATGAATGCCATGAGAAGTCCGATCATTGCTCCAGCAAAAGCACCTAGCAGCACGCCGAACAGGTTGCTATGCATAAAGAAGCTTGCAGAGAATGCTGAGATCGCTCCAACGAGCATTACTCCTTCGGTTCCTAGATTTATGACGCCTCCTCGTTCGCTAATGACTTCGCCCAACGCCGCAAAGGCCATTGGAACACTGAGTTCAAGCATAGATGCGATCAAACCTGAGATGGCCGCAGCATCGAGAATTGCCGCCATGATTCATGCCCTCTTTAGTTCATACCTCGCGAAAACTTGGATTATCAGGATGAGCACAATGATGATACCCTGCGATAGGAGTGAAAGCGTTTGAGGTATCTGAAGCGCACGCTCTACAGATGACATGCCTGAGATTAACGCCCCGAAGAAGATAGAGGCGAAGATGACTCCTAAAGGATGTACGTTCCCCAGGAGCGAGACTACGACAGCGGTGTAGCCGATTCCCGATGCCTGCTCAGGAAGCAGCTCATGTGTAATTCCGAGAATGTAGACTCCACCGCCTAATCCAGCTAATCCTCCACTGAGAATCATTGCGGAGTTGACAACACGATTTACAGAGATCCCACTGGTTTTCGCCGCTGAAGGGTTCAAACCGACTGCTCGTATGCTGTAGCCTAAAGGTGTTCTGAAGAGGAGATAGTATACCAATACGCATGAAACGACCGAGATGATTATCCCTATTGTTACGTTTGAATGCGAAAGTATGATGGGCAACGAGTACTGTTGAGGGAAGATCGGCGATTCCGGATAGCTTCCGGGAATCGATTTATCTTGGAATGGGCCTCTCACGAGCCAATTCAGCGCATCGATTGCCACGTAATTCATCATGATAGTAGTAATCACTTCGTTGATCCCGAGTTTTGACCGCATAATTGCAGGTATGGCCGCGAATAAGCCTCCGCCGATAAAGGAGAGTAGGAGTGCAATTGGAATCATGACGTAGCTAGGCCACGGATCTTTTAGGAACGGAAGAACGAACCACGTGACAACGATTGCACCGAACACTTGTTGGCCTTCCGCTCCTATGTTCCAAACCTTAGCTCTGAAGGCGATTACGAGGCCTATTGCTAGCAGCATTAACGGCGTGGCTTGCACGATCGATTCCGCAAAGCCCGGGACTGTCCCGATTGTCCCCCGGTACAGTGCGTCTAACGCTATGATTGGACTCTTGCCAGCGGCAGCTAATACTGCTAAGACAACCAATGGCGAGGCGACATAGGCGATGAGAGTGACCGTCAGAAGGGCTCGCCGAGTTATCTCTAGTTTTGGTGTAATCTTTAGTCTGGCCATTGCTTCATGCCTCCAGCGTCATCTTCTTTACGCCTGTCATCATCAGTCCGATTTCTTCGGGTCTAAATTGGCCGGGTTTGAGCAAGCCAACAATTTCGCCTTTGTACATGACAGCCAGCCTGTCGCTTACGGCAACAAGTTCAGCTAAATCCTCATCCACAAGTAGTATTGCGGCTCCTCTGTTCCTTTGTTGGACTATTAGGCTTCTGACATACTCGGCAGCCGCTACGTCCAAACCTCGGGTTGGTTGCGAGATTACGATGAGCTGAGGTTGACCAGTTAGTTCACGTGCGAGTACTAAGCGTTGTAAGTTTCCGCCTGAAAGTGACCTGGCTTTTGCAGTGGGCCCTGTGGCTTTGATCCCGAAGTCAGCGATAGCCTGTTTAGCTCTGCTACGAATCTGTTTTTCATTCAAAAAAGTTGGGATTTGTGGCCCAATCGTGTTGCAGACCGGGGGTTTGTCGAAGTCTTTCAGGATGAGGTTTTCGTCTATACCGAAATCTGATACGCATCCATCCTCGTTTCTGTTTTCCGGAACGTATGCGACACCAAAGCCGATAATACTCCGCGTAGATTTGCCAGTAATCTCGCCTCCATGAAGCGTTATGGATCCTGAGGCTGGTTTTCTAAGTCCGACTGTAGTTTGGACTAATTCCCTTTGACCGTTGCCCGACACGCCCGCTACGCCCAGGATTTCTCCCCTTCTAATTTCAAGGCTGACATCTTTCACGGCTTCTAGGCCTCGATCGTCAAAGACGCGTAGATGTCTTATCTGAAGAAGAACTTCATCCGCTGAAGTCTGTGATTTGGCAACCATAGCGGGTATCTCCTCTCCAATCATCAACTGCGCTAGCTTCTGCTGGTCAACTGAACTAGTGGGTTGAGTGGTGATTTTCCTGCCCTTACGTAGGACCGTGACTCGGTCCGTGATGTCCATGACTTCGTCTAATTTGTGCGTGATCAATACAATTGCGATCCCTGTTTGCTTTAGGTTGCGGAGAGCCGCGAAGAATCCTTTCACTTCGCTAGGCGCAAGGACGGAGGTTGGTTCATCGAGAATTAGTATCCTTGCGTCCCGGTAGAGAGATTTCAGAATCTCAACGCGCTGCTTTTCTCCTATGGACAGCTGCCAGATCTGCGCCTTGGGGTCTACCGATAGGCCATGGTGTTCTCCGAGGTCGGAGATCCTCTTCTCAGCCGACGCGACATCTGTCAAGAATCCTTTTGGCGACTTTAGACCTAGAATAATATTCTCTACCACGGTCATATCGCTTACGAGTTTGAGATGTTGATGCACCATCCCGATTCCAATCTTTATGGCATCAGCTGGCGATCGAAGGAGTGCGGGTTTGCCGAAGACATCTATTGTTCCTTCGTCCGCGTGATAGAAACCGTAAAGAACATTCATCAGAGTACTCTTGCCGGCTCCGTTCTCCCCCAACAAACCATGTATCTCGCCAGCCCGTAATTCGAAATCAACATTGTCGTTCGCAATAACGCCTGGAAATCGCTTCACTATTCCCCGCATACTCACAACGGAATTCTGTTCTTGCGTTCTTGAAGCCTTCATCAATACACTCCGTTAACCAACAAAAGAAAAAGGGAGAGGACCCTCGTGTGAGGGTCGAGTTCAGAACCCAAGGCGTCGAGTGACCTGTAAGACTGTGGCTGTGATGAAGCTGTCGGGACTTATCATCAACGGCCCGAGTGGATTGGTCTGGATTTGGCCGCTCTTCACCTGTGCCTGAATGTTGAGCACCTGTTGCTGAACACTTGCTGGTACATTGTTCTTGTTCAGTTCAATCTCCAATCCGCCATTGTCCAAGCTAGCCCAGTACTTGCTGTTGCGCTTCCCTTGAGCGACGTCGTTGATCCATTGTGACATGACAGCATCCCATTTCCAGGACCCGCTGCCAAGTACAAGCTTCTCTGCGCCTACGGGTGGGTTGTCGGCTATGTCAACTCCGTTGCCGATGAGTGTCACATTCTTCTCGATTGCGCCTTCAATTGTGCCTAACACGACGCCGTCGCCCATTGTTGCTATTACGTCGACGCCTTGCCCTGCCATTAACTCAGCATCTGCTTTCGCGCCCTGAAGGTCATGGAAGTCGCCAACTGCAACGACGCTTATGGTTCCACCTGGCTGTATTCCATTTCCTCCGCCTGGGAGCGGACCGTAAGTGAATGTTATCATTGGATTCGCGTCGTGTGCGCCCTGAGCGAAGTTGGGTTCGAATCGTGCCAGCTCGGCTAATCTAGCGCCCATAATGTACCCGATCTTGTTCGTGTGGGTCATCTTGCCCGCGAGATAACCTAGGACGTATCCGGTCTGATCAGTGCGCACGTCGGCAATTGCTAGGTTAGGTAGTGAATTGTTCCATCCGGCAATTACGAGAAAGTTGACGTTAGGATATTGGGGTGCTACTTCTTGAACAGGTACCTGGAATTCGAAACCACTGCCAATTATCAGATTGTACCCTTTGCTTGCTAGGTCTGCGATGTCTGCTTCTATCTGCGCTTTCTCTTGATGGTTCTGTATCCAGCATCCACACGTGTTTATGCCTTCTCCGTAGCTTGTCAATAGATTCTCGAATGATGCATAACTGGCTTGATTCCAGGCGAGATCATCGATTCGTCCGGGCATAATCATCGCAATTTTCAAAGGGGCGGCAGTAGTGCCCTGCTGTACGACTGTGGTTTGAACTACAGTTGTCTGAGTTGTGGTTCCCGGTGGGCTTTGAATGAAATAGTATGCTACCCCAGCGGCTATGATTAGGACGATTATTACGACGCCAGCAATGACTGTCTTTGAACTCTTTTTCGACTCTTTTTCACTCATAAGAGATTTTCAACTCGACAAAGAGAGCCGAGTTTGACGTACATATAACTTGCGTTACATTCGCAGCAGACGCTGTGATCTGTGGTGACCGAGCCAAGCAAGTTGGCCTTGGAGCCTAAGTTAGAGCCGCCCAAGGCATAACCCGTCAAGGGTTCCGTCACAACTTCTCCAAGTGAATTGCAGTATTCTGCATGAACGACTTGACCAAGGTCAGTGCTGAACCAAAGCGTTTCGAACGGCGAATTTGATGAGAGTACGCTTATCTTGAAGGTTTGAAAGGTGCCTGCGGGCGTCTTGATCTGTTCCATTCCACCTGTCTCTCTTTCCTCGCGGACCGCAGACACCGTTGTCTGAGAACTGTTGTTTATGAGAATAAGAGTTGTAACACTACTGTTGACTTCCCATTTGTCTCCGACGCGCAACGGAATTTGAACAAGCTGAAGGGGAGGCGCGTAAGTCGTCATTGAGCTTGCATTCAAATTCCCGATATACGGCTTGACAACTCTGACCTCACGCCAATCAGAGGTAAGCCACAGGTAACTCGTTGAGATATGCTGATCATCATCCATGAAAATGATATATGTCTCAGTGCCGTTGAGGACAGATTTCGATTGCACAGTTTCTGTTAGTGCATACCCTTTTGCGTCCGGGAACACAACGCTATAGGTCCAGCGATCTCCGACTTGAAGTTGTCTGGGGTAAACTGCCCTCGGCCAAGTAACCGAAAAGATGACCGATCCTGACAAGATGACTATGATTACGGCGATCAGAAGCAGGCGCTCAGTAAACTGGATGCGAAGGCCTACCACGTGGATTCATCTTTCAGATTTCAACATGCTAGGAGATTTAGATAAAAGGCCCGAGATAGCTAGCAGCATGTGCCGATAAGTCATGAGCTCCATTCTAATCTCCGGCGGGATTATAGTCACTATGGATGATCGGCGACGTGTCATAATGGATGGCGCTGTGCGGATTGAAGGATCAAGAATTGTCCAAGTAGGAAAACTGAGAGATGTGAAAAACGCACCGAAAGCGGAAATTGAGATAGATGCCAAAGAGATGGTTGTTCTTCCTGGTCTGATCGATACTCACGTTCACCTTGCACAGGCTCTCCTGCGTGGTTGTGCAGATGATACTTCTCTCATCGATTGGCTTCAGAAATACGTTTGGCCTCTTCAAGGGAATTTCGACGGACAGGATGGAAAGGCAAGCGCTGAACTCTGCATGCTTGAGATGATCAAGTCAGGAACGACAACCTTCTTGGAGAGCCTCCTACACACCCGCTATGGATTCGACGGGATTGCGGAAAGTGTAGAGACATCAGGAATGCGTGGCATTCTCTCAAAGACAGTCATGGGCCTCCCGGGTTACGGTAACGCAGGAGGGATCATGCACCCTGGAATGGTCGAAGATGGCGCGACGTGCCTGCGCGAAGTGGAGGACTATTTCAAACGTTGGAATGGAAAGGCCGACGACCGGATCAAGGTATGGTATGGTGCCCGCTCCTTGGGAGGTTGCACACCGGATCTCTACAGGCAGATTGCCGCTGGCGCGAAGCACCTGAAAACAGGGGTGACGATGCACTTGAACGAAGTGCGCGAGGACGCTATGTATTCTCAGCGGGAGTTCGGCAAATTGCCTGCCGAATTCATGGACGACGTGGGGTTAGTTGGTCCAAATGTAGTATATGCTCATGGAGTCTGGCTAACTGAAAAAGAGTGGAAGATACTGGCGAGCAAAGGTGCCAGCGTAGCCCATTGCCCAGCTTCGAACATGAAGTTGGCTTCTGGTATTGCGAAAATTCCCGAGATGATTAGTGCTGGCGTTAACGTGGGGCTGGGTTGCGACGGCGGTCCGAGCAATAACTGCTATGACTTGATCCGAGAGATGAAACTCGCCTCACTTCTGCAGAAGGCAAGGTTACTCGACCCACTTGTGATGGACGCTGAGACTGTTTTCGAAATAGCGACCATCCGAGGGGCTCGGGCGTTGGGGCTAGAGAAAGAGGTCGGCTCAATTGAAATGGGCAAGAAGGCCGATCTGGCTCTGATATCACTTCACAATCCGCATCTAGTCCCAACATTTAACCCAATTTCGCACTTGGTATATGCTGCAGTAGGATCAGACGTTGACACCGTGATCATTGACGGTCGAATCGTCATGAGAGGTCGAACGGTACAGACTCTTGACGAGGAGAGAGTGATCCGGAATGCTAGCCAACGAGGAACAAAACTGTTGGAAAGGGCTAAAATCAAAGTGACATCAAAATGGAGTTACACGTAATCCCTGAACTTCAAGACGGCATTTCTCGGACAATTGGACACGGTGCTAGTGAAGGACAATAGGCCATCTGCTTCAGTTGATCTTCAACTTCATGATAGGCCAACTCTCTCGTTAAATTGCGTAATCAGTTCATCTATCTTTGGCGTTGATTTCTGTGTTTGGCTCCAGTAGGATTCATAATCATACCATTGGCGATTCAATTCGTTGAGGTCAAACATCTGCTGTTCAATCCATGTGAAGTACTTCAGGTGATGTATTCGCTTTCTGTCATAATGAGTGAGCTCCATCATTGAATCAGTCTTTATGGCCATTAGATGTCTGTGAAAGTCCCGACTTGCATCTTTCTCAGTGTATCCGCCTTGGTGTTCCTTCGCCTCTCGCAATCTGGACTGATACAATTCCATCGAATCTGTGAAAACCGTCAGCACGATATCTTTGCGTGTCAGTTCGTAGTATTTCGCGAACTTGATTGCCATAAGCACATTGGCTATGCTAGAAATGCCAAGCAGGTCAAGCTTGGAGATCAGTTCCTCTGAAACACCGATCTCGTTCACGAGGTAATCGCGTCCTGCTGGCTCGTTGAACAACCTCAACAGATTCATCGTGTCATTGTCATCAATTCCAATAACAACATCAGTATTTCTTACATTGTGGATCCACGGTACGTGTTTGTCGCCAATTCCTTCGATTCTGTGAGCACCATATCCATTAAGCAGTAGCGTTGGACATTGAAGCGCTTCTCCTGCG
>Ga0315279_10004187_pt1 | contig 19509 bp, 17 predicted proteins | sample YL17G06_20_MG_FD_203694 | JGI IMG/M metagenome (GOLD analysis project Ga0315279, IMG submission 203694) | Sediment microbial communities from Yellowstone Lake, YNP, Wyoming, USA - YL17G06_20 | ecosystem: Environmental > Aquatic > Freshwater > Lake > Sediment | place: USA: Wyoming | collected... | reverse complement strand
AGGCTGATGGGTGAGTGTCTCTTGTCGAGGTTGGTTCGTACGCAGAACAGGGAGCTTGCTTTCAGGCTCGTCGCGTACAATGCCAACAGGATGGTGGTCATCACGTAGGAGGGTTTCTACAGAGCCAAAGGGAGTGAACGTTTAAATATTACCGAGCCCCCGAAAGCGAGGAGAGACACACGAATGACACTAACGATAGATACAGCGGGCGAGGGACTCGCTATGGTACTGAAGGACTATCAGGAAGAGGCTCTAAGATTCATCTGGGAGAACAAGGGCGAGGGTGCAAGCTCCCGTGAAGTCTGGAACCATGTAAACAAGGCGCTGAAGAGCAAGACCATAAGCAGGGCTTCCATCATAAACTTCCTCAACGCCATGGTCGACGAGGGGGTCCTCGGCTACACCGAGATAACCGGCAAGGGTGGCCACAGGAGGATCTACTCGACAAAGCTCAACGAGGCCGAGTTCAAAAAATACGTCGCAGAGACGGTCCTGGAGAACCTTCTGAGGGACTTCCCATCTGAGACGAAGGAAGTGCTCAGGAACTTCAGGTAAGCCTCTACCCTCCCCCTTTCTATTTCCTTTTTTACAATCGAAGAACTCAAGCAGGGTTATCCGAAGCCCTGAACGCCTATGCCTAATTTACATAACGATGAAATTCACGAAGGAGTTCATGGAGGAGCAGCTTTTGCCTATGGGCCCGGAGCCTTTCATCGACATTCAGCGGCCAGAGTATGTCACGACGGTGAGAGAGCGATGTGCGCCTCCCCTGAGGACTTGGCACACCATTCCACGCCTGTTCTACGCCCTTGAACGTCTGTTCTAAACTATGGGTATAACTACCCGTGGTGCACTCTCTTTTTCGACAAACAATGGATAGGACACAGCAAGCAGCTTCGGTTCTAGCGATATGCGCATCGATCCTACTCGCCGGCGCGCTCATAGCTTACACCCCCGGACTGAGCCTTGGGGCCGAGTTCAGGTTCCCGGTCGGCATACCGCCTTCCTTGGGGGCATCCACGTTCGTAGGGGACGGGAGTTCGTCTGATTTAAAGACCCTCTCCCTCTCAGGAACGGGAAAGGTGACGGCGAAGGCCAACCAGGCCACGGTCGCCATCGGCGTCTACACAGAGGACAAGTTGGCGGGCAGGGCCATCGACGAGAACGCGGGGCTCATGACAGACGTCATCGCCGCGATCAAGGCACTCGGCTTCACCGACGAGGACATCCAGACGGTTTCCTACGGCGTCTACCCCCTGTACGACTGGGAGGCTAAGCAGGTAGTCTCCTATCAGGTCACCAACATGGTCCAGGTCAAGGTGCTGGACCTCGACAAGCTGGGGCCGGTCATCGACGCCGCGGCCGCAGCCGGAGCCAACAAGGTCGAGGGCATCACCTTCGGCCTCTCCGACGAGCTGGCGAATCAGCTGAAACTCGACGCTTATAAGGCGGCCATCGCAGACGCGGAGAGCAAGGCCGAGGTGATCACCACCAACCTCGACATCAAGATAGCAGGGGTTCAGTCCGTATCTGAGAGCTCCTACTACCCGTACACACCTTATAGGAGCTACTCGACGGCTGACTCGGCTAAATCATCGACACCTATACTAGAGGGAAACCTGAGCGTCACGGTGACACTGAACATAGTCTACATCATAGAGTAGACCCTTCCCATCTCATCCTTTTTTCCTTTGACCGGGCGAACCAGTGGTCGGTATTAGGGGCGTTGCGGGGAATCAGGCACAGCTTTGAGATCCATCCTTCTCCTCGCCGGCCTTCCCCGTGAGGAAGTAGAGGCCAAGCGCGGAGAGGACCGCCCCGCAGACATAGCAGAGGATCTCGACGATCGACTTCGTCGTCGCCCCGAACGTGGGGTTGCCGGCCATCCAGGCGCCCAGCCCCGTGAAGCTCACGGAGAGGGCGATAAGGAGGAGGACGGCTCCGGGCCCCGCCATCGAGGCGCCGAGCTCCCTGCTTGGTATCTTCCTCCTGAGGGCCTCGATGAGGTCGGGGTGGGCGAGGGATGGGAACGCGTTGACAGCCGCCTTGATCAGGGGAGGCGTCACGAGGAGGACGAAGGGGAGCATGGTGACGAACCAGAAGAGGGTAAGGCCAGCCGCCACCGCGGCGAGGGCGTCGCCGGGGATGCCCACGTACTGGTTCTGGTAGAGGACCTTGTAGGCGAATACGTACAGCACCGCGACTATGAGGTTCGCCACCAGGAGCCCCAGGTTGCTTATTATGATGAACTTGTTCCAGCTGAACCTCCTCCAGAGGAACCAGCCTATGAGGTAGAAGCCGGCGAAGTTGCCTGGGACGGCCGCGATTAGGCTCCCGGGGTAGAGGTAGCCGTGCTTTACGGAGTCAGCCAGTAATGTGCCCAGAGCGGCACCGACCCCGGCAGGGATCGGGCCGAAGACCACCGCGAAGAAGGTGGGAACAACGACTGCTGGCCTGAACTGGCCGAAGCCCCAAGGCGAGGGGATGTAGGCTGTCACGTAGGAACCCACCGCATAGAGGGCGGCGCACATAACCGTGACCATAAGCTTAACAGAAGGTCTATCAGCGCTCAAGCTTCATCAGGTCCTATGGATCGTTCAACGATTTGATAAAGTCCCAACACAAACTATTTGGGGCTTTCTACTCATTTATTGTTGAATGATCAGCATAGCGGCGGTTACGCCTACGATCTGTCGGCTAATGGGCGTCGAGCCCCCAGGGCTATCCTCAGCGGAGGCGCTTCAGAGGGTCCTGGGCAATGCGAGGGTAAAAGGGATAGAGAGGCGGGTTAGGAAGGTGTTCATCTATGCCCCCGACGCCCTAGGCGAAGGCATCTACAGGGACTATGAGCCCCTCTACAAACACGTCAAGGAACTGGCCCCAGTCGAGGTCGAGATGCGCTCTGTCCTCCCGACCTACACGCCCGTCTGCTTCGCCTCCATGTTCACCGGCGCGGAGCCCGAGGCCCACGGCATCAGGAGGTACGAGAAGCCCGTCCTGGGATGCGACACCCTCTTCGACGCCGTGAGCCGAGCCGGCAGGAGGGTCGCCATAGTCGCGGTTAAGGACAGTAGCATCGACCTCATCTTCAGGGGCAGATCCATAGACTACTACACCGAGACCTACGATCCAGAGGTCGTGAGGCGCAGCCTAAGGCTCTTCGACGAGGGCGTATACGACCTGATAGTCGCCTACAACCAGGAGTACGACGATATAATGCACCGCTCGACGCCTAGAAGCCCGGAGGCGATCGAGGCCTTCAAGCGTCACCTCGAGGCCTTCAGGGTCCTGGGTGAGACCTTTAACGAGGCGTACGCTGCAAAGGACAGGGTCATTGCCTTCTGCCCGGACCACGGCACCCACGTCGACTCGACGACTGGAAAGGGTGCCCATGGAACCGACGCCACTGATGATGTTGATGTCCGCCACTTCTGGGGCATAAACAGGGGCGGATGACGCCAACTTTTTCAACGCCCAGGCGAATAAGTGGTCGGATTCGATACATGTACAAGGTCGTTTTCACCGTCGTAGACGTCAAGGAACCCAAGAGCCTAGACGGCAAACCTACCCACGTCTCAGGTCCGTGCAAGATCTACAGGGTCGGTGACAGGATCACGATCACGAGCAATCCTGGGAGGCTGGTGCTTGAGGAGACTGACAGTGTCTGCCTGGCAGCCCTCAGCGCCATAATGCCTCTCACATCGGCGATGGAGAGGGAGGTCGCGGAGCCCTGGGACTATGTTGACAAGATCAAGTACTTCAGCTGCCCTGACTCTGAGCGCCCCGTGGTCTTCAAGGTCGAACGCATCCCCGTGAAGCAGGGGGAGATACCACTCAGGAAGAATAGGTAAGCCGGGGACTCAGGGGGCGATGGAGCCCGTCCTCGAAAGGAACTCCGCGATTATCTCGGGCTGCCTCCTGACGGTCTCAAGGTTCTCCCGCGTGACCACTTCGTAGACCGCGCCGAGCCTCTCATCCACCTTCGCAAGTGTCTCCTGGTAGAGCCTCCCCTTCGCCAGGGCGTTTTCGCAGGTGGGTAAGCAGGGGAAGAAGTGGCTGACGAAGTAGACGTGGGGGTCAACGACGCCTGCCTCCTTCAACTGCCCTGAAGCCCTGTGCTCAACGCTCACCCCGTTCATGCGGTCCGCTATGTACCTGTCCGTGCAGCATTCCGGGTATCCGAGGAGGCGCCCCATCCTGCGCATCCAGTCTCCCTCGAACTCCTCCGGGTACGCGAGCTGCATCCGGCCCCTGAGCGGTGAGGGGTTCCTCCTCACCTTCTCCCTGAGCTTGCCCCTCTCCCTCATCAGCCCCTGGAGCTCCTTCAGCGCATCTCGATCCCTGTACTGGTAGACCTCGTGGATTGTCGGGCGGACCTCGACCTGGTTGACCCTGAGGCCGAGCCTCTCCGCCCATCCCATCAGGGCCTTGTACTCCGGGGAGGACTCGACTACGCCCTCGAACGCCTTAGACATCTCCTTCTTCAGCACCTCTATCGTAGCGATCCTCCTCCTAGGGTCCTGGATGCCCTTCAGCGTCTCGAGCCTGGGGCGCATGGAGTCGTCTATGGCGGCGCCCATCTCTACACCGCTCGGAAGCTCCGCGGGGATCGTCGTCTGGGAGGCGCGGCGGAGCCCGAGGTGGACGACCACCATGTTCTCAACCTTCACCCCCGCGCTGATCCTCCGATCCTCGAGGAGCTTAGTGTAGTCGAACTTGGTCAAGGTCCTCAACCTAAGAGGGCGTGAACCCGTTAAAAAAGGGTCGATGAGCCGTATGGATCAGACAAGAACGTACCAGAGTGAAGACGCCTCTCCTCATCCGGCATCGCGCGCGCCTAGATTATCCCAAGGGTTTTCGTGTTTTTTAAAAGTCAGGGCATAGGTTTGGCATGCGCGTGCACTCTACTTCTGACGGAACTCGGTTGGTCGTGCGCGCAGATCATAATAAGTTTGGAGGTGTGTAGTTCACCTCGCCGATTGTTTCTCTCTACGCTTTTTTCTTTTCTCCTCTCTCTCCTTCTTGGTCAATGGTTTGTTCTTAGCGGTATGCATACCCAATTCAATCGCCTCACAGATTAGTCGTAATGGATAATACATAAATCTATGCGCGCGTGACAATCACGTTTCGTATTGTTGACAAAATAATAACATTGATTTTATTATGAGGATTAACGGAATAATACCACATGTCCACGAAGACGATCCCATCGCCCGAGGAGCACCTCGGCTTCAAGGTGGGTACCAACAGGAAACTGGCCGACTGGCCCGCCATCGTCGAATACTTCAGGAAGGTGGCGGCAGCGTCGGACAGGGTAAGGATCGAGGAACTCGGCGAGACCACCGAGGGTAACCCCTTCATAGTGGCCACCGTTTCGTCACCCGAGAACCTCAGGAGCCTCAAAAGTATCAGGGAGATCCAGACGAGGCTGAACAACCCTGCCGGCGTGACGCCGGAGGAGGCCGAGAGCCTCGTCCAGCAGGGGAAGACGGTAGTCCTCATCACATGCAGCATCCACTCGACGGAGGTCGGAGGCAGCCAGATGTCCATGGAGCTCCTCCACAGCCTCGCCGCCGGCGAAAAGCCCGAGGTTAAGGAGATCCTTGACAACGTCGTACTCCTCCTCGTCCCGTCCCTGAACCCCGACGGAAACAGGATGGTCGTCGACTGGTACAACAGGTACCTCAACACCCCGTACGAGGGGACGAACCCACCGTACGTTTACCACAAGTACGCTGGCCACGACAACAACCGGGACTGGTTCATGTTCACCCTCAAGGAGACGAGGATGGCGGTTGAGAAGATCCACAACGTCTGGCACCCGCAAATCGTGTACGACATCCACCAGATGGGGCAGAAGGGGCCGCGGCTCTACGTGCCGCCCTTCATAGACCCCATCGACCCCAACGTCGACCCCGTCCTACAGAGCGGCGTCAACTTCATGGGCATAAGCATGGCTGACGCCCTCGCCCTCGAAGGAAAGAGGGGCGTCGCCGTCCACTGGGAGTTCGACGGCTGGACCCCGGCGAGGGCCTACCAGCACTACCACGGCGGCATCCGCATCCTCTCCGAGGCGGCGAGCGTCGACATAGCGTCCCCGGTCACAATCAAGGCCGAGGAGCTCCAGGGCGAACGCGGCTTCAAGCCGCTGGAGAGCAGATGGACCCACACGATGCCGTGGAAGGGCGGCAGATGGACGCTCAGGGACATAATCGACTACGAGCTGACGGCTGCGATAGCATGCCTCAGGAACGCGGCGAAATACAGGGAGAGGTGGCTCAGGAGCAGCCTCGAGATCGGGAGGAGGGCGCTGAACCCGGACGGAGGACCATACGCCTTCCTGCTGCCGCCGGCTCAGAGGGACCCGGGAGCAGTCTACGAGCTGCTCGAGGTTCTAAGGCTCGGAGATGTCGAGGTCCACGAGGCGTCGGAGCCCTTCAACGCCGACGGCGTAGAGTACCCCGCCGGGACGAAGGTCGTCCTCGTCGCCCAGCCCTTCGGCAGGTTCGCGAAGACTATGCTCGAGAGGCAGGTCTACCCAGACCTGAGGGAGAACCCGGGCGACGCACCGAAGGTGCCATATGACGTGACGGCCCACACGCTGGGATTCGCCATGGGCGTTGAGGTCGTTCAGGTGAAGGACGCCTTCCATACGGAGTTGAGGCAGTTAGAAGACCCCGAGAGGCCCGTTGGGGCGGTCCACGGTGAAGCGGAGCCCTTCTACATCTTCTCCCCGGAGCTAAACGCCTCGGTGAAGGCGGCGAATCTCCTGCTCGCCAAGGGCTTCAGAGTGTCCCGCACATCCGACTGGGAGCAGGTTCAAGACAGAGAGTTCAAGCCCGGCGCCTTCGTCGTCGAGGGGGGCGAGGGGCTCGCCAAGGCTATGAAGGAGGCGTCGAGGCTCGGCGTAGACTTCTACGGCGTCGAGGACCTCCCCGAGGTAGCCTTCGAGGTGCTCAAGCCGAGGGTCGGAGTCTACAAGGCCTGGCTGCCGAACGCTGACGAGGGCTGGCTCAGGATGGTCCTCGAGGAGTACGGCTTCGACTACCTCTCGCTGACGCCCCAGGACGTGAGGCAGGGGAAGCTCTCCGAGCGCGTCGACGTCCTCATCTTCCCAGACCTCACGAGGGACACCATCGTCGACGGCATGAAGGGGCTTAAGCAGGCGACACCTGAACGCTACGAGCCCATGTACCGGATCGGACTCGGCGAGGAGGGGAACAAGGAGGTGCTCAGGTTCCTCGAGGACGGCGGCTGCGTGATAACGCTGAACCACGCCTGCTCCTATCCGATCAAGGACCTACAGGCGCCCGCCGAGAACCCACTTGAGGGACTGAAGGAGCAAGAGCTCTACATTCCGGGAAGCATACTCAGGGTGAACGTCGACGAGACCCATCCACTTGGCTTCGGATTCGACAGGGAGGCATCCGTGATGTTCCTACACAGCCCGGCCTTCAAGGTGAAGGAGGGATACGCAGCGGCCAAGTACCCAGAGTCGAACCCCCTCCTCAGCGGCTGGATATTGGGTGAGAAGCTCCTCCACGGCCTCGCGGCCGCGGCCGAGGTGCCCGCGGGGAGGGGCATGATCATCCTCCTAGGCTTCCCGCCCCACTTCAGGAACCAGTACAGAAGCACCTTCAAGATGCTCTTTAACGCCATCTACTACGGTGCAAGCGGCGCATAGAACGCTCTACATTTTTCCCGAATCCAAGAAAAAAGGTGAGGAGGGCGGCTTGCCCTTACTCCTCGATTATCTCGACGTTTGCTCTAGGCACTGTCACAATTTTACCGTCGCCTAGCTTTATCTCGACGACGCGGACCGCGCTCTCAGACTCCAGGATCTGGAGCTCCACTGGGAGGCGATGTACGGTCCCTATGGCGCCGAAGTAGGGCTGCCGTATTATCCTGATCGGGGTGCCCGAAACCATGCCCGATGAGAGCTTGTCCTTTGTTATATCCTCGGTACCCGGGTGCGGTATGATGATCTCCGGCCTCAGGACGCCGGCCCTGATCTGTGTGGCACCGTTGATGCAGGCATTGTACCCCTCGAAGCTCTTGAGGAGGTTGAAGGTGTTATACGACATCGCCATCTTTCCGAAGCCCTCCGTGATGATCAGGGTCAAGCTGACCTCCTCCTGGCCCGTGATGGCTACGCCTATCTCCTCGTGGGTGAACTCCGTGAGGTCCTGGTGCCTTATGCCGCCGACCACGATGGCTGATACGCCGACCTCGACCGCCTTCCTCAGCGCCTCGAAGGTGACCCTCGATCCGCCCACGACGACCTCGCCCTTGCAGTCGGGGTTGAGCTTCTCCGGTGTGAGTTCGTCCTCGGGCGCCTCTACGGCGACGTGGATCTTACCATGTGTCTCGCCGCCTATCCCGAATATGCCCTGTATGAAGGCTGCATTGGTCTCTATGACCGCGCCCTCCCGTGGCATGACCTCTTTGACCTTCCCAGGTATGTATGCGTCGATGTCGACGGGGACGGGCGCTCCTCTCACTATGACCTGGCCCGTGATCTCAGAGACGGACTCCACCGTGCCGTCGAGGGGCGACGGGACGTTCTTCTTGATGAGGCCGAACAGAGCGGTGTAGAAGGCTATGTTCTCACCCTTGGCTACCTTGTCACCGACCTTCTTCGTCATGAAGCGAGGTATATCCTCCGCCTCAAGGCCGAGCAACGTCGCCACCTTGATGATCTCGGGGTCGCCGCTGATCTCCGTCCTGGCTATGACAGTGTTCCACTCGACAGGATCGTTGACTTTGACGAAGACCTGCCCCTGTATGGGGAGCCTCCTCAGCTTGTCGACCTCCATGGACCGTTTTACCTTGAGGCCGGGAGTATAGGCATGGGCTTCTTCAGACGTCTCCTTAGTCTTCTTCGGCATCTTTTTCACCTCACAGTAGCTCCTTGAAGGCGTCCTCCGGGTACAGCTTCAGGGACATGTACCACTTTACCAGCCTGTCCCTGCGCGCTGAGTCGTCCTCTGGCAGCTGCAGCGGCCTGCCCCTCGCATCCAGCAATATCCCCGCTACGCCGCCTATGACGGTCTTCTCCAAGTTCTTCCCGGGGCCGGCGCCCACGTCGAAGTTCTTCGACGGCGTTATCACCGCGTTGGCCTCGGAGCCCTCGTGGAGCTCGATCAGTTTTATGTCGCCGAAGTTGAGGTCCTCCGTCAGGGTCTGGCCGTCCTGCATGGTGAGCTCGACCTTCATAACATGCTCGCCCTCCTTGCCGAGACCTGAGGCTGCTATGCTTGTGCCGATCCTCACCAGGCAGTCCTTGTCGAAGACGTTCCACGCTGCGTCGCGGTAGACCGTCGAGAGGACGCCCAGATGGGGCATCATGAAGACACTGTCCTGGAACATCCTCGTGACTCCCTCGGGCTGCCAGGCGTCAGACAGGATGAACATCGGCTGCACCCTCCTCGGCGCGTGGCTAAGGAGTCCACCCGTGCCGGCGATGACGTCTATGACCATCATCTTGACATAGGAGTCCTCCATGGCCTGGTCGAACATGTCGGCGATGGTACGCTGTATCTGTACCCCCTTGAGCCTCGTCGCGATGGTCCTGTGGTGCTGCAGGCCCAGCCTTAGGGCCTCCCTTGCGACGCTGTGCTCCACGATCAGGTCCTCCAGGGTCTGGGGGATGGTCGTCGGCCTGATCATCTTGTTCATCAGCCTGCTTGCGACCTCCTCCTCCTCGAGCTTGAAGGGTATCCACCTCATGATGTTCGGGATGCCCGCCTCCTTCATGACGTTGGTGACTGAGTAGCTCATGCCGAGGTTGGCTGAGACGCTCCGAACGAAGCGACCATCGATGACAGAGTAGACGTTGGTCGTCGCGCCGCCGAGGCCGACTCCGAGGACGTTCATCTTGAAGCTATTAGCGATGAGCTGCATGGCCATGCCCTCTCCGGCCGGCGTCGGCATGATGGGGACGTCGGTCCACTTCATCAGCTTCGTGTAGCCTGGGGCGTGGCTCATTACGTGTTCCATGAAGAGCTCGTGGACGGCGCGCCTCGCCGGCTCCGTGTTCTCCTCCTCGAGTACTGGCCTGATGTTGTCGACCATCGTCAGGGCTATGCCCTCATGCAGCAGCTCCTGTATCTGGGGCCTGAGGGCCTTGTTGCCAGCGTAGACGATGGGTAACTTGTATGAGGCCCCTAGCCTCGCCTTTGGCTCGGCGGCCTTGATGAGCTCCGCGATCTCCATGACGTGCTGGCCTGCGCCTCCATCGGTTCCTCCGGCGAGGAGGATCATGTCGGGTCTAAGGCTTCTGATCCTCTGTATCTTCTGGTATGGCTGCCTGCCGTCGTCGCGGGAGATGACGTCCATGACTATCGCGCCTGCGCCGAGGGCGGCCCTGTTGGCGCTCTCGGCGGTCATGTTCTTGATGAGGCCGGCGACCATCATCTGTAGGCCGCCCCCTGCGCTGCTCGTCGTGCAGTAGAGGTCTACCCCCTTCCCGCCGTCGTAGGGGGTTATTAGACCGGTCCCCTCTGGGGAGAGGAGGCGGTGGCCCGTAAGCTCCTCGACCTCCCTCACGGCGTTCTGTACGCCCATGGTGACGTCCTCGTAGGGCGCCTCGACGGTTGTCGGGGCTTCACCGGCGACCCAGAACCTCCACTCGCCGTCCTTCTTGTGGAAGAACCTCGCCTTGGTCGTGGTGCTACCGACGTCGGTGACTAGAATGAACTGCGTCTCCTCAACTGGTTTCCTGAGGTGCGCCATGCTATTTCGTTAAAGTTGCGATACTCAATGTGCTTAAAGCTTTCTAAAATTAGGGGGCGTCCGAGGGTCTTTAAAAGGGAAGGAATCTCCTCCAGCCCTTCCTCTTCTTATCTTCGCTGGGCTGCTCGACCTTGCGCTCTGCGGTCGGTTCCTCAGCCTGCTTCTCGGCTTGAGCCGGAGAACCTTCCTCCTTGCCCTCTGCGGGCTTCTTGTCGTCCTTCTCACTCTCTGCAAGCTTCTCCACAAGACTCAGCAGTTTATCGATATTGTCGCGCTTCTCGAACACGAGGAAGAATTTCTCCGTCTTCTTCCCCCAGCTCTGACTTATGATAGGGACGAAGGGCGTAATGAATGCCCTGCCCAACTCTCCACCTACCCAGACGAGGGGTTTCGAGCTTTCTAGGGTTAGGATCGCAACGGTCTCCATCCCGTACTTGTGTATTAAATCTGCGAGGCTCTTGATCATCTCCTCCTCCTCAGCGGGGGTAACTTCCATATCCAAGTACAGTATTCGCCACCTCTTTTTAGATGGATTATAACTTGACCAGTGCTGATTTAAGGGTTCTTAAACTTCGACATCCGGCTTGGCGTCAGGGTTAGCATCAGGTTTGTCGTCTGGCTTGGCTTCTGGCGAGACATCCGGTGTAGCTTCAGGCGCTGCATCAGGCTTTGCTTCAGGTTTATGGATGGGTTTCCTGAGTCGATCTTTTAATGCGAGGTACGCGGCGGCCAAGCCGCCCAAGGCGAAGCAGACGAGCAGGATTAAGATTAGGCTTATATCCAGCTCTAACCCGAAGCTGAGCAGAATTAGCACCGTTACCAGCCATGATGAGAGGGCCGTCTTGACGCCCACGGCGAGGTGCCCTCTGGTGGTCCTCTTGCACACAAGGTAGGTGGAGACGGCGCTGGCGGCGATGAAGACCGGCCCCGTGAGGGATGCTATAGTGGGGTCCGGGAAGTAGGAGATGAACTGCAGCCAGAACCAGACCAGACCGCTTGTGAGTAAGCCGCCTGCGAAGTAGTCGAATATGACCGGTTTGCGCTCAACGTTGGTCAAATATCGATCAGGTGCTCATAGCCGTCGCTCCCAAATAAGAACTTTGCAGTTGCCCCTCGCGTACGTGCTTCATCGATGACGGCGACCGCTTTTAAAGGGGCTTGACGGGCGGCGCCCCGGCTCGCTGTTAAATATTAGTTGAATCCCCTTTCCTCTTGCCATGAGAAGGACCCGGGAGAGGAGCTTCAAGAACTATCTCGCCGGCGCCGCGCTCTCCTTCGGCGTGGTGCTGATCGTGACGCAGATGGTCGCCCTATATGTCGCCGGGCTGAGCGAGGAGGAGGCGATGAGCCTAGACTATGTCCGCTTCAACCTGCTGTTGGCCGTCAACTTCCTCGGTGGCGCCCTGGGCAGCTTCCTCGTGGCTCGGAAGGTGGGTGACGATTACATCCAGGTGGGGACGGTCACCGCCATCTGCAGCTACATCCTCGAGACCGTCTATTTCTTTTTCTTCGGGGAGGGACCGTCGCCTGATGTCTGGGTCATCATGAGCCTCATCAGCGGCGGCGTGATAGGCGCCCTCTTCGCGAAGGCACAGAACGAGAAGAGGAGGCTCGCCGAGTCGAAGGCGGGCAAAGCGGTGCCGACGCCCGGTGAATCTCGAGGTGTAGAGGGATGACCGATAAAACGGATATTTTGCTCTATTTAGAGCGCCTCAACATTGATATGGTACATTTATGTCGCAAGATATATTAAGGCGGCCCTGTTTGTAAGGGGTTATTCCTTCGAAGGAGAACCCGAATGGCTAAGAAGAAGATAGTGCTCGCCTACTCCGGCGGCCTCGACACCAGCGTGATGCTGAAGTGGCTGCAGGAGCAGTACAAGAGCGACGTTGTGAGCGTCACCCTCGACGTGGGTCAGGGGGACGACCTGAAGAAGATAGAGGAGAAGGCGTGGAAGCTCGGTGTGCTCAACCACTACACCTTCGACGCAAAGCAGGAGTTCGCGGCGGAGTACGTCTGGCCCGCCATCAAGGCGAACGCCCTCTACATGGATACCTACCCGATAAGCAGCAGCCTGAGCAGGCCGCTGATAGCGAAGAAGATGGTGGAGGTCGCCGAGATGGAGGACGCCTACGCCGTGGCCCACGGATGCACGGGCAAGGGGAACGACCAGGTCAGGTTCGACGTCACCGTGAGGGCGCTGAGTCCTAAGCTTAAAATCATCGCGCCCGTTCGTGAGTGGAAGTTCGACAGGCGCGGCGAGATCCTCTGGGCGAAGGAGCACGACATACCCGTCCCGGTCACCGTCGACTCGCCGTACAGCATAGACCAGAACCTCTGGGGGAGGAGCATGGAGGGTGGGGTCCTTGAGGAGCCGAACAAGGAGGTGCCCAAGGAGGTCTGGGGCTGGACGACGCCGGTCGAGCTTGCACCGAACGAGCCGGACTACCTGACGATAGGATTCAAGAAGGGGGTCCCAGTGAGCCTCGACGCCGTCGAAATGGACCCTGTCTCAATCTTGGAGAAAGTACACAAGGCTGGGTGCAAGCACGGCATCGGCCGCATAGAGCACATGGAGGACAGGACGGTCGGGCTGAAGAGCAGGGAGACCTACGAGATACCCGCAGCAGAGATCATCCTGAACGCCCACAAGGACCTCGAGAAGATGGTGCTCACCATTCACCAGATGCTGATGAAGAGGGAGATCGACCACAAGTGGGCGACCCTCGTCTACCAGGGGCTATGGGTCGACCCGCTCAAGAAGGACCTCGACGCCTTCATAGACAGCAGCCAGGAACACGTCACGGGCTGGGTCACGATGAAGCTGTTCAAGGGGACGGCGAAGCCTGTGAAGCGTGACAGCCAGTTCAGCCTCTACGACTACAACCTGACGAGCTTCGACATCAACACCCACTACGACCAAGGAGACGCCGTGGGCTTCATCAACCTCTGGGGGCTACCCAGCACCACGGCGTGGAACCTGAAGCACAAGGCGTTGGAGGGGGAGCTGAAGGAGCAGGAGGAGAAGGTCGCCCCCGTAATCAAGACGAAGAAGTGACCCTCACCCCCACAACCCATTTTTTCGATGCAAAAACGTGCATTTTCGAAGACCTATGGCACCTTTTCCCGGTCTATTTTAACGAAAGAGCCTGTTTTAACGGTCCTCCGGTAAGACCCCCCTACCCTTTTTCCGGAGGTAAAGATTGATCAGAGCGAGTTCAACGTCGCTGGCGCCCCGCCTGACCATTAGCCTAATAGGAGGAGCCGCGTAGGTTAAAAGAGGAATATTGATACCCGAATCATTGAGGGTTTTTCTCGACGCGGCGAGCAAGAAGAAGCTGGAGGCCCTCGGCAACCAGCGCGTAGTTGACCAGCTTGACAGGTTCGTCAAGCTCTGCAAGCCGGCGAAGGTCACCGTCCTCTCAGACAGCGGTGAGGACGTCGCCTATGTCAGGAAGCTCGCACTCGAGAAGGGTGAGGAGTCGCCGCTGAAGCTGAAGGGGCACACGATCCACTTCGACGGCTACTACGACCTCGCCCGCGACGTAGGATCGACGAAGGTTATGATGCCGCCCGGCATGAGGCTGAGCAAGGGGATAAACACCATCGACCGCGAAGAGGGGCTCAGGGAGATGATGGGGCTCCTCGACGGCGCGATGACGGGGAAGGAGATGCTCGTAAAGTTCTACAGCCTCGGCCCGCCGGGGAGGTTCAGCCTATGCGCCCTCCAGATCACCGACTCCTCATACGTCGCCCACAGCGAGGACCTCCTATACCGTCAGGGATACCAGCAGTTCAAGAAGCTCGGAGACAGAAAGGAGTTCTTCACCTTCGTCCACTCCGCCGGCGAGCTCGACGAGCGGAGCGTCACGAAGAATGTTCAGAAGAGGCGCATCTACATCGACGTCGTCGACGGGAAGGTCTACAGCGTCAACAACCAGTACGCCGGGAACAGCGTCGGGCTGAAGAAGCTGGCGCTCCGCCTCGCCATATACAAGGCGAACCACGAGGACTGGCTCTCAGAGCATATGCTCCTCATGGGCGTCCACCCGCCCGGGAAGAAGAGGGTCACCTACTTCAGCGGCGCGTACCCATCGGCCTGCGGCAAAACGAGCACAGCCATGATCCCCGGGCAGAGCATCGTCGGGGACGACATCGCCTACCTCCACGTCGACGAGGACGGCTACTGCCGATGCGTCAACATAGAGCAGGGCATATTCGGGATCATCCAGGACGTGAACCCGGCCGACGACCCCCTCATCTATGCGGCGTTGACGACGCCCAGGGAGCTCATATTCAGCAACGTCCTTGTAACCAACGGCGTACCCTACTGGCTCGGCATGGGCAGGGACGACATCCCGGAGAAGGGCGTCAACTTCAGCGGCGACTGGTTCAAGGGTAAGAAGGACAGGGACGGCGTCGAGATACCCTACGCCCACGGCAACGCCCGCTACACGATGAGGCTCAGCGAGCTGGAGAACGTCGACCCAGAGTACAACGACCCGGAAGGCGTCGTCGTGCATGGGGTCTTCTACGGGGGGAGGGACAGCGACACTAACGTGCCGATAGCCGAGGCACTGAGCTGGGAGCACGGAGTCTACATAGGCGCGACGCTGGAGTCCGAGACTACGACCGCCATCATAGGCAAGACAGGCGTCCGCAGGAGCGACCCGATGGCTAACAGGGACTTCGTCGTCGTCCCCCTGAGCACCTACTTCTCCAACCACTACAGGTTCGGTAAGAGGCTGAAGCACCCGCCCAGGGTCTACGCGACCAACTACTTCCTCAGGCACGAGGGGAGGTACACTAACATGAAGGTCGACAAGAAGGTCTGGGTCCTCTGGGCCGAGGGCAGGGTCCATGGCGAGTACAGGGCGATCAAGACGCCGATAGGCTACCTGCCCATCTACAGGGACCTCCGCAACCTCTTCAAGGTCGTCTTCAACAGGGAGTACACCGAGGAGGAGTACCTCCAGCAGTTCAGCGTCCGCGTCGACAAGTACCTCGAGAAGATCGGCAGGATGGAGGAGATCTACAGGGCTGAGCCCGAGATGCCGGTGGAGTTCTGGGATTTCCTGAACTGGCAGAAGGTGGAGCTACAGGCAGTGAAGGCGAAGACGGGCAGCCCGGTCCTCTCGCCGAGCTACTTCGCCTAATCTCCTCTCTCCTCCGACAGCAACCATAATTAGGGGCGTCCATGGCTATTTTTCAGAGGCTGAGGAGAAGGCTATGAGTAGCTTCGAGAGGAAGACGCCTGGGTCGAGGAAGCTCTTCGAGAGGGCGAAGAGGGTTCTCCCGGGCGGCGTCACATACGGACTGAGGGCCCTGCCCCCGTACCCGTTCTACGTCAAGTACGCGAAGGGGGTTAAGCTCCACGACGTCGACGGGAACGTCTACACGGACTACTGGGTGGGACACGGCGCCCTCCTCCTGGGCCACAGCCCGAGGAAGGTTGTGAACGCGGTCAAGAAGCAGCTTCCGCTGGGCACCCACTACGGCTACGCTCACGAGCTTGAGATAGAGCTCGCCGAGCGGATATGCGAGATGGTCCCCAGCGCCGAGATGGTGAGGTACACGAACAGCGGCACGGAGGCGAACCTCTACGCGGTCCGCCTCGCCCGCGCCCATACGGGGAGGGTGAAGGTCGTGAAGATGGAGGGGGGCTGGCACGGAGGTTACGATCCGCTCCACAAGGCCGTCAACTATCCGTTCACGAAGCCCGAGTCGGCTGGCCTAGACCCGAAGGCGCTTGAGAACACGATCGCAATCCCGTTCAACGACCTCGACGCCGCCGGGGACGTCCTAAGGAGCAGAGATGTCGCGTGCCTCATCGTCGAGCCTGTACAGGGCGTAGCCGGCTTCGTCATGCCGGTGAAGGGCTACCTCCAGGGTCTGAAGGAGCTCTGCGCCGAGACCGATACACTTCTCATCTTCGACGAGGTCATCACAGGATTCCGCCTAGCCCCCGGTGGAGCCCAGGAGTACTTCGGCGTCATCCCCGACATGACGGTCATGGGCAAGATAGTCGGCGGAGGCTTCCCGATAGGAGCTCTCGTTGGCAGGAGGGATGTCTTCGAGCGCATCGACGCCGCTAAGTACCCAGCCGCTGAGAACCGCGCGGCCCAGGGTGGCACATTCACCGGGAACCCGATAAGCATGGTCGCCGGCTCAGCCACTCTAGACATCATCAAGGATGGGAAGGTTCACAAGAAGATCACGAGGGTCGGCAACAAGATAAGGAAGGGGCTCAAGGACATCGCCTCAAGGAGCAAGATACCCGCCAGCGTGACAGGCACCTCTACCCTATTCGCCCTCCACTTCATGGACAAGGTGCCCCGCAACGCCGCCGAGGCCGCGCAGGGCGACAAGGCCGCTACGAGGGCGTTCTGGGGCCATATGCTCGAGCACGGCATCGCCTACCTGAGCCCGACGAACTGTCACGCGATGCTCGCGGAGCCACACACGAGGCAGGACGCCGACGAGTTCCTGACGGCAGCCGAGGACTTCTTCAGGCACTACAGGAAGTAGCGCCTATTCCCGGAGCGGGCGTCCGTATCGCCCGAATATTTCCTCCACCTGATCGAGGGGCAGCGCGTGCCTTACGTGTCCATTGTAGCCCGTCATCGTCTCCGCTTTGAACAATGCGTTGACTATCGCCTCCTCGGTAGCCTCGACGGTCGCCTTGTAGACAGGACTGAGGAAGCCGTCTCCTCCGCTCCTCGTTTCAGATTCCCTCTTCCCAGTAGTGAAGGCGATGGTGAAGTCGCCGCTCCTGTTGCCGCCGTAGCTTCCTGTCCTGGCAAGGCCGAGGGCCGCCCTCTTGGCCACCTTCCAGAGCTGCCTAGACTCGACGGCGAGGTCGGTCGCGACGACCATCATTATGCTGTTCCCCGGGCTGAGCGGCGGCGCCTCAGGGAGCCTCACCTCCATGCCGACGGGGACGCCCGAGATGGCCAGGTCCTCCTTGGAGCCGCAGTTGAGCTGGACGAGTACGCCGACCGTGAAGCCGTCGCCAACCCGCGACGAGGTGCCTATGCCGCCCTTGAAGCCGTAGCCAGTCATCGGGGTGCCGCCTCCGACGTTCCCCTCCACGACGGCCCCGCGTCCAGTCTGGCTCCTCGCGGCGTCTATCGCCTCGAAGACCTCCTTCCTGCCGACGTGCCTGCCGATGTTGTCTGTGAGGAAGCCGCCGTTCGTCTCGCCGACGACGGGGTTCAGCGAGCCGGGCGAGACGCCGAGCCTTTCATGGTGGTAGTCGAGGACGGCGTCTGCGACGCGCCACGTGTTCAGGGTCTCCGTCAGCATTACCGGGGTCTCGATGACTCCCTCGAACATTATCTGGGGGAGGCCGGTGGATTTCCCGTAGGCGTTGAAGAGGTCGACGGCTGCGACCACCTTCTCATCCAGCAGGTTCCCCCGATGGGGCACTATCGCGGTGACGCCGGTCCTCACGGACTCCCCCTCTATAAGGGTCGAGTGGCCGACGCCTACGCCCTCCACGTCCGTTATCGCGTTAAGCCTCCCGGGCTCCATCGAGCCGAGCCTTACGCCGAACTCCCTCGCCCTAGGCCTCACAGAAGACACCATCATACCCCTTCGGGTTTTCATCGATAAAACTTTGGGGAACCATTAACTACCCGCCGCCGCAGTCTTCTAGACGATGGCGAAGAGGCTCTTCCTCGAACGGTACAGCCGGCTCGGCCACAATCTGAAGGGCGACGAGAGGAGTCGGCAGGCGCTGAGGGTCAACACGTTGAAGACCACGAACGAGGAACTCGTGGCGAGGCTGGAGAGCCACGGCGCGAGGCTATCAAGGATCGGCTGGCTCAGGAACGGCTTCCACGTCGATGAGCGCCCATTCAGCCTCGGCGCCAGCTTCGAGTACCTCCTCGGCCTCTACTCGATCCAGGAGGCGGCCGCCCAGTTCCCGGTGGAGGTGCTGGACCCCCATCCGGGAGAGGCCGTCCTCGACGTGTGCGCGGCTCCGGGCGGGAAGACGACCCAGATCGCCGCCGCCATGACGAACGCCGGCGCCGTCGTCGCCGTCGACGTGAGCAGGGAGAGGCTCTACGCTCTTGAGAACAACCTGGAGCGGTGCGGCGTGACCAACTGCCTCGCCTACTGGGAGGACGCCAACGCGATGGACTTCAAGGGGAAGCAATTCGACAGGGTCCTCCTCGACGCGCCCTGCTCGGGCAACTACGTCGCCGACAGGAGCTGGTTCAGCAAGAGGACGCTGAAGGATGTTGGGCTGAACGCCGAGAGGCAGAGGGAGCTGCTGGGAACAGCTGTAAAGCTCCTCAAGCCCGGCGGAGTCCTCGTCTACACGACCTGCAGTCTCGAGCCTGAGGAGGATGAGCTCAACGTCCAGTGGCTCCTCGACAACAACGACCTGAAGCTTGAGGGGATTGAAGGCTCCGGTAGCCCAGCCCTCACGGAGATCTTCGGCGACGAGCTGAATGGAGAGATCGCCAAATGCAGGAGGTTCTGGCCGGACGAGACCGGGACCCAGGGCTTCTTCGTAGCGAAGGCGGTGAAAGGATGAGGAGCCTGAACGAGTTCCTGACCGCGATAGGCGCCGAGCATGGCTATGATGAGGAGAAGCTCCTTAAGATCAACACCAAGCGTTTTTCCGTAGGCGAGGAGCTCGGCAACTTCGTGCTGGACAGGAGGCAGCTGGTCTACGCCGGCAGGTATCTGGGGAAGACGAAGAGGGAGTTCCTACCGAGCTCGATACTCCTAGAGAAGCTGAGCCGGGTCGAGGGCTTGAACAGG
>Ga0315279_10004186_pt1 | contig 19512 bp, 20 predicted proteins | sample YL17G06_20_MG_FD_203694 | JGI IMG/M metagenome (GOLD analysis project Ga0315279, IMG submission 203694) | Sediment microbial communities from Yellowstone Lake, YNP, Wyoming, USA - YL17G06_20 | ecosystem: Environmental > Aquatic > Freshwater > Lake > Sediment | place: USA: Wyoming | collected... | reverse complement strand
CCTCGGAGCCCAGGACTTCTGCCGGGCGGCCGTGCGCGACCAGGCGGCGGTTGATGCAGACGACCCCTTCGACGTAGGAAGCAACTACGCCCACGTCGTGGGAAACGACGAGCATGGTAATGCCGCTTGCGTGCAGCACACGCAGGAGTTCATACAAGCTTTCGCTGGAAGCCATGTCGACGCCTGTCGTCGGCTCGTCGAGCAGGAGCAGCTCCGGCTCATTGGCCAGAGCGCGCGCCAGGAAGGCGCGCTGCCTTTGGCCGCCCGAAAGGCGCCGGATAGGGCGATCGGCCAGATCGGCGATGCCAACGACCTCCAGGGCGTCGTGCGCCGCGGCCCGGTCCGTCGCAGAGGGGCGGCGCAACAAACCCATGCGGCCGTATCGTCCCATAAGCACCACCTCACGCACGCTCACGGGAAAGTTCAAGTCCACGGACATGATCTGGGGCACATAGCCGATCCGGCGTCGCTCGCCGTCAAGATCCGCCGGGTTCTTGCCGAACACCTTCACTTCACCGCTGGCCGGACGAACCAGGCCGAGAATCACCTGAAGCAGTGTGGTCTTGCCGGCGCCGTTCGGACCGAGAATTGCCAGAAAGCTGCCCGAAGGCACCTTCAGACTCACGTCATCGAGCGCGAGAAGATCCTGGTAGGTCACATCCACGTGATGCAGCTCGATGATCAGGTTTTTCGGATCCATTCGCAGTGGCCTCCTTTCTTCTCCGTCTAGCGCAGCGCCTGGGTGATCTCGCTCAGGTTATAGCGCATGAGGTCGATATACCGGTAGTCGGGCGGCAGTCCGAGCGGGTTCAGAAGCAGCACCCGAGCACCGCATTCCTCGGCGACGGCTACGGCAGCCTTAGGGGAAAACTGAGGCTCAGCAAAGATCGCCTTGGCCTTGATCCCTTTCGCCTTCTCTACGATTGCGGCGATTTCTGCGGGCGAGGGTTCCTGCCCGGGCCTGCTTTCGATAACCGCAGCTTCTTCCAGGCCGTAGTCCCTGGCAAGATAAGACCACGCAGCATGAAATGAGATGAAGCGCCGGTTGGAGTATCCCGCAACCGCCTTGCGGATTTCCTCGTCAAGCGCGCCCAACTCACGTTGGAACCTGTCGGCATTGGCGCGGTAGATTTCGGCGCCGGCCGGATCGGTCTTTACCAGCGCTGCGCGTATCTTGTCGACCTGGCGGATGGCATTCAGCGGGCTCAGCCATGTGTGCGGGTTGCCGCCCGGTTCATCCGCGTCGCCGGCGATGATCTTTAATTCCTCGCTGACGGTGACAACGGTCAGGTTGGGATTGTTGGCTGAGGAGATGACCTTGCCCGCCCAGAATTCCAACCCGACGCCGTTGAGAACGAGCAAACGTGCGCGCGTCACGGCCATTAGCTGAGACGGCGTGAGCTCGTAGGTGTGGGGGCTGGCTCCGGCCGGCACCAGCACCTCTACCTGCACTCGATCACCGCCCACCTGGCGCACGAAGTCAGCCAGCGGCAGGATGCTGGCGACAACCGGAAGTCTGGTATCCGACGTCTCGAATGGAGCCCGTTGACTGCAGGTCGACGTGCCGAGACCCAGGAATAGGAAAAGCAACGTTGCGCAATAGGTACGGCAACCTGGCATGACAACCTCTTTCTTCACAGTAACCCGGGCGATGCAATCAGGGAAAGTCATTATACCTGCTTTCCCGTGCTGCCAGGGCCCAAAGCTCGCAACTGCCGGAGGGAGTTTCGGTTGAACGGGCGCAATGCCGCATGCGCGCGCCAGGCCCGGCGCTCCAAGTTTGCTTCTCCGTCCCCTCAAGGGCAGAGCCGTCCTTTGGCGGCGCTTCGTGCCTGCCTCAGCTGCGGGCGGCGCCGGCGGTTAACTGCCGTGAGGTGAACGGCCTCGAGGTCCATCCCACTGTCGACTCGATCGGGTGGGGCCTTGGAAAGCTGTTCACCAACTTCGTCGGCTGTAACTTCCACCCACATGCCCGCGCAATCACTTCCGATGGGGTTTTCACTCCGGAAGGAGAGTTTCTATCCCTGCCCTCGCTCGACACTTCCGCCGTCCTGGAAGTGTTCCGCCGCCTGCTGCTGCGGCGTCTTCATAAGGAAGATTTTCGAGGTGGACTCCCTATTGTGCCGCTGTGGGGCGCGGACGAAGATTGTCTCCATGATTACGGATCCGCGCATCGTCGATCGCATCCTGCGACACCGCGCAAGCCAGCGCTGCCAGGCAGCGGATCCTTTCGAGCCCCGCGCCCGACCCAGCAATTCGCTGGCAGCCCCCATTTTCTGTGCCAACATCCACAGCCGACTTCGATCCCCCAGGCCGCTTTCGCCTTGTTCCCAAGATAGAAATGACTATAGGCATCGTCTTCTAGTTCACGTCGATGCGGCACGCATTGAAGCCATATGGGGTCACACGGTTTTTGTATCAAGCTTAGATAATAGCGTGTGATCCGCATGGGATAGCGCACGACCACAGGCTCCAAGGGACCTATGTCAACCGGAAATTGTTTGGCCAACTCATCCAAAGTGGTCACGCTCATTGCAAGAGACCTCTGCCATGGTTCCATCTGCCGAAATCCTTATCTAAGATCAACACTTCTAATATAACCAAAAAAAGAAAGAAACAAGTTGCTGGATATGGATTCACATGGTCCATTGTTGACATGGGCCAGAGTGGTCATAAAATTGATTAGAATCCTTTCCTGAATTTCAGCGGGTATCCAGTCAACAAAGCTTTTGATTTAAAGCCTTTGAGTGAATGCGTGCGGATTTCCGCACAGGACTTGTCTGACCCTATCTAGTGTGTAAAGTTCGTGGAGTCGGGAAAATGCTTTTTCAACCAGTTGTTGTCGCAGGCCGGGACGGGTCATGACTTGGCAGCAGTGTTCAGCAAACGATGACGGCGTATCGCCGAGCAGAACATGGATCTGGTTGTAGAAATCCAGGCCCTCCATACCTTTTGTCGTGGATATCACGGGTAGCCTATAGGCTATAGCTTCCAAAGCTTTGATCCGTGTTCCTCCGCCGGCTCTGATGGGGACGATGGCGGCATCGGCTTCCCGATAGCAGGATTCCGTATCGCGCAATGGCCCGGCGATATCAACTTCTTTCATGACCGACAATTGCTCGGTTAGCTTCCAAGGAATACCTCTCCCTACCACCTTCACGGTAAAGGCGGTTGAAACTCTATTTCGTATTATTGGTAGAATCCGCTGACAGAAAAATGTTAATCCATCAAGGTTTGGATAGTACAAAAAATTTCCGATAAAGACGAATGTGAACGGTCTGGACCCTTTTCCTTCCCGGCGGGTTTCATTTACCCTGACGATGTTTGGAACGACCTCAACCCAATTACATCCGTAGCGCTGAATGATTCTTTCTCTATCGGACGTGGAGCTAACAAATATCCGGTCAAAATGGGCAAGCCAATTTCTTTCCAACGTTTCGTATTTCTTGGCTTCTTTTTCCATCTGCCGAGCCATCACCTTTTTCTTGTTTATTAGGAAAAGATTGCGGAAGTCCCTACGGGTTAAAGATTCGATATCATCCAGATCAAGTTGAAAGACACAATGCCGATTTTCAGTGTGAAAACAACGGGCATATGGATACATGTAAAGCCTGAATACATGGATGACCTCAAAAGAGATGCCTTCGTAAATACGGGCCGCTGCTTTGATTCTTCTCAGCGATAAGGTGTTCATCTCCATGGGCAGAGAAGGAGAGCAGAAAAGAAATGGGATTCGATATTTAGCCAGCACTAGCCTAAGGAACAGAAAACAATCTTTAATCGGATGAAGTGGAAGTCGGATAATTCTTTCACATAGTGCGATCAGGGAGGGATGTAGCGGTAGGTCCCTGACGAAGGTTGGGATAACCAACAGATAGATCGAGTAGGTTGACGATAGGGCAAGAAGGTTATGATAGGCCCTGATGGCGAGTCCTACACTGCCGGGATCAGGAGTGATCGGAGTCAAATACAGAAGGTTCGGTTTGTTCATGGATTTTAGTCGACGATGCCGGAGATGACGGCGTAGGGTGTCCTATCCAGGATGTGCTTTTTTGCGCTGAATGATTAAGTAATCGTTTCCGTATTCAATCAATAAACCCAAGGATCTGAGCACAATCGTAAGGTGTTTTAAACATTCGATGTTCCTTGTTGTTAAAAGTTCCCAAAACAGCAAGGCATGACAGAGAAAATGATCGCGCCTACTCCTGAGCATTCCGCTTAGCAGCAATGTTTTTAAGAAGCGGATACATTCTTGATCAAACTCCGGTTTCAATATAAAGTTGCCCATGGGACGGCGGATACAGGCGTGGATGTGATGATTTGATTTGAACCGACATGAGGCCTCCCCATCCTTAGGACCAATTATCGACGTATCTAAGGTGGATCCCTTCAACCATGAATATATATCCCAGTAGGGCCTGTGGGAAATGTGGGAAAGCCGAAGGCTTTTCCAAGTCTCTGTGGGAATCCGCGGTTTTTGCGGATTTCCATAGAGACGGCATTTTCCACAGGCCTTTTCTTTCTTTTCGATCACAGCCACTCGTGGTGCGAAATAAATTGCTCCAGGATGCCCTACAAGCCGCGATCTCGGTCGGGTCCATATCATAGCATCCCCCGATAGACGGCTTCCGGTGTTTGATAGCCCAAGGCCTGATGAAGGCGCCGGCGATTGTAAAAATCGAAGAAGCAAGACAGACCGTCGATCGCCTCGCGGACGTTCAGGTAATCTTTCAGGTAGACTTCTTCGTACTTGACGGTGCGCCACAACCGCTCCACGAAAACGTTGTCCAGGGCACGGCCACGCCCATCCATGCTGATCAGAATTCCTCGCTGCGTTAAGAAGTCCGTGAATTCCGTGCTTGTAAACTGTGCTCCCTGGTCCGAATTGAATATCTCGGGCTGAGCTCTCTGCAAAGCCCAATCCAGAGCCGCGATGCAAAAACTCGATTCCATCGTAGGCGAGACTTCCCAAGCCAGGACGAAGCGACTGAACCAGTCCATGATAGCTACCAGATAGATAAACCCCTGGCGCAATCGAATGCAGGTAATATCGCAGCTCCAAACCTGATTGGTCCTTGTAATCGCGACTCCTCGGAGACGGTAAGGATAAATGCGGTGCCCCACTCCAGGTTGTGACAATCGCGGCTTTCGGTAGATCGCCTCGAGTCCCATCTGCCGCAACAGCCGCCTGACTCGCTTCGGATTGACGGGGTAACCCTCCCGCCGAAGCCAGGCGGTCATACGTGCTACGCCATAGAAAGGCGCTGTCGTGTATTGTTCGTCCAGCAAGCGCATCAACCACAAGTTTTCGGCTGTCTCTTCGGCAGGCTCGTAGTACAGCCCCGAACGTGCGACCGCTGCCAACTCGCATTGCCGTCTCATGCTGAAAATGCTGCTTCGCTCGATCCACGCCCGCCTCTCAGTGATGGCTACAGACCGGACTTTTTTTTAAGCCATGCCAGCTCCATCTGGAGCCGGCCGATCTGCTGGTACAGTTCTTCCTTCAATTCTTCATCGGCGCGGTCGAGATGGCTCCGGTCCGCGGAGAAGATTCCCGGCAGTTGTTCCAATGCCTGCCGTTTCCATTGCGTCACTTGACTGGGGTGCACCTCAAAGGTGGAGGAGATCTCCTGAACCGTTCGTTGTCCCTTGATGGTTTCGAGCGCTACCTTTGCCTTGAATGCCGCACTGAACTGCCTACGCTGATTTCCCATCGACCCTCCGTTTTGTCGATAGGGATTTTACACCTTAGGCGCTGGTCCAAATTTCGGGGAGTATCTCAGACCCCCATGAAAGGCCAAGCTTAGCCAAAAGAAAGTATCTTCACCCGCCTTTAAATCTGTAAGGAAACGCATGTCTCCCAGGCTTCTTCTTCGGACCAAGCATGAATGGATTGGAGGGCTTGCGGACAATATCTCAGCGAATGGTTTTGTTTCAAGCCTGAGGGTATTCCTCCGATCCACGAGGGAGATCTTCCGCAGGAGGTAACTCGGCTTTTTTGTTCGGCGCCGATCTGTAGATCCATCCTGGAAATGAGGAGAATAAAACATTCGGCACTTGCAGCATACGACATCAATCTTTGGGTTACAAAGAAAATAATATAGAGCTGACTCTAGCATTTTCGGATGGACAAGATCATCATCATCAAGAAAGAGGATAGACTCTCCGGACGCCTTTTCCAAGCCGAAATGTCGGGCTGCTGAAACTCCCAGATTCTGAGGTAGGTGGTAAACGGAGACCAATCGATTCAAGGGCTGCATGCCATTTATCTTCTGCTGCACGGCATCGTCTGGTCGGTCGTCAACGACAATAATCTCCGCAGCCGGATATGTCTTGACGAGAACAGCTATGGAACCGCCTCCTCAAGCAGATCCGGCCGGTTAGTGTTGGAATGATGACCGATGCTCGGGATGTCATCCTGTACCCCCTCTTACGCCTTCTCAGGTAGAAATCTTCTGGCGACAAGATTATAAGTAGTATCAACGTCCCGAATGTAATGCTCCGTCAGCAATCCTTCATGGAAATCGGAAAAGTCGCGCCGTTTTTTAGACCACCAGAGGTGGCTCCAGAGATGCATGCTGATTACACCTTCATAATCTTTGTCGCAGCCCTCGAGGAGGGTGTGAATTCCCTGCCGCGTCCACATGTGTTTATAGAAACTTCGGCTGGGCTCAATGTGAATTAACTCGGGATATTGTTCACTTAACTGTTGTGGAAGCAAAGTCGAGTGATTACTCCAGGACCCGTCAAAGGCAGTGTTCATTTTAGTTAGCCAGAGATGAGCAAACTCTGAATTTGTTCGGGACATAATCAGTGCATTGCACAGAGAGGGCTGGATGCAGTGGGTTCCCATACAGATAATGTCGTCCTCTCGGCCGAGTACGAAAGGTTTTTCGAAAAGGTGTGGAGGAAATTTGTTGACAAATATCGTATCTATATCGGCATAAATGCCACCTTTCTCAATAAGCTTTTCAAGTCGGATAAAATCCGATTGATGGGCATACCGATATTTCCTACAGGCCCGATTTCTCAGCCCGTAATGGAAGCGCGAAACCAGAGGTATTAGGTCCGCTCTAACAGGAATCACCCGTTTTCTTGCCGCATTCCAGTAGGGCCCGAAGGGCTCGTGGTGAAAATAGAAATAGATTCGCTCAGGCTGATTGACCTGCCAACAGGATTCAATGCAGAGATAATGACTGAGGTGAAATGGCTCTCTGTGTTTTTTCATTCCGAATATGAACAGGAATTGGTTTGGAATCCTTTCTTCCATTCTTCATCTCGCATTCAGAAGGTTGATCAATCTGTCGATCGTCCTCTTGTTGTCAAAAGTGGCAAGGATATAGCTGGCCAGACGTTGTCCTCTTTCCTTGGCTGCCTCCCGGTTCTCAAAAACGTGTCGCATCAGAATTGATGCGTGAGACAGAGAGGGTTCTGCCCATCTCTGGTCTTTGCAATAGGAAGGCCGACCGTTGATGTCCTCCACAGGCACGAGAGTGTAATCAACCAGGTAAGCGTATTCGGGCAGTAGATAATCGAGTTGCCCGCCAAATCCTGTCATGATGACGGGTTTACCTAAGGCGGCTGCGTTAAAGGCTCCGAGTCCCCAGCCCTCGGATCGGCAGAGTGATATATAACAATCTCCGCGAGAATGAAGCGAAAAAATCTGGCCGGCGTTGATTTCACGGCCAACGAGGAGAATCCGCGCCGGACGCCGGTATGTTCTCGTGATCCGGTGTAGGGTTGAAGCTGTGTTACTGAATAAGGCACGGAGACCTCTTGTGGTAAAGTCCCGTGTGCTTGTTTTGATAATGAGTGTTACCGGATCGGCATTTGAAAAGGTGTTTAAATAACACCGGACCGTATCCCAGATGGCCTTCCTCGCAGTCCAGGTGCCGATCGTATAGAATACATAATCGCCGGAGAGAACGGCACAGGGCAATTCTTCGGTATGAGGAGGTGGATTGGATATCAGGTGGGGAATTACGTCAATCGGAACAGAGATACCCGATTGGGCAAACACACTCTTGTTCCAATAGCTGGGGACCAGAAGATGATCAAGCATATTGAGGAGAGGTGGCCAATGGGCAGGCAGTTTATCCGTTTCCCAGACAGTGTAGCCAAAGACTCTTTTCTCGATCTCCCTTTTTTTCCAGACAGGAAAATATTCGGGAACAAGGTGGAGAATCACGGTATCGTAGAACAGGGGTTTGTTACAAAGAGGGTCGAGCTCCGGATCGCCCACACCCCTTCCTGTAAAAGGGCGGTAGAAGGGACCCAGCCTTCTGCGGCCGACCATGGGGGTCCAGGTAAGTGGAAGCCCTGTGCGCATGAGCCCTAACAGGTAAGCTCGGGCGGCGTCCCCATAACCAGAAGCCTCACAGAGGGAAACATACTTCACACCATGTTGCACGTTAACTTTTCCCCAGGACGGACAGTAATTGCTTCCTCACGGCCTCCTCGTTGAACCTTTCATGGATCCGTTGCTGCAGGATTCCTGCCTTTTCCCGTGCCTCCGACGGATTTTCATAAACCCGCCTCATGAACTGCGAGGCTACCGAGATCTTAGGTTCAGCCCATTTCTGCTCCTTTCGAAAATTCTTAGGATCGTCATCATCCCGTACCGGGACCAGATCATAGTCCACTAAGTAAGCAAGATCTGGATCCAAATAATCCATTTGCCCCCCATAGGCCGTGATAATGACCGGTTTTCCCATGGCCGCGGCATCGAATGCTCCCAATCCCCATCCTTCAGAGCGACAGAGCGATACAAAACAATCCCCCCTCTGGTGCAATTGACGCATTGCGTGCTCACTGAGTTCATCGGTGATTAATTTGATTCTTGCAGGTTTGTTATACTTCTTCAGGATTTCCTGCAAAAGGACAGTGGTATCAACTCTGAATGTGAAGTGATTCCGAATATTCAACAAACGGCGAAGGAAACGATAAGACCTTTTGACTTTGTGTAACCGTGTCAGTACACCTTGCCGGTATACCGTTTTTGTCGTCTTGATGACGAGTAGCGTAGGATCCCGAGCAGTAAAAGTATCAAGATAACATTGAATGGTTTGCTGGATACCCTTTCTGGCTGTCCAGGTTCCAATGATGTAAAAGACAAAGACCCCGGGTTCGACATTGAAGGTCATTTCGCCTGTTGCCGGTCTGCCAGCATCCAGGATGTGAGGAATTACCGCAATAGGGACACCGACGTTGCACCGTTTGAAAACATTTTTATTCCAGGAGCAGGGCACCAAAAGTTGATCAAGCATATTTAGCAACGGGGGCCAGTGAGGAGGGAGCTGATCCGTCTCCCAAACGGTATAGCCGATCACCCGCTTACCGTTTTCCTGTTTCCGCCAAAGAGGGTAAAACTCGGGAGGAGTATGCACAATCACCGTATCGTATTCAAGCGGCTGGTTGCAATAAGAATCCAAGTCGGGGTCACCCGCGGCCGTCCCCAATAAAGGGTGCAGATTCATCCCCCAGCTATTCCCTGGCACCATGGGGGTCCAAGTCAACGGCATGCCGGAACGGATCAATCCAAGCATGTACCGTTTGGCGGCCGTAAAATATCCCAATCCCCCATAGAGAGAAATATACTTAACACCTTTTTTCAAGCAGGACTTCTCCTCGATCGGAATCGCCATAAGAGTCATTTCTGAGGTTGAAGATATAGTCGGCATTCCTCAAAATACCCGGTTTGTGGGAAACGATGATCATTGTGCAACGCCCTGCCATCTTCCTTAAGATATCGGCCAACTCTGCCTCTGCTTCTTCATCAAGATTGGCCGAGGCTTCATCAAGCACCAGCAATGAGGGCCTACGCAGGAAAGCTCTAGCCAGGGCCAGGCGCTGCTTCTGCCCCGAGGAAAGGCCGTCTCCATTTTCTTGGATCATGTAATCCAAAACCCTGGTATTTACTTTAATCGCATTTTCAAGACTGACTAATCTCAGCGTTTCCCAGATCTCCTGATCCGCCACCTGACCATTCGTCCCATAAAGAAGATTCTCTCGAATCGTCCCATAAATCAGATAGTTATCTTCACCCACAAATCCTACTGGCCCGAATGTCTTGATATAATCTTCACTTTTGACATTCCCGATCAAGACGCGCCCAGAAGACGGTTTCAGAATACCAAGAATAATCCCTAGAAGAGTGCTTTTCCCGCTGCCGTTAGCTCCGGTAATACCAAACCTTGAGCCGGCGGGTATGTGCAATGAAAAATCACTGAAAACTGGCTTCGTGGCTTCAGGCCATGAAAAAGTAATGTGGCAAACATTGACTTCTGGAGCATTGAATGATCGTGTAACCAGTGAGACATCGCCTTTGGTTAAATCTGTTAGCCTCACTTCTTCCAGCTTCTTCCCTTTTCTAAACAGTGGTAATCCTTGCTCCGGCACCAGCGCTGCAGTCAGTTCATCCGGCGACAAGGAAGAAATAAGTTTCACAGATTCATCGGCCTGGACTCTGAAGCGATTCAGCGCGCTGACTTGCTCAGTGATCCCTACAGTTACTTGGGTAAATCTGACGAAGAGATAAATGAATGCCATAAGATCTACAGGAAGGGTCTTGAAATATTCGACGCTGCCAAAGATGATAACGAATATGGCAAGAATTCCCAATAATGGCGGGAGAACCGCAGACACATTTTGGTACCAAAATACCTTCTGGCTGAATTTGAAATAGGCGAGTACCGAATCCAGATATGTCCTGTATTCCCTATCTTTCAGACGCATGATACGGATTAATAGCCAGTTCCTGTAAATCCGCACAAGGGCGCGTTCGATCTTCGATTTTTCCTCAGGTATTTGGGCTGCCACATGGCTCAACAGCTTTGTGAGTCGAAGAATCGCCAGAGCGGTGCAGGCCAGACAAAGCACCGCAAGCAAAGTTTCTCGCCAGGCAATGAAGAGCATGCCCAAGCCCAGAGCTACAGCCAATGTTACATGTGAGACGAGCTCAGAAGAATATAAAACATAATCAGCAGTTTTGGGGAAACATTCTCCCATCCACATATTCACCTGGCTGAATGGAACGATGCGCTGCCTGTCCATCACGAGCATCTGATATCCTTGAATCATGTTCAAACGGGCACGAACCAATTCCAAAAGGGCATGGCCAGACTGTTTTGATAAGATCTGGCTTCCGGCCCGGAGCACTCCGACCAGGATTAGTACGAGAAAGACTGTGATAGGAGAGAGAGTATTGACATCGAAGAATATCCATGACGGAAGTTTCGAGGACTCTACTATTTTTAGGATAAAGAGGAAAACGATCATCCAGATTGCAATTAAGTACTCCGCACCAGCTAATACTATGGTGGCGACCAAGCTGACTCCGATCAGAGCAACTCCCTTCGGGCTTAAAAGCTTTCTGAGATTGTTGAAATAGGATAATAAGATATTTTCTCGTTTCATTTGTCAGTTAAACATTCAGTTTCCGTCATCGACCCTATACCGCCAGCAATCATTGATAAACTGTCCGTTTAAATACGGCATCGATAAAGGTTATGTCATTGCTGGGAGCCCTGCTGATGTCAAGAATGTCACACATCTGAAAATGATTGGACCGCATTAATTCGATAAAGTCGGCAAATGAGTAACCCCCTTCAAAGCGATTGGCCATGGAGACTTCGGCAATTACAAACTGCGTATAACGCAGAAAATCGGATGCGCCCTGTATGATCTGATATTCAAAACCTTCAGTGTCGATTTTCAGACCAAATGGCGGTTCGAAACGATGCCGTTCCAGCAGTAAATCAAGTGTTGTCACAGGGACCTCCCGTTGAGATAGAGAATCTCCGGTGAGTTCGAGGGACGTTCGTTTAAACATCGAGCTCCGTTCGATCAGGTTTGGTTCCATATTGATGATCCGTATTTCTTCCTTGGAGCCCAGAGCGGTAAGAAGATATGTACCGTTATACTTCTTCAGAATGTCCTGAAGGTAGGGTTCAAACTCCTTTAGCGGTTCGATAAGGACAAAATAGGCATCCGGAAAGGATGCGTAAAAGTAACAGCTATTTTGATGCGGAGTCCCATAAGCAACACCAACGTCTACCACAGTGCGAGGACGAAATCTCAATCGTCTCAAGTAATCGGGATGCCACCTATTGGGATGCCATCTTGAATATCCTTCTCTTACCAGTGTGTAACCCAAGCTTGAAAAGATCTTTGCGATAAATTGCTTGAGCATGGCCTATCCGATGTTTGACAAGGCGTTATTTAAGTCGGCTGTTACAAAATGTTAGAAACCTTCAGCGCTTGTAAGGGAATTGAGCTTCTCGATTTTATCAGCAAAGCCTTCATGCCTGGCAACTACAACACAACCACGTTTCTGACCGGTCTCTTTTTCAGCCGGTGTCGAAGGGAAAAAGGGAATTAAATTATGTTTACCGAGTGAACCACGAATGTGCTCGATAGACAGAACTCCGTTTTTCCCGTAGTTGTCATATACATATCCTTTATCGTTCGGAACCCGAAAATCATCCACCATTATGACAAAGTTGGTCCAATAACGAACAATTAAATCTATCTCTTCCTTTATTGGGAGATCGTCATACCGGTGAGCGTCTAAGTAAAAAAAGACACATTGATCTGACAGATGAGATACGGCTAATTTGCTTATAAATTCCCTTGAATCAGACAGCTCAAAGTGAATACTTGAAAAGCTGGCCAAGCGCATCTTTGCGATGGAGTAAAAAAGGGGATTCGATTCCACAGTATATATCGGTAGTTTGGATTGTTCAGCCAGGTATCCTGTGGTATTACCAATCTCGGTGCCTGTTTCAACGATGACGTCAAAAGTGATTGTTGATAGTAATTCTTCGAAGATTTTCTTCCGGATGCGTTGCCCGTTGAACCCGACATCTTCAGATGCAGTATATGTGCGATTTCGAATCAATACATCTACGGCAATTTCTAAGTTCCTTAAGCGAAGCTGAAGATCTGGATATTGCTGGAGTCTTGAGGCATAAGCCCTGACCGGTCGAGGGATCAGAAGTTCTAGTATCCTCTTCATATTGAGACAACAGAGGTTGCAGCGGTTTGCTTATGTTATTGGCGCTTAGAGGCGTGAGCTTATATCAAAGGAAGGGGTATCTGTCAAGGTATTTATGTTGCTCTGGAGGGCGATGGGGGTTGACGTTGATAGCCGATTCAATCAAATGAGTTTCATGTCTTTGTGGAAACGAAAGAGTAGGATGATCGTTACGTGTGCTGACGGGATCCGGTTTTTATAAAAGAAGAGGTCGTTTCGTTGGGTCTTCCAATTTTATCGGAGGGTATTACATGTGTTGAGACTGAAGGCACGGCGGAGGGTGGCATAAAAGTGAACGTTTTTCTTGGAACAGGGCAGGGGGTTCGTTGTTTTCTCGAAGAATTCAATGCCAAAGGGCGTGAGCAACTGGTCAATAGTGTGTCGAGAGTCAATTGGGAAGATACCAATTAAAGAGCAGGTTACGTTTGCGTGGCTTCGTCTGTTGAGAACCAGACCATTAATTATTGAGGATTTGCAAATCTAAAGTCATTATACCTGTGGCCTCGTTTCTTTTCCGTCTACCGCAGCGCCGGGGTGATCTCGCTCAGGTTATAGCGCATGAGGTCGATATACCGGTAGTCGGGCGGCAGTCCGAGCGGGTTCAGAAGCAGCACCCGAGCACCGCATTCCTCGGCGACGGCTACGGCAGCCTTAGGGGAAAACTGAGGCTCAGCAAAGATCGCCTTGGCCTTGATCCCTTTCGCCTTCTCTACGATTGCGGCGATTTCTGCGGGCGAGGGTTCCTGCCCGGGCCTGCTTTCGATAACCGCAGCTTCTTCCAGGCCGTAGTCCCTGGCAAGATAAGACCACGCAGCATGAAATGAGATGAAGCGCCGGTTGGAGTATCCCGCAACCGCCTTGCGGATTTCCTCGTCAAGCGCGCCCAACTCACGTTGGAACCTGTCGGCATTGGCGCGGTAGATTTCGGCGCCGGCCGGATCGGTCTTTACCAGCGCTGCGCGTATCTTGTCGACCTGGCGGATGGCATTCAGCGGGCTCAGCCATGTGTGCGGGTTGCCGCCCGGTTCATCCGCGTCGCCGGCGATGATCTTTAATTCCTCGCTGACGGTGACAACGGTCAGGTTGGGATTGTTGGCTGAGGAGATGACCTTGCCCGCCCAGAATTCCAACCCGACGCCGTTGAGAACGAGCAAACGTGCGCGCGTCACGGCCATTAGCTGAGACGGCGTGAGCTCGTAGGTGTGGGGGCTGGCTCCGGCCGGCACCAGCACCTCTACCTGCACTCGATCACCGCCCACCTGGCGCACGAAGTCAGCCAGCGGCAGGATGCTGGCGACAACCGGAAGTCTGGTATCCGACGTCTCGAATGGAGCCCGTTGACTGCAGGTCGACGTGCCGAGACCCAGGAATAGGAAAAGCAACGTTGCGCAATAGGTACGGCAACCTGGCATGACAACCTCTTTCTTCACAGTAACCCGGGCGATGCAATCAGGGAAAGTCATTATACCTGCTTTCCCGTGCTGCCAGGGCCCAAAGCTCGCAACTGCCGGAGGGAGTTTCGGTTGAACGGCTCCAATTTCGGCCCCGACAGGCCGGCTCACCGGGAGAATTCAGCTCACTTCCGCACTAATCCGTGGTATCCTCTCGCCAGCAGGGAAAAGCGATTGCCTAGCGTAGCGGCTGAAGAACCATGGGCGCCCGACAGACGAACCGGTATTGCGCTTGAGTGAGTTCGACCGGCCAAGCTCTCACGCTAAGCATTCTGAGCAATCACTATAGTGATCGAAATCAGAATCGCCTCCGACCCCAGGCTTCTCATTGTCGTGCGTGCGACGGTAGGCAAGTTGTGCGAGCTGATGAAGTGCTCGAGAGGGGAGCGACGGAAGGTCGTGCTTGCGGTGGATGAAGCCTGCGCCAATATTATCAAGCATACCTATAAGGGCGATCAGAGCCAGACGATTGACATTCTCTGCAAGGGCGACAAGGAGAGACTGGAATTTGTCCTGAGGGATTGCGGCCCCCCCGTCGACGTCGAGAACATACGTCCGCGCGAAATCAATGAGATCCGGCCCGGCGGGCTGGGCACGCATTTCATACGCTCGATTATGGACGAGGTGGATTACAGCTTCGAGGAAGGCTGCGGGAACGTGCTGCGGATGGTCAAGCATCTGCACAAAGACTGATCGCAGGATGGATTCCTCCTGGAGCTTTTTCCCTATACTTTCACGAACTATCCGGTCCAGGGAGTTGATCATTGGCTAAGATACCTTTAGAAGTGCAGACTCGTGGAGTTCGGAGGAATCTGGTCATCGACGTCAGAGGCCACGTCGACCTCCTTTCTTCGCCGAAAATGCGATCGGCGATCCTGGAGGGGATCAACATGAAAGAGGTTTCTCGAGTTGCGGTCAACCTGAGCGGGGTGCGCTACATCGACAGCTCGGGGATCGCGACGCTCGTCGAAGGGCTCCAGCTCGCGCGCTCCCGGAAATGCAGCTTCGTGCTTTTTGGCCTCCAACAGGAAGCGAAGGAAGTGCTCGAGCTGGCGCGTCTCGACAAGATTTTTGAAATCCGTGCTACCGAAGCAGACGCGTTGAGCGAATGATGGATTTCGAGCGCCGGGTCGAAGTGCCATGTATTCCCTGTTCGCACTGATCGGCAGGAGAGCGATCGCCCTCATCGAGTTCCTGGGCGGGATCTCGAAATTGCTTTACACGTCAACCTACTGGACCATCATTGGCCCGTTGCGCGGCAAGAGGCTCCGCTGGCGCGCAGCCATGCGGCAGATGGTCGTCGTGGGTTTCGACGCCGTTCCCATCGTTTCACTGATCTCCATCTTTATCGGCGCCATCATCGCCATGCAGGGCGCGTACGCGCTGCGGCGGTTTGGCGCTCTGAACTACGTGGTGGACATGGTGGCAGTGACCATTACGCGCGAGCTGGGGCCGCTGCTCACGGCGATCATCGTCATCGGCCGATCCGGGTCCTCATTCGCCGCTGAGATTGGGACTATGAAGGTCGGTGAAGAGGTGGACGCTCTGCAAACTATGGGGCTCAACCCGGTCCGGTTCCTTGTGGTGCCGCGATATGTCGCCATGCTCATCATGCTGCCGTGCCTGACAACGGTGGCTGACACGGCGGGAGTAGTGGGGGGCGGTCTGTTTGCGGTTCTGCATATGGGATGGAGCTTGCAGAACTACCTGGTGAGAACCGTCGACGCACTCTTTATGCGTGACATCGTGACGGGCTTGATCAAGAGCGTGGTGTTTGCGGTGATTATTACGAAGATCGGGTGTTACGAGGGGTTCATGGTGAAGGGAGGAGCCGAGGGGGTTGGGCGATCGACGACCGCGTCGGTCGTAAAATCGATCTTCAGCGTTATTGCGGCCGACATGGTATTCACCGCGATCTTCTATTATGGGAGCGAGAGTTGAGAGCAGGCTTGATGGGCGATTCTCGCAAGCCGTCGGCACCCGACCCGCTGCGAGGGCGCCCTTTGGCCCGCCGATCAGGGTGAACCGAAGCGCAGATCGATTTTGATTCTGCCTCGGGCAGCGTGGGACTATGCCAGACGCTGTTGAAAACAGCAGTGCCATTACCATCAGAAACCTCGTTACCAGGTTGGGCGCGCGCGAGATTCTGAAAGATATCAGTCTGGATATAAGGCAGGGGGAAACCTTCGTCATCCTCGGAGGCAGCGGCTGCGGCAAGTCCACGCTGCTCCGCAATATTATCGGACTGGAGCCGCCGACTCAGGGGCAGATCTGGATCCAGGGTAAGGATATCAGCCGGCTTTCGGAAGACCAGTTCAACGAATTACGCAAGAAGATTGGAATGGCCTTTCAGAGTTCGGCGCTGTTCAACTCAATGACCGTGGGAGAAAACGTCGCACTGCCTCTGCGCGAGCATACCGACCTGGAGGAATCTACGATCCAGATCATGACGCGCATCAAGCTCGAACAGGTGGGGCTTTCTGGCTTCGAGTCCTTCCTGCCGTCCCAATTGAGCGGCGGCATGCGCAAGCGCGCGGGAATCGCCCGCGCCCTGGCCATGGATCCCCAGATTCTGCTCTTCGACGAGCCTTCCGCCGGACTTGATCCGATCATCGCCGCCGGCATCGACAACCTGATTCTCAAGCTGAAACAGGCCTTTCGCATGACCATCGTTCTGGTGACGCACGAACTCGCGAGCGCATTTCTGCTCGCTGACCGAATGGCCATGCTCGATCAAGGCCGGATTCTGTTCGTTGGAACACCCGAGGAGATCCGTGGAACCACGATCCCTCGCGTGCGCCAGTTCCTGGAGCGGCAGGCAGATCAGGAGCCGCAAGATGTGGAGCAATATCTGATGGATCTCACCCGTGAGACCGGATCTGTCGAGGGCAGACCGTAGGGAGCTTTATTCGGCGACCATAAAGAATAGCGCTTAGTCAAGGAATCGGGGGATCCTGAAAGGGTCCGGCAGGAAAGCCCAGGGTGGGAGGACGGCAGCCGCGGTGCGATGAGGCGTGTCACTACGTGAGTCAACTTATAAGAAGGCTACCTAGCCATGGCGAGACGGGGCGATGAAGTAAAAGTGGGTGTGATGGTGATCGGAGCAGGTGCGATTCTCATCCTCACCGTTTTCATGATGATGCATTACAACCCGTTCCATCCGTCGCACGACGAGTACAAAATCAATCTGAAGTTTGCCGGCGGCCTGGAAAAGGACAGTATCGTGCGTTTTGGCGGCATGAGAAGAGGGAAAGTCGTTTCCGTGCAGCTGGCAGCCGGCAACGCCTCGGCCATCGAAATCATTCTCAGCCTGGAGAGGGGAACCCCGGTGAAAGTGGATAGCGTCGCCCGCCTCGCCGCCCTCAACGCTCTGGGCGAGAACTATGTCGAGATCAGCTCCGGTCGCGAAGACGCGCCGCTGCTCACGCCCGGCCAGACGATTCGATCGGAAGAAACTCCGGAATTCACCGAGTTGCTAGCCGGACTCAACAACCTATCGGGAGATGCCAGGAGACTGATCGGCGATCTCGGCAAGAATCTCAATCGGATCTCTGATGGCGCCGATACTCTCCTTGCCAACCTGAACGACGCAACCGGGGCCAAGAACCGGGAAGCACTCGCATCGATTCTCGACGGCGCAAATGGGGTGATCTCCAATGCGAACGATCTCATTTCGCGGAGTTCTCCCAAGATCGACGCTATTGCAACCAACCTTGAGTCGACAACGGAAAAACTCCCTCCTCTGATCCAACGCATTGATGAGGCGACGTCCAGGATGAACACGTTATTCGGGCACCTGGACGACACGCTGGCGGAAAACCGTCCGCAGATGAGGAAGGACCTTGAGACTCTGGAATCAACCCTGGCCGAGGCGCGCCAGCTCATAAACGACTTCGCGGCGACGCTGGCATCGAATCGCAACGACATCGATATGATGGTGGACAACTTCCGCCGCAGCTCCGAAAACCTGCAGGAGTTCACGAAGATGATCAAACAGCGGCCGTTTAGCCTGGTGCGCATTAAACCATTGCCGGACCGCAAGGTGCCGAAGTAGATGCGGTGGCGGTTCTTCGGCACTGTGCCGGCAAACCAGTCTTCTGGAGGGAAGCACGATATGAGTCGAGTTCTCAGGCGTTGGTGGTGGCTGGCCCTTGCATTCACCAGTGCATCCTGTTCGCTGCCCAGGACACATTACTATACGATGGAGCTGCCGCACGCAACGCCGGAAACCGGCCCGGTCATCGCTCGCCATATCACGATCCAGCGTTTTCGTGCCGACCAGGTGTTGATGGACGATCGCATCCTCTATAGGGAGGGGCCCAACGAAGTCAACTTCTACGAGTATCACCGCTGGGCCAGCCCTCCGGTGGACCTTGCGACCAACTACTTCCTGTATCGCCTCAAGGACAGCGGGACCTATGCGCGCGTGTCGGCTTATTACGATGGGGCGCATGCGGACTTTACATTGCAGGGCCGCCTCCACCATTTCGAAGAGGTTGATCGGGGCAAGGAAGTATTTGCCTCGGTTGCGCTTGAGCTCGAGCTGATGGACACCGGGACACGCGCTTTAGTATGGCGCGGAGAAGCCGAGTGCACGCATCCGGTGACGATCAGGGATATGGCCGGGGTGGTTCGCGGGATTTATGACTGTCTGGACGAGATCGCTTCCAAGCTCCTCGTCTCCATGCAACAGCAACTTGGGAAAGGTAAGTAGCGCATCCGGCCCGTGCGGGTCACGAGAGAGGCCCGATATGCTCGCCAAAGAGGGGGAGTACAAGAAATATATTGCCACCGGGCTGTTGCTGGTGCTCGGACTGTTCCTTGTCTATCTGCTGCGCGTCTTTTTTCTGGCGATTTTTGGGGCTTTTGTGTTCGCATTCTTGTTCGCCCCTGTTTATATCTGTCAGCGATCATCTGAATCCGTACTTTTCTGAACACCCGCCGGAATAGATACCTTCAACATCATCCGCGCCGCAGGCGCGGCGCCCGTCATCATCTTCCTGTAGTCTTTTGCGGAAGGCCGAGCAG
>Ga0315279_10004185_pt1 | contig 19514 bp, 10 predicted proteins | sample YL17G06_20_MG_FD_203694 | JGI IMG/M metagenome (GOLD analysis project Ga0315279, IMG submission 203694) | Sediment microbial communities from Yellowstone Lake, YNP, Wyoming, USA - YL17G06_20 | ecosystem: Environmental > Aquatic > Freshwater > Lake > Sediment | place: USA: Wyoming | collected... | reverse complement strand
TCAACTGGTCTACGAAGTCCGTCGCAAAGGTAATGGCCGATGCTGAACTCAAATCTGCCGCTTGATTTCATATACTTATTTGCGTTGAGCTGTACTAAGGGCTTGGCAATAGCTGGGTCGGACCGGCATCCAAGGCGTCTCCCATGTCGGACCGAGCGCCCGCCAGAGGAAGGAGATTCCTTGTGACATATTACCGATACGAAGAACTTACCGCTTCACAATTCGCGGAGGCACTGCACGAAAAGTCCTTGGTGTATGTCCCGGTTGGCTCGATCGAGTTTCATGGTCCGCATCTCCCATTGGGTATGGACACGATTCACGCCTATGCGTTCTGTGTCCGGGTGGCCCAGGAGACCGGGGGAATCGTTCTGCCGCCGACGTATTGGGGCGCGATCGGCCATCACGACTGGCCGGGAAGTGCGTTAATATCCGCAGAGACGTTTCGCGCGTGGCTAAAAGACGTGTTTCGTTCGCTCGGCCAGCAGGGCGTTAAATTGATCGTGGCGAGCACGGGCCATCACCCGGAAGTGCAGGGGAAAGCGATTGCCGAGGTGGCGCAAGAGTCCATGACGGCGTATCCGTTGTCACAATTCCTGGCGCTGGACCCCTTCTCGACCCATCCCACAGACCCGACGGCGGACCACGCAGGAAAGAAAGAAACGTCGCTGATGCTGGCAATCCGGCCTGATTTGGTCCATATGGAAACGCTGGTCGGCGAGGAGGCCTTCAACGGTATTTGGCCGGATTGCGTAGAGGGCACGGCTGCATTTGGGGCCGCGTATCTCGGCGCGTCGGTAACTCATTGCGCTGCGATCGTGCAAAAGGCCTGGGACGAGCTGCAAGGCTAACCATGGGAGAACGGTCATGAGCGAGGAATGGCGGCTTCTGAAGCCGGGTTCCATCCGGGCGCGCGGGTGGCTTGGCCAGTACCTGCGAGTGATTGCGGATGGTTGGACGCTGCACTACGCGAAGAAGAAGGAGCCATGGCTCCATTCGGTGTTGTGGAACCGTTTCAAGAAGCAATTCCCCTACCCCGTCGAAGACCAAGAGGCGCCGGATTTCTGTGCGTATTTCACGGATGGTCTTATGCGTCTTGCGCGACAACTGCCCGGCTCCCCGCTGCGTAAGGAATTCGATTTGTGGCTGGAGAAGGTGATCGCATCGCAGGACGCCGACGGCTATCTCGGCGCGTTGGATCCTCCGGGGCGCTGGAACAATTGGCTCGAAATCTTTCATCAGACGCTGCTGATCGAGGCCCTCATCTACAACTACGAATTCACCGGCGAAGCGAAGTACCTTGATGTCGCTGAACGCGCCGCAAGCCAGCCATTGAGCCACTGGGGGAAATGCGGCGGCATGGAGCCGGCGCTGTACGGGGGCCATGGCGCGTGTATCATCCGGCCGATGTTGCGAATGTACGCGCTCGTTGGTAACCCCGCCTACCTTGCGTTTGCCCGTGAAGTGATGGAACGTTACGGCAAAGCCCGGCACTATCTGGCGGGCGGAAGTCCCGCCATGCAGCACAACGCATGCGAGAGCGAGCACGTCGGCCTGCCTGCCGTCCTCTATAAATACACCGGCGATCGTGATTACCTGAAGGCGTCATTGCTCGCGTGGAAACGCATGCAGCCGCTCGTTTGCGTCGACGGGACGCCGCACGGCAACGAGCACACGTTCCGGCGGCGGCCGCGCGGCAATTGCGAACATTGCGGCGCCGTCGAATGGTCTATCACCAATGAACACCTTCTGCGGATCACCGGCGACGTCAAGTTCGCCGACGCCGTGGAGCGCGCCATTTTCAACGGATATCCCGCCGCGAAAAGCCCGGACGCGATGACTCTGGCTTACATGCATTCACCCAACCAGTTGCTCGCGACGGACTGGAGCGGCCCGCAATTCGACGATCCGGACTACTGCGATTCGAAGCAGTATTTCTCATCGGCCCACTCGCCGCTCTGCTGCAACGTGATCAGCCACCGCGCGATGCCGTATTTCGTGGACCACATGGTGATGGCCACCGATAATGGGTTAGCGGTCGCGCTCTACGGACCGTGTTCGGTTTCGGCCCACGTGCCAAACGCCGGTTCAGTGGAATTGATTCAGGATACGGCGTACCCGTTCGAGGACGAGATACGTATTACCGTCAACCCTCAGAAAGAGGCCGTCTTTCCATTGTGCCTGCGCATCCCCGCGTGGTGCTCGTCCGCACAGCTTGCCCTGAATGGCCAAGGCCTCACCGCGAGAACCAAGCCTGGAAAATTCGCTGTTCTCAAGCGCAAATGGCGTAGAGGCGATCAGGTGGTGTTGCGAATGGAGGTGCCAATCACGCTCGAGACCTATCCGGAAGGTTATGTGCGCGTAGGCGGCGTGGCGGTGATCCGCGGACCGCTGACCTATGCGCTGCCGATACCGGAAGTCTGGAAACGGTTCGAGTCGGTGCACAATGCCCCGTTGAGCGAGTTCATCAGCTATCGGCTGTTTTCGAAACGAGGAGCCGTTTGGAACTATGCGCTTATTGTGGACACGGCTGCGCCGGAACGGAGTTTTCAGGTGAGGAAGCTGAATGCCCCGGAGAGTCGCTACCCGTGGGAGCACCCGAAGACTGGCCTCGATGTGAAGGCGCGTCGCGTGTTGAACTGGGAGCAGGAGGGAAATGAAGTGCACCCCATGACGCCGGGGCTGCCTTTCAAGCCGATGAAATTAGCGAAGCGCGTCGAAACCATCACGCTTGTGCCATTCGGTTTCACGCGGTTGCGTATGACTTATTTGCCACTCGTTGATGGCACGAAGGGCGGAACGGCAGCGCCCGCTACACTCGTTACGCCGTAGGAAGGAAGCAATCGTGCCTCCCAGAATGGAAATCACGTTCGCGGCCGAATGGTGGCATACGCACTACGGTATGGATTTCGGCCGGGATGCGTGGCTTGACCCTATCGCACGCGCCGAACGTGCGCAACGCCAAGCCCGGCTTCTCTTCGAAGGATTTGACGCGCTTGGATTGGGAGAAGAAACTCCGGAGCCGAAGCCCAATCTGACCGCTTATGGTGACCGGTTCATGGCCGCGCTCTGGGGATGCAGTATCGAGTACCGTTCGGATCAAGCGCCTGCCGCGATGGTACTGCCGGACGCAGGAAAGAGAATGCGCAATTTGAAGCAGCCTGTTCTTGACGATTCCCCGATTGTACAACGGGCATTTGCGGACGCGGAAATTCTCAAGGAGCGTTACGGCCATTGCGACGGCGCCATCAACTTCGGAGGCCCCTTGAATAATGCCGTCTCCGTATTTGGCGAGGAAATTCTTGCCGCGTGCATTGCCGAGCCCGAACTGGCGAGAAACGTGCTGCATATGATGGCAGAGACGGTGTTGGCCGTGCATGATCAGGTGACCTGCGTCATCAATGGTGCTACGGTTTCTTCTCCGCGTCCATTGGGCTGTATCGGCAACTGTCCTGTATGCATGATCTCGCCCAACACGTATCACGATGTCGTTTTACAGGCAGACCAGTGGCTGAGGCAACAATTTCAAGAGTTCTCATTGCATCATTGCGGAGTCTTCCATCCCTATGCGGGCGTTTACCAAGAACTGCGTCCGGATCACCTCGATATCGGGTGGGGAACCGACCTCCGTGCTACGCGGTGCGTGTACCCCGACACGCCGATGTCGCTCGAGATTCAGGCCTCTGCCGTGGTCAGAAAAAGCCGTGCTGAGATTGACACTATCGTGAAACGCATGATTGACGATGCCGGACCTGCGGAACGGATTACCTACCTGTGGGTCGCAGAAGCCGGTTCAGAACTGTCCGATGAAACGGTTTGTGACTTGCTGACAAGCCCGGAGCGCGTTCAGGTTTAGACCATTCTTAGTGCAAAGGACGTGGAGATATGCGATTGAAAAGTCTACTCATTGGCGTTGTGCTTTTGTTGACGGCAGGAGCCACCGCGCAGGCGGCGGAACAGCCTCCTGCCGCACCTTGGGGATACGACACCGTCGTCACGCCGCTACCGCGTGCCGTGTGGCTCGACAAAGTCGTGATGTTTTGTATGCCCTACGAACCGCCGTACGAGCCCGATAAGCAGACTATCAAGCCGTGGGCAAAACGTCTGCAAGACGCCGGATTCACCGTGATGGGCATGTACCCAGACGGGTTTTGCCGTCTGTACGCACCAGCCGCCGACGACACATGGCCGAAGGAATGCCACGAAGAGGTCGCCGCAATGCATGCCCTTGGCATGAAGGTGCTGGCAGGCGTATATCCCTTTGTGGGCGACCGCGGTCCGCGAGATATCCTGGCGGCGCATCCCGAATACCGGCTGCATCCCGATAACGTCGAACCGGGCAGCGTCGGACGGGGCTGCATGGTGAATCCAGGATTCAGTGCCGCGCTGCGCGAACTGCTGGCGGCGCGCATCAAGGAATATGACATCGACGGGTACCAATTTGATGGCTGGTATCAGGGAACCTACTGTGATTGCGACGGTTGTCGTACCCTTTACAGGCAAGAGACGGGGCTAGACGTTCCGCCCAAGAAGGATCTGTTGGACCTTGGATATCGCAACTACATGGTGTGGCGTGACCACAAGCTCTTTGACAATCTCGTCAAACTGCGCGAGGCCGTGAAGGCGGTCAAGCCCGGCTTCATCCTTGTAAACTGGAACAACAATGACGCGAGCGGTTCGGCGCCCAGTTGGATGCCGGAATCGCTGGATTGCGTCGCCGACTGGACAAACAAGGAGTGGTGGGACGCTTTTGATGTCTACTCCGTGTGGCTAAACAAACGGCTTCGCGGTGCATCCAGCGATGAACGTCCGCCAGGCATGCAGCCCTATATGTTCATGCGCTGGGGCAAGGACATCGAATCGGGCGTCTACCACGGGTCGAGTACGCCAATGCCGGAGCTGATGTATCGCCTGCATGCCGCGATGGCCATGGGGGCTGTTCCAATCACGTGGCCGGGCGCGCGGGCGGGATGGAAGACCGAGGATTGGGACGATGTCGTCCAGGCTATGGTCGATTTCCTGCCCTATGTCCACGAAACGAAAACGCTCAAGTATGCCGTCTGCATTGATTCTTATACGTCACTCCAGAACGCGAGAACCGCCACCACTAATTGTGCTCTTCACGAGGGCGAAGGCAAGGAACTGGACGAGTCCGTCGGATTTCATCGCGGTGGCATGGCGCGTGCTTTACTCGAAGAACATATCCCTTTCGACGTGATTTCGGAGCATAACGTGACGCTGGAAACGCTTTCGCAATACAAGGTCGCCATTCTTCCGAACAACTTCTGCATATCCGACCGAATCGCGGCGGTGTTGCGCGAATACGTCGGTACGGGAGGAGGTCTCGTGGCAACGTATGAAACCTCGCTATTCGATTTGGCGGGACAGAAACGTACGGACTTCGCACTGGCGGATCTATTCGGCGCGCACTATGTCGCGAGCGCGCCGGTGGGTCCCAGCCGCATCGGCTTTGCTGTGGCGAGCCACGCCGTCACGGAGGATTCAGCGCTCAAGGATCTGATGGGAAACCACGGCGCAACAACCTATTGGGGCAAGTTCGCTCGCGTCAATCCGGATGCCGGGACAATGGCTCCGCTGACCGGGCTCGATGTGAAGAATGAGAAGGAGGCAAATCTCAAGACCTGGACGCCATTGATTGTCTCGCTGAAAAACAAGGGGCGCGTGGCTTACTTCCCGGCGGCGGTCGATGCCGCCTACTACGACGCCGGGTACCCGTACGAACGGAGGCTGATCGCCAATGCCATCCACTGGGCGGCGGGCGTGGCGCCCAGCGTGACTGTGAAGGCTCCCATGTGTGTCCTCACGGGTTTCTTTACGAAGCAGACCGCTTCCGAGCGGGCCGCATCCTCTCGAAGAGTCATTGTGCATCTGCTCAATGGCATCAACACGACAACGGGACATGGCTCGAAAGATGATAAGGAGTTCGCCATGCGCGAAGAGGTTATACCGATCGGGAACGTGAAGGTCACATTTGCAGGCGAAAGGCCACGAGCCGTCACGCTTGTACCTGGCAATACGCCTCTTAACCCGGTTCAGCGCGAATCTGGCTGGGAAGTGACGGTTCCTGATTTGGGTTTGCATGCCGTGGTCGTTGCGGAGTATGCACGGTGAACCGTTACGGAAAGACCACACGCACGGGAAATAAGCGGGTAAGGGATGTGATGGCGACGGTATTTTGCCCGCTCTTCTTGGCGTGGATGCCGTTCTTACCGGCCCGAAACGTCGCTGCCGACGCGCCAGCAGCCAATTCGTCCATCAAGGGCCTCTGGGAGAGCGTCGATCCACGCAAGGAACCGCTAGAAGTCGAAACTCGGCGAGAATGGAACGAGGAGAGCGTCCAGTATACACAGCTTTATTTTACAGGCGAGACGTGGGAAGGCGAAAAGACGCGTATCTACGCGGTCCAGGGCGCGCCAACGGACGGCAAGAATCTGCCTGGAATTCTTCATATTCACGGTGGCGGACAGACCGCGTCCCAAGACTGGGTGAAGTTTTGGGCCAAGCGCGGATACGTTTGTGTCACCTTCGACTTCTGTGGTGACTGGCGCAAACAGGCGCCGGATCGCGTTGAATTCATGAAATGGGGCAAGGTCCATGCCGACATGGCTGAGGTCAGTGGCGGCATATCCATGAAACCCACACCGCGACACAACCCGTGGTTTCACTGGGCGCTGACGGCCCGCCGTGCGCTGACCCTGCTGGAACGAAACCCACAGGTGGACGCCGACCGGCTTGGGATCTTCGGCATTTCCGTGGGCGGCACATTGACGTGGCTCGTCGCCGCAATGGATGAGCGCGTAAAGACAGCCGTCCCCATTTATGGTTGCGGTTGGACAACGTATACGCGCCCGGATCAGACTCCGGATGATCCTGTTGACGAGGATACCTGCCTGTGGCGCCGACTCATCTCCCCTGAAGCATATGCGCCCCTTGTGCGCTGTCCGCTTCTATTCATGAATGCGACCAATGATTTCCATGGCAACATGGATCGTTCGTTCCTTACGCTTTCCACGACGGCGTCAGCGATCAAACGCCAAATTTACACGCCCCGCTACAATCACCACATTGAGCCTAGCGAAGGCAAGGACTTGGCGTTGTGGATGGACTGGCGACTGAAAGGCGCCGGAGGCCCGTGGCCCGAAACGCCGGGAGTCAGACTTATGGGAGGCGATGCCGTGCCTCGCGTGGAAGTTATTCCGGATCAGGCGGACATCGTCTCGGCGGTTCACGTATTTTATGCGCTCAATAATCCCTGGCCGCAGAGCCGTTTCTGGCGCGACCCGAGCGCGGCCAAGAACGCTAACGGCACATGGTCCGCTAATGCTCCATACTTCTCAACCGACGATACGCTTTACGTGTTCGCGAACGTGACTTACCCGTCTGGGAGCGAGTTGAGTTCCACGCTGTTGAAGGTGTCCACCAAAGACCTACCCGGCGTGAAGCCTACGCTTGCGTGGGAACCCATGATAGACGACATGGCCGATTCCGCGGACTGGCGCTATGGCCCCGCCTACACGGACCCCTCAATCGGTTCGCAATACTTTCAGGACTGGCAAGGGCTGAACGGCGAGAAAGGCTTTACGCTGAATCCGGCGATGGCGCGGCAGACCGCGTCGAGCGACACCATTGCGTTTGATTTCGGCACGCACAAGATAGGCGACCCGCAATGGCGTGGGCAGGATCGTGCGGTGCTGTTGCTCGATTGTTTTCGAAGGTCTTCTTTGAAAGAACTGAGGGTTGTCCTCATCGAGCGCGATTGGCAACCAAATCGGAAGGAATACACGATCAATGTGCCGCCGGGCGAAATGGACGCCGAGTGGCAGACCGTTCGCATTGATCCAGCGGCCCTCACCGATACCGAAGGGCACACCTTGCCAGACTGGCGTGAAGTCAATTGTTTGACATTGAAAGGCACGGCGACGAAAGCGGCGCCGCCCGTGTTCAGCAACCTTCGATGGGAGAAGCCATGATGAGTTGTCCTGCATTGCGACTGCTGAGGAGGTCCGCAGTCATCATCGGGCTTGTGGCATCGGTGACACTCCCGAGCCCCCGGGCGTCTGCACAGAATGGGCAATCGCGACACGACGAGGTCCTGCTTGGCTTTCATTTTGGCGACTTATCGAACAACGAAGGACAGAGACACGACGACTATCCGCTACAGATCTGGCCGTTCTTCGAGGACTATCTTCAGTACATGCCGGATGAACTGAAGCTCACGTCATATGCCGATTTCTGGCGTTGGTGGTATGTGCTGGAACGCTACAAAGGCGATGAGAAGGGCTTGGAAGAACTGGACCAGATCGTCAATGACTGCCTGCAACGCGGAATTAAGGTCAAGATCGACCTTGCGTGGTCGACGTGGTGGACGCAGGACAAGGATTGGGAGAAGGTGGCTCCAGCCGGCACCAAGATGCCGGTCGGCCCGCAGGATTTGGACGACTGGGTGCATCTGTGCGACCTGCTTGGCCGGCATTATCGGGGACGTATTGCCGTGTGGGACCTTCAGTGCGAAGCCAATGATCTCGAACACTACTGGCAGAGCCGGCCAATCGAATTTGTGCAACAGGTTTACCGATTCGGCTACCGCGCCTTCAAACGTGCCGACCCCGGGTGCCTGATCGGTGTGAGCGACGCCTCGCCTTCCGTGTCGGCTCAAGCCTTGGACGCCTGGTACTGGAGCAACCTAAGCAACTGCAAAGGCTATTACGACAACGTCCCCATCAATTACTTTGCCGACATTGCCGATCCGTACAAAGGCGCCATCAATTACTACAACTCGATCCGTGGAATGCTCGATCAACTCGGTGAGAGAAACGTCGAAGTGGGCATGGGCGAGACATCGGTGCAGTGGGCGGAGTCCACGCAAACCGCCGCCACCGGTTCGTTGAACATCGAGAAACAAGCGGTCAGTACGAACAAGGTATTCGGTCAGTTGTTTGACGCCGGCATGAACAAGTTCATCCTGTGGGCGACCGAGTTCGCGCCGGGAGGCGGCCACTGGCCGTGGCGTTGGGGATTGCGCAATTACGAAGACTGGTGGGGGGCGTGGCCCGATTCCTTCAAAGTGCCGGGCACACAGATTGTATATCGCTACAAGGCCCCCGATGGTAAGGAAATCGATTTGCGCCCGCAGTGGCCCCGGCCTGCGGATCCGTTCTATCCCGCCTGGGAGGTATTTCGCTTCTGGTCTCAAGTTGCGCCCGCTGGTTCGGAATCGGTGCGTGTACCCATTACGACGAGTTGTCCCACCGGAATCTTCTGGAAACTCGCCGCCTTTCAACAGAGCGCGAACCGGGCCATTGTGCTTCTCTACAATGAGCAATGTGAATCTGTGCATGTTTCCGTCGACCTTAGCGAGGCCGGCTGGCCCTCACAGGCCCCTCTAACCTTGGAAGCTCAAAACGAGACGGTAGACTTCGGTTCAGGCGTTCACACCCCAACTTGGAACAGCAAATGGAACGGGAAGCTTGACAAGGCCCAAGCCAATTTCGATTTGCCTGCGCTAACCGGGTTCACGAGCATCTCGATTAGAAATGCAGACACCGTCTTGGACGCCGCTTGCGAAGGGCGCGTCATTTCGGAAACGTTTCATGCCGATGAGTCCGTCGAAGGTTACGTTGTGCTGCGAAATACAGGAACTGCATTATGGCTCCCTCGCAGAATCCGCCTTGCACAATACGAAGACCCATTATCGCGTCCAGACAAGCAAGAACCGGTCAAGGAATTCTCATTGGCATCCAAAGTCAAGCCCGGTGAGACGGTCGCGATCAAGGTGGTGTTTCCCGCAGAGAGCGCCGCCGGTTATGTATATCGTAAGTTGCGATTGCGGGATTCAGCCCGCGTGTCCGCGCGCGCACAGGGCTGGTTTGGGCCCGTGTTCGGCGTGGCATATCGCGTGAAGGAAACGGGGACGCCGCGAAACCTGGTCGCAAATCGTGAGGTGGGTCATGTGCGCCTGAAGTGGTTCCCGCCGCTCGAAACAGAAACCGCCTCGTATGAAGTGCAGCGCGCCCCGGGGTTCGACCAGCCCTTCAACACGATTGCGAAGACCGACCTCGCTGAGTACATCGACCAGCCCCCAGAGCAAGACAAGGCTTACTATTACCGTGTCCTCGCGAGGGACGCCCAGGGCCGGTGCGGCCGCCCCTCCAACGAAGACAACGCCAAGGCATCGTCGCAGCCTCGGATTCTCGACGCGGAAGTGATCGCGCATACTGTACCGCCGTCCGTGCGCATCGGCGACACCGCTGCCGCCACGATTACCATTCGGAACACAGGTTCCAAGACATGGGACCTTACACGCCCGACAGAAGTCCGTTACTGTCTGCAGCCGACGCAACTCTGGGGTCGCCGAAACGAAACCCAATTGCCGCGGGTGGAAATCGAGGAAATGGCGCAAGTCGCGCCGGGAGGAACCGTAACGTTCAAGTTCCCATTTGTTGGACCGAAGGAGGGTCTGTACAGGAATCACTGGATCATGTACATGGAGGTGCCGGGCACGAGAAAAGAAGCGAAATCCGGCTGGGAGGGCACGATCCAATACGCCTATTTCGGTACGCCCCTAATTGTCGAAACGACAGTGAAGGCGAAGTGATGAAAGCTTTTTTAGGCTCCATGCCAGCAAGAAGGAGATGCGGATGACCACTGCTGTTTCAGGCGGCCTCGAGGCCCTCGACTGGGCCGTGATCATTATCTACTTTGTCGTGGTGCTGATCGTTGGCATGTACTTTGTCCGACGCGCGAGCAAGAGCGTGGACGACTTCTTCCTGGCGGGCCGTTCACTGCCGTGGTGGCTTGCGGGCACCTCGATGGTAGCCACCATGTTTGCCGCGGACACCCCGCTGTTTCATTCCGGCAATGTGCGCCGATTCGGGATGGACGCCGGCTGGATGTTTTTCAGCCCTGGCTTCGGCGTGCTGCTGGCTTCTGTTCTCTTCGCTCGCCTTTGGCGGCGAACCCGCGTTGTCACCGAAATCGAGCTGCTCGAAATGCGGTACACAGGCGAAGCGGCCTCAATCTTCCGCGGCTTCAATGCATTGTACGGCGGCGTGTTCCAGGCGGCGCTCACGATAGGCTGGGTTACGCTGGCGATGGGCGTCATCGTCAAGTCGCTCTTGGGCATCGATCCGAAGGTCGGTATCTGGATTTCGCTCGGAATTACTGTGATCTATTCGGCAGGCTCGGGACTGTGGGGTGTCGTCGCGACCGATTTCATTCAATACGTGATCGCTACGTTCGGCACCATCTACCTCGCGGTGGCCGCCGTCATCAGGTGTGGCGGGCTCCGGGCCATGAACGAGCAGATACACGCGGTCACTTCGTGGACCGGCAGCCCGATGCGCGTGCTTCCGGAGCCTTCGGCGTGGAACCCCGCGTATTCCTGGTGGCTTATCATCGGATGGATATTCGTCTTCAGCATCCAGGTGTCCACATCCGGCGGTTTCATGGGCCAACGGATCTATGCGTCCAAAGACGAGGCGAACGCATCGCATTCCGTTTTGTGGTTCGGCTTCTGTTATTACGTACTCAACGGTTGGCCCTGGATACTGACGGGGGTCGCGTCCATTCTCATTCTCGGTCCCACCAATCAAGCTGCGGGCATGGCCGACTACCAGGAAACGTATCCACAGATGATCCTCCGGCTTGCCCCCGTCGGCATGCGTGGAGTCATGGCCGCGGCCCTGATCGCAGCGTTCATGTCCACCATCTCGACGTTGCTGAATTGGGGTTCTTCCTACATGGTGAACGATTTCTACCGCCGGTTTCTCGTCAAGGACGCCGACAAACGGCACTACGTGTGGGTTTCCCGCATTGCGTCCGTCGCGCTAGCACTCTTCGGAGGCTGGTTCGCTCTCCAGTTCGAGACGATCACGGGCATGTTGCTCAGCGTCAGCAAATATCTGACCGGCGGAGCGATCGTCTTGCTCCTCCGGTGGCTCTGGCACCGGACGAATATCTGGTCCGAGATCTCGGCAATGGTCGGGTCGATCGTCGTGGCCCTGTTCGTCGACAAGGTCCTCACCCGGCAATTTCACATCTGGGAATCCGACGATCCGTTTCAGTATTACGGCCAGCAATTGATCGCGATTCTTGTTGTCTCGACCATTATCTGGATCGTCGTTACGCTTTTGACTCGCCCTGTCGATGACGAGACCCTGAAGACCTTCTATCGGCGAGTCATCCCTCCGGGGCCGGGCTGGAAACGAATTCGCCGGCTGTGCGCCGAGGAATGTGCGGACGGGGTCCGTGAACCCGCAGCGGACTCTCTGGGACGCATTGGAGCGACTTGGTTAGTCGGGACGGTAGCGCTCTTTGCTTTGTTAATTGCAGTAGGGTGTGCCATTGCCTGCCAATGGCTCCCGGCAGGCATTTTAATCGTGGCCTTTCTGCTATCGGCATATGGCTACTTCAAGTTGTTCAACACGCTAACTCATTTGGAACGCGACGTGCTTCAGCCATCGGCTCCAGAGTCTGGCGAATGAACTGCTTTGCGGAGGGAAAAGCGGTGTCCTCTTGCTCATGTTTCCACTCCTTACGACGATATGTGCGACGGCTGAAGCCTATGCGAGTTCAAGAATCACTTCTTCAGCACCGGCCCGAGCTTCTCCGGCAGTTTGTACTCGACGATATCCGCCAAGAGCCGCCGTCTCTCGTCCTTTGACTTGGCAGCGGCGGCCTCATCCGCCATACGCGTCAAATCGGCCATGATCCGCAGCGGGCGATCCAAAGCAAAATACCCAACGTCCCGCACGCCGAAGATAGTGTTGCTTTCCGTGCCCAGTCGTCCTGCTTCATCGCGTAGGCGCTTCATCTCTTCCGTTTCCTTCGGCTCCGCGAGTACGGCGCGAATGTCGCTCAGAACTTGGTTTGGCTTCTTGCTGTTGGCGGCTGCCTTGGCGACTTCTCGGATGCGCGATTGTTGATCGAGTCCTCGCCGGACTTTGCACTGAAGATACTTGTCCGAGGCTGCCTTCTGCATGTGAAGGCGCCAGCGATGGTCCCTCCCGCGGAGGGCGCCCTCCATACGGTGCGGCGGCATACGGCACCCGGCCTCTGCCACGAGATCGTAGTAGCGATTGATGCCGGGATTCGAGGCAAAGGGGGCTTCCAGGTTCTCTTCGAGTTGATACAGGGCGTCCTTCATCGGCTCGGCGGCGTCTTCTCCAAAGTAGTACCGACAGTACTCGAGCGTCACCTCGTCCAGAGATCGATTCGGATCCCAAAGCAAGCGATTCCAGAGGTACTGGTGGAACTCGTCGTGATATCCCTCCGAGTAGATGATATCGCCCTCCGAGAACGGCATGATTGCCTGAAAGATCTTGTAAAACGCTTTGGGGCGGGCGTGAAACGTGCGCCGGCCGTCGAAGGCCTTGACGTATGGGTCCGGATGTTCGACCTGGTACTGGGCGCTGATCCAATGGGTGATGTCCGAGTAATGGACGATGTGCTGCTGCGCGGGGAGTTGATGAAGAGTTTCCGCGAGGTACCGATTGATTGGGCCATCGCCGGGGTACGTGAACAGGTCATCGCGTAGCTCGCTCCGGAAGTACTCGGACATCGCGTTGCTGCCGGGGCCGTAGGCGAGGCCATACAACCAGGGTCGCGGGGCTTCATTGAGGTAGTCGAAGATGGCCTGGTCCCCGGCGTTGTCCAGATCTTGATTCGCCACAAGGACGATCGCGCCGGGATGCGACTTAAGCCAGATCGCGGCAATCTCCTCACAAAGATGAATGAACGTCTTGCCCCACGGGCTGCACTTCTTACAGCGGCAACCTCCGGGATCGCCGGCGAAGAACCGGAGCACGTCACCGTTCTGCCGTTTCGCGAAATCCTCTTCCCAGTGCTTGAGCAAGGCCGCGTGCGCCTCCGGATTTGAAGGGCAGACCCAATCGCCAAACTCGGTGGCATGCCATGCCGCTGGCGGGTTGGGCAATTCATTCGGACGGCACCCGGTTTCGACCATCATGTCGAAAGACTTGACGAAATCAACCGCGGCCCCGCCCGCATAGAAACAGTTTGCGCCCGACAATGCCAGATCCAGCGCATAGTCCTCCCACTCCGCCTGCGTCCATGGGCGCGCCCCTGTCGCCTTCATCATCGTGCCGCCCTGGTTGGCCGAGAAACCGCGGAAACGATAGGCGGGCGCAGTGGAGATATCGAGACCGGGAAGCGTGATACCGTCCGGCTCATAACGCATCCGCCGCAAAAGTTCTCCCACGGCATACAGCGTGCCTCGATGGTCCTTCCCCACCATCACGACGGATGGGCGGCCCTCCAATCGCATCGTTCTAATGGCAAAGCCTTCCGGCACAGGAGTCTTTCGTCCGGGTGGTTTCACTCTTTGGGATTCGCAGAGCGTATCCAGTGCGCCCTTGCCGCCTGACGTACCCAGATAGATCGTCAGGTCCGCGGAATCGGCGGACGATCGTGCAATCGTGACCGCGGCCCCGCACCGCCGCTCAACGCGCGCCTTCAGCACGTCAGCGATACGGAGATCCGTGTCGTCCGCTTGCGGATCCAGAACCACAAGGAGATGCTTGGCCGCGACAGGCTGATCATCTGCACCTTCAGCACGTTGATGCCCAAGGAAGTTAGGCGCGAGCGCCACGAGCAGAGCGAGACAAAAGCGATGGTTGAACATGATGATCCTTTCGCTCGGGCGGAAACACAACCCGAGATTTCAAGATGCGGCATTGTGGGCCTTACTGCCGCTTCAATAACCAGATCTCCGTAGCCGGCGACCCAAAGCGCATCCGAGAGGTGGGGCTTTCGTTGGGATCGCTCCAATCGACGACGATCTTCCGGTCTTTCAACAGATCTTCCGGTATCGGAAAGTCTTTGAAATGCGGCGTGAACCTCGGGCGCGGCGCCTGCGGGGCATGTTGCGTTTCCGCAGACGGCTGAGAAGCCTGCACGTCGACGAGCGCTTCGATTTTTCTCTGGTTCACGTACAGCCGAGTGGCCGATCCGTTAATGCGAATCGTGTAGTGCCCGCGGGGATCGATGTTTTCATACACCATCTGTTCCGGTCTCATGCTGCCCTGCCATGACAAGCGCAAGCGGCTATAACCGCCCTGGTCCCAGACGAAATCGGGAGAGCTGGATTCATGCAACGGAATCAGAGGGTCCGTATTAAGTTCCGGGCCGCGGACCGCGTGCGGCGACTTCGCGATGTCGCCGAGAGCGTCATAGTAGCTGCCCGGTCCGGGATGCTCCCAGTGGGCGAGCACATCCAGGCGCGCGACCTTTTCCTGCTCCGTGGACATTGCACGGATCTTCGTGAACTCGTCCTCGAGCCACCAGCGGTTATTGAGAGGATAATCGACAAAGTCTAGAACGCAGCCGCGCTCCGATTCGCTGGCCTGGAATCGCTTCACACTCGTTTGCAGCTTAATGCTGTCGAAGAGGGCTTGGCAGAGTTGATCGACCCGGTCGCGCAGGTCTTTTCGGCAGGGCTGGGTCTCGGCCCGCTTGAGAATCTCGAGTGCGGCGTCCATGGCAGCGTCGGCGCCGCATGTCTTCGCCAGCGCCATGATGCCGTCTGCCCCGTCTTCCAGCTTGAGTTCGTACATCTGGCGATGCCGGATGTAGGCATCATAGTTGGCGCGCAACAAGCAAAGCTGCCAACGCCAATTGTCTTTCAGATCCGGCTTCTTACTTTCGAGTTGCTGCCACAGGGCCAGCGTCGAGTCGACCGTCGAGTTGGTGGCAAGGGGGCCTACCCAATTCTTTTCAAACGCCATGATGCCGTCGGCGGCGGATTCAGCCACATCCGGCCCAAAGAAGAACCGGGCGTATTCGATGAGCGACTCGCGCGGATCGGCGTTCGGGTCAACGGTCAGCAGGGTCCAGATCACCTTGTTCACGTCGTCGTGGCAGCCGTCCGAGTAGCTGATGAAGCCGACGGTGCCCGGGGCCATTGCCTTGTGAATATAGGTGTAGAACAACGGACGAGGGTTGCAGCACTCGCGGCCCATTGTCAAGTTGAACGCCGGGTCCCACCACGTCACCGGATAGTGGCAACGCACCGTGTGCGTGATGTCCGGATAGTCCCGCAAGGGATACTGTTTCGGGATGCGGGCACCCAGCGCCGGCGGATCCATGGTTTGGGGTCCCGCCACAATGCCGCCGAGCCAGGCCGGCTTTTTCTCATCGAGGTACTTGACGACGTAATCGAGTTTTGAGCCGCCGAACCCTTGCGTCGACATCCATACTTTTCCCTCGGGATGGTACCTCGCCAGGATTTTGGAAAGGTCTTCGAGGAAGGGCAGGACCAGCGCCGGCGGATTCTTGCCGGGGTCGCCGCCAGGGAAGAAAACCCCGTTCAGCCGCGGGCATTCACGATAGAACTTCTCGTGCAAGGCCAGCCCATCCGCCCGCAGCTTCTCGTCCTTGAGATCGAAGGAGGCCGGCGTCCACACCCAATAGTCCACGTCATAACGGTCGCAGATCTCGCCCAGCTTCGAATTCATGACGTCGCGCGGCACCGGCCAGTGCGGGCTTACCTGCTCGTCCTGGAAGGGGATGTTCTCGATGCTATTCGACCCAAAGATGACGAGTTCACGGATGTACTGCTCGTATTGCTTCTCATCCCAACCGTCGTAGGAGTTCGCGCGGGCGCGATAGCCGAGTTGATGGCCGCGGATGGGATACGCCGGTGCCATGGCCACGTCGAGAGACGCTGGCACGCGCGCGGCGCCCCGCGCCCACTCAAGGGTCCGCAGCAGACGTCCCGCGCCGAACAACGCGCCGCGCGGGTCCGCGCCCACAACCCACACCGTCTTGCCGGCTTCGACGAAGACCCGATAACCCTCGGGCCGCGTCTCGGGCCGATCGCCGTTCTCCCGGGCGGGCACGGCGTGTCCCCAAGCCGGATCGGTTCCACCCGCGGTCACCACAACAACAAGGCCCTCTTTCGGCCACACTGTCGAGATCGGCAAGCGCTTGCCTATGCGCTTCTCCAATTCCTCGACCAGCATGACCGCGGCCGTTCGTTCCGCCTTCGGAAACTGGCCCGTGCGCGTCACCACCGTGGCGCTAACGAGGTCCACGGACTCTTGCGCCCGCGCCGCGTTTTGCGAAGCCAAGGCAAGGGCCACTGCGACGCCATAGAGCAACGCTCTCGAAAGCAGTATCGTTCGCGGATTTCTCATAGCGCTGTCCTTATCCGGGATTCGTGTCCGTTTCAATCATTCAGTCTATGTGGACGAGTAATCATGTTCAATCATCACTTCCACGCGTAGCTCTGTTTGGACGTCTCGCTTGCCATGGGGCAGCCCGTTTACTGTGCATGCGGAAGCCGCGTCCGGCGAAATCCCCGTACGTCTTGCAGACCTGATCGTAGGCGGCGAAGTATTCGAGGCGGACTTCCGGGCTCAACGAATGGGTGCCAATGATCACGCCTCCGTTACGCCCGATGTCGATGAGTTCGCGTGCTTCGGCCTCGACCTTTGCGCGCGGGCCGTTGATGAGCGTGTCTGAGTTGCACATGCCCCCCGCGAGGATGAGCCGCGGATAGCGCGCGCGCAACAGGGCCGGGTGCATCCCCGCGCGGCGCTCGAGCGGGTTCAATCCGTCGATCCCTGCGTCGATGAGCATATCGAGGAGAGGCCAGACATTGCCGTCGGAGTGCAGGAACACATACCGTGCGCCGGCCTGCTTGTACGCCGCGATCATGCGCCGGTACGCGGGCAAGAATATACGCTCGAACGACTCCGGACTGAACATCGGACTGGTGTTGTAGGCCATGTCGTCGAAGATCCAGATACCCGTCTCATAAAGCGACCAACGCCGCAGTTGATACAAGCCTAATCCGACGAGATGATCGGCCATTTTGTCGGCAAGAGCCTTTGCTAGCATCGGGTCCTGCACGATGTCCAGCAGGAATTGCGTTTCGCCGCGGACGTAGGTAGTTCGCAAATAAGGACCGCCGGTCTTGCCGAAAACGCAATAGCGGCGCTTGGCTTCGATCAGGGACGCGTCAAGTGCCTCGCCCGACGGCAAGTCTTGGAGATACCGGTCTTCCAACGTTGTGGGGTCAAATTGGACGCTGTCAATGTCGACGCCCTCCCGGAGCGGCGTGTCCAAGGTCTCGCAGAAGTACACATTCTGCTTGCGACGAATGGTGCGCCCCCACATATCGATCTCATAGAGCCAGCCGTTTTCCTCGCGCAAGGTCCGCGCTCGCGTGGGAAACGTCCCCTCGTTCGGAACCCAAATGGCGACATCCGTCAAGTCGCCTTCGGGACCCAACTCCGCCCGCCAGGATTCCGGGTATTGCCAAAATTGGTCATAGCGGGGAATTCGATCAGGCCGCTGAAACGCGCATGCTGCTAGAACCCGTTCGTGTGAAGTCACGGGAACCGCCCTGTCTTCTCGCCCCGGCCTGCTCATAAGTAACTCCTCCTCGCCACGGAACGGCATCGACGATTCTATCTCAGGCCACCTGCGGATAGAAAAGCTTACCCTTTGCGGTGTTCTTGGTCCTTGCCGCGCAAACAGACGGGACGCAGACCTACACCACCGCGGCGAGCGGCGCCTTGCTAGAAGGGCGAAGCTGTTATACTTGCGCCGGAAATGTCCCCGATCTGTAATGCCGTGGCAAATGGTGCCGCCAACAATACGGAGCATAGCGGGGGGCGGATTCGAACCGCCAACCTCGCTCCGGACCTTTGGGTTCCCGCCCCGTTGGGAACAACGTTTGAGCGCGGCGACCGTTGATCAACAACCCCAAAGGTTGCGCTTAACGAATCGACTTTTTCGGAACACACATACGCGCATCAGCGTTTAACCGAACTTGTTGAAACGAGACCCGTCGAACGGCCGCAATAGTAGTAGAACCAATCGGAGACCTGGAGGGAAATTTGAAGTGGCGAAGTTCAGGTAGAATTCATTGGGGCAAAGTAGGCATGCATACGATGCTACTGAAATTGACCATGCTCTTCTGCCGCTAAGTAGACAGACACGGAGAGCAAGTGAAAGAAAGGGTGCGCACAGATCGAGCCATTGAACAGTCTGTATGGATAGAAAAGACCGCGCGCGCGCCAGTTGATCAAACAAACGACAAAAGTAGGGTACAGTTTAGGGTACAAAACAAAGGAGAAGCGCTATAGAAAAAGAAAAACGGCATACATAACTCCGCATGCCGTAATGACTTCTGGTATAGCGGGGGCCGGATTCGAACCGGCGACCTTTGGGTTATGAGCCCAACGAGCTACCAGGCTGCTCCACCCCGCGTTATTCTAACTAAGACATTATAATCGAAGCTTGTGCTGAGTGTCAACGGGAAAGGCCGGCGCGAGCCGGATACTCTCCTCAGGGGGCGATGTCCAGAAGACGATCCCGTATGCACCGCGTCAAGCCAGTGCCGCTATCGAAGATCATCTCTCATCGCGTCGCGATAGCGGGTAGAAGACCTGGACAGTGGGAGCGAACGGAGAAGGCCTGGCAGGTGATAAAGGAAAAGACATAAGCTCGCCGTTTGACGGAACACTCCA
>Ga0315279_10004184_pt1 | contig 19519 bp, 16 predicted proteins | sample YL17G06_20_MG_FD_203694 | JGI IMG/M metagenome (GOLD analysis project Ga0315279, IMG submission 203694) | Sediment microbial communities from Yellowstone Lake, YNP, Wyoming, USA - YL17G06_20 | ecosystem: Environmental > Aquatic > Freshwater > Lake > Sediment | place: USA: Wyoming | collected... | reverse complement strand
TTATCAAGCCAGTCGAGACATTCTTCTGCTTTTAATTTATAAGATTGGTCTACTGTCACCTTCAGCATAGTCAGATAGCCCCATGCCATGTATCCCCTCCCAATTGTGGAATCAAGCGGTTTTATGCCAAGGAGGGGCCGGAGATTAACAGGACATTGACGAACAAGCTGCATTAGTATTCGATCCAGAAACAGATTGCCAAATGTTAATGGTCGCAAATATGATGAAAGTCCATCAAATGGTTCATAGCCTTTATAATCATGGTCCTCCACCCATTTCTCTACTTTCTGAATGCTTTTTTCTAATATCTTCTTCATGTCATTCATTTGAGATATTTCCGTTCCACAATTACAAGAATGAGAGAAAAGTTCCTAATCGCTATGCCTAAACTTCAAAATTTTTGAAAGTATTTTTTTAAGCGCTGCATTTGTTCACTCCTATGAAATTTCATAAGTTCCTGGGGTATCGGCCTCTCAACCCTCGTCAAAAATGCCCAGGTATACCCAGACAACAAAAATAAACCTCCAATGATATAAGGTCTACGTGTCATCTGGTAAAAAGTTCTAAAAAGCTGCCATAATGGATGACCACCTAAATAATAGTCTTTCTTACCATGTTTGAAACTCGCCCCTAAAATGCCACATTTGCCCGTCCCAATCTTCCGATGATGAAAACAGGTTTTTTCTGTAAATGTACTTGTCTTCCAGCCCCTCATTCTCGCAGTTGTTACAGCAGTCCAGTCAATACCACCGCCTTTAATAGGTATCTTTAATAGGTATATATCCTCCTATAGCTTCAAAGCACTCGCGCCTGAACATCTGGCATGCTCCGGATACATGTTCAATATTAGTAAAACTGTAGTTGTAAACTTGACCTGACTCTTCAACTTCAACAAATGGTGTGCCTGCGACACCAAGTTGAGGAATTTCGCCAAACTTATTTAGAAGAAACTCAAAATAATCCTCTTCAAATGATATATCAGCATCGAGGTTTCCGATAACGTCATATTTTACATCTTTAACCATTTCATAGCCAGCGTTAAAACAGTGCACCTTGGCTGCGAACTGACGATCCCTATGCTCAGGCATTCGTAATAATTCAATCCAGACGTTTTCTTCTAAGTATATTTTCACGAACTCATCAGTGCGGTCCGTTGAACCATCACTAACAATTATCCACTTTTTTGGTAAAACAGTTTGCGATATAACAGATTTAATTGTTTTTTCTATAAATGCTTCATTACGAGCAGGAGTTATTAAAACATAAGACAACTTTTTAAGGTCAGTTTTCACGGCAAAGGATCGCGACTTCCAATCTCGCATCATAAATGAGGCCTCATGACTTTCTCTTGAATTCCAATGACCTGCTCTCGCCGAGCCTCAGACTCTCCTTAAGCAACCTTTTTCTAATCCACCTCATCCAGACTGCAGCCAATCGCCGTCGCAAGATACTTTTGTGCTTAAGCCATGTACCCGCCATTAGATGAACTCCAAATGCCCCAAAGCGATGCCAATTGGTGGAATCGCATACATTGTCCGGAAAGAGCACTTTTACCTGCTTGGCAGCGTCCGGGTGCTCTGCCAATGTTCTCGAAACTAATCCCGGCCCGGTTGTGTTGAAAACATAGAAATCTTCCCGTAACATTCGCGGAATCGACCTCATCACTGCTTGTACCCACTCCAGGTCCTTCTGCGCTCTTACGCAATTCTTAATAATCGCATGAATAAATGGGTGCCCTGCCGCTGCGCCAAACGCATAATTACCAACTTCCCAGTCCATCCCATACTCCTGGCGCAAAAAGATATTCATTGTCAATTCTTCGAAGGGAAATACGCAACCGAACTCCAATAGCTGAGACAGGCTGGACGCTAGGAACACGTCGAGGTCGAGGTAAAACCCACCGAAGTGATAAACCGCCAAATACCTGAAGAAATCATACCGCTGGATGGGAAAGCGAAACGAATGAAATAGACTTTGATACTCCAAGAAATGCTCATTAATGAAGTCCTCAATTCGCTTATCATCGAAAAAGAAGTATTCGAAATCTGGATTGAGCAGTCTCACATTTGCGACAGCAGCTTTCGAAAGCAGAGGCAAATCACGCTCTCCCGCTCCCCAGACATGAATGATACGCTTTGGAATTCTTGAATTCATGAATTATCCCCCTGAGCAAAAGAAAGTGCTTTATTCCTTCCAGCACTCGCACCCCTAGTCTCCTGTGTTATTACTTTCACTGATTTTGATTCAAATCTCCGCGCAATCTGAAGCGTATTGTCAGAGGATCCATCATCAACGATTATAATCTCTTTCTTAGGCCATGTTTGGTTCAAAGCGGACTTAATGGTGTCACTAATTCACTTTTCAGCGTTATAGGCTGGTATAAGAATAGATGCTAATTCAGCCATTACAATCTCCTCGTTTGTTAATGCCTTAATCCTTAATTTTATTAAAGTGACCACTTAGATATGAATTTTACACTTTTAAGACTTCTCGGACTTGCTTACAAAATAATTCAGCAACAGTATTAGGTTCAAATTTTTGCACTAACTCTTCTGAAGGAACTAATTCATCTAAGGTCCCCTGCTTAAAAGCATGATAATATTTAGTAATTGCGGCTTCTATGGCCTCTTCATTATCCACATCAACACGCACAATTCCCTTATTTTTGGCCATATCTGCAACGACTCCAACTCGAGGACTTAAAGCAAGAACAGGCTTCCGTGCTACGATATAGTCAGCGAGTTTTGAAGGGAGAAATATTCCCTCAAGAAATTTGCCTTCAATTAATATACAAATCGTAGCAAAATTAATATACCCTAGGCTTTTTTCATAACTGACGATTCCTGTACTGATTAGGAACGATTCTAAACCGAGTTCCACAGCTAAAGACTTCGTTTCCGTATCCTCCGGTCCTACTAAAATTAGCTTAGTCATGGATTGTGCTTCGGGATGATTCTTCAAAAATCTACTAAGTGCCCTCAGTAACCATAGAGTTGTATTTTGCCTTGTTGTCTCTATCGATCCTAATTTTCCTGCATGAACCAAAAGGAATTCTGATCCATGGCTGCGCTCGTTGGAACTATATCCAATGTGGGGAATTATCTCGCTTTTTTTTGTTATTTTGGCCATTCTTGAGTGGTAGTCTCGCAGTCTTGTATTAGGAAATGTTATCAAGTCAGCTGTCCTGAACACTCTTTTCAACCAAAGAAGTGATATTACAAAGCTGAAGAGAGGTTTTCTTGATCGACCGAAGTCGGACGTGAGATTAGCATACCAGGGATCATTAATATTTACAATCCAAGGGAGTTTCAATGATTTTGCTATCCAGTATCCAGCAACATGGGCCATTGTAGGAAGTGACCGTGAATATATCACATCGAAAGGTCTATTTTTGTGCAATATTTTTGCTTCGTGGACCACGGATCCAATCCAGCGAGCCCACACAGCGGTTTGATATTTTAAAGCCCAGGCAATTGAGAATAATCTATTCCTATTTGAGTGTGGTGGAATTCTAATGGTAAGGTCTGTTAATTGATCCCATAATTGAGAATCATCGCGTCTAATTTTAGAAGAACTATGTTCATAGTCCACAGAAAATACAGTGACGATTATTCCTGAATCAACAAGCTTTTTTATGAGCTTAGAACCGCAAAAGGCCTCTGAATCAGCCGTTGGAACGAACAAAGGACTTATGCAAAGGATACGAAGTGGATTATTCATCAAAATAGAATTTTAACGCCTACTCTGTAAAGTGGAAAAGACGCTATTATTATTATTATTACATTAAACAACACAGACTTGATATTAAGATATTCTAAAAAACATACTGAAAACAAAGTAACAATAGTAATTATAACCAATGTATAATTTGCAAGAATAGAGGGAGTAACTAACTTCATTCCTGTATATACCATTTGCCAAATTGTGTGTAAAAAATATGCAAGTAGATAAGCCATTGCCAACCCGAAGCCTCCATATATAGGGACTAACAGCATGGTTGCGATAACGAGCACAATCGCCCAAGCAAAATTAAATATTGCTCCCGCCCACATCCGACCAGCCCCAGCTAACGCTGTCCCCACGACATTATTAATAATGTTAAAAAAAGCAGTAATCATGAGTAATGTAATAATAGAAGCCGTGCCAGAGTATTGAGATCCAAAGAGTGCAGATAAATTATCTCGGAACGTTATTACGACAATCGTAATTGGTAAAGCCACTGTCCACGTAAAACGAAAGTTCATCTCAAATGCATTTAGGAAGTCCATTTTATCTTCACGCCCATGCGTCTCAGAAAATATTGGTAGCATAACAGAAGCAAGAATTTGTGGAATAAAGATAATAAATTGACTCCATTGATTAGCAGCATTGAACAGACCTAACTCTGCATATCCGTTCTGCTGATTAATAAGAATTGTATTCGTGATCCAAGTGACTGGTATAACGAGTAAGCCTGACATTGTGGCAGGGAATGAGAATTTTAAGAGAATTTCCCATTCCTTAAGGGCAGCAGGATCGAAGTGATGATAGGATATGCCATATCTAAGACATTCCTTCTTTAGAGTTATACTACATAGAATATATCCAAGGATGCTAATGATAATAAGTGCAACAATAGCTCCCTGTAGCCCATACAAATACACAAGTGGAATGGCAACGAGTGGGGTTGCAATCCCTTGGAAAAAATTAATTCGAGCGGTTTCCTTGAACGCTTCGAATCCAGCAAGTGCACCCACCTGTACATTATTAAGTGTAGAAACAAATAAAAATACAGTACCTGTAATAAGAATTGGTGATAAATCAGGACGCTTAAGTGTGGATTCTGCCAACCATGGAGAAACGAATATTAAGATGACACTTATCAATCCACTACTGAGAACTGCTAATGTCTTCGTAAGAGAAAGGATTCTTCCTGCCCTTTGAGGATTTTTTGTCCTAAACTCAGCCAGATATTTGGTCATTGTACTACCCATGGCAAATCCAGCAAAGAGTCCAAACATTCCAAGGGTACTCTGCACCATACCATACGCTCCGAAATCTTCCTTTCCAAGAATACGAGCAATAACAATTGTTGAAACTAAAGAAAAAACTCGTGATGCAATAGTTCCGATGAGTAGCCAAAAAGTACCCTTTGCAAGTCTGTATAAAAGGGGCGACGATTGTATTTTTTCTTTAAAGGCTTTAATAAAATCTGCTGTCTTTCTTTTTTTGATAATATTGTCAATCATACTCATAAAGCTATTTCTAAAATTATCTCTTTAATATTTTCGTCTGTTATCTAAAATTACCTTTAAAATTCTTTGTGTCGCTTTCCCGTCTCCATACGGGTTATGTGCATGTGACATGGCTTTATAGGCGGCTTTATCTGTAAGAATCAACGTGGTTTCATGTATGATATCATCATACCTTGTACCAACAAGTTTTACTGTTCCAGCCATGACGGCCTCTGGGCGTTCAGTAGTATTACGCATCACGAGTACAGGTTTGCCTAAACTTGGTGCTTCTTCCTGTATTCCTCCTGAGTCGGTCAAGATGAGTGTAGCTCGATTCATCAAAGCCACGAAGGGTAAATAAGGAAGCGGCTCAATCAGATGGATATTACGTAGTTTTTTCTTTCTGTCATTCTTACCAAGAACTCTTATGACCGTTAGTCTTACATTAGGATTTAAATGAACAGGATAAATAAACTGCACCTTCGGGAACTTTTTAGCTAACTCTTTAATTGCCCGACAAATAGATTCAAAACCCTGCCCAAAGTTTTCCCGACGATGTCCCGTTATCAGAACAACAGGAACATCATCAGCACTCTCGAATAGAGAGAAATTTATTCCTGGTATATCAGGTGGGTTGGCTTTTATCTTTCGAATCGTAAGGAAGAGAGCATCTATAACGGTATTACCTGTAATGTATATTTTCTCTGGAGAAATTCCTTCAGTAATTAAGTTTTTCCTATTGATCTCTGTTGGAGCAAAATGTAAGGTCGCCAAATGACTCGTTAAAACACGGTTTGCCTCCTCTGGCCAAGGAGAACGTAAGTTGCCTGTACGGAGACCAGCTTCAATATGTGCAATCGGGACATTATTATAAAAGGCGGCAAGGGACGCAACAAATGTCGTTGTGGTATCACCTTGAACTACTACCATATCTGGTTTCTCTTTTATCAAATAGCCATTTATTGCTTCTACTCCTCGGGCAGTTAAATATGCAAGGCTTTGATTGGGACGCATGATATCCAAGTCAACATCAGGAACAATATCGAATATGTTGAGAACCTGGTCAAGCATCTCCCGATGCTGCGCCGTAACACATACATGGCATTTAATTTTAGTATTTTTTCGTAAGGCAATTATTACTGGAGCGAGTTTAATTGCTTCCGGCCTTGTCCCAAAAATTATCGAAATTTTCATTTTAGATACACTTACTCGCCATTATGTTGGGCTGTTAATTTAGAACCCGAAGGACTTTAAGATATTAAAAGGATAAAAGTTATGTCTTTATCTTTTGATTCCTTTTAATTATTGAGAAAATTGCTGGACATCAGCGAAATTAACACATCCATCTCCGTTGTAGTCAGCTTCCCTGAGGTAGTCAGGAGATCCCTGACATTTCCCATAGATATTCATAAATATTTGAAAATCATTCTCATCTACAGATCCGTTATGATTTAAATCACCCACTATGCCTAAAGAGATTATCAAATTTACGGATGTTCCAGGTAATACCTGTGTACCAGCAGATGGATTTTGAGATATCACAGTACCGAAAGGTGCTACATTACTATACTGCTTTGTAATCGTTCCTACAACAAGGCCAACTCCTGTAATGAGGCTTTCTACCTCAGCTTGAGTTCGGCCCACTACATCGGGCACCTGGACCGAAGGGCCTAAGGAGACAACGAGAGTTACGGTTGATCCAGATGCTACCATGGTACCGACTGGTGGGTTTTGAGATATTACAATGCCGAGAGGTACTGAGTTGTTATACTGATGGGTAATTGTTCCCACAACAAGGCCAGCTCCTGTGATTAGGCTCTCTGCCTCAGCCTGAGTTCGGCCTACTGTGTCGGGAACCAGGACTGAGGGACCTAAGGAGACAACGAGACTCGTGGATGTACCAGGTGATACCTCTGTACCAGCAGATGGATTTTGAGATATCACAGTACCAAATGGCACTACATTACTATACTGCTTTGTAATCGTTCCTACAGCAAGGCCAGATCCTGCGATGAGGCTTTCTGCCTCAGCTTGAGTTCGGCCTACTGTGTCGGGAACCAGGACTGAGGGACCTAAAGAGATTACGAGAGTTACGGTTGATCCAGCTGCTACCATGGTACCGGCTGGTGGGTTTTGAGATATTACAATGCCGAGAGGTACTGAGTTGTTATACTGATGGGTAATTGTTCCCACAAGAAGGCCAACTCCTGTGATTAGGCTTTCTGTTTCTGCTTGGGATAGGCCCACAATATTAGGCACCTCAACTATTTGAAATGGCTCAGTCTCCCGAATTTCTGAGATAGGTTCGATAGCAACGATTTTCCGAATTCTAAGATTATCGATTTCACCTATATTATTTCCCCAACAGAGTATCCCAAATGTACCGGACTGAAAGCTACTATCCTGAACTGTTGCGACGTATTGTCCGTCAACATCGGCTTGATGTGTTGTTCCATCAACGGACAGTTTAACTTTGTGCCATTGACCAGGATTGTAATTCCCAGTATTAACCAGGTGATATGAACTATTATTCATTCTCTTCTCAAACCACCATTGGTTTTGGCGTCTCCAGTTTGAAGGGTGAAAAGAATAGGTATTAGCTGTCTCCGGATCGCTGCCTCTATACATAATACCCAATTCATCGTACCCTCCATAAACATTCAAATCGAATTCTATGATCCCATCTGAAAAGATAAAGTTACTTCCGTTTTTCAATGCCCTAATCCGAGGACCGAATCCGCTTGAAGGACTATTAGAAAATAATGTTTCATTTCCAGTACTGAAATTTCCATATATATATCTCCACTTGTCTGAGAACAATTTTCCTGTTATACGCAAGGCCATCAATCGGGTATCCCAGGTCGATCCGCCGATTCGCTTCGAAACAAATAAATAAATGTTATTGTCGAATTGATATTGAAAGCCACAGGCAATGTCATCTATCAACATAGGACTATTAGAGCATTCAGTGAATCCCGTTATTGGACTAGAACTATAGTAAAAACGCTCAGCCCATATTCCGCTAACCAAGGTTTCTACTGAAAGATAGTACAATCCATTACAATAGAACATTGATGGGGCGGCAATTGTATATTGTCGCGATATGACCTCAACAGTGGGAGCAGCATCCAGAGCTTCTATGGTATTAGCTGCCTTAGCATAGATATGCCAGATATGCCAAGCTGCATCCCCATTAAACCAATATAAATACCATTTATTATCATTGGTGTTATAGTATATAAAAGGATTCTGGTTGTAATAAGATGTATCCTTCTGAACTAAAGTTTTCATGAAACTAAAATGAATACCATCGGTACTTGTTTCAAGCACAATATAACTACCATTGCTACCATAATCTTCTGTATGTATTAAATAGAAAATCCCGTCTACATAAGCTGCAGTAGGCCACCTTATTCGTGACCTGGAAATGATGGGGTTACCTTCGTATTTGTCCCAATTAACCAAATCATTACTCCGGGCCAAACCTATATATCCACTCCCGGCCATCCCATAATAGCCCCACCATCTATACCCATCTTTATTTGCTTCAACTATACCTAAATTGTGAGGGCCTCCATTCTCTATCTCCCAATTTGCTCCGGCGGACAAAACAACCTTTTCTCCACCAAATTCAAAATATTTCCCTGGGGCAGGCGGAGATGAACAACTCGGGAATTCATATGTTACGTTGTAATTAAAGTCATCAAAGAATTCAAACGTAGCATCTCCATTGCTAACATTATTAGCATTCGGATTCCCATGATACATATAGATTGTATTTTCACCTAGTGTAAGCAAGGGAACCTTTATGTAAACTATCGCTTTATTCAGATCCCATTTTTCAATCCAAAAATTTAATAAGGTATGTCCATCATCACTCGTAAATCTGATATCGTTACCATTTGAAGAAAATAATGACGGATTAGTAAGTTTAATCTGAACCTGAAAATCATTGAGAGCTGAGTTATTATTAGTAACTGCTATTTTGGTTCTATACGGCCAGTTTCCATCGAACCAGGATTGACTTAAGCAATTTTCAGAAAACAAGAATATTGAACATAAAACTATTATAAACATGCCGGATTTTCTAAATATTCTTGAGATCATGGTAAAACCCTCCATTACTCTTCTCGGACTTGCTGATTTAAAAAAGTTTTGGCAGATCTTCTTTTCTAATGTCTCTGACATTTGGAAACGCCTACATTATCTACAAAAACATCATAAAAGTCAAGCGCATTTATTTGAATAAATACGGAAATGTGCGGCTAGAAACCGGCAGGATTCTTCCTGAAGAATCTGATCGGCTCCTAAAAGGGATAAAAATGTCGCAACAAAGGGACTGGCTACCAACAGATGCCATAGTATTTACCCTCAATATCTGTCGGTTTGTCTACAATTCTAACCAGATCAATGATTGTCTGTTCTGAACGTACTTTTTGCAAGGCATGCTTGAATTCGACTTCGTGATTCCCTACAACGACGACATCACACTCTTGCAAGAGTTCTTCTGCGGACAAACACATGAGTGAGGAAATATGCGGGATTTCTTTCTCGATATACTCCTTGTTGGCCCCCATCAATCTTGCCATGGAAACGTTTCGATCGTATATTCTTACTTGAAAACCCTTTCCCAGCATTGTTTCGACGACTTCCACAAGTGGGCTCTCGCGCAGGTCGTCTGTGCCCCCTTTGAAGCTAAGCCCTAGGAAACCCAGGGTTCGTCCTTTGTACTCCATGAGTTTATTCACCACTTTAAGAATCTGTCTTTTGTTGCTGGAAAATATTGAGTTCAAAAGAGGCAAATCAACATCAAGGAGTTGCGATTCATACGTTATTGCGCGGAGATCTTTGGGAAGGCATGACCCGCCAAATGCAAAGCCCGGCTTCAAGTAATAGGGGGATAAATTTAGCTTACGATCCATGCAGAAGATGTCCATGATCTTATGGCTGTCAATAGACAACTCCTTACATATGTTTCCGATTTCATTTGCGAAGGATATTTTTAAAGCATGAAACGAATTGTCCACGTACTTCACCATTTCTGCAATTTTTATTCGAGTCCTAATGAGGGGAGCATCAATTTGTTTAAATAAGTCAAGAATTGCATCTCCGGATCTCTTATCATACTCCCCAATGACAGTCTTGGGAGGATGGTAAAAATCATCAACTGAACTTCCTTCACGTAAAAATTCAGGGATCATACAAACACCAAAATCTTTTCCTACAATTTTTCCTGAATGTTTCCCTAATATAGGGATCACAATTTCTTCCACTGTTCCGGGCAAAACTGTACTACGTATGCCAATTACAAAATAATTCTTTTTATCTTTTATCGCCGTTCCTATATGTTCAGATACCCTTTTGACAAAAACCAAGTCAATACTTCCATTGGGTCTACTTGGTGTACCAACACATACTAAAGCAACATCTGTCTCAGAAACTGCTTTATTCCAATCTGATGTTGCGGAAAATTGATTGTTTTTTATAACTTTTTCTAAAACTTTCTGAAAACCTTTTTCAATAATTGGGCTTTCCCCTTGATTAACCATATCCACTTTTACTTGATTTGGGTCAACACCAATGACCTGATGACCTAATTCAGCAAAACATGCTCCAGAAACGCAACCAACATATCCAAGCCCGAAAATTGAAATTTTCATTGCCTCCCCCTCATACTTATTATCAAGAATTACTCGTATTAAAATTTATCAACATCCATAATATCTGTTAATAGTACCCCTTATATTTCTATTAACTTATAGATTTTTTCGATCTCATTAATGGATCTATACAATTCTTAAACCCCATGAACATGCTGTTAATAGAAGCGTTGTTCAAGATATCACTTCGTGCATTTTGAGAAAAATGTTCTCTCACATCATTGTTTTTTAATAAATACAATATCTTTTCTTTGAGTTCATATATGTTATTATTGGGAACAATGAAACCGTTACGTCCATTGATCAAATAATGTATTTCTGGCGGCTGTAATCCATCCTCAGTAACTACAGGCAACCCCCAATAAAATGCATGAACAAGCCCTAAACCAACATGACCGGGGATTGAAACAAGATCTGCCATTTTAAATATTTTACTAATCTGTATATTTTTAGGATCGTATATTTCACCAAGATACATTGTATTATCTCTGTTCATTTTTTTAAGCAAATGATCTTCCACACCAGCCCCAACTATAACAAGCCCGATTTCTCTTGTTTTTATATCATTAAATATCTCAATTAAATGGTGGATTTTTTTTCTTCCACCTCCTACACCCATTCTTCCAACTGAGAGTACAACCTTTTTAAAAGGAATACCAAACTCTTTTTTTATTTGCTCCTTCGATTGTTGAATTTCCGGGAAGTCTTCAAAATTTATTGTATTATTGGCTACTGTGACCTTGTGCCGATTCTTTTCTTTAATAAATTTCATTTCATGTTTTGAGTAGAGAATTATTCCGTCACACTTATTATGTATATAATTAAATAAATGATGCTTCAATTTACTATTAGGATCATCAAGATTAGCACCCTTATTCCAATTAACTATCGGTATTTTCCTGAAATTCAACCAATGTACTAATGGCCAGATAATGAAATCCTTAAGATGAAGGAAAAGTATCACAACATCTGGATTTATCCTTTCTATTTCGCTTTTGTATTTGTTAAATTTAAATTCGATTTCTTTAAAATCGAATTCTAATTGATAAGGATTTTCACTTTGAAGTTTGTTGCTTCTGACTATGAATTCCCAACCATACTCCTTAAATCTACGTGAAAAATAATTATAAATAGAAACTCTGTAATGCATTACCATATTCGAAATGAGTAATATCTTTTTCATCTTAAGATATATTAAAATTATCCACGAGCTTATTTCTTATAAATTTGGTCAAAAATTAAATCCATAATTTTTGAAGTCAAGATAATTTCTTTATAAGATATAGGCAAGGGAGAATTACCAATAACTGATTGGTAAAATGACTCTATCAGAAATTTCATACCTGACTTCATATGCAAATCTCTTTTTAAGAAGAGATTTACGTTGATCATCATATTTGTTAAATATTGTCTTGAATAAACATAAGCTGGGATGAAATTTTCCAAATAACTTTTGTATCTATCTCCTCTAACCTTGATAAGTGTTTGCTGATCATGATCAACTATTAAGGCATTCCTAGGGCCGTAGATTCTAAAGTGCCGAAGGGTCGGACGCATTTGCGATGAAAAAGTAAAGTATGCTGTACTATAGTTATTATCATTTATAATAACTCTTAATTCATCAATTATCTCGTTTTCTTTAATATTCTTTAAGAAGTAACTTGTAAATCCATGGGCTATTACCTGAGGAGAATCGCTTTTCAAGAATTCCGCAATTTTAGCGATACCGTGACTAATAGTATTATGCAACAATTTGCCTGGTAATGTTCTTATCCAGTGTTTCTTATCTCCTAAAAGTGCTTTTGCATAACGTACATCTCCAAGATCGTAACAATAATAGGCCTCCATATGAACAGGAGGTCCCCCCAGATATCCACTTTTTATTAATTCCCTCATGCGTCTTGCTGCATGAGTGAATTGTTCATCGTGTCCAACGGTAATTTTTAAATTCTTCGCCATTGCAAGATTTATTAACTGCTCGGCTTCCGCCGTATTGAGCGTAAAAGGCTTCTCAATATAGACATGACATCCGGCCTCTAAACATATCTTGCCTAATTCAAAATGACTCTGTGGGGGCGTGGTAATATGGATAATGTCAGGTTTGGCTATTTCTAATAACTTCTTTACATCACTGAAATAGTGTTTTACATTAAATCTCTCATACAGTTGCCTCGCCATTAATTCTTCCGTATCGCAAACACCCACAATTTCGCAATCTGCAATCCTCTTGATTTGAGCAGCATGTACATCTGCTATTTTGCCACATCCGATTATGCCAACTTTTAACATTTATTTTCCTCCAACACCCCTTTGATATTCAAAATAGCGTTTGGATGCATCATCAAAGGCTACTTTTTGTTTCCAACCTAACAATTTCTTTAATTTTTCATTAGAGTATCTATTGCCCTTCCAATCAGATGCCCATCTTCTTTGATTAAACACCGGCGGTAATTGACCTTCGGACCACTCCGAATATTTTTCCCACAAATAACAAAGTAAATAGCTTACGCGACGAGGAATGTAGATTGATTTAAAGTCTTTTACATTTTTCTTATACATTTTTAAGAATTGCCTGCTTGTGGGGAAATCATCATCTACAATATTAAAAACTTCACCGTCAATACCTCTCTTTATGCCCGCAAGTACAATTGCATCAGCACAATTGTCAAGATAGACAAGGGGAATTCTATTGGAACCGCCTAAATGGAAAAAAATGCCAAAAGTGTCAATGCCTACTCTTCCTGTTATTCCTTTATTGCCAGGACCATAAACAGCACCGGGACGAACAATTACGTACGGAATACTGTATTTTTGACCGTATTCCATTACCAGTTCATCCTGCCTAACCTTTGCATAACAATATGCCTCACCCCTCAGCTCCGGCTGTCTTTCCATCTCACATGTCTCATCAAGCAATCCTCCACGTCTTATTTTCATATTTGAATATACGGTAAAAGAGCTAATGTTCACAAAACGCTTAAGACTTTTATTCTGCAAGGTTGCATCAAGTAAATTTCTTGTTGTAACAACAGAATTCAAATAAGCATTGGGATAAGATTTATCTCCTCTTCCCGCTGCCAAATGATATATTACTGAGACACTTTCTGTCGCTTTTTTGCAATCATCACGTGAAAGTAAATTGCCTTCGATAATTTTAATATTGGTCTTGTCAAATGCATTAACAATTCTATGCAGAGCTGTCAGATCGCTTGAAGATCTGACAAGACAACGCAAATTGGTAAATCCATAATTCAGCAATGTCTCAACTACCTTTGAACCGATAAAACCATTTGATCCCGTTATAAGGATAGGATCATTATGATTGATTATTAAATCGTTTTCTCCCATATTAATTCATCCACCTACAATTATAAATTTGAGATTAAGAAAGATCACAGTTATTCCATTATGTACTTCTGCTTAATAATATCCAACCCACAAAAAGCCAGGATTCTCCCAATATGATCAAAATCTTTAACTAAACATTTCATAAACCTGTGATGACCAAGAAAAAATAAAAAAGGTAAGGCCAATGTATACACAGGAATGGCAATTAGAGATTTTACAATGTGTAAAAGACCAGAAGTTGGATGGATTATGGAAACCTTACCCCTGAGCAAAGCCCGCTTCAACATGAAAGTTCTTTTCCATCGTATCGGAGGCACGTATTCATATGCAACCGCATCATTACACCAGACGAAAGTATAGCCCTTTGAGATCATTCTTCTAAAAAAATCTTGATCTTCAGCACCACTTCCAAATTCTGGGTTAAACATATTCTCATTTTCATTGAAGATATCCTTTCTGAGCAATACATTTCCTGTCCTTCCCTTTCTCCAACCAATAACTAATCCTGTTTTATAACACGGCCTTTCATAAAATTTACCTTCTATTACCCATTTAGGAGGTTCGATTTCATAATAAGGTATTACAGGACCTAAAATGCCATCAGCCTTAAACGCATAAAGCGCCTTGTAAAGAATAAGAAGCCAATTATTTACAGGAAATTCATCATCATCAATAAAAGCAATAAAATCACCCTTTGCATTTTGAACTGCCTTATTTCTTACAAGAGCAATATTTTGTTCTGGCTCATTATAATATTCAATTTCAACTGCAGATTTCCCCTTGAAAGATATCACGACACCTTTCGCCGATTGGGCATGGTCATTATCTACTATCACTATAGAATAGGTAAATAAATCATCGGTAATTTGATTCTGAAGCTCGTTTAATAAACGTGTTAACAGCTCTGGCCTTTTATAAGTACAAATACATACAGATATATTGTCGCGGTTACGCGAACGAGGGGACTCATTTCTCAACTGCATTTTTCATTTTTAGAAGCAAGAGGCTTAGAGCTTTATAAGTAGTAGCTTGCGCCCAATGTATCATTGGTGTTTTTGCCTTTATCATTGGGTATTGCCTATAATAAAAATACCCTTCTTTATCCTGCATATTCTCGATGGTCCATTTTGCAACTTTTTGTGCTAACTCAAGACAGGACTCATCGTATTCTGAAAAATTTGCTAATGTTTCAATTGCCTGTGAAGCACATTGACTATCTATAGGATACGTTCGGTTATGATAATACTTTGGTTTACCAGTCTTCTCAAAAAAATTACATTTATAAAAATTAAGACCATGCCTAAGATTTTCGTCAAAACTTTTATCGTTAGTATTATCTATGTAGCACTTCAATGCATTTAAATTATATCCTGTATGGAAGTTGTCAATCCAATGCATATTATGCGCTTCACCGTAGTACCAAGCCCCATTGGAAAGTTGCTTTGAACAACTAAATTTCAATGCATCTTTAGCAATTTTTATATATTCGCCATTTCCTGTGTATTTTGATGTTCTTGCCAACATTGCAGCGGCTAGCATATTTTGGTTGTGAATTGTGCAAATTCCAGGTCCAGATGCAGTGTAATCTAAACATATACCAGAATCTGTTTTATTTCTGGGCAAACCAATAATCCAATCACATATACTTACAGTGGTTTCCAAGTATTTTTTATCTTCAAGTATTTCATAGGCATCTAAAAATGCTTGGCCAATAAGACTTGTCCAAACGGTTATGGGCTCTAATTTAGAATACCTACCCCCACGGCTGGCATAATCGAAGTGCTTACCCCAACTGTAATCTGCATAGCCAGGCGATTTGTTTTCTTCCAACCATCGCAGGCATAACAAAGCCTTATCTTCATACTTTTTATAGCCAGTTAATTTCATCATAGTGAGATATCCCCCTGCCATATATCCCCTCCCAATTGTCGAGTCTAAAGGTTTTATACCAAAAAGGGGGCGGAGATTGACAGGGCTTTGCCTGATCAGTTGCATTAATAATCGATCGAGGAGCAAATTGCCAAATGTTAAGGGCTTTAAATATGAGGAGAGGCCATCAAAAGGATCATAACCTTTATAATTATGTTCTTCGACCCACTTTTCTACTTTTTGAATGCTCTTTTCTAATAATTCTTTCATATTATTCATGATTTCTCAATCTTATGGCTTTAGTAGTAATATTTTTAAAACGCTGCATTTGTTCCCTCCTATGAAATTTCATGAGCTCCTGGAGAATAGGCCTATCGACCCTGGTTAAAAATGCCCAGGTATACCCAGATAGCAAAAATAGCCTTCCAATAATATAAGGTTTCTTAGTCATCTGGCAAACAGTGCTAAATAGTTCCTAGATTGGATGACCACCAAAATAATAGTCTTTAATACCAGTTCCAATTCTTTGATGATGAAATAGGTTTTTTCTGTAAATGTTCTTGTTTTCCATCCTTTCATTCTTGCCGTTGTCACAGCAACCCAGTCAATTCCACCACATTGAATCGGAATATATCCACCAATTTCTTCAAAGCATTCCCGCCTGAACATCTGGCACTGACCTGAAACATGCTCAATGTTGGTAAAATTGTAATTGTAAACCACAGTCGAATCCTCAATAAATGGTGTTCCTGCAACACCGAGTTCTGGGACTTCAGCAGATTTGTTAAGAAGGAATTCAAAATGTTCTTTTTCAAAAGAAATGTCCGCATCGAGGTTTGCTATAAAGTCATAGTTTATGTCTTTAACCCTTTGATAACCGGTATTAAAGCAGTGTGCTTTGGCAGCAAATTTCCGGTTTTTATGTTCTGGCATCCGCAAGAATTCAATCCAATGGTTTTCTACCAAATATTTTTTTACAATCTCATCTGTACGATCCGTAGAACCATCACTCACTATTACCCACTTTTCTGGCAAAATAGTTTGAGAGACAACTGATTGAATAGTTTTATCTATATAAGCTTCTTCATTACGAGCAGCTGTTATGAGGACGTATTTTCCTGTTTGCATTAATTTTCCTTCAAGCAAACTAACTTCTGCTAACTATCTGATTGTAATAAGATATAAATCTAATCTTTTCTTCCTGCCATGTGTATTTAGATAACAGGCTTTTTGAATTCTCTATTTTTTGCAAAACAAGACCAGGGTTGTTAAGCATAAAAATTATCTGCTTTGCTAAATCTTCAGCTTGCTCAGGCTCAAAGTAAAAAATAGAATCCTCTGGAATATATTTCTCTATTGTGTAAGTCCGACTCGATATTACAGGCAATCCCTGCGTCATGAACTCTATTATCTTAGTGGAAAAATATAGATCACCAAATACACCTGATTGATGAGTAGAAATGCCAACATCGGCATTTGCCATAACCTTTTTTACCGTCTCTGCATCGACAGGTGGAAGGTGTTCTACTCTGTCATTAATGCCAAGACCCTTCGCCAGGGTATGCACTTCATCCAAGCGATTACCCTCACCAAGTATCTGAAACTTGATGCCCGGAATAGTTCGAGATACTATGGCAAAAGCTCTCACCGCGATATCCAACCTATAGTGCTCAGTGACTGTGCCAGAATAAAGAAATACAACAGTATCTCTATTAAACGGCCACTGTTTTCTATCTTCACGAATAGGAAACAAGTTTAGGTCTGGGAAATTATGCACAACCTTAATAACTTCCTTAGCACATCTTCTCTTCATAGCAACATTTTCAGCCATAGAATTATTAACTGTTATTAGATAATTCGCCATCCTATAGCTAACCCATTCTTGTAATATCAGCATACGTATCATTAGATTAGATTTACTAAAATGGTAGTTCTCTTGAAATAACTCGTTCATTGGATCATGGACGTCCAGAACCAGAACCGCTCCAGTCCATTTAGGAATTAATCCAGCCACCACTAAAATGTCTGGCATATTGTGTATGTGAACCACATCAAACCTTTTTCTCAGATGTAGAATGGCAAGTTTCCACAAGCCGAGAAGCGTTGTGGCAGCATATTCAAAAAAGTATCGTAGCTTGCTCCCTCGCTTTTTGGTCAGAGGTAGACGGTGAACATGTACTTTTCTCACAATTTCATTGGAAGGTTCCCGAGTGTTGTTTATCCGTGAATTCTGCCTAATGCACACAACATGGACTTCAAAACCAGCTTCCGCAAGAGCTTCCGCCTCACGCCGCACACGCAGATCTCCAGGATAATATGCGTGTACGAGCATGCAGACGCGTCCACATACCTTTTTTTCGTTAGCCAAAGCGGTTCTCCAAATCATTGATAATCTTCACATGAGCTGCACCATCACCAAAAATGCTACGATGTTCTCCAAATGGTTCAAATTCATTAATAAGATATGCTATTTTTTTTGAATCGGGACCTGTTAACACTTTCCAACCTGCTTCAGAGATTTCGGGGAACCACGATATTTCTATCAATACGATGCATGGTTTCTTCATTAGATACGCTTCCCGGCGAACGCCACCCGAGTCAGTTAGCACTTTATTCGCTCCGGCCATAAGTTTAATAAATTCAAGGTAACCCATAGGTTTCACCACTTCGATCTTGGACTTTGCTAAGCGCTCCATGAGCCCGTTTTGCTGTATGTGCTTGAGAGTCCGAGGGTGCGCTGGGAAAATAATTCTTCTCTCTGATTTTATTAGCCCGTCTATAATAGACTCAAGTCTGTCGGGATGAACTACGTTTTCTTGTCTGTGGAGTGTAAGCACAATATAATCCCCTCGAGAAATTTCTATATTTTGACTTTCTACAGTATCAATGAGCGCATCGTTCATGAGGTCTCCGGAAAGAACGATCCTATTTGCATTGTAGTTTTCTCGTTCTAAGTTTCTTACGTCAGTCTTCGTACAACAATAAATAACTTCTGCTAATACATCTGCAACACGTCGGTTAATTTCTTCAGGGTTATATAGGCAACTGCCTCTCACTCCACCTTCTACATGCGCAAATGGCATACCATTTTTTGTTGATGCAATAGCGGCAGCAAGCGTCGAATTCACATCGCCATAACTTAAGACAAAGTCCGGAGGATCTTTACGCAACAATTCGTTCAATCGAAGAATCACGTCCGCCGAGAACTGGGCACTATTAATGTTCTCAACAGCAAGATAGTGGTCTGGTTCTGGGAGGTTAAATCCATCAAAAAATACCTGTGACATTTCATAGTCGTAATGCTGCCCTGTGTGAACGACCACTTCCTTGATACCACGCTTTCTACATTCTCGATTAATCAAGAACTCCTTTACAAAATTCGGTCTTGTTCCTATTATTGAAAAATATTTCATGTTCTTTCTCTAAGTT
>Ga0315279_10004183_pt1 | contig 19519 bp, 35 predicted proteins | sample YL17G06_20_MG_FD_203694 | JGI IMG/M metagenome (GOLD analysis project Ga0315279, IMG submission 203694) | Sediment microbial communities from Yellowstone Lake, YNP, Wyoming, USA - YL17G06_20 | ecosystem: Environmental > Aquatic > Freshwater > Lake > Sediment | place: USA: Wyoming | collected... | reverse complement strand
GCCGTTATCTTGGTGCAGCTTTGGAACACTTGGTAGAAGGTTGTTACCTTCGTGTTGAACCTGAACAGATCAACAGGAATAGCGGTCAGTGCCGCATTGCTGCAGTTGTAGAATGTACCGTAGAAGTTGGTAACCTCCGTGTTGTAGTCGAACAGGTGGGCCGGTATCGCTGTGAGGCCCGTGCAACCATAGAATGTCCGCTGGAAGGTTGCCGCAAGCGTGTTATACTGGAAGAGATTGGCGTTCAGCGACGTTATCCCGGTGCAGTTCTGGAAGGTGAAGGAGAAGGTGGTGGCTGCCGTGTTGTACCGGAAGACGTCGTTGGGTATCGAGGTGAGTGCAGTACACCCATAGAATGTCTCGGAGAACGTTGTCACCAGTGTGTTGTACCGGAAGAGGTCTGTGGGAATCGCCGTTATCTTGGTGCAGCTTTCGAAGGCGACGGAGAAGTCAGTAACCTTCGTGTTGTAGTCGAACAGGTTGGCCGGTATTGTTGTTAGACCTGCATTGTTGCACCCGTAGAACACGTTGGAGAACGAGGTGATTTTGGGGCATCCGTCAAATATGGTAGCGGGAATTGATGCGACCGCCGTGCATCCACGGAACATATAGGCGGCAGTCGTGAGGTACTGCATCGTCCCCAGGGCCACCAGGGTATCCAGGGCGGTGCACCCGTAGAAGTCCAGAACCTTGAATCCCATGTCCCCGGTGAACCCGAGGAGCTTTGTGATCTTGGTCTTGTCCCCGGCGTTGTTGAACGAGAATTTCTGGCAGGTCCCGGAGAGGACGATATCGTACGTCCCGGCGCCCGCGTAGGTGTGGGTGGCGGCAGCGTCGTTGTATTTCTGGATGAGTGATGAGGACCCATCTCCCCAGTCCACGCTGAAGACCTGCACATATCCGGAGAAATTTATCGGGAGGGTGAATGTCCCCCCGGCGGCATAAACGACCCGGAACGTGAATGTGCCGATAGGCCACCCCCCGGCAGCCTGCAGCAGCCTTCTCGCCGTGTGCATCAGATCACGAATCCGGATCCGGCCTGCATACCGTACCAGCGGGTTCCCCCGTCGGTCGTGACAAAGACATAGATCGCCACAAGGCTATTCCCCGGTGCGGTCGGAGTGGTATCTCCCGCCCATTTCACCGACGACGGAAAGGTGAGGGTCTTTGCCGCGGCGGGCTGCTCGATAATGAGCGTGAAGCTCCCCGCCCGGCCCGCGGCCGGGGGGTTGATGAAGGTGTACGTCACGTTCCCGACCAGGGTGTGACGGAATACGCTTCCGACGGAGAGGTCGAGCGCGACCGTGCCGGAGATCCCGATGGCGACCACCGCGGCCTCGCCCATTTTCGCCAGCCATTCCATGAAAAGGGCCATGTCCACGTCTGCGGGGTCGATGGTCCCGAATCCTTTCAGGGTTAAACCCGTTCCGGTTCCCATGTGTTTAGGACAGGGCGGTCCCCCGTGATAATGTTCTTGTCACCCGTCCCGGTCCGGGCGGCAGCTCCCATGGAATCTTCCCGCCCGGGGCCCCTGGCCCCGGACCACCCCATCACCCGATGTGGTCCAGGTCTTCCCCATGGCAGGACCGGTACCGGCTGGAAAGGAGGGCCTGATTTAGGGCTCGTAAAACCGTTCTTTTTTCTACCGACGTGAAAACGGCCGGACCGGGCCCGGACCTGGTGGGGAGGTCCTGGACCGGGCCGGGCTCCGGAGCCTCTTTCAGTGTCCAGGGAGGCAGGAGACCTTAAAAAAATTCGGAAATTCAAAAAGGAGCCCGGGAAAACGATATCACCCATCGGGAGGGGGCTCTGCCCCCAGGCCCCCCAGATTTTTTCCAGAAAAAAAATGCGGTGCTGACCGGCGGTGAACGGCCCGGGAAGCGCTTGTTTCGCAGAATTGCTATTCTGCGCAATGACGCTGTAAAAACGGTTTTCTTTGAATTCGGGGAGATACTAGTATAGGGATTCCTGTTCTGGGGTCAGGGGGGGGGTGGATTCCGTTTCATAAACTCCATCGGGTCGGGGGTCGGGAATGATTGCATCGGCACCGGGTCGTCCTTCCAGTAATGCGCCCAGAGGAATCCCCAGTAATCCTGCACCTTGATCGCCCACCCGTTATAGTAGCGGGTGTTCGTGAGGATCACCTCTCCGGTCTCGCTCTCGACTGCGAACCACTGCCCCTGGACCTGCACCATCACCCACACGTGGTTCGAGTCCTGCGGCACAGTCACGTTCATCGAGAAGTTGCCGAGGAACAGGGTGGCGTTGTAGCCATGGAAGAGGTAGGTGTTGGCGAGGGTTATCGACATGTCGTCGCAGTTATAAGAATAGAGGGCATAGTGGTGAGTGCTGGCGAAGTCCCCGGCGATGGCGGCGACATCGGCGTAGGGCTGGGCTGCGCAGGGTAGTACCAAAAGGATGAGTACCAGGAGAAGCGGGGGAAAAGCCTTCTCCATGCGGGCCCGGAGCCTGCAGCCCCTGAGCAGGCACCCGTACCTGCTGTTGGAGTAACAGAACGGGTCCCTGCAGTGGGGGAGGCCCACCGGGGGGTGATGCTCCTGGAAGCGGACCAGTCCACCACCCGGCGATTCCTGTTTCGGGTGTGCCTTCGGCCTGGTCATATCCCCCTCCTCGGCATGGCCGTCTGGAACTTCGGCGTCCTCTCCTCGACCGCCCGCCGGAGCCCGTGGAGCTCGTTCTGGCAGGCCCGTATGCCCTCGTCGATGCTGCGGAGGACCCCCACCAGGTCCTGAGGGGGAACCTGGGGAGTGGATCCGGAGGGGGCGGCTGGGGTCTGCCCGGTGCCGGGCGGCACGATGGGGGGCGCCCCCCTCGCGCCCCTGGCCCCGTTCAACTCGTCCAGGTGGACGGCGCCGGAGGGGGCGGCTGGGGGCCGGCCCCTCTTCTCCCGCGGGGGCTTCGGGATGGTCCCATTCCTGTTGTGTGCCGGGGTGCCATCGGGGTTCAGCCACACCCCCCCCACCCACCGGAACCCGGCCTGGCCGCGGCCCATCAGGATCCCCCCGCGGAGGCCTTCGCCCTGGCCTCGGCCACCAGGGCCTTCACCCTGGGCCACTGGCCTCTCCTGCAGCGGGAACAGAAGTGGGGGCCCGGCCCCCTCCAGGTCCTGAGCTCCTTCCCGCAGAGGGGACAGCGGAGGCCTACCCCGCTGAAGGGCCGGCGGGGGGGCCGGTCCTTGAAGGGGATCATGGGATCACCACCCCCTCGAGGAAGTACCCCTCGGGGAAGTACCGGAGGGCCTCGGAGCAGGTCTCCTCCAGGCCAACATAGAACTCCTCCACCAGGCCGGGCCGGTCCTTCCTGGCCTGGGCCAGGATCCCCAGGTAGGCCTCCACCAGGTCCAGGGGCAGGCCCCCGGTCGTCCGGAAGAGCGCCGCGATGGCCAGGACGGCTGCCTGCGGGTCCTGCCGGGTCGCCCAGGGCTTCACCGTCATCTCGCCCCCGCGGGGAGGGAGTCCCCCCTCTTGATGGCCCGGATCTCCGTCGGGCGGTGCCGGTGGCAGTCGGAACAGAAATGATGAGGTTTTCCCCGCTGCGGGCTCTTCAGTTTCCGGCCGCAGAGTTCGCAGCAGAGACCCCTGGGGGCGCCCATCAGGATCACCTCACCAGTGGGAGAGCAGCGTGAACCCGTCGCGCAGCCGGCACTCGCTGAAGACTTCCGGTAACCGGTAGCACCGCTGGATCACCGGGTCGGATGACACGATGGGCGGGACATACGTTCCGTGGGAGTCAGTCAGGGTGATCGTCACCGGCAGGGTTGCTTCTCCGGGGCTGTTCTTGACGGCTCCGACACAGATGGCCTTCGCCGGGTTCATCGCCGTCAGGATGGGCATTCCACCGTAGGAATGGACCTCTGCCTGCTCGCGGTTGTAGTATTCGACTGCCGTGCAGTGTGCGTTGTAGGAGGGCTCACCCCGCGTGTAGTAGGCGAGGTAGACACAGTCGAATCGCGAGGCGTACTTGAAGCTCGCGCTGATGAAGGTATTCTTGAGATCGAGCAATGGCAATGTGGCCGGGTCGATGTCGTCCATCGGCCTCAAGTTATGAACGATGGCCTGGCACGCCGCCGACGTGTAGGGTGTGAAGGTATCGATCCTCTGGCATCGTGCATCTCTGCATCTGAAGCCGGGGCCGCAGTCGTTCCCGCATTCGCCGCAGTTCGCCGCGTCGGTCTGTAGGTCGGCGCAGTACTGGTTGAGGCAGGCGGTCAGCGGTTCCTCACAGTTGATGTAGCAGCTCCCCTCAATGCAGGAGTATCCCTCGTTGCAGGGGGTGACGGGGCACGTCCCATCCGGAACACATTGGTTTTCCTGACAGGTGTATCCCGACTCGCACGGAATCCTCGGGCAGGTGTGTGGGAGGCATTGGGCATCAACACAGTCCTGTCCTTCGGGGCAGGGAATCGCCGGGCAGCTTACCGCAATGCACCCGAAGATCGGGTCGCACTGCTCCTCGAAGTGGCCGGGGGTGATAATCTGCTTCTCGTGGTGCTGGCCGTCGCAGGATACGTAACCGCTGACGTGGCAATCATAGATGGTAGAATAATGATCGCAGACTGTGTGGCAGTTCGTATCCACGGTAGCGGAGCACTTCTGCTGGCAGGAGTGGCCGCCGTGGGCTTGGCAGTCAGAGACGCAGGCGCCCTGGTTGTTGAAGCCGTTGGCCTGCCAGTAGGGAACGTGATCGCACTCCTGGTGAGACTGCGTGCACTCCTGGTGCGATGGGCATAGGTTACATGATCCGTAGACGGGCGGGACGAAGACCTGGTGACAGTCCTGTCCCGTCTGTCCCCACACCTCTCCCGGTGGGCAGGTTGGCGGCGGTGGGCAAGCCATCGCCGGTAGTACCAGCATCGCCGTCAGAACGAGGGCGATGCCTAAGATAAAAGTCTTGTAGTTCATTCGGTTTCACTCCTCTCCCTGATCAGGGGTTAGGCTCCGCTCCGGGGCGTGCGAGTGTGGTCGGGTGCCCCATCATCGCATCATCACCGCCCGGATTCCCCCCTCAGATACCCGAGGCCCAGGTAGTCCAGGAGGCCCTCGCAGTCCCTCCGCATCCGGCCGGCGCTGGCCTTCAGCTTCTCCAGGTCCGGGTCCTTCCTGGCCCGCCGGGCCTGGTGTGCCCGGATCATGTCGGCCACGGTCTTCCGGACCTCCATCTCCTTCCGGAAGGCGATGAGCTGGCCCCGCCCCGGTTCACACAGGAGGGGGCGGGGATCGTTCCGGCCGATGGCCTCCAGGAGCCGGTCCCGGTCCAGGACGGCCTTCATCCAGTCGGTGATCATGGTCCCCTCAGGGAGACCATGTTCCCCATGACGCCGGCCCCGCTCCCGTACGCGGCAGCCGTCCAGGTCTTCATGGCCGAGAGGGCCAGGAAGAAGATCACCACGATAACCAGGATGAGGATAGCCCAGTACAGCGTTTTCATGAGCTACACCCCCCGGCGTACCCCCGCCGGTTGAGGCTCATTAGGTAGAGGCGCTCGATCTCCTCCTTCGAGAGGCCGCAGCCTTCCAGAATCTCCCTGTGCCTGTCCCTGACGTGGAGGGCGCAGGCCTTCCTCCAGTTCCGGTCCTTCTGGTAGTCCCAGGAGGCAATCTTCTTCATGCAGCCGGGCTGAACCGGGCAGGTGAAGACGAGCCCGGAGTGGACGAAGTTCCCCTTCGTGTCCCGGAGGGTCTCCTCCCTGACATGCTCCCCGAGCCTCATGGTCCCGCCTCCTCTACAGCCTGCACAACCAGGACGATGATGTCCTCATCAGGCCCGATCTCGACCTCCCGGCTCTCGCCAGGCTCCATGTCCGGGCCGGTGATCTCCACCGTGGACGTCCCCCGGTTCACGGTCACCTCCGGGAAGCCCCCGCCCTCGAGGCCCGGGAGGAGGTGGATGCCGTACAGGCATTTCCCGTTAAAGGTGTCCTGCCGTGCCTCATCCATCGGGACCACCCCCGGGGAGCGGGTCCGGCGCCTTCCAGGGCCAGGCCTTCTCGCTGTCGGGGCCATGGGCCGCCTCCCTGCCGCGGAGACCGACCCAGGCCAGGACCTGGTCCTGGTCGTAGGTCCAGGGGTAGTCCATCGGCCACCCGGCCACGACCTCGCCCTTGAACTTCTGGTAGAAGTCCAGGGCCAGGTCCGGGTTCCCGGTGGCGTCCAGGAGGAGGGCGAGCGCGAGCTGGGCCGGCCCACTCCCGCCGTAGCCCCAGGCGAACCCGTCCGGCGAGTGGTTCACCAGGGCCTGGGAGGGCGCCGGGTCCAGGGTGTACTGCACGGTCCGCGGGGGATCCGCCAGGATCCCGGAAGGGTCGATCACCAGGACCAGGAAGCCCCCCTGGTTCGTCTCGTAGGGGTAGCCGGCATAGATTTTGCACATGCGGGCCCGGCACCGGATCTGCTCCTGGACCTGGGCCTCGACCAGGGCCTTGATCGTGTGGTTCATCGGACCACCTCCCGGTGCAGCGGGATGAGGCCCTGGGGGCAGACCGACATGTTCCCGGGGATCCGGTTGGTCACCCTGCAGAGAGCGTACCTGGACCGGTACATCCTGGATCCGCAGCAGCCCCCGCCCCCCTGCAGGGCGAGGCCTCCTGGCTCCACCAGGTCAGGGCACTTCACCCGCCGGCAGAGCGCAGTGGTCGGGCGCTTCGTCTCGACCCCGGAGGGGGCCGGTGGGAAAGCCATCAGGATCCCCCCTCAGAGTGGGTTTCCCACCAGTCGCACAACAGCCCGGACATGGGACAATACTCAGGCCGGGCGATCATCTCCACCTGGAGGAGGCATGGTGCCCTCTCGACGGTCGGGTCCTCATTCTGACAGTCCCTGCAGGTCCACTGGGCTGCCATCCTCAGTCACCTCCTCGTGCTTCTGAGGGATCTTCGACCGGTATTTCTCGGCCTTCGATCTGAGGTACTCGATCTCTGTTTCGAGGGCCCGGATTCTCGCTTCGGCGTCTTCCACAAGCCGTTGCAGGATTTCCCTCCGGGTAAGCTTGTGCAGTCTCAAACCCTGAAGGAAAATCGTTCCATAGGAGATCCGGGTTGCATCGGCGGCGTCCTTGTCCGCCCTCTCGATCCTGAAGTGCACGTGGACCGGATCGTGAAAGGTGCTCTTTCTGCCCCTGCTCATTCATGAGCACCCCCCCCACACGAATTTCTGGTACATATATGTACCAGAAATTACCGTCGTAGGGAGAATTTCCGGTACCGCTATGTCCGGAAATTGAAGATCTCCCACGTTATTTCTAGTACATATGTACCGGAAATTCGCTCTCTCTCTCTCTCTCAGTCCGGAACATGTATGTACCAGAAATTCGATTCCGACGTGAATTCTGGTACATATATGTACCAGAAATTCGATTCCGACGTGAATTCTGGTACATATATGTACCAGAAATTCGATTCCCTCAGTCATGGAGACCCTCCTCCTCCCGGACCTTCACCAGGCCGGCCGTCATGTCTTCATCAACCACCTGGTCCCCCCACCTCCTGCGGTAGCGGTCCACGGCTGCCCTGGGAACGACCACGGGGACGTCGATCATTCGACCACCCCATGTTTCCAGCCCAGGCACTCGATCCCTCTCCGGATGAGCTGGCTGTCGGTCTCTGCGACACCGGCCGCGAGGAGCCGGTCGGCAATCCGGCGCTCCTTATCGCTCACCCGGGCATTTAGACGGTGTTGTTTTCCCGATTTCTTCGGATTCGTCATGGTATACAATGTGTACCAACCTTAAACATTATATACCTTGTCATACTTTGGTATACAGTCTCTACCACCCAGTTTCGAAGGGATTATATAGGATTGTATGACAATGTAGGTCGGTGTGTGGCAGTGACAGAGGAAGAGGGGATGGAGAAACAAGTGGGGATCCGTTTAAACTATCAGCTGCTGGAGGATCTCGACAGGGCCGTCAGAGCAGGTGATTATCAGGACCGCAGCAGCTTCGTCCGGGAGGCGATCCAGGAGAAGCTCGACCCGGAGTTCGGGATGGCACGGTTTGCGAAGATGTTTGAAAAGAACCTTCGGGAAAACCCCAAAGTGCGAAAAGAACTGCAAAAGGCCATCAAAGAGCTTTATAGGGCTGTCAGGTAACAGCCAAATCCTTATATATTATTACGCAGAATTAACCCCCTGATCGCACAGTGGAGCCAGGTTACCAACAGTTCCAGGAGAGGCTGATCGCGCTGATCCGGTCCGGGGAGTTCATGAGAATTGTTGAACAGGAGACCCCCCCCGTGTCTCCCGGTCAAGGTGCCGCAGTTACTCCCTCTCGGTCTTCAACCACTGAAGCCTCTCCAGGAGCGGGACCCGGCCCCCGGCCCCCTCCACGGCCTGCAGAACCTCTCTGATCTCCCTGGTCAGGGCCTCGATCTGCCGCTCCTGCCTCCGGACTCTCTTCTCCAACTTCTCCGCACCTGCGGCCCTGGTGATGGTGATAGCCGGCTCACCGGCGAGGTAGGCCTCGGCCAGCTCCTTCTCGCTGTACCGGGCATAGGCGCCCCCCAGGGGGAGGGTGTGGCCTGCCAGGACCTCCACGATCTCCCCGGGCACCCCGGCCCCCTTCATCCTGGACATGAAGAACTTCCGGCAGGAGTGGGGGGGGAGGGTCAGCCGCTGGGTCCGGGGGTCGTGGCGGGCCAGGCCTGCTTTCCCCACGGCCCGGACCCAGACCCCCTGGAACGTCCGGTAGCTGACCGGGAAGAGGAACCGCTCCGGGGCCACTCCCCGGCGAGCCCTGGCCGTGGCCAGGTACCGGTCCCGGACCTTGAGGTAGTCCTGAACAGTCTCGACGGCCTCCTGCGAGATGAACGAGATCCTCGGGTGCCCGGTCTTTGTCTCCCGGATGGTGATCCGGGCAGGGCTCCGGTCCAGGTCCAGGTCCCCGTCCACCCGGTCGGACCCCAAGCCCAGGGCCAGGACTTCCCCGATCCTTGCCCCCGAGGAGAGCATGACATAGACAATGGCCCGGCCCCGCACGTCCAGGTGAGCGAGGATCCGCTGCGCGTCCTCGACCCCCAGGGGGCGATCGATGGTGATGGTCCCCCCCGGCCTCCTCCGCTTCCGGAGGTGGTACAGGACCCGTGCATCCGGGAAAACGTCGTGGAACCGGAGGAACTCCAGGACGGAGCTGCGGGCGCCCGCAGCGGTGTTGGGGGCATTGTAACCGGCCCAGGCCACCTGCAGGTCCTCCACCAGGGACCGCTTCCCGGTCCGGACCTGGTCCAAGTACTCCGCGGCCAGGGGCTCGAAGTCCGCGGGGGTCGTCCCCTCGAAACCCGGGTTGACAGTGAGCAGGAACTTTTTAAGACGGTACCAGTACGTCCTCCGGGTCCCCTGGAGAGGTATTGCACCAAGGAAAGAAGCAACGGTCATAAATTCCTTATTGGAGGCCATCCCACAAGAATCTATCGGGAAATATGCGTGTTGACTTCGGTAAATCGGTTGATTCCCGAATACTGACACGCGGTAACTTAGACCCCTGCAGGGGAGGGCTCCGGAAGCTGCCCGGGGTTCTCCGTCGGGCTTCCACTGGAGATCGACCAGGTCTCCGACGTGCCGCTGCAGGCCTCGAGGCCGGGATCCCGCTCAACCTGGTGGCCGCCCTCCGTTTCCACTGGACGAGGACCTCCCCACCAGGTCCGGGTGCACCGACCAGGTCCGGGCCCGGCCAGGCCGTTTTCACGTCGGTAGAGAAAATCTCGATTTTACGAGCCCTAAATCAGGCCCTCCTTTCCAGCCGGGAGGGGTCCTGCCATGGAGGGGACCTGGACCACAACGGGTGACAGGGCAGTCCGGGGCCATGGGTCCCGGGCGGGAAGATCCCATGGGAGCTGCCGCCCGGACCGGGACCTGCAGGCCCGGGCCACTGCCAGGGTCCCGGAGATCCTGGAAGAGACCCCCGGGTCACCAGGGAGTAACTACAAAGTAGCTATGGGGGAGTCCGGGGCCGGTGCGTCCCGGCCCCCCCGAGGCGAAAAACCCACGACCACTCCTACAGGGAGAGGTACCGGATCCCACCCACTCCCACCCCACCGGCCACGTGCACGTGCAGCAGGCCGGCGATCCGGTGTCGAAGCGCCCAGGACCTGATCAGTACGGTCCGTTGTAGGCCGGGTCGAAGGTATCAGAGCGGGGTCCCACCTCCGCCAGCGAGGATACCGTACTCAATGTCGTAGTGACCCGTGGAAAAGCGGATCTGGTACCTCACTTCTGCCCGGGCTTCGGCCTCGTTGATCTGGTTGTTGATGGATACGCGATCTTCGGGGGTGTTCCCCAGGAGCACGTACGCCCTGGTCGTCTCACTCATCTTGTAACTACGATCCGGCAGTTTGCACGCGACCTCTGCCCGTGCTACGGGCGAGAGCGCTTCGACCTTCACCGGGTCGTAAAACTCTACCTTCTGGTGCTCCATCCAGTACTTGTACACGGCGATAAGTGCCGTGAGTACCGCAACGATCAGGGGCATCAGTTCACTTAAGTCAATCGGCATTTTCAACCTCCATGTGACTCATATCTCTTGGCTCTTACATCGGGCCATGTTCAACATCAGTCCCTCACCCCGAGGGGCGCTGTCCCGCAGATCCGGTCGATGAGCTCCTGGTCCTCCGGGTGCCTCTGGAGGTGGAGCGCCTGGAGGCAGTCCACCCTCACGGCCACCCGTTCCATCTGCCCGCCGAGGGTCTGGCCGACGTGGTACAGGTACCCGTAGAGACCCAGGACGCCGGCTCCGATCACCATGTCGGAAGCCGTCAGGATCAGGTTCCCGTCAGGCATCATCTCACCCCCTGGTGAGGACCACTGCGACCGCAACCAGGACCAGGACCGCCAGGACGGGGACCACCGGGAAACCGGTCTCCCCTTCCTGGTACGTGGCCTCCGGGATCGGCGCCGAAGTCTCCCCCGACCAGGGGCAGGTTACACTCTCACCGTTGCTCATCCGTCATTACCTCATGCGTCGCAGGTGCGCGAGCCACTTCTTCCGCTTCGCGCTGTGGGGGGCTCCGATTTTCCCCCACTTCTTGCCCTTTGATTTCTTCTTTGCCATGCGTGTCTTCTTTGCCATGCGTGTCTTCACTCCTTTTTTGATACTCGCCCGGAACTTCCCCGGGTGGTGTTCTCTGTAGTGCTTCCTGGTGGCTGCCAGGATCACCTCGGCGGGGACGTGCCAGTGGTACCGGGCCCGGTCGAACCTGCCGATCAGCTTCCCGCAGGTCCGGCACCGGACCACCTTGTACCGGGGGACCTCGCCCACCGGCATCACCGGCTCCCCCACAGGACGAGCCTCAGGTTCTTGATCGTCACCGCATGCGCCGGGTCATGGTTCACGATGGCGAAGTGGAACCCGGAGAGGTTCGTGAGGTCCAGGGAGGGCGAGGCCCCGCCGGTCACCTGCTTGCTGCTGGCGACCTTGATCACCTCGCCGATCTTTTCGCCTTTGTAATACATGTCAACGGTCAGGCCGGCGGTGGCCGAGACGTGGAAGGCGACGTCCAGGAGGAGGCGCCCGCAGCAGTAGCCAGGGTTCCCTATGGGGTCGGTCTCGTAGTAGCCCCGGTCCCCGGACAGCCCGTTCCAGGTGTTCGCCGGGATGTAGAGCTCCCGGGAGAGGACCCGCTCCTCGGAGGCGGTCCTCTTCTGGAGCTCGGTGATCACCCCCCGGATGGCCCCGTAGATGTCGCAGAGGGCCTTTGAAAGAGTGGAATCCATCAGCTTTCCTCCCTGGATTCAAGAGTGAGGTAGACCGATACCCGGCGGTTCGCCGAGAGGCTCACCTTCACCCCCTCGGTGAAGAGGAGGGTCCTCCCCATCGGGAGGGTGAACTCCTTCGCGGACCCCTTCTTCTCGGAAGCCGAGAATTTCACCGGACCGGTGGCCAGCCCGGGGAGCCCCACCAGGATCTCCTCCTCCACGTTGTCATGCACGATGGCATACGCACCGGTCACCTCGCTCCGGAGGTGTCTCCCGGGCTCCAGCAGGGGGAAGGTCCCCCTGGTCTCAAAGATCCGGGAGACCGTCTGCGTCTGCCTCCGGGCCAGGGCCTTGATCTCCAGGGCATGCTCGTTCAGGGCCTGCTCCAGGTCGGCAAACTTCAGCCGGAGTGTGGACCAGTCCACCGTCCCCGTCTCGATGAATTTAAAGTCCTTTGGAATGACACTTTCAACCACTGGCAGCACCTCCTCTGACTGCCCCCCTCGCTGCTGCCCCGGCCGCCTTCCCGGTTACCTCCGGGAGGATGTAGACCAGGCCGATGTACAGGAAGAGGAGGACCACGAGCGCGAGGATCACCCATTTCCCGACGTCTGCCGCCCAGGCCGTGAAGTCCCCGAGGGCTCCCCCGGTCCCGCCGCCGGTCAGGATACAGCCGATGTCCCCGGGCTCGCAGGGACCGCTCGTAACCGTCACGGTCACGTCGTTTGAGATTTTGCACCCGAGGTATCCCAGGGCAGCCGTGCAGAGGGCGCCGGCCTGCTGCGCGTAGAAAGTCTTCATGCCCTGGTTGGGGGGGATGTATGTGGATGTCCCCCTTCCGGTCACCCCGTCCAGGTAGACCGTGGCGATCCGCTGGTCGATCAGGGTCTTCCACATGAGATCCACCTGCATCCCCGGGGGACCGGTGAGGGTGAATTTCACGGCCTCGTCTGCAGTGACCACGGCCTTCTCCACCGCGAGGACCAGGGGGCTCTCCGGTGTTGGTGTCGGGATGGTCGTCCCATCCCCCGTAGTCCCATGGGGGTTCGCGCTGACCGTTATCGGGGAAGACTTGTCGCAGAAGATGAAGGTGCAGCTCTGCTGCGCGTAGAAATTCACCACCCCGGCCTGGGCGACCTGGAGATAGAAGTCCGCCCTCCCCGAGGAGTCGGCGGTCTTCACCGAGATCACCACGTCCGCGGGGAAGCGCTGCTCCATGAGCTGGATCTGCCCCCCCGGGTTCCCCTGGGCGGTGAGGGTGAACTCCTGGCCGGTGTAAACGGCACCGGGCCCGGTGAGAGTGATCATTCACCCTCCCCGGGGCCTGGCCACGAAGATCACGGCCACCAGGACGACCACCACGGCCACCCCCAGGATCAGGAGCTCGGTGGTGGAGAGGCCGAAGGGCAGGCCTGTGGCGGTCGGGGTCGTCGGTGTTGGCGTCGGTGTCGGTGTCGGTGTTGGCGTCGGTGTGGGGGTTGGCGTCGGGGTAGGATTCGGTGTCGGCGTGGGTGTCGGTGTCGGTGTGACCAGCGAGCAGGCCTTCCCGTAGATCATGTCCCACAGCGTCGGATCACAGGACCTGGCCCAGGCGACCTCTGCATCGGTGAAACACGTCCCTGCGTTCAGCTTGCTGACCAGCCTCTGGCTCTCCTGTCTGCTGACCTCGGCGGTCCCGCAGGCGCCAGGTGTCGGTGTGGGTGCCGGTGTGGGTGTGGGAGTCGGCGTTGGCGTCGGTGTTGGCGTCGGCGTAGGGGTTGGCGTCGGTGTGGGTGTCGGGGGGATCTCCGGAGGGGCCGGGCCCGGGGGAGTGGTTACCCCGCATGGGGTAGAGGTCTTATGCCAGATCCCCGAGGAGCTGCAGTTCCAGATCGTGTTATCGGACCCACACTTGGTTGCTCCGGATTGGCACTCGGGAACTGTCGCAGTGCCTCCGAAGTACCGGGTGACCGTGGCTGTCTGCCCTGCAGAGAGGTTCTGCTGGAAGCCCCACTGGAACAGCCCGTAGTAGAGGATGAACTGGAAGAGGGCCGGGAGGTACTGGTCGGGGATGGTGAACTTCTGATGCCCCCCGGTCACCGGCGCCCTGGTCACGACATAGACGCTCGGGTTCATCCGGACGATGCTGCAGCAGACCGGGCCCCCGCAGGGCGAGTTCACGGGCACCGTGGCATCGGTGGTTACATCAACGTATGCAGGCACGTCTCATCACCCCGGAAAAAAAGAGATGGTCTCCTCAGAACCAGGGTTTCGAGACGTGCTGCTCGACGATCTGGACTGCTCCACCCGCGCCCCCGTTGCTGAGGACAAGATCAAGGTCCTGGACCCCGCAGGGCTGCAGGTTCATCATGAGCTGGTCCTGGTCGAAGTCGAAGATCACCGTGGCCGGGATGACGTGCGAGCTGAGGCCGACCAGGTTCACGTCGTTGTTTGCGTCCGTGGTGATCGTCACCTTGTCACCGGCTGCGAGGGTGCCGAAGTACGGGGCGACGGTCGGGGCCGTGCCTGCGATCATGTACGGGTACGGCGAGGGAACCCTAGTCCAGAGCTCATCGGTGGTGGTCTGGCACTTCATGTACAGGTCGTACCACCAGTCGAGCCCGCAGTCCATGGCGTTCTTTGCCTGGAGGTCCCCCCACTGTGAGGCCCAGTAGATGTCGTTGTTGATCCTGAGCCTCAGGTCGGTGATGTCGACCCCTTCACCGATCCCGTTCTCGTAGCAGAAGACCATGAGCTGCCGGAGCCACCGCTTCGGGTCCAGGGTGAGGTCAAAGGGCTCGTCCCCGGAGGCGACTGAGGTGTAGTCCTGCTTCTTGGTCTCCACCAGGATGTTCCGGTTCATCATCCGGCTCCTGGCATCCCCGGCGGGCTTGAAGCCGCCCTCCCCCTGGGGCAGGTAGAGGCCGTAGAGGTCGAACTGGTGGTTCGTCCCGCCCGTCACGAAGCCGGCAGTGGCCGAGATCGTGAAGTCGTAGTCCAGGACCAGGTCCAGCGAGTCGTACAGGGGCGCCGGGAGCATGCAGTTGGTCTTGTTCCCGAAGTCGTCACCCCTGGGGGTGAAGTAGATCGGGAAAAGGTAGTCCTGCCACCCGAGGCTCGGGTCCTCGTCCCCGGCCCAGGTCCCTCCGGCCGCCTGGGTGTGGAGGGTGTACGGCAGCCGCCCGTTCCGGTACGTGGCGAACTTCCGGCAAATCTCGCCGGTGTAGCTCTTGAAGATGGTGGAGCCTGACTTCACCTCGATCTTTCTGAGGGAGCTCTCCACCGTCGGCATCGTGGCCGCGTCCGGTGCGTTGGCCGTGGCCCCGTTCTTTGCCCTCATCTTCAGGAAGAGGGCCAGGATCTCCCCGGTCCTCTTGATCGGGAAGGTCTCGGTCCCGCTGTCTCCGGAGAGGGACTTGTTCTTGTAGAGCTCAACGAATTGAGGTATCGCCATCGTCTCCTCCTCAGTCGATGCTCTCGAACTGCAGGATCACAAAACAGGCATTCGCGGCGTTCCCCACGACCGTGCGGTTCACGCAGATCGCTTCGTTCCGGTCGAAGTACTGGCCGGCGATGGGCACGAAGGAAGCCGGTGTGTTCACCGTTGCGCTCTGCACGCAGGCGGCGGTCGCGTCGTTGCCATCACCGTCCTCGACCACGTACTGGTCCGCCGTGGTGCTGTATGCCTGGGAGGTGACTTGGCCCCGGACGAACCGGCATTTCGGGTGATGACCCGCAGCCGCGAGGACCACCTGGCCGGTAGACCCGGCCACCGTCGCCATGTAGATCAGGTTGAACGGGACCAGGTACTCCGGAAGTTCGTTCTGCTCCACCTTTGAGATGGTCATCTCACCACCTCAACCCAGGAGTCCGCCAGGATTGAACCCGTACTTCTTCACCTGCTCAACGATGATGATGACGATCACCACGAACACAGCGAGCGTGGCGATGTTTTTCCAAGTCCATTCCATTTTTCTGTCGTCCTTTTGCAGATCCCGAAGGATCGTGAGGTTATTTTATCAAAAGTGGGGCATATAGTTCTTGTACAGGAAAGGCTCATTCAGCCCCGGATTAAACCCCGATCACCGGTTTCAGGAACCGGGACTCGTTGTTTCTCATGTCCACGTACAGGGAATGGTAGTAGGGCAGCGTGTAGATGGCCTGCAGGTGCTCCCTGGGGACCACCTGCTTGATTTTCGATACGTCGGTCTCCAGGTGCAGCCGGAAGATCAGGAAATGCTCCGCCTCGGAGAGGCAGGTGTTCGGGCAGTCCCGGGGCCTCTGCGAGGTGGTGATGCACCCGACCCCCCGGGACCGGCCCCGGACCAGGACCTGCCGGTACCAGGGCGGGATGATCGACGGGGTGCAGACGGCGGCCACCTCGTCCACGAAAAAGGTGAAGTTCCCGGTATTGAAGATGATCTCGCACACCTGGTCAAAGTCCCAGATGTCCAGGACCCGGGGCTGGTACAGGATCGAGACCTTCCCGGCCGATATCGCCCGCTGCAGCTCCGGGGGGGTGGTGGCCAGGGAACAGACCGGGAGGAGGTCCTGGTTCTCCAGCTTCACGTCCCAGAAGACCCGCCGGGTGTACTGCGGCCAGAGGGCCTTCTTCACAAACGTGGTCTTCCCGGTCCCCGTCTTCCCGGTGATGAACCACCGGGCGTTACTCGGGATCTCGGTCATTTCCGGCCTGGACCGGGACCTTCTCCCGGTAGTAGAGCCGGAAGGCCTCATAGAACCGGAGGAGCTTCTCCCCCACGAAGTCCGGGCGCTCGTTGGCCTCGGCCATCATCACCTTGACCAGGAGCGGGAGGATCCCCCCGACTTCCGCGCCCTCGCCCGGGGGCATCTGGAGGAGGAGGGGGAGGCCCCTCTCCACGAACCCGGCCACCTCGTTTCTCGGGGTGATGTCCCGGGTCCAGGACTCCACCAGGGCCAGGGCCGGGCCCATCGCCTTCCGGATCGCCTGCTCCTTCAGGCTCATACCGGCGCCCCCAGGGCCTCCAGGACCTCATCGCGGAGTGGGGCCGGCACGATGACCTCCGGGTTCACCCGGATCCTCCCGGCTGCCAGGTCCTCCGCCTTCTGCCTGGCCACCTCCTTCTCGTGATCGTAGTCCTCCGTGCCCCGTGCCGGCTTCGCGGGTTCCTTCGGCGGAGCGGAGACCTGGTAGGCCTTCCACATGGGCGCGGCCAGGCCTGCGGTCGCAATGATCAGGGGGAGCTCGTCAAAGAGGTAGTCGAACGGGTTGATCCCCTTCTTCACACAGTACCGGAAGAGCACGGAGTTCCATTTCTGCAGCTTGCCGGGATCCGGCTGGGGGATCCGGTCCACCAGGATCCCGGGCAGGGACCACAGCGCCTCGGAGAGGAAGAGGCAGTCGTCCTCCGTGAAGGCCTCGGCAGCCGCAGGTCCTGGACCTGGCGCCGGGGCCGGCGCGGGCTGGCCGGGGATCTCCGGACCCTCCTCAGCGGGCACCCCCTGGGGTACCTCCTCGCCCGGGGGCGGGGCCAGGTCCGCGAACTCCGGAACGATCCGGAAGGCCTCGTCTACAAATTTAGGGTGAATTGAGCCATCCGAGGAATCCATCGGAAAGTTCCTCAAGAAAGGACTTCTCCCCTCCCTGCCCTGCCTGGGGAGCCTCACCCCCCGGGGCCTTCACCGTCTCCTCCACCCGGGGCGCCGGGCCCGGCGCGGGGACCTCCTTCACCTGGACCTTCTCCCCGGGGGGTGGCGGCGCGTGGTGCGACCTGGGCGGCTGGGGGGCCTCCCTCCGCGCCGGCTCCGGCGCCGGCTCCCGGGCCCGGGGTGCCTGCTTCTTCTTCCCCGGGACGATCTCCCTCCTCACCGAGGTTTTCCGGAGGGCATCGTAGTTTTTCTGAAACTCCTTGAAGTGTCCCGGGTGCTGCACCTTCACGTGCATGGTGATGCCCTGGAGGGCGATCTCCCGCTTCGGTGTGCACCACGGGCAGACCACATAACTGCGGCGCATATAAGAAAAAGAGGGCTGTAGGTATCAAGAACTCTTACCGAAACAGCCTCTTCCGGTCGATGTGGTCCCCGGGCCTCGGCTCCCGGGAGTCTGCCGGGCACTTCCAGGAGGTGTTCACCGGGCCGGCCTGCCGGGGGTCCCTGAAGGGCTGGATGGTCCCACGCCCGAGCTTCCCCCAGGCCTGGGCCGGGAGCATGATAGGCGAGGGCTCAGTGGGGGGGAGGGGGGTACCCTTGCGCGCCGGGTTCCCAGGGGGCTCCACTTCTATCCCGGACTTTTTGTAGATGTTGAGGCTCATCGGCGGTTCTGACGGTGAGTGAACGGCGGCAGCCAGGTACTTCCCCCCCATCGAGAAGGCCAGCCCCACGTACGTGGTCTCCGCGCCAATGCCGAAGGTGTTCGGGAGAGTCCCGGTGATATCGGACCTGGTGAACGTGTCCCCGTCCCGGTGGTACAGGATCAGGGATCCCGCTCCCGCCCCGAGATCATACATGCAGGCCACCCACCGGGAGTCCGAGCTGATCGCCACCGCCCCGACCTGGCCGGTCGGCAGGAAGTCCGGATCCGCCACCTTCTCGAAGGCGTCCCCATACCTCTTGTAGATCGAGACGTAGGGTGCGTTTTCATGCCCGACGACGAGCCAGGCTGCAGAGGACGAGAGGGCACAGCACATTCCAATCCCCGCAGGCAGCACCGCCGGGTCCGCGAGCTTGGACCACGCCCCCCCGGAATATTTGTAGATCGAGACGTACGGGGAGTTCTCATGCCCGACAGCCGCGTAGTTCCCGTCCCAGGCGAGGGCGCAGCACCAGGCGGCACCGGTCGGCAGGGTCGCGGGGTTGGCATCCTTCGTCCAGGCGTCCACCCCTGCCGTCTTTGTGTAGAGGTAGAGGTACGGGCTGACCAGGCAGGCCACCGCGAGCCGGGAGGCATCTGTCGAAAACGAGGCCTGGAGGCTGTCCTCCCCGGGGCCGACATCCCAGACCGTCCCGAGGTCCGAGAAGACATCCCCCGCCCGCTTGTAGATCGCCAGCCTGGGCACGTAGCCGGCAATCGCAAGGTACGCCGCGTTCGCAGTGAAAGACGGTTTAAAGATCAGGCTCGCGGCGCCGATATCCTGGACCAGGGTGAAGAGGTCCCCCTGCTGTTTGTAGATGTGGCAGGTCGGGGTGCCGCTCCGGACGTACGCGAAGTACGGGAAGGTGTCGTCGGGCGGGAAGGCCACCGCCAGCCCGGCGGTGTCCCAGGAGACGGCCGGATCCGGGACGTGGGAAAAGTGGGGAGGCATCAGCCCGTCCCTCCCCAGGCCGTCGGGATGCTGCCCGGGTAACCGGTCAGGCCCGTGCAGCCGTTGAAGCAGGCTGTCGTGGTGGTCGGCGGCGGGGACTCTGCAAGGGCGTTGTAGATGATCGTACCGGCGCCGAGTCCCCAGCCGGACCCGGTGAGGCCGGAACAGCCATCGAATGTTGAACCGAAGTTAGCCACATGAACATTGTATAAAAACATGTTCCCATCGAGAGCGTTTACCAGGCCGGTGCAGCCGGAGAACGTGGAGGCAAACGTGGTAACCGCCGGGTTATAGTCGAACAGCCCTGTGGGTATCGCCGCGAGTGCAGTACAGCTCTGAAATGCCTGAGCGAAGGTTGTAAGCCCCGTCGCTGTGTTGTACCGAAAGAGGTCTGTGGGAATCGCCGTTATCTTGGTGCAGCTTTGGAACACTTGGTAGAAGGTTGTTACCTTCGTGTTGAACCTGAACAGATCAACAGGAATAGCGGTCAGTGCCGCATTGCTGCAGTTGTAGAATGTACCGTAGAAGCTGGTAACCTCCGTGTTGTAGTCGAACA
>Ga0315279_10004180_pt1 | contig 19522 bp, 22 predicted proteins | sample YL17G06_20_MG_FD_203694 | JGI IMG/M metagenome (GOLD analysis project Ga0315279, IMG submission 203694) | Sediment microbial communities from Yellowstone Lake, YNP, Wyoming, USA - YL17G06_20 | ecosystem: Environmental > Aquatic > Freshwater > Lake > Sediment | place: USA: Wyoming | collected... | reverse complement strand
CGATGACTAAAATCACTAAGAGCACCTCGATCGGGAGAAAGGCCAGTGCCTCGAAGAACAGGAAGACCTCTTCGTCCCTGAGGTTTGTAAAAATCTCCCACATAATGAAGAACAAAGCGAAGGAGATAATGACCAGCGAGATTGCCAGCCAGGATTTCCAGCCCAATCTCATAATTCGATGGCTCCTTTGATTAAATTAAAGCGGTCTAGCGATATAGATAACCGTATTGCTCTCTTTCCTGCAAACGACGCATTTTGTGACTCTGGCCTCTTGTCCCTTCATATTGCTGCCTAGGATGCTCCTTCCGGTCTTCACCTCGATCTCGCGCCCGCATTCCTCCGAGCCGCACCACCCGAGGCGGATCATCTTCTCCGGCAGATTGTCCAATAAGTCCGCATCGACTATGTTCTTGTCGAGGTCGGCCTGAGCTCTTGAAAGCATTTCCCTGGAGATCCTCTCGAGCAGGGAGACGACTTCTTTCGCCAGCTGCTCTCTCTTCATCTGCATCTTTTCCCCTGTGTCTCTCCTGACGGCGGTGACGGCCTTGTTGGCGATATCCCTCGGGCCGATCTCCAAGCGCAGCGGGACTCCCTTGATCTCCCATTCGTAGAACTTGTTGCCAGGCCTGATATCCCTGAGGTCCGCATGCAGCCGAATATTACCGCCCTTCAGCTCTTCTGCGAGCTTCTTCGCTTCCGCGTGGATCTCCTCGACCGAGCCTTTCGCTGGAATCGGGACGATCACGACCTGATAGGGCGCGACATCCGGCGGTATGACCACGCCCTTGTCGTCCCCGTGGACCGCCACGATGGCGCCGATGAGACGCTCGCTCATCCCGTAGGTCGTCTGGTTGACGTACCTGTGCTCTCCCTTCTCGTCCTCGAACTTGATCTCGTAAGGCTTTGAGAAATTGTCGCGGTACTCGTGGATCGACCCTATCTGGAGGCTCCTCCCCGAGGGCAGCAGTATGTCGATGCCCACCGTGTAGTATGCACCTGGGAACTTGTCCCATTCCGTGCGCTTGAGCAGGAGGTATGGCAGGCAGAGGTTCTTGGACAGCCTCCCCATTATCTCCATGTCCTCGCGGACCTGCGCCTCGGAGTCCTCAAAAGTCGCATGGCAGGTGTGCGACTCGAAGAAATGTATCTCCCTGACCCTGATGAACGCGCGCGTCTGCTTCGTCTCGTACCTGAACACGTTGACGATCTGGTATATCTTTAAAGGAAGGTCGGCGTGCGACCTAATCCATATCTGGAACATTGGGTACATCGCAGTCTCGGAGGTGGGCCGCAGGAGCAATCTAATATCGAGCGGGTTGAGGCCGGCATGCGTAACCCAGAACACTTCGGAGTCGAATCCCTTGATATGGTCTTTCTCCTTTGCGAACTCGTTCTCCGGGATGAGCAGGGGGAAGCAGACCTCTCCATGGCCCGTTTCGTCGAAATATCTCCTGATGTGACCGTCGATCAGCTGCTGGACCTTCCAGCCGTAAGGGGTCCAGACGTTCATCCCCTTTATCGGATATCTCTTGTCGGTGAGTCCGGCTAGCTCGACGATCTCGTTGTACCAGTCGCTGAGATTCTCCATTTTCTTCATGACATTCCCACGCAAACCTGAGCACGGATATCTAAGTTGTGGTCTTTCAGGCAATCTCCCTGGCTATTGCAGGCGCCACCGAGAAGGCCGTCGTCTGATTCTCGAGTGTGTCGGATGAAATGACGTTGTCGCAGCACATGTTAAGCCTGTCAAGGGCGTTGTTCGCGAACAGGCCGTGGGTGCATGCAGCGATGACGCTCGCGGCCCCGAGCTTCTTCAGCTCGTTGGATGCTTTGATTATCGTCCCGCCGGTCGAGATGATGTCGTCGACGATCGCGACGCGCTTCCCAGAAACATCGATATGCTTAGGCTCTATCCTGACGATGTTGCCGTCGATCCTGTCCTTCACGAGGTAGTCGCACGGCACGCCGATGTCTTTGGAGACTTTCTCAGCGGTCCGGATCCTTCCCTCGTCGGGGGAAACGATGAAGTCGACGCCGATCTCCTTCAGCTTGTTGGCGATCTCCAGGTGGGCGGAGACGTTCTTCGCGTCGCACGTCTCGAACCATTCGATGGTCGAGTCGGCGTGGATGTCGACGGTCAGGACCATATCTGGGTAGACTTCCAGTGCCCTCACCATCGCGCGGGCGCTGATCGGTTCGCCTGGGTTGAACTGCTTGTCCTGGCGCGAGTATCCGAAATACGGTATGACGAGGGTGAAACGCTTGTATTCGAACTCCTCGATCGCGTCGCACAGAAGCAGCGTCTCGATCATCTTCTCGTCCGGATAGGTGTTGCTGACCAGGACGACATCCTGCCCATCCAGCTGGTCCAGGACGCGGACATATCCCTCTCCGTCAGGGAAGCGCTTGATATCTGTCTTTGCCAGCGTCGCGCCGAGTTTGTTGGCCAGCGAAGCAGATAGCTTAGGGGACGATGACCCACCGATCACGATCATGATTGACATCACTCCGGATTCAGGGTGGTAATAGACTTGGAATATTGATGTTTTTCCGCCGAATCCGGTATTTTGGGCCATGGCAACAATATTTATCGGAACCTTAACCGTTGATAAATGTCAGCCAGTCGTCTTGGAGCGACTCCCGTCTTCCCCTCAAACCCTTTCCAAGCCTTTTTCTGATCCCCCTCCGAACAGAATGAGACTTGTCAATATGATCGGAGAATGCTGCTAATTACGATTTTCGAATTAGCAGGCAAGGCTCATCTCGCTTTTGCAGCCAAGGTATATACGCCACAAAATCGATATACTGAATGGAGGGGGAGTCGGCGCAACTCAATAAAGAAGAGGAACTGCTCATAATCAGGCATGTGCATTTCGCATCGAGCAGGATCGAGGATGGCAGGCCACCTTCAGAGGACAAGCTCGGCTCTTTTTCGAGAATGTTCCCCGACCTCGTTTCAGTCCTGACGAAGATCCAGCCCGAAGAGGCGTTTGAGATATTTGGCAGGTACAAGGACCATCCGATCTTCCGCAAGGACATCGGCGTCATTCTCACGCCGAAGGGGAAGGAATGGGTGGAGAAAGGGCTGGGGTTGATGAGGGAGCATACGAGCGCGAATCCTTAGATCGATTGACATGCTTTTTCTGATTCCTTTCTTATGGTAGTAAGGATTTAGAATGCCTTTGCGCATATCTCTCCTAAGGAGAGTGCGGCACTAACCTAAATGTCAGTGATTGCGTCATCAACTCTCCTTCACACGATTGAGGACATATGGCCTTTGATTTACTCGTTTCTTGATCTTAAAAGTGCGAAGTCGAAAGGGACCTCGTTCTTTCCAAGCCAGCATCTCCCCGAGAAAGTTCAATCAGTCGGGATTGAGGGAAAACCCCTTAACGCTTCTTTTTATCTTTGACCCGCTCATGAGTTAATTGTTCTTCTATCCTCTCTCGTTTTCTAATGACTATCAGAATTGACATCATGATCAAGACAACACACACGATGCAAATAACGGCTACATAGAAGGTCGATTCCTTTATCCCCAATATTGTGTTCTCTGCAAAATTGACATCGCTCTTTGCATATGCCGTAAGGAAGTACCATTCCCCGTACTCATCCATTCCATGCTCTACTGTCCCATTAACGAAATCCCCTACTCGCCACCCATGAGAGCTGACCGTAGATTCCCTTTCCCCTGAGGTTTTGTTTAGAAAGATTATTTCTGCGATTATCGTTTCTCCTACAAGGGAAGTGCCATTATGGTAAGCGCTTTCATTCCAATCGCGCTGTGGCCCCCATTGATTTGTGCCTTCAGATACAATGATTTTGAAATGACATCTTCCATGATCCATCCACATATCATTGATGGTACCTCCGGCTTCTGACCATAACCACATTGGAGCTGCCTGAGAATTGATAGAAATAGTACATACTGATAGAGAGAAGACAAGCAATATTGCCATCCTACGAAATATCGAAATTTTCCCTACCGTTTCCACCCATCCTATTATCCCCCTCAGCCGAGATAAATGCTTTGACAGACAAAGTTGCTAGTATGAGCGGGGACCATTTGCCGGAATACTTAATATGATCAAAACAGAATATGCACCATTTGAGGTCTTGGAGAATATTCTGTCTGGAGGGTGGATGAAATGGAAAACGATGTTATAGGAAGAATCGGAATGAATCCCTCAAAGAAATTGAGGTCATTCATCTGGAGGATCAATCTTATCGGTATAGTGGGAGCGATAGTCGGGATACTGGCAATATTCGCGACATGGTACACAACTATGGGGGGAAATCTCTCGATAAAGGGCGAGTAAACTTTGAGTTCCGGAGGGTTGCTCAAATGAACAATGCTGAGGATATACTGTATGATGCATCGAAACATCCACAGTACCTCCAGAACAAGAAATCGTTTCAAAAAAGAGATTCGTTTAGAATAACAACCATAATCGTAGCTGCATCAATTGTCTGGATCGCATTAGTGTATACGTTTGTTCTGTTTCCGGAAACCAATGTAAGGAAGGGGGGAGCTAGTCCTTTTGAATGGTTTATTTTTCTGTTTTGTACGAGCCCTGGAGTTGTCCTAGTAATGATATTTTTTTCTGATTATCGTAGCTGGAATCATCCTATAAGAATCAAAGGAAGGATGGTCGTACATACAAAGAAGAAACAATATCCTGTTGACCAAATCGATAAGCTGGAAATAATGCCGAGCGGAGGCGTGGCCATATCTGATCGTTCAGGAAAGATCATAGACAGGATCTATGCGCAGCAAATAGGCGATCCCGATGTGTTCTGTGAGATATTGAGACGGATGAACCCAAAAATAGAAATCAAATCGGCTGATCGTTCAAAGCGGAAATCGTAGGCGTGCATATTGATTTGATCGGGGAATTACCTTTTATCGGAAAAAACTTTATTCCTGTTCCGACGGGCTCTAACCAAAACGAAAAGGCTCAGTGTCCCAATCATTGGGATAATCATATTGGAGAACTCCGGGATGGGCGGCGTGGGAAACGATGCTAGGGGATAATAGTCCTTCACTCCCGCGGTTCCGGAAATATTGTACGGTGCGTCTTGCACACCATCCATGTTGAAGTCCCTGCCCTGCCAATCGCTCCAGTAGTTGCCGTAGCCGTCGGTGCTGTTCCACCAGTTGTCTGTTCCATTGTCATGAGCCTGAATGTGAGACGGATCATAGATGGCCGTACTGCCATTATTCTTTATGAGAGAATTATTCCAGATCCTATTATTTGTCGCACCGGGCCAGCTGCTAATCCCGTATCCCGAGTTGATGTAGAATACGTTGTTCTCTACATTGTTCGAATGAGCTCCTGAGGAAAGATACAGGCCATTGTCCTGGTTCTCAGAGACATTGTTGCCGATAAACAGACTGAAGGTGTGTCAATGGCGGTTGAAAACTGACCACTTTCGGCGGTCTAAAATTGACCAGCCCCATTATGTCCCCAATCTAACGGGGGCTGGGCATGAGGACAGAAGCGGAGTGGTCAGAGATGAGAGAACGATACAGACAGGGCGTGTCGATAAGCCGGATAGCCATGGAGGAGGGGCAAGCGCGTGGCCGCCATAGCGACGGCCAGGAAGCTTCTCAAGGCGATGTACTGGATGCTCCTGACGAAGGAGAAGTTTCACTGTCAAGGATTCAACCTCGGCGAAAAAGCTGCGTCGATGAACGCGTGATAAGGATTGAGGCGGGTCCCTGACGAATGGACGAACTGGCCATAATGCAGGAGAACTGCGAATAGGGGCATGTCCGAAAAAGAAGAAACCTCTTAGAGACATCTCAGATGGAAGGAGGCAAGAGAAAAGAGATCGAAAACGAAGAGGCGAGAGACCGCGAGGACCTCTTCAACATAGGGTCTTTTTCCTGATTGTCTGAGGTTCCAGCTCTAAAGAGAGTGGCGGTAGATGACGGTCCCGTCTTTGGAAAGAATCTTATCGAACCGACCCACTCACTTCAGAAGGATTGACGAATGAGGAGGAGCCTTGAGGCCGAAGCAGGCAGATCATAGGATTTGGTAACTCAGATTTCGGCGTCCTTCTTCTTTTTCTTCCGAATTGGGATAATCAGCAGCCGTTCATCCGATTCTCCTTCTTTCTTCTCCGTACCAATCCAAATAGGATGGAAATTGGCGATGATTGCTATGGCCAGTGAGGAAAGACCAACCAGAGATCCAATCCCGCCAGTATGGGATGAATTAGTAAGTGGCCATGCGAGCAGATAAAAGGCGACGATGGGGGCCTGCAGGAGGCATATCTTCGGAGAATACAATATTCCGAAAGTCCCCGCAAGATAGATGCTTGCGGCTATGGCTGGCGATGTATCTGGGTTTCCGAAATCTGCCAGGCCCGATAACCAATAATCGGCTAAACTATCACTATCCCAAAAATCACTAGGTGGTCTTGACAAAATCATATATCTCGTCGATTCCCAGACAAGGAAGAACGCAATAAGCCCTATCGACACCGCTAGAATGCAGAGGAGATCAAACCTGATCCTCATTCTATCCCCCCTCATCGTTGAATGATATATTGGGCATTGTAATATTTGGTATCGAATATGATTCTCCCCCATAAATCTTGGCAATACCATTCTGAATGTGAATAGGTTCTGTCGATGGCATGCTAAATGAGGCTCCCCGCCGGTACGTGTGATTGGGGAATCGCCCAGGGCGGGAGAACCATGAACTACACAGGACTAGACGCGCATAAAGAATTCTGTCAAGGAGGAAAGTTGAAATCGTGAGAAGTGGATCGGCATAATGCTGCGAGGGCCTCTTCAACATAGGGGCTTTTTCTGATTCCTCTCATCAAATAGGTTGATATAGAATTGAGTAAAATCTGTAATTGGGCGGTTCATACATAAATGGTAAACCTGAAGTGTATTTTGGAGATCTCCGTACTCGGAATCATTCTTGCATTCATCGGCTATGTATTGAGCTGGGAGCCGTTTATTGGATTCTCAGAATTAGGCCGAGACTACCCTGGAATCAGCATGTATCTCCCCATCACCTATCTGATTTCGTCAATACTTGCCGTGGTGCTTATTATCCTTAGGTTGAAGATTTCATTTATTTTTAGATTTTTCCGGGTTTGCCAATTGATCTTAAGTGGTGCATTGGCATCCTTACCAATCATCTGGCTGTATGATTTCCAGATCTATTTTTCCGGAAGCAATCTCCTAATGGGGTGGTACCTCTCCTTCGTCGGAGGTGTTCTAGTTTTAATCGGGTCTTACCTATTGATGGATGTACATGTCGATGCCGAATCGAAAAAAATGCTTAAGCCCAAATCTACAGGAGCGAATGTTAAAAACACAAGGATCATAAGAATGGCAATCGCGCTTCTCTTCGGCGTTGGAGCTGGCTTCCTTCTTCTCGGACTCCAACTCGAATGGGAAATGTTACGGCGATTCAACGATATGGCCGGACATAACCTTTCCTACCAGCATTCCTTTTCTGGTCTTGATTTTGTGATCGGGTTGACAATTAACAATCGACCCTGGTTCCTAAATTATCTTTTATTGCTTCCGTTGACGTCAGCCCTTCTTATATTTCGAACAATAGATGTGGTGCATAATTTTTCCTTTATCAGGAACCTGAGAAAGCATCTAGAAAGAATTTGTTTGATTACATTAGCTATTGGATTGACCATTCTTTTGAATTTTGAGAGGAACTTCCCTAGCAACTTCGTTGGGATGGATGTCAGTTATGAAATTGAAACGGGGATTGGATGGTTCTTTTGCCTATTGGGTATATTGATTGCGTTCTTAGGAAGCTTAATCTCTTATACAATTTCGAACAAGAATTGAAAAAATGATATTAGACGGATTATTGGGGGCATAAATCGATTTCCCGTTCGTTTTCAAATCTCCCCTCGTCAGGAGATAAGGGTTTCCTGATCGCGCTCATCGATTAGGTTGATATAGAATTGAGTGATTTTAGAAATGGGCGGTTCACTGATGGTATTGAAGCCGAAGTGGGCGATAATAATTCCCATTGTCGGGCTTGTTTTTTCAGCGGTTGGTTATTTCGGAGGCTGGCTAAGATCGGCAACCTTCTTGGAGCTAAGTGTTGGCTATCCAGGATTGAACATGTACATCCCAACAATCATTTTTGTGGTTGCGAAATCCACGTGTAAATGCCGCTGGCTTGCCATGAAACGATCTTCATTGCCGTGTCCCCAAACCCCTTCCCCGACTTTTTCCGAATTTTTTCTCCCCTTAGTCATCTCCTCATCAGGGCCAAATTGTATCGCACGTGAGAGAAGTAGGGGACGTTTTCCTTATAGAAATTGCCCAACGGAGCCCTCAGAGAGGCTTGTCCTGAGAGTTACGACTACATGACCGCGATATTGAGCCTTCGCTGTCCGAATTGCGGTAGCCGCGATATAGAGCCCTGTTGGCAATTAGATCCTTCCGATCAGGCGGGGTTGTCGCATGAGAAATATCCGTCTTTCAGGTCCAGATAGTTGCACATATCGTAGCCTGAAAATTCGATATTTATCAGCCAGAGCTTGAAGTCAATACCCCGTCTTCCCCCCAAACCTCTTCCCTTTTCCTAACCTTTCTGACATGTATGCCTAAAATCGGATATGGCATCTCGGGAAGGCGAGGAAATGATAGACTACGAGCGCCTCAACCTCTTTTCGCGGCTTTTTCCGCGCCCTGCCCGCTATCAGGAATGCCACAACCACGATCCCCCCCTTCAATAAGAAACGAAATGATGAGCATCGTTGCTATCGATATGATGGAAATGGTAAATCCGAGTTGCGAAGTGACTGATGCTGTGCCAGTCGAGCTGTCCGAGGTGCTATCGAAATGCCTCGCCGGTGAGATATTGCCCTCGCAAGTGACCGAAGAAATAACCGCGTATCTGTTAAGGCAGATTAGGAGGCCAGCAACGACGATAATCACCTAACTTTTATTCATGATTAGGGCTCCATTAGCAATATTTATAAATGAAATAGCGGATAGAAGTACTAGACGGGATGCACGTGAACGAGCCTATTGCCGAGATTAGATACTCTCAGGATTCTGGCCTAGCTGCGATGCCGCTGGCCGAGCCACAGCATCCCCAGTCCCAGCCGCTTGAAAAGCCGGAGAAAGCGCACATTTCAAGGCATTCCCGGGAATCGGAGCGGGGGCTAGAGGAGATCGGCATGATCTACGGCAACGTCGGGACATGCGATTTCAACATACTTATCACGGGCCCGATCGACAAGCTGGAGTACGTCCAGACCGAGCACGAGGTGCACGGCTGGATACTCGGACAGGTCATCGAGATCGAGAGGCACACCAACCTCTCCTTGGAAAGGGCCCCGGAGGTATCCAAGGGCACACCGATCGACATCGAGGAGAAGGAGATCGGCCAGGTCGTCCTAATCGGCTACAGGGACGAGAGGAATCTCCTGCAGAGCCCGCGCACGCCGCTCAAGGCAGGGCTGAGGGTCTTCAAGGCCAGCGCAGACCTGATAAAGAGCACCATCGGCCTCAAGGAGCACACCGAGACAGGGGCGTACATCGGGCTTCTCTCCGGGCATGACATCAGGATCGAGCTCGACATCAACAAGATGGTGCAGAAGCACGTCAGCATCCTTGCGATGACAGGCGCTGGCAAGTCCTTCTGCAGCGGAGTCTTGATCGAGGAGCTGATGAAGCACGATGTGACGACCGTGATCATCGACCCTCACGGCGAGTACCACACCCTGGGGGAAAAAGGCAAGGTGGACAAGACATCGAGGAATTTCGATGTGCATCCGAGAGGCTACAGCGACCGCGTCATGGAGTTCGCCGCGAACACGCAGATCAACAAGGATGCAAAGCCGTTGAGATTCACGCTCAGCTCGTTGGACGCCAGGGACATCCTCTCGCTCACCAACATCAAGAATGTCAGGTCCTATCTGACGATGCTCAGGAGGGCCGTCGACATGCTCAAGGAGGCGAAAGGGGACTATTCCCTGAAGGACATCATCGACACGCTGATCGCCGCGGAGGACCCGCAGACCAGCTCGCTCGTCAGTGAACTCGAGTACCTCCAGGACACGGAGATTTTCGCGGACAAGGGGACGAAGATTGATGATCTGGTCCGCAAGGGAAGGACGACGATAATCAACCTGAAAGGCGCTCCGCCGGACATCCAGGAGCTCATCGTGAACCGGCTCTGCAACAATCTGTTCGAACTGAGGAAGGCGGAGAAGCTGCCACCGATGATGCTCGTCCTCGAGGAGTGCCACATCTTCTGCCCCCAGCAGGGCAAGGCCAACTCCACGAGGATACTCAGGACCATAGCGTCCGAAGGAAGGAAATTCGGCCTGGGCATGACCTTGATTAGCCAAAGGCCTGCGAAGGTCGACAAGAACGTCCTGAGCCAGTGCAACACGCAGATCATTCTCAAGGTGGCGAACCCGAACGATCTGAAGGCGATATCCGCGTCGATCGAAGGGTTGACGGACGGGATGGAAGCCGAAATCCAGCGGCTGCCGATCGGCACGGCGCTGGTGACCGGCGGGGGCGCGTCGATGCCGCTGTTCGTCGACATACGGCCGAGGGAGACGAAGCACGGCGGCGAGAGCATCGAGGTGGTCCCGTCGAAGAGGATGTGAGCCTTTGACTTCGAAGAGCGAAATAAGCCAGGAACACCTCGCGAAATACCTCTCATTGACGGAAAAGGCGATCAAGAAGCTCAAGATAGCCATTCCGAAGAGGTCGTATCTCCGGCAGCTTGCCGAAGATTTCCTTGAGATGGCCGAGAGCTATTCGTCGGATGCGAAAAGGTTTGCCAAGGAGGGAAACCTCGTCAACGCCTTCGCGTGCATAAACTACGCGCATGGATGGCTTGACTGCGGCGCGAGAATGGGGCTATTCGACGTCGGCGAAGATGACCAGCTGTTCACACTCTATGAGTGAACGGTCTCAAGAAGCCTCGGGCCTTTTTGATCTATATCGCAGATGAACACCTGACCGAGCGGCCTCAGCGCTTCGGCCATTTCCGGCGAGTCCCCGATGCCGAAGAGCGAGTTCCCTAGCATGGCCATGGTCGCCATCCCGTGCTGGTCTGCGACCACCATCGCGTCCAGCACTTCCTTCGAGAACAATTCCGAGTCTTCCAGGAATTCCATGCCGAGGGCGAACATGTGCTCCAGCGTCCTGTGCTCAGCGAACTCGAGGATGCATTTCTTCCCTGAGTCCGATATCTTCTTACGCTTCACTGGGTCGGTCAGAACGTCGTTGGTCTTGATCGGCTTTCCAACGACCGCGAGGACGATAGGGGATGATGCCTCGATGCGCTCGACGACACCGCAAGGAGGAAATCCTGGCTCGAGACGGATCTCCGCGGCTCCTGCGAAGATCCCGGCCACATCTCCCAATCCTGTCCTGTTCTTGACCTCCGCGATGTGCGCGGCTTCATAGGCCTTCTGGACGGGGAGGTTGAGCAGTGAGCATAACGCAAAAGACGCCGAGAGGGAGCCAGCGGCGCTCATGGCGAAGCCTTGCTCCACCGGCAGATCGAGGACTGTGTTGACTTCGACTTTGAGGGGTTTGTCTCCAATCAAAAGGGAAATGACATCTCGCGTCGTGCGTGCCTGTGATTCGATACCGTCGATCCGGACCTTGATCGCCTGATCTGCGGATTCAATTGCGGAAACGGAACTCCTCGCTCCGAGGGTCAGGCTAAGCCCTGCACCGCGAGAACCTCTTTCCAGCGGATTGTCCGACTGGTCGCATATCTCGAAAAAAGCGGTGGCGTGTCCCGGACAGAATGCGCTTCTCGTCTCGCTCATCTGACGACCTTTCCGATGTATTCGAAGATCCCGCGGGCGACATCGTCACGAGTGCCTTTCAGCTCGATCTCCTTCCCTGATTTTCCGATCAGGAAGGCCCGAGAGTCGACATCGGTCACGTCTTCAAGCCTGTTGGCGACGATCATGGTCATCCCTGCGGATTTCATCCTGGCTCTGGCACGGTTCAACAGTTCTCCGACCGTTACACCCGCCTCTAGTTTGAACCCGACAAGGACTTTCGCCGATATCGAGTCGATGATCTTCTTCGTCTTCTTCAGGACTATCGTTACAGTTTCCTTGTCGGATGGAAGCTTCCCACGCACCGGCTTATCGACCTTGTAGTCAGAGATTGCCGCAGGCACCATGACAATGTCGAACTTCCTCCCCGCCACAAGTTTCTGCAAATCGGCGGCGGTCTCGAACCTCTTCGGCTTGATGAATGCGGGTAGCTTGGCTCTGCACTGGCCCATGATAAGTTCGACGTCCGCCCCGAGGAGATAGGCTACCCTTGCCAGAGCAATCGAAGTGCCTCCTGTGCTGGCATTTGAGATGAACCTGACTGAGTCGATAGGCTCGATCGTCGAACCTCCGATGATCGTGACCTTCCTGCCCCTGAGAGAGTGCTTCAGCATCTTCCTCCCGGTTGCGAGGAAAATTGTATCGACTTCTGCCATCTTCGCCTTGCCATCTTCAATGACTAGAGGGATGATTTCAACGTCGAGCGATTCGAGCTTCTCGATGTTATCCTTGATGATCGTGTTGGAATACATTGCGCCGTGCATCCCAGGTGAGATGATAATCGGCTTTCCAGAGCCCATGGCAGTGACGAGGATCGTGCTGACGGCGTCGTCGCAGATGCCCGTCGCGAGCTTGGATATCATGTTGGCTGTGCAGGGGGCCACGAGGACCGCATCGACTCCCCCGTCTTTCGAGCCGCAGAGCGCCACGTGCTGGACATCGCCGTCGAGGGCGGTGATGACCTTCTTCCCAGACGCAAACCAGAGCGCTTCTGGGTGGATTATCCGGGTGGCGCAGTCGGTCATTGCGACCGTGACATCCGCGCCGTTGCGCAGGAATTCCCTCACGAGCTTGACGGTCTCAACAGCCGCTATGCTGCCAGTGACGCAGAGAAGCAGGTGCTTGCCTGCGAGTATGCCTCCGGATGATTCTGATTTCAACCTGTCGGCTGGGTGCACGAAAGCTCAAAACAAGTGCTTTCTATTAAACATTGCCATGTTAGAGCCTGCGCATGACATCGGCAATCACAGAATCCAGCGGCTTGTTTGAATCAATCACGATGATATTCTTGAACATTTTGGGGAACTTGTCGTAATTGGAGGCGACTTTTCTCAGAAAATCCAATTTCTCGAACTTAGAAAGGCTGCCCCTGGCATTCACCCTTTGAAGTGCGATCTCAGGATCAACCTTGAAAAGGAAAACGATGTCGGGCTGCAACGATATCTTGAGATTCGCATCGAGCAGCCAGTCGAAGGGATCGTAGTCCGCTTTGCCCTCCAGGGCGGCGCCCTGATAGGCGACTGTAGAATGGAAATAGCGATCGCATACGACTGTCTTCCCGTCCGCCATCCATTTCCGAATGGCTTCGGTGTGAGTTGCTCGATCCGCGAGAAACAGGAACGCTTCCGTGAATGGATCCGTCTTCTCCGCGTGGGAGCGCCTGACAGCTTCGCCGAGCCAGGTCTTAGTGGGCTCTTCTGTTAGGACGGTGTTTTCGAGCTTATCTGCGATGGCTTTCGCCACGCTGGATTTGCCGGAACCGTCGATCCCTTCGAATACGATGAAGCGGGCCATGCAGGAGCGTAGATGAAATCCTGCATCATAATCTCTTCCCCGAGAAATAAGGAAATAGCTTTACTTATCCCCCTATTGATTACCCGACAGAGATTGCGAAGGAGTGGTGATGAGTTATGACCCAGGAGACGGTGGATGCGCTTGCGAAGAGAGTGAAGGATTTCGTCGAGAAGCGTTCCTGGACAAAGTACCACAAACCGAAGGACATCGCGATCGCATTGTCCGTCGAGGCAGCCGAGCTGCTGGAGGTATTCCAGTGGAGCGGCGGGGCGGAAGGCTTGGATGAGAAAGGTCTCGGAAGGGTCAGAATGGAGACCGCGGACACGGTCATCTATGCGTTGAGCATGGCGAATGCATGCGGGTTCGACCTAGGCGAGGCTGTTGTCGAGAAGATCTCGCTCAATGAAAAGAAGTATCCAGTCGACAAGAGCAGGGACATATTCGACCGATGATCATCGGCCCGCTGAATCCTTCGTTCCTTTCTCTCGTTGCCTTTGCTCGACGAGTGATTTGAAGTTGAATATCAGGTCCCTCGCGGCTCTGATCTCGTCGATCCTTCTGACGGATGTATTGTGGGGAGCGGTGCGGACGGTCTCCGCCGGCTCATTGATGATCGATTCGATTATGGAAACGAACCCGTCCAGTGTCTGGACCGACTCCGTCTCGGTTGGCTCGATCATGATTGCCTCGCCGACAATGAGAGGGAAGTATATCGTCGGGGCATGGATTCCATAGTCAAGCATACGCTTGGCCATATCCAGGGTCCTGATGCCTTTCTCCTTCAGCTTGTCTCCGGAGAGGACGAATTCGTGCATCCTCTTCCCTCCGAAAGGCAGCTCAAGCACTGACTCGAGCCTCTTTCTCAGGTAGTTGGAGTTGGCGACCGCTCGGGTGGACACTTCGCACAGCCCGTCCCCTCCGTTCGACTTGATGTACGCATACGCTCGCAGCAGGACGCCGAAATTCCCGTAGTACGCCCTGACCTTGCCGATGGATTTCGGATGATCGTAGCTCAATCTGTATCGTCCCCCTTCCTTCACGATCCTCGGGACCGGCAGATACGGTTCGAGCTCTTTTCTCACGCCGACTGGACCAGCGCCCGGGCCGCCTCCTCCGTGAGGTGTGGAGAAGGTCTTGTGCAGGTTGAAATGGACGATGTCAAAATTCATTTTCCCCGGGTTGGTCCGGCCGAGGATGGCGTTGAAGTTAGCGCCGTCGTAATAGAGAAGAGCTCCGGCGTCGTGGACGATCTTCGCGACCTCCAGCACGTCCTTCTCGAACATACCCAGCGTGTTGGGGTTCGTGAGCATCAAAGCGGCCGTGTTGCCGCCGACTATCGATCTCAGGGCGTCGCAGTCGATCCTGCCGTTCTTTGACGGCAGCTCGATCACGTCGAACCCGACCATCGCCGCGCTGGCTGGATTCGTGCCGTGGGCGGTGTCAGGGACTATGACTTCCTTGCGATGCTCGCCACGGCCCTCGTGGTACGCGCGGACTATCTGAAGGCCGGTGAACTCGCCGTGCGCGCCAGCGGCTGGCTGAAGGGTGACCGCGTCGACCCCGCCGATTACGCGCAGCATCTCTTCGAGTTCGTACATTATCTGCAGCGAGCCTTGGACCGTCGATTCGTCCTGCATCGGATGGAGGCAGGTGGCTCTGCAGTCCCTTGCGATCTGTTCGTTGATCTTCGGGTTGTACTTCATCGTGCAGGAACCGAGAGGGTAGAATCCTGAGTCGATCGAAAAATTCATCTGGCTCAGCCTGACGAAATGTTTCATAACCTCTCTTTCCGGCAGATTCGGGATATCGAGGGATTTCCTCCTGAGCTTGTCCGGGATCTTCGCTGAGGGGAGCATATCTTCATCGCAGGTCTCGACGGAATCCATCTCGAAGAGGAGGGGCTCGTCGTAGGACGCCTGGCGGTAGGTCATCTTATCGCCTCCAGGCCTTGGACAAGTGCATCGAGGTCTTCCTCGGTGTGCAGTTCTGAGACTGCCATCAGCATCGCCTCACCGAGCTCCGGGAAATCCTGCTTGAGTGTGATCCCGCCATGCACTCCGTGCCCCATCAGACCACTGCCAACAGCATCGACCGGTTTAGGACACCTGATCGCGAATTCGTTGAAATGCGACGCCTTGAAAATGGGAGATTCAAAGCCAGCTATCTTCGATATCCTCTGAGACAGTTCTACGGCCTTCTCGACATTCAAGTTGGCGATGGCGATGAGTTTGTCCCTTCCCAACGTGGCGAGGTAGGCGTTTGCCGCGACTGCCATCAGCGCCTCGTTCGAGCAGATATTGGAGGTCGCCTTATCCCGCCTGATGTGCTGCTCCCTCGTCTGCAGGGTCATGCAGAACGCCATTCTCCCGGCCGCATCGACCGTCGCGCCGATGATCCTGCCAGGCATCTTTCGAATGTGCTCCCTCCGGCATCCGAAAATCCCCAACAGGGGTCCGCCGAAGTTCGGGCCGGTTCCGAGATGATGTCCCTCCCCGATCACGATGTCCGCGCCGTAATCCGAAGGCGGGCGCACTATCGCGAGCGAGAGGGGATCGGCGCCGACGACGAATGGCGTCTCTCCGATGGAGGAGGAGATCTCATCGACCTCTTCTTCCAGAACGCCGAAATAATTGGGATTCTCCAGGTAGACTCCGAAAACATCATCTCCGAGTTTGGAGCGAAGATCGCCAATGTCCAGCCTCCCGGATCCTCGGTCGTAGGAGACCTCCTGGACTTTCGCTTCGATCCCTCGCAAATAAGTCTTGAGGACCGCCTTCCGCTCGGGGGAGACGCTCCTCGCGATGAGAAATCTTGAGCCGTGCCTGATCCTGCCGCACATCAGAGCCGCTTCCCCGAGCGCGGTAGACCAATCGTACATGCTCGAGTTGACAGCGTCCATCCCAGTCAGCTCGGACATGAAGCTCTGGTACTCGAAAAGCGCTTGGAGAATTCCCTGGCTCGCTTCGGGCTGGTAGGGAGTGTACGCCGTGTAGAATTCCGACCTGCTCAGGACCTCGTTGACCAGCGCCGGGATGAAATGCCTGTAGACTCCGCCTCCCAGGAAGGTGGGCATGTCGTCCATCGTCTTGTTCTTCGAAAGAATCGCGTCGATCTCCGCGGTCAATTCTGACTCCGCCAGCCCGTAGGGGAGGTCGAGGCCTTTGACCCTGGCTGCCTCCGGGATCTCGTCGAAGAGCTCGTCGGATGATGATATGCCGAGCACTTCGAGGACCTTCGGGGGCAGCATCGCATCACTCATCGGTTGAAAGATACGGAGGTCGTATTAATCCTTCTCAAGGCTGCCACGATTTTTGTGGCTGGAGGGGAATCTGCTGAGAACCGATTTCTGAAGGCGTCGGATGAAACCAGGGAGCCCTTCTACGTCCTTTATCTCCTTCTTGGTGAGCCTCGCAATATTGGCCCTCACCAACATATCGTGCTTGACATCGCACGATTCGAATCCTCTCGCGAGCTGGTGCGCTATCTGCCCTCCCTTCCTGTCCCAGTCAGTCAGGATGATGAAGCGGTCGTGCTCGGAGGACAGCAATTCGCAGAGGTGCACGATGCTGCTTCCTGTGTTCACCGCCAGGACCATGCCTTCTATCCCGAGGTCTCTGAGGGCCTTGACGTCCCTGGAACCTTCGACGATGATCGGCTCATCGGAACTGCGTTCAATCAGATCGTCGACTATCTTCTCGAGCTTGTCCAGCCGTTCTGCCTCGCTAATCATCCTTAAGACCCAACCTTTCCCGGATTGAATCTGCGTCGAGGGGGATGAATATCCGCTTCGAACGGGATTTCTCCCCTTTCGCAATGACGATGTTCCCCTTCACCTCCGGGAACATGCCTTCGAGCAATTCGATGAGTTCCGCATTAGCCTTCCCCGATACCGGGGGAGACGCGACAGCGATCTTCACCGCCCCTCTCCAAGAATCTACTCCGAGGAATTCCGACTTCCTGGCTCCGGGCGAGGCTTCGACACTCAGATAGCATCCGTTCTTCGCCATTTCCAGAACGCGCTGTCTTTTTGCCAAGAGATCGACACTCGCTTCAACGCGATTAATACGCCACACGTATCGGCAAGCTACATATTTCGACATCGTTGATAAACGCTAAGTGCTTGGAGTGACATTCGCGCTCCGATGCCTAAGAGAACCGAGATGACATACGAGGAGTTGATGTCGGTTCACCGGCAGGAATCGAAGCAGAACGTACTGGCAAAGATCTCCTCGGATTTCTACAAGCGGCTTGCCGAGTACATCGATACCCTCGACGGGCGTTGCGCAGAGGAGCGGAACGGCAACACGGAAGTGTCCGGCATGTTGCTGACGCAGCTGAAGACCGCGAAGGAGAAGAGCGCCGAGGTCTATGAGATCCGGATGAGGAAGATCGCATTGATGGCCATGACGGCCGCCTTCGGAGCCGAGCCCCGCCTCGACAACGCGACTCAGGAAGAAAAGGAAGCTTTTGACACCCTAAAGAAATTCTTTGTTGACCACTGCAAGAAGACGCTCACCGCGGAATGTGAAGATGATTCTGATCACGAGCTAGTTGTCCAGGAAAAGGAATCCGTCAAGAACAAGATAGAAGAGAAGATCCAGGCCACAGCTACGGCGTCAAAGGCAGCCGAACACCCCGAGATCATCCTTGTACGGATACTCGAGGACCTCCCGGCTTTCGCTGGCACCGACAAGAATTATCAACTCGCCAAGGAAGACATAATCAGCCTCCCCAGGAATATCGCGGAGATTCTCGTGAAGCATAACAAGGCCATTGAAGTCCGGCAGTCATCTTAGAACGATCGGCGTGGTGACCTTGTAACGCTCCGCTGCGTTGATCTTGGTCGCCTTCAGCTTCCTGGCAAGCGCGCTTCTGACCTCATGCTCCGCCTTCTCGGGAGTGTTGTTCTCATCGCTCAGATGCACCAGTGCGACGCCCTGTGTGCGCTCGGTCACGAGATTCGACACCGCCGAGGCAGTTGCCCTGTTCGAGAGATGCCCGTTCGACGATGCTATCGATCTCTTGAGGAAGTCCGGATAGGATCCTTTCCTCAGCATCTCCTCGTCGTGGTTGGCCTCGATTATCAGGAAGTCCTTGTCGGACATGACGCTCCCCACGAGCTGGGTGACCTTTCCGAGGTCGGTGGCGAACCCGATGCTGTGCTTCGCGTCGGAGATCGAAAAGCAGACGGGTTCGGCGGCATTGTGCGGGACCGGATAGCTTCTGATCTTGAGGTCGTTGAGGTTGAACTCCTCGAGCGTCATGAATTCGGCGAATTCGACGTCCCCTATCGAGGCCATTGCGAATGTCGGGAGGTTCGCCATGACCCTGATGCCGTGCCTCCTCGAGAAGATCCCGGCGCCTTTGCAGTGATCGGAATGCTCATGGGAGAGAATGATGGCATCGATATCGTCGGGAGAATGGCCGAGCAACTCCAGCCTGCGCTCCATCTCCCTCGCTGACAGCCCGGCGTCTATGAGTATCTTGGACTCGTCGCTGCAGATCAGGGTGGAATTGCCGCTGCTGCTACTGCCGAGAAAAGCGATCTCCATCTCTATGTTCCCATCCGTAACGATATATGCGGTCTGCTATGCCGAACGGGTGCTAATACCTTTCGCGCGACCCCGGCGAAAATGCGCATATTCCTGCCGGCGATTAGACTGCTGGCTGTACTGTAAATCGCCTCGATAGGTTTATTAATGGCCATCTAATACCAGCGATTTACGGGGATGTAGCTCAGACAGGTAGAGCAATCGGCTCTTAGTCTCCGTAAGGGGAAGAGAAACCGATTGGCCAAGGGTTCGAATCCCTTCATCCCCGCTCGGACGCAGGTCGAAGGTGTGCCTTTGGCTGAAGGATCGAATGTGTATTTTGTAGGGACCGCGGGCTGCGGGAAGACGACCAT
>Ga0315279_10004179_pt1 | contig 19526 bp, 9 predicted proteins | sample YL17G06_20_MG_FD_203694 | JGI IMG/M metagenome (GOLD analysis project Ga0315279, IMG submission 203694) | Sediment microbial communities from Yellowstone Lake, YNP, Wyoming, USA - YL17G06_20 | ecosystem: Environmental > Aquatic > Freshwater > Lake > Sediment | place: USA: Wyoming | collected... | reverse complement strand
ATGGTATCCAGCCGGAATCAACCGCGGCCCGGCTTGCACCCACGGCGCCGCCCATCACCTGGGCCAGGTCGCGGAGCATCTGGAAATTCTCGGGTTTCTGCATGCCACGACCGCCGGCCACGATGATGTCGGCCTCGGTGATATTCACCGTCGATTCCGCTTCCTTGACGACGTTGATGATTTTCGTGCGCTCGTTGATCTTTCCGGCTTCAATAAGCTGATGCACGAATTCGCCCGTGCGGCCTGCATCGCGCTGCGCCGGCTTCATGACCTTATGCCGTACCGTTGCCATCTGCGGCCGGTGGTGCGGGCAGATGATGGTGGCCATCAGGTTACCGCCGAACGCCGGCCGCGTGCCGAGAAGCAAGCGTTTCTCTTTGTCCACTTCGAGCTTCGTGCAATCGGCGGTCAGTCCGCCGTACACGCGCGCCGCCACTTTGGGAATGAACGACCGCCCCACGGCCGTGGCGCCGGCCAGGAAAATCGCCGGCTTTTCGGCATTGATGTAATCGGCCACGAGCGTTGCATAGGTATCGTCGCGGAAACGCTCCAGATCCGGACCGTCCATGAAAACGACGCGGTCCGCGCCGTAGTGGATCAGCTCTTCGGCCTTGTCTTTGATTGCGTGGCCGATGACCACGGCAACCAGCTTTTCACCGAGCGCATTGGCCAGCTTGCGGCCCTCGCCCAGCACCTCGAATGAAACGCCGTGGATGACGCCCTCGCGCTGCTCCACGAACACCGCGATGCCGCGATATGCGGATATGTCAATCCCCGCGACGGATTCCCTGGTGATGGTGATCGCCTGATACTTCTTGCATGCGTCAATGCAGGCGCCGCAGAAGTTGCATTTGGCCAGGTCGATTTTTGCTTTCTTTTCGATAATCTCAATGGCGTTCTGGGCGCAGGCGCGCACGCAGAGCTTGCAGCCGATGCATTTTTCCAGATCAACGCGAATTGACATTCATCTCCCCTTTTGCGCTCGAAAGCCGGCGTCCGGACACTGCGACGCTATTTCATGACGCCGAGTTCGAGAATCGAGGTCTTGAGCTTTTCCACCAGTTCTTCCGTTGTGCCGGAGATTTTTTGGCCGCCGGTTTTGCGCTGGGGCACAAATGATCGGAGCACCTGCGTGGGGCTTCCTTTGAGTCCCACGCGGTCGGGATCGGCGTCCAGCGCCGCAAACGTCAACTGCGGGATTTCAAGCTTTTTAGCGCGCATCTTTCCTTTAAGCGACGCCACGCGCGGCGTATTGATTTCCTTGACAACCGTGATAAGTCCGGGCAGCGGCATCTCAACGACCTCATATCCTTCCTCCATCATACGCTCCACCCGGATCGACGTCGCGGAAATCTCCTCCACTTTGCGCACCCAGGCCACAAAGGGTATGCCCAGCATTTCGGCGACGCCCGGACCCACCTGCGCCGTATCGCCGTCGATGGCCTGCTTGCCGCAGATAATCAGATCGAATGCGCCCAGTTTCTTGATGCCATGCGAAAGTTCATACGAGGTGGCCCAGGTATCGGAGCCGGCCAGGGCCCGGTCGGTGATGAGATAGCCTTCGTCGGCGCCCATGGCAATGGCCGATCGCAAAGCGATTTCAGCCTGCGGCGGACCTTTTGAGATGACTTTGACCGTACCACCCACGCGCTCCTTGATACGGACCGCCTCTTCAATCGCATACTCATCAAACGGATTGACGATAGCCTCCACGCCGTCGCGAATGAGCGTCCCGGTTTCGGGATTGATCTTCACCTGCGTGGTGCCCGGCACTTGCTTGATGCAAACGATAATATTCACGGACAGCAACTCCCCTCTTTCAGAATTGAGGGATAAAATACTAATTGCAGAATCGGCATATGCGCAATGCGGCAGCTTCCGGCTATGCAACAATCGATACAATTCCTATACCCATTCTGCTTCTCCGCAGGCGGAGAAGCAGAATGGGTAACATTCCGGAACCTTAGCGCGGACGGAAGGTGATGCCGCGAACAGCTGACACCCGGGTATACCGCTCTTCCACTGTCTCCATCGCAATCCTGTCCCGCGCCGAATGATGATCATACCCCAGCAGATGGACCATGCCGTGCACAAACATGCGCACCACCTCCTGATCAAACGCCAGTCCATACCGGCGCGCCTGCACCGCACAACGCGGCAGCGAGATATAAATTTCGCCCAGCAGGTCCGCATCATTAAACGGAAATGAAAGCACGTCCGTAGGCCGGTCTTTGCGGCGATAGGTCCGGTTCAGACTTCGGATGACCGTATCGGAGCAGAGAACCACGCTGATTGAGGTCCCCCGCAAAATCTGGAAATCATTTGAGATCGCGGCAGCCATCTTCCGCATCCGTTTTTCCGGAAAGCCCATGCGCTTATATTGATGAATAAAATCAATCAATAAGCAAGCTTTTTTTTCCATTTTTTTGTCTGTTCCGCTAATGTATTGACCCACCGCGCCAATGATGGTAAAATTTTCGTGATTGCTCAAAGCCGGCGCAACGCAGGTATAAAATAGTTCTTGATCATCACCAAGGTTCAGGCGCCCGCGGACCAACCCGGAAAGGCAAGACCGCCATGAATTCCAGGCATTTCATCGCCATGATCTGCTTGTGCGCCGCCGGCGCATCATTAACGTCCGATGCATTCGCTCAGGGGCGCACCTGCATCATCAAATCCATGCTCGGCAGCGTCAAGGTCCGGCACGGGCAATCGGTCAACTGGCTTGATGCGCGGCCCAATATGAATCTGAAAGAACAGGATGCCATCCGCACGTTCGTGGAATCCGAAGCTACGCTGCAGCTTTCGGATGGTTCCATTCTGTCCGTCGGCGAAAATTCGACCTTTGAGCTGGCCACTTTCAACCAGACATCATCCTCCGCCACGAACACCAAAGTCCGTATTCTCAACGGCAGCGTCGTGTCCAACATTCAAAAGCTGGCCGGTTCCGCTTCAAAGTTTGATTTCGAAACGCCCACGGCAACGGCCTCGATCCGCGGCACAAAACTGGGGATCGACGTAAGCGGCGAACAGACCGATATCCGTGTTTACGAAGGGAAAGTACTCGTGGTCCCAGCCGGGACCACCGAGGGCCGCGAACTCAAAGGCAACGAGATGACGTCGGTGAAAAAAGGCCAGCGCAGCATAGAAATCATGGCGCTTACGGAGAAGCCGAAGCCGGCGTCCGGCAAACCCTCGGCCATGCCGGACTCCGCCGCCAAGGCCCTCGCGGATTCGGGAAAAACCGCGGCCGATTCCACCAAGCCGCCCCCGGATTCCACGAAGGCGCGGCCCGACACGACCAAGCCGGCGCCGGGAGTTGCCGATTCTCTGGCAAAAGCGGCTGCGACAACCGCCCTTCGTGACACGGCAAAAACGGCATTGAGCGCGGCGCCGCGCGATACGCTGGCGGCAAAATCTCCCCTGTCACCCCGGGATACGCTAGCAGCAAAACCGCCATTGCCGCCCCGGGACACCATACCGAAAACCGCGTTGCCGGTCAAGCCGGCCGCAACAACGCCGGCGGAAGTCCCGCTCAAGCTCGTGGTCACCGCGCCCGCGGAAGGCGCCATCGTCCAGCCGGGCGCCAAATTCGACGTGACCGGTCGGGTGGTTCCCGCAGCCGCGAAAGTGACCATCAACGGAAGCGTCGCAGTGGTCTCTTCGGCCGGGGATTTCCGTCTATCAATTATCGCGCCGGCAAGGGACGGGGACTACGCTATTGCCGTCGACGCGTCGACCGGCACTCAATCGCAAAGCGCCCAGCGCGGCTATGTCGTGGCGGCCCCGGCAGCCGCGCCCGTTACGCAGACCTTGCGCCTTATTGTCAACTCGCCCAGGGACGGCCAGGTATTCGCCACCTATCTGATCCCGGTCAACGGCATCAGCAGTCCTGGCGCCGAAGTGACCTGTTCGGGCATCAAATTCAAGGTGGGCGCCGACGGCGCGTTCGCCGGCCAGGTGCCCATCCCGGACGAAGAGGGTGAAATGGACCTGGAAATCGAGGCGACGTTCAACGGCCAGAACCAGCGCATCACACGCGGCATTGTGTATAAGAAAGACGTCAAGGTGATGAACCTGAACGTCTACACGCCGGTTGACGGGCAGAAAGTCTCCGTGCTTTCCGTTCCGGTGAGCGGCCAGGTAACGCCGCCCACCGCCGAAATATCGGCAAATGACAAGGTGTTGCCCGTGGCGAGCAATGGCGCATTCAGCGGCACCGTCGCGATCCCGGATGAACCCGGCGCGCAGACGATCACCATTGAAGCCGTCACGCCGGAAAAGACCCTGACCGTGAACCGCACCATCACCTATGCGCGGCCGCCGGACCTGATCGCACCAACCGTGCAGGGATACCTGCCGCCGTCATCGGCCACGAACCAGCTGGCATTTACCGTTCTCGACCGCACGGTTGACGACGAGATAACCTTTTACCGCGAGATAGACGGCGCCCGCGAATCGGAAACCGGAACGCCCAATTCCAGGTTCTATCTGACCCTCGAAGAAGGGGTTCATGCCTACACCGTCTATGCGGTTGACAAAGCAGGGAACCAGTCGAACCGCATCATCGGCAAGACATCGTATCTTGCGCGCCAGCCGTCAATCCGGCTTTTGCAGCCGGCCGGTGATGTGTCGGTGCGCATGCCGCCCCGGCCCCCGCAGAGCGACTTTTCGCCGCGGTATACCGTGCGTTTCTCCATTGAGAACCTTCCCGACAACCAGCCGGCCACGCTGCAGGCGCTCATCAAGGAGGCGCGTGTGACCAACCTGGCAACCGGCCAGTCGCAGCAGACAACCACGTTTACCGATAACGACCTGGAATTCGATGTGGACCTTAAAGCGGCCGCGGCGAACCAGATTGAAATCAAGCTTGTCGATGTCAACCAGAATGTTATAACGAAAACCGTCACCATCACCACCCGATAACCCCAAGGGCATTCTATGCAATTATTCAATCCGTTCTGCCGTCGTATCCTCTGCGCGCTCCTGCTGGGAATAGGAGCGGCCGCGGCCGCTCCCGCCGCGCTTCCGGATTCCGTTCCCGCCGAATTTCCCGTGATCATTCCGCCCGGCGTGCTCTTCGGCTCATTTGCAAAAGGTGACGGGCCGTTCCTCATCGCCGGCAGCGTCATCGTGCCCTCGGGCGAAAAGCTCGAGTTCGGGCCGGGATGCCGCATTTACATCAGCAATTACGGCACGATTACGGTTTTCGGACAGATTGTCGTGCGCGGCACAACGTCCGAGCCGGTGCTGTTCCGCTCGGCCGATCCGCATCCCAATCCATGGGACTGGGACCGTATCTACTGCCGCAGCCGCAACCGTTCGGTGTTCGAGAACTGCATCATCATGCATTCCAACTACGGCATTTACGTGGAAAACGGCTCCGCATCAATCGACAACTGCCTCTTTGAAAAGAACTCCCTGCACGGGGTGGTGGTGCGCAACTCCGACGTGGCCATCAACCGCTCCACCTTTGACAAAGGCCAGGTGCTGGCCCTCATGCTGCAGGACGGCGCCGACGTGACCGCCGAAAGCCTGACGGTCAAGGACAACATCACCGGCGTCGCCGTGCAGGACAACGCCCGGTTCAAAATGACCAAAGGCGATATTTCCGGCAACACCAACGGCATCGCGGTCACGCGGAACGCCTCGGTGGACATCATTGCCGCGGACATTACCCATAACCGCAACGGCATAACCTCGATCGTGCCGATTCCCAAGGGCGTTCGGGAAATGGTCTATGGAAATGACCTTGACAATAAGATCATGATCAAACAGGACATGGACAAGCTTTTAAAGCCGCCCGAGGCGGTCAAATCGGTGGTGCTGCCAAAGGCCAAGACCGAAATAGCGGCTAAAGAGGATTTCAAATCCGGCTTTGCCGCGCAGAAGGCGCCGGTTGAGCAGACCGTGAGCTTCATGGGCAACGTGACCGGCGGGTTTAAAATGTATCTCCCCCACTCCATGGTCGATTCGCTGCCGCAGACCCATTATCCGGGCGTTGAAGGCGATTATATTTCGGGCCTGCAGCCCGAATTCCAGGTCTTTACCAGCGGCCGGCGCAAGGCCGCGGACATCAACCTGCTGATGGATCTGTACGGCAACGAATGGATCCAGCAGCCGCTGCACCTGAAGAAGAACACGGTCAACCTGTCGATGAATTACCTCGACCAGCACCTGGTGGTGGGCGATTACTTTGAAAGCGGGTCCGAAACGTCAATTTCCGGCCGCAAATTCACCGGCGTCAAGTATTCGGGGGAGTTCCTGCCCATGGGCAAAGGGGAAAAACGCATTGAGTTCAAACTGGCCGGCGGCGAGACCGAAATTCCCAAGGACTCGGGCGAGCACGACCCGTCGCTGTATAACTCGATCGTGGATTCGGGCATGTCCATGCGCCAGCAGATCACCTATGTGGCGCAGGTGTCGGCAAAGCCGACCTTCTATTCGCAGGTAAACGTCAAAGGCATCATCGCCCGCGACCAGGGCTATACCCCCCTGTTCCGCCCCATTATCGATGACCCCGGCGCCCCCCGGCCTATTAAAGCGCAGACCGGCTGCATCGATGGAAATGTCAAACTGCTGGACGGCAGGCTGACGGTACTGGCGGAGATTGACATGGGAATACATGACACGCTCCCGTCGGACACCAGCCCGGAATTCGCCAAGGTGGCATGGTATGACCCGCAAATCGGCGAAGCGGTGCCGGCGGTGTTCAAATCAATCCCGGACATGCTTCATTACGCGGTCATGCTGGGCGCGCGAGGCTCGTATCAAGGCTATGACATGACCTTCTCCGCCACGCAGATCGCACCGCAGTATTTTTCCGCGGGCAATCCCTACCTTGAGCCCGACCGACGTCTGGTCGAACTTACCGGCGAACGCCAGTTTTCCGATGCGCTCATGGCATCGGCCACCTATGATTACGAGCAGCGATACCGGACCAATACACTGTCCGAAGATAACGCGACGCCCATCAACAAGAACACGATCCAGCTTGCCGGCGGGTACAAATTCGGAGAAGGCCTTCCCGAAGTCAATGGCGACTATCAACTGGCCGTCGAGAGCAACAAGCAGATCGGCACCGGCTACGATACGACCCGGACGGATACGCTCATCGAATCCGTTCATTATATTATCACCGATTCCATCGAAGTCCCGGTGCAATATTCCGCCGTTGAATTCAAGCACCTGGGCGGCCTTGAAGTAAAGCAGCGCTTTGAGAACGGCATTGATTACAGTCTTAAATATCGCATCCTGCGCGATAACGATATCTCCAAGCATCCAGACGTGACCGAAGACAATCTTGACGACGAATGGCAACACCAGGTCACCGGCCGGTTCGGCTTCAAGGTCGGCAGGATACTCCAGAACAAAACGAGTTTCCGCATTACCACGGACCGCAAGAACCGCGATGACAAGCAGGGCCTCTCCTATAAATTCGGCGACCAGGTCAAATACACGATCATTCCGCGGAAATTGAGTGTGGCCATCCAAGGGGACTATTCGAATAAGAAGGACGATCTGCTCGAATCGGACACCACCACGACACGCAAACTGACGATCACCAATATTTACTCCGGGGAAGGCGAGGTCAAATACACCGCCACGTCGCGACTTTCATTTTCCCTTATGGTCCGCTACGAAAAAAGCTTTGACCAGACCGAGGGATCGGCGGAGAATTATAGTGTGAAAATCGGCGGGCTGAATGTGACGTATCTGTTCTGAGACGGACCGGCTTCGCCGGAAATTCAAAATTCAAAATTCGAAACAAAACCGATATCCCCATGCGAATATTCATTCACATTGTCGGTTTGTCATTGCGAGGTGCAAAGCACCGAAACAATCTCCCTTGACGAGATAGCCGTACGTGCGCATGAAACGCCTGCTTTTCTCCCTCTACCGCATCCTTGTCCGCACTATCTCCGGCAGAGGAATGCGCTGGGGCCGCATCCCCGGCCTGTGGCGCCTGCACCGCGCTCTCATGCACAGCCTGCATCCGCATGGCATTATCGACATCCGCGTCCATGACCTGACGCTTTGCATCAATGCCGATGACGCGGGCGTGGCGCCGGCGCTTCTCGCTTTTGGGACCCACGAACGATACGAGACCTCGCTGTTCCTCGATGCGATACGGCCCGGCGCCGTGGTCGTTGACGTGGGCGCAAACACCGGATATTATGCGCTCCTGGCGTGGCAACGGACCGGCAGCAACGGCGCGGTGTACGCATTCGAGCCGGTGCCGGACAACTTTGCCTTGCTTTGGCGCAATGTCGAGCGCAACCATGCCGCATACGTGACCTGCCTTCCCCATGCTGTTTCGGACCGGCGCGGCAGCGTGCGCATATTCACCGACCGCGACAACCACGGCATGGCCTCGCTGTCGTTGCATAACGTCAACCATCAGGCCGCGATGGTGGATGCGGCATCCATCACACTTGATGAATACCTTCTGGATGAGCGGAAAGCGCGGTCGGTTGACGTCATTAAAATCGACGCCGAGGGCGCCGAGGCATTGGTGCTTTCCGGCGCGCGGCGCATCCTGCGCGACCACAATCCATGCATCTTCCTTGAAGTCTGCGCCTATGCCCAGAAAAACATCGGCACCGATCCATCGGCGATGTTCGAGGAGCTCAAACACATGGGCTACCGGTTCCGGCTGATCGACGAGAATGAGCGGCGCCTGCGCGATGTCGATGCGCCGGCGATCCTTGCCAGATGCGAAAAGGCGGGCACGGCGGATGTGATGGTGGCAAGGGAAAAGAAAAATGCGCAGTAGCCACGAATCTGGAGTGTCCGGCGAATATGGAAAGAAGCCGCAGCCAAGACCTCCACCCAAAGAGCCGGAGGCCGAACCGTTCGAGGAGCCTGCTCTTGATTATGGGATTCACTTCGACGGCGCTCAGCGCATCGCTTCGATCGTGAGATTTCCTGAACCGCCTCTTCGACCTGCGCACAACTATTGTAATGATATGGGAAGGCTCTAACGACTAATGTTTCGCTGCAAAAGAGCGCAAACCAATCAACTACGGGCATTCCGCTGCATCCGGAATCGCGGGATTATGCTGCGCTCCCGCCTATCCGCCGGTCCATGCAGTCACGGATTTGCTTAAAGCCGCGCTGCAGGCATGTGCCGGTCTGTTAAGGTATGCGGCCGCTCCATATGCATGGCCCGAAGAGGAAAACCCGTCCCAGGCGTATAGACGCATCGTTGCCAGCAAAAGAAGAATAGCTGTAAGAATTCTCATTTCAACACCGCTATCTTTACCGTCTTCTTTTCTTCACTTCCATCGGCGTACTTTACCCTGATGCGCGCAAGGTATACGCCGTTGGCAACACCCGAAAGGTTCCAGTCAAAGGTGTATTTCTCGTCGGCTCTCAAAGTTTCCTTGACCCGGAGCACCGGCTTGTCTGCTAAATTGCAGACCGCGATATCCAGCCCTGCCGACCTTGTCACATATATTTGAAGATGCGAAACCGATCCGCGTGCCGGATTCGGGTAGCAATAGGTGCTCTGCTGAAAATCCAGCCCTGGAGAGGTCGCCGTAAGTGTGTATTTGTAAAGGTTTCCGGCCATCGTTGCCACGTACAAATTGCCGTCTGCTATGGCTGGAGAAGAAAGTATATGCCCCTGCAGAGAGTCCTGCCAGAGCTTCCTGCCGCTCCCGGCATCGAGCCCGAATACTCGCCCCTCACCCCAACCAAAAAAAACAAGGTTCTTCGTGGCCACCGGTGATGAACAATATCCGAGTTGGGGGCTCTTGCGACGTTCACTGAAACTCCATTTCGGAACGCCGTTGTTTTTGTTCAGCGCTTGAAGGGTAAACTGCTGTTTGTACTCGACCAGACTGTCGTTAGTAAGTACATAGCCGAGGTTTTTTTGGACCGCGTACACAGTATTCGAACTCACCGCGACTGACGAAGTCTTTATGCCGCCAAGGGGGATAAAATCACCGCCGCTGCCGGCTGCTCCTTTTGCCAGCCCAGTGCCGGCGGCATTGTCAGGCACCCGCGGGAGATAAAGCCCCTGACCCTTGAGACGCAGAATCGTTGCCTTGCGCGATGCAGGATCGAGCCTTACTAGCCTTTCAAGCTCGGTAGAGGAGAGCATACGGGCGGAGGTCTTCTTTGTCAAGGCCACCCCGGCATTGTCCAACGGTGAAAGACCCGAAGACTTCCATAGCACCGCCCCGGTCAACAAGTGTACCGCGTAAATATTTCGGTCTTCGTCACCCGGCGCAAAGTAAACTGTCGCATTGTCAATTGCCGGGGTTGAGAGGTAAATCATGCCGTCTGTCTGGAGGCTCCATATCGTGTCTTTTACACCGGCATCAATACCGTAAAGTCTTCCATCGGTGGCGCCGATCACCACCGCCTGGCCGCGAATCGCCGGCGACGAATAGGTGTACTGGGGCAGTGAAACCGACCACTGCGATGCCGTACGCTGCGGCTGGAACCCGTCAACCTGATATGCAGCCATCCCGCCTTTGGGCAGACCTACGCCTGCGAGAACCATACCGCCGGCCGTGATTAACGGAGATGAGAGCTGAGTCCCCGCAATCATCCGGCCAAAGACATGACCGGTATTTTTATCGAGTACGTATACTGTGCTGTCCCGGCTGCCCACAATCAGTCGATCACCAAAAACCAATGGCGTCGCATCGACCCAGCCACCAGTCTTGAACTTCCAGCGAACGATACCTGAAGCACAGTCGATTGCATACACACAGCTGTCGCGGGCGCCTATGTACAAAATCCCCTCTTGTACCACCGGCGACGATATAATCTCGCATCCCAGCGAAATTTTCCATGCGGGCGCGCCTGATGGACAACCCACAGGATCGGGATAATAGCCGGTGCGCTCCATGTTGCCCCGAAATGTCGGCCAGTCCGCAGCTTGGAGCGAAACAACTCCACCCAATAGGGCAAGCAGAATGAAAAGAAAACGAATCGAAGGTTTCATGAGTTCTGTCATGTTTGCCTTTTTACGGTTCCAGGCCAAACGCGTCCAGGTTTCCGCCTGTAGTGGCGAAAATCACCCGCGAATTGGTGAGATCAATCCATGGTCCCGATGTTGAGTTGCCGCTTGCGGCGGAATAAGGCCAGTTGGCGCGAACGGTTCCTGCTGCCGCTGTAACAGCATAATACTTGCCGCTGTTTGCGCCAAAGTACACCGTTCCGAGATACTTAATCGGCCCGGATTGTATCTGTTGCGGGACCGTGCAGCACCATTTTTCCACGCCTGTTCCGCCATTGTCTTTTATCAAGTAAACAAAGGCGCCGGCCGCCGCATAGATGGAGTCGCTGTTCGAAACGATGAATGGCGGACCGCTGTTAGCGGATCCTTGCGAGTAGGTGACGGTCCACTTGGCGGTAGTCATGGCGGAAGTGGCGACCGCGTGGAGCGTATTGTTGTTCGGCGCCACGTACACCGTAGTGCCCTGCAACACCAGGGGCTGGTTGATGGCAACTCCCGCAAGTGAAGCTGGCGCATAGCTCGAAAGCACGGTGAAATCACCCGCGTCGCCCTTGATGATGGTCCCGGGGTTTGATGTGGCAACATAGACGAAATCGCTTTTTACCACGATATCGGCCGCCGTACTGATATTAGCCACTGCTTTATCGGTCCATCCGGAAACGAGCGCGCCGGTGGATACAACTCGCTTTGAGATATGACCGGTATACGTGACAAAGAAGTTGGTGTTATCGGGACAGATATAGGGCGTTCCGGCGGTTGCGCCCAGATCGATTGGCGCAAAGAGCTCCGTACCCAGCGCGTCATCCACTACTCCCACAACTTTGGCGCCCGACGCAGCAAGCACGTAGTTATTGCTGCCATAGTAACTGTAGGTGGGGTTGCCGCACCCGCTCGATGTCGCGTAGCTCCACTTGCTTGTTCCGTTAGAAAGGTTGCGGCAGATGAGCGCATTGGGGCTAGTAGTTCCTTCGAAAATCGTGGTTGCGGCAATGGCGCCGCCGTTGATGGCGCCGAGCGCGGTTTGCGACCAGGCCGGGCTGACAGCGGTGGCGATGACAAGCTTTACCGAGTGTAATGTGCTGACATCAACGGTCGCTGAGAAACCCGATGGGACACTTCCCACGTTGAGCGTCTGGTTGGTTAAGTTGCGGTTATAGGTAATGATGGTGTAGGTTCCCGCACTCAAAACGCCGCCCGCAGTGATATTGATAGTGCCGGCGAGCGTGAGGTCGCTGTTGGCGTCGGACAGAACTATCTGGTCGCCCGCAGACCCGATGCGGAAGTTGAGCGTTGAACCCGACCCCAGGGTCAGGGCAGTGCCGGTTTTGCTGATCGTGAGCGTGTCAGCCGTCGCAGCCGTACCCGGGGCGACGATAGCGCCTGTTGCCGAGGCATCAACTGCCCCGTTAATCGTTCCGGAACCCGAGAGAGTCGCCCCGCTACTTACGGTCACGGCGCTGCCCGCATTTGTCGAACCTGTAATGCAGAGTGTTCCCGCGTCCACAGTCGTTGTGCCGGTGTAGGTATTCGCGCCCGAGAGCGTGAAGGTACCGTTGCCTGATTTTGTGAGTGCGCCTCCCGTGCCGCTTATTACCCCTCCATAGGACGTAGTAGTGTTGTTTCCCCCCGTGGTGAGGGTGGCTGCGCCAAGGATGACGTTGCCTCCCGTGCCGCCGCCACCGGAAAGGGAGCCGATAGTGTTGCTGTAGCCGGTGATGTCGAGCGAGGCGTTGGCGGCGTTGGCCAGGGTCACCGCGGAACCCGCGCCAAAGGCCTGCGTGGCCACTCCGGCTTTGAGCGTGCCGGCATTGACCGTGGTTGCGCCGGTGTAGGTGTTGACGCCGGTAAGGGTGAGAGTGCCGGCGCCTGATTTGGTGAGCGAGCCGCCGGTACCAAGAAGCAGTCCTCCGAATGAGGTGCTGGTATTGTTGCCTCCCGCGGTCAGCGTTGCCGCGCCAAGAATAACGTTGCCTCCCGTGCCGCCGCCTCCGGAAAGCGAGCCGATAGTGTTGCTGCAGCCGGTGATATCGAGTGAGGTGTTGGCGGCGTTGGCCAGGGTCACCGCGGAGCCCACGCCGAACGCCTGGGTGGCCGCGCCGGCTTTGAGCGTTCCGGCGTTCACCGTGGTCGCGCCGCCGTAGGTGTTCGCTCCAGAGAGAGTCAGCGTCCCGGCGCCGGCCTTGGTCAGGGCGATCTTGTGCACGGTCAGTCCCTCCTCCGTCACTGTCACATTGTCGAACGACGCCGTCATGCTGCTGCCCGATCCGCCGTTCAACGCCGGGTGGCCCGTCCGCCCGCTCCGCGTCCAGGAGTACGGCCACGTCCCCGGCTCCGCATCACCGTCCTGCCACACCTTCCCGTACAGCGTTACGCCATCCGTCTTCATCTTGAACCAGTACCATTGCCCGTTGCTCCAGTTGAAAGTGTATGTCGTGCCCCATACCACCCCGTCGTCCAGCCACTGGACCGTCGAATGATTATTGTGGAAGACCAGGTTGTATCCCTTGCCGTCGCTCGTGTTGGTGAAGAGACTCACCCCCGCCCGCGCCAAGTCCCCGTCCGCCCAAGTATCGACCCTCACCTTGGCCGTGATGGAATAGGAGGACGGCCAGGCAACGCCGCTGTTGCTGATGGTTGCCTTCTTCGGGTCCTGGCTTGCCCCCGAGGTCTGCTGCAGGATGGTGCTGTTTTCCGACCACGCCCCCAGATAGGTGGTCCATGCGCTCCCCAGAGAATTATCGCTGAAATCGTCCGAGAAGAGATCCGACGGAGCACCGGCTATGACTCCGCTGAATAACGTACCGCCGCTTCCGCTGACGGTCAGCGTGTTGTCAACTGAACCGGTGTTCGTGACGGTTCCGCCGGCGCCACCGGAGTTGGCCAGCGAGCCGACCTGTTGCGCGCAACCGTTGATATCAAGGGTGGCGCCGGATGCGATCGAGAGCGCGGTGCCGTTCGGCAGACGGTCGCTGCCGCCCGACAGTTTGAGCGTTCCGGCGGTGACGTCGGTGGCGCCGGCATAGGCATTAGCGCCCGAAAGCGTGAAAGTGCCGCTGCCGGATTTGGCAAGTCCGCCCGTGCCGCTGATGACATTGCTGTATGTCCTCGATCCCGCGATATTGTAAATCAATGCCGCGTTGTCGATGATACCGGAGCTCGATGCGATGGACCCGTCCGTGGTCCCGTCCCCGATTGAGAGCGTGCCGGCACTCACCGTTGTTGCGCCGGTGTAGGTGTTCGTGCCGGTGAGCGTCAATGTGCCCGCACCCGCTTTTGTCAATGCGTACGCGCCGGAGATGACGCCGCCCACGGCAAGCGTGTTCCCGCCCACCGTCACCTGGCTGTTGGCCGTCAGCGTGACCGCTCCCGTGCCCAGATTCAGGCTGTGCAAGCCGCCCGTATAGACAAAATTGCCGCTCCATATTTGGACATTATTGTTGGAAAACGTCATGTCGCCCGCGCTGGTGTTTTCGATCCTGCCGCCGCTTATTGTGAATATGCTGGTTCCCAGCGCGGTCGCATGATTGATATTGAGCGTTCCGGATGAGAGGACCGTAGTGCCCGAATACGTGTTGGCGCCTGAGAGCGTCAATGTCTGCGCGCCGGATTTTGTAACGCCGCCGGTGCCGTCTATAATGCCGCTGAGAATGATGCTTCCCGTGCCGGTGGAGGTGACGGTATAGGGTGCGTTAAGCGTCATTGCCATAGTGACGGTTTGAAGATTGCCGCTGCCGTTGGTGATGTCTCCATTAAGCAGAATGCGGTTTCCGCCAAGGGTGAATGCGCCGGCCCCTGAGTTGAAGGTGATGGAGGAAAAACTGGTCCCGTTGGCGAAATCGTTATTGGGGGCCAATCTCGTGGAACCGGCGAATTGCAGGGCGTCCAGGGCCACCGGGGCCGCGCCGCTCCAATTGTCAGCCTGGGTCCAGTCGTTGAGCGTGGCATGCCCGCCATTCCATATGCATGTGCCGGTACCCCCCATGTCCGTCAGCGTCACCTGCGTGCCGGTGTAGGCAATCTGGAAAATCCGGCCCCGCGCCGCGAACTGGGCGCCGTCGTTCAGACCGCTGAACGTCCCGCTCCTGGTGGCCGCTTTGACGATGGTGTAGACCCTGGTGGTAGCCGCATTGACATAGCTCGCAACTGTCAATGTACCGCCACAGGTCACGGTCCCCGATGATTTGATCGAGTCCGACGCCGATGTGGCGCCGTCGAGGTCCACGGAATAGGTCGAGGCCGCATTCATGGTGATATTGGCCGTAATGAGCGTGCCGATTGTCGTGCCGCCTGTTCCCGGGGCAAGAGCGCTTCCGGCGCTCAGGGTAATGGCGCCGTTCACTGTCCCGGTGCCGCCCAGCGTGGCGCCGCTGTTCAATGCAAGAGCGCTGCCGGCTGCCGTCGAACCGGTTACTAGGAGCGTGCCTGCGTTCACCGTGGTCGCGCCGGCGTAAGTGTTTGTTGCTGAGAGCGTCAGGGCGCCGGCGCCGTCCTTGGTCAGGGCGATCTTATCCACGGTCAGCCCATTATCTGTCACCGTCACGTTGTCGAACGACGCCGTCACGGTGTTGCCCGATCCGCCGTTCAGCGCCGGGTGGCCAGTCCGCCCACTCCGCGTCCAGGAGTACTGCCACGTCCCCGGCTCCGCATCACCGTCCTGCCATACCTTCCCGTACAGCGTTACACCATCTGTCTTCATTTTAAACCAGTACCATTGCCCGCTGCTCCAGTTGAAACTGTATGACGGCCCCCATGCCACCATGTCGTCCAGCCACTGGACCGTCGAGTGATTGTTATGGAACAGCAGATTGTATCCCCTGCCGTCGCTCGTGTTGGTGAAGAGACTCACTCCTGCCCGTGCATAATCACCGTCCGTCCAACTGTCTACACGCACCTTGGCCGTTATGCAATGGGTGGACGGCCAGGCAATGCCGCTGTTGCTGATGGTCGCCTTCTTCGGGTCCTCGTCGGCCCCCGAGGTCTGCTGCAGGATGGTGCTGTTTTCCGACCACGAACCCTTGTAGGTAGTCCACGCGCTCCCCAGTGAGTTATCGTTGAAATTGTCCGAGAAGAGAGACGACTGAGCGCCGGTTATGGCTCCGCTGAACAGCATGCTGCCGCTTCCGCTGACGGTAAGCGTGTTATCAATGCAACTGGTGTTCGTGACGGTTCCGCCGATTGCCAGGGACTGTCCCCCGGCGTTCCACGTCTGGTCTCCACCGAGCGCCATGCTGCAGTAGACGGCCAGGTCGCTGCCGGCGGAAGACATGTCGATGCCGGAAGTCCCCAGTGTCAAGGTATTGCCCGCGTTGATGGTAACGGTCCCGCCCGGGGTGAGAATGGACATGCCGAGCCAGCTCAGGTCACCACCCAGTACCGTGGTGTTCGCGGCGGAAAGCGGCGGATTTTGCCATTGCGCAATGTCGCCGGCGCCGGGCAGAGCGTCCCAGCTTCCCGCCACGTTGAGGTTGGTGGTATTGTTCGCTTTGGTTCGGGTTGCTGCGTTTGTCGATACATCAATTGCGAACAGCGCGATAAGCGCCGTTAGAGCGAGAAGATGCTTTCCGGATGCGAATAATGCACATCGAGGCATATTATGCTCTGCGGGCGGGGAGGGGGGCAATTGTTCGTATCGAAAAACGCATGTTCGGTATTTTTCCGATTGTGCGATTAACAACGGTGTGGCCCGATCGGTGTATCAAACGATCGGATATCCCTCATAGGGAAATGCAGGCTCCGCGCTGTTATGATATTGTATAATACAGCAACGATTTTGGCAATCGATTTCAAGTCGAAAAACTGAAATCCGGTTCGAAGGAAAACATGAAGTCCGGCAAAGTCGTTCGTAATTGATGGCTTGACAGAAGTGATATTTGGCATTGATACATTCCATGGTATTCTTGTTTCTCATTTTGCAGCCGCACGATGCGGCGGGTTGCTTGAAGTCGATGGATTCGAATTTCTCACAAGCCTGTTCCGTGGATACTATGTCCTTGAAAGCCGTCGGCCAATCCACCCGGGTGTAGGCCTTCTCAACCATGTCTTCCAGGGCCGGCGGGAAACGAAACAAGTGGTAACTGCCAATACGGCCGAGCGCCTTGTCATGCACGCTGCATGCGGCATCGGTTGTTGCGCATAGGGCTGCGGATCTGGCTGTTCGAGGAAAGGTGGTTTCCAGAAAGCGCACCCCAGTTGCATCAAGGAAATTGCAGTCCCACCAGGCGCTCTGCTTGGCTTGGCCGAGATAGCCGACTATGAGTCACAGAGCGAGTAGTTGATCGACTATCTGGATTGTTCTCTTAGTTTCGGTTTGCATATTTATACCAGCATGATAATGGCTTTGTACTTGAGGTTGGGCGTGGCAGCGATCATCCAATCTACTTCCGCGCGCGACAATACCGAGGGTATGCGCTGGGGAACTTTTGCGTGCGTGAACCCGGACATGACCGCGGAGTTGGGCGCCATGAGCCTGAAAAACGTCTTGATCCTAAATTCCGCGGAAGAATTAGCCGCGGTTATTTGCTTTCCCGCTTTTCCTCTTTCGGTTTGCCGCCGATAAATTCCGCCAAGCCCTCTTGAATTTCCGCCCGTGGCATGTTGCCGTCAAGCAATTTCGCATCATCCGTCCGCGCAAGCTCTTCATAGAATTCAATGCCGGCGGCAAGAATATCGGGATATCCGGCATCTTTCAAACGGAACAGCCAATCCTCCGCTTTGTCATATTCTCCAAGCATTCTGTAGAGGCTGAACATCTTACACATTGCGTCATCCGGCAGTACATTCCCCAGCGCATCGACGATTTGATCGATATCAGCATAATAGCCGGTCATGTCCATCTCGGTATATCCGATAGTGAGTACGCCCTCAAGAAACAGGCTCAATGCCTTCGTGTAATACGAAGCGGCGTTGGAGCCGTCTTTTTCCGCAATCCGCTGAATTTCGGCTTTTTCCTTGAGGATTTTTCCGGCGATAATGCATTTCATGCCGCCCGCCGATGCGTCTTTTGAGATCCCCAGCAGCTCCGCGATATCATGCGCGGAAAGTGATTCAAGCAGCCCAAAATCAATACCGAGAATACTGCCGCAGGCGGATTCGATGACTGAGAGCGCTTCTTCATGGTCCCCGGCATTTTTCTTGAAAAGCACTTTGGCAAGAAATTCAGCCAATTGCCGCATCATTCTCATGATGTAATCTTTTTGGATCATTGAAATCCTTTGCTTCCATCGTAGTGTTTTGTCTTTCGGACCGGCGGCCATGGCGTCCGTCAGGGAAAAGAAAAAAACATTTTAGCCACGAATCTTCACGAATAATCACGAATCCGATCCTGATTATTCCGCGGTTTTATTGGTGCGGATTCGTGAAGATTCGTGGCTAAACGGTATTCCGCTTTTTCTTCTTCCGGATCTCGGGTATCGGTCTCAACGATAGATCCCCCCAACCATACGGCCAAACCGATTTCCCATGTTGTATTTTTATCCACAATCGTCCGACATTTCACCCACGATCTTGCCATCATACCCGTACTCAACAAGATCGATCTGCCCTCGGCGCGCGTGGACGCCGTGGGTCAGCAGATCGCCGATCGTTTAGGCGTTGAAAAATCAAGCATCATCGCATGCAGCGCCAAAACCGGACTGGGCGTGCCCGAAATCCTGCGCCGGGTGATTACCGATGTGCCGCCGCCCAAGGAGTCGGCTCCTGAATTTGTCCGATAGATCAAGGCCGTAAGCATGGTTCAAGCTCTGGTTTCGGGCGTGAAATAGCGCATGCGTAAAGCAAAAAGCTTCATGCGCGAAGCAACTCACGAAAAAAGGAATTCCCTATCAACCAAATCCCCCTCCCTGTGCCCACAGGAGGCTTACACCCATGAAGTCAACCAGGCATTCAACCATGACCAGTGCCGGCTCGCAAGCAACCGTGAAATCCCGTGCAGATTATGTGTGGAATTCACTATTTTGTAAAGGCCGTCTCAGGCAGGTTACTGCCCCGCTGAACCTGTAGGTAACTCCCTCTTCTCTCAGAACATTTTCCGTACGGCAGATTCATGTCCACTCACAAGTTTACAGAAATAGACACCAACCGCTCTTGTCCCTGGGTTCCAATTGAGTATGCCACGACCGGCAATTTCTTTCGATAACATGCATTTTCCGTCAATTGAACAAATACTCAACATCCCTCTTTTATTTTCCGGTAGAGTATAGCTGATATTGGTTGAATGTGCGAATGGATTGGGACCGTTCTGTTCGAGGCTGAATTTTGCGAACGAGCTTACGGAAGATTTTTCAATAGCCGTTATTTCGCTAATTGGCCGTTTCCAGACGCCATAACCATAAATACCCGCAAAGAGATTCGTTCCGGATACAGCAAGCGAATTAATAATAGTGCCCGTCAACCCGGTATTCACGGCAGTCCAGCTTGTCCCGTTATTCGTTGATAGAAATACGCCGCCGCCATTTGTACCCGCAAAGAGATTCGTTCCGGATACGGCAAGCGATGTAATATAAGTGCGCGTCAACCCGGTATTCATGGCAGTCCAGCTTGTGCCGCTATTCGT
>Ga0315279_10004178_pt1 | contig 19536 bp, 18 predicted proteins | sample YL17G06_20_MG_FD_203694 | JGI IMG/M metagenome (GOLD analysis project Ga0315279, IMG submission 203694) | Sediment microbial communities from Yellowstone Lake, YNP, Wyoming, USA - YL17G06_20 | ecosystem: Environmental > Aquatic > Freshwater > Lake > Sediment | place: USA: Wyoming | collected... | reverse complement strand
GCTTGCTTCCCGAACTGCTGATGATGACTCCGTCGAGACCCGGCAAATCGAACATGGTACACCTCTGACCCTCATCCCCGGCGGGGATGCACTACAAATCAATCAACGTCTGGCTTTGCTCGTGCATGTACTGTTGGACATAGTACGGCCCGCCGCCGCACTTGCCGGTTGATCCGGAGCCTTTCCATCCACCGAACGGCTGGAAGCCCGGCCAAGCGCCTGTCGTCGCACCCGCCATGCGGTTGACGTAGGTCACTCCGGCCTGGATGCGGTCAAAGAACCACCGAATCTCCGCCGGGTCATTAGAATAAAAGCCTGCTGTCAATCCATAACACACGTCGTTGGCGAACCGCATTGCCTTATCAAGGTTGTCTATCACGGCTACCGTCGTGATGGGCAGGAACATTTCTTCTTGCCACAGGTGATGGTCAGTAGGCAGCCCGACGGAAATCGTCGGCGCACAAAAGTAGCCTTTGCTCAACTCGCCCTCGGTGAGGTGCTTACCACCCCGCACGATTTCGCTGGACTGCGCCAGTTCCTCGCAATAGCGCGCGTAATCGGCATAGGCTTTCTTGTTGACCACCGGGCCAAACCACACATCGCGCTGGCTGGGATCGCCGATGGCGATCTTGTCGGTAAGCGCGACGAGCTTTTCCAGGAAGGCATCGGCCACCGGACGCTCCATGTAAATGCGCGAGCAGGCCGAACACTTTTGACCTTGCAGACCAAACGCGCTACGCAAGACGCCCATCGCCGCAATGTCCAGGTCGGCGTGGCGAGAGATGATGGTGGGGTTTTTGCCGCCCATCTCGATGATGCACGGGCGCGGATAGGTACACTTGGATTGCGGAAACGTGCGGTAAATGTGCATTCCAATGTCGTACGAGCCGGTGAACGTGATGCCATCCACGTCGGGATGAGTGATGAGTTCCTCGCCCACCGTCGAGCCGGGGCCGGTGACAAAGTTAAATGCGCCTTCGGGCACGCCAGCTTCGAGGAAACATTCGGTCAGCTTGAGTCCGACGTAAGGCGTATCGGTGGCCGGCTTGAAGACAACCGCGTTGCCCGCGATAAGCGCCGCGCCGCTGGGGCCGCCCGCCAGCGCGAACGGAAAGTTGAACGGGCTGACGACGACCCACACGCCGTAGGGCTTGAGGTGGCTAGTGTTGTGGTGCTTGTTGCTCTCGCGACTCATCGGCGTGACAAAACCCTTGTGCTCTTCCATCCGGTCGCAATAATAGCGGATCAAGTCGGCGGTCTCTTCCACATCGCCCAGCGCTTCGGTGCGATTCTTGCCGACCTCGAGTGTCATAATGGCGCTGATTTGAAAGTTGCGCTTGCTGATCAGGTCGGCGGCCTTGCGCATAATCTTGACGCGCTGCTTCCAGCCCATGTCACGCCAGGCAGGGAACGCCCGGCGCGCGGCGGCGATGGCATCTTGCGCATCGTGGACAGTACCTTTCTGAAAGTATCCCAACGTCCAGTCCGTGTTCACCGGGCTGACGTCGGCGAATTGCTCGGAGGCCATGCGCCGCTCGCCTCCGATGACCAGCGGGTAGGACTTGCCCAGGTTTGCTTTCACGTCGGCCACAGCTTGGTCAAAGAGATCATGGCGCGGATCATCAGGCGGCATCGCCAGGGTGGCGTAGGTGATCTTTTGCAGGGCTGGCTTTTTGGGCGCAGCTTTGCGTGCCACCTTTTTCGCTGCGGATTTTTTTGCAACCGTCTTTTGGGCTGTCCGTTTCGCTGCCATCCATTACACTCCTCTTCGCCTTTTAGTCGCCCCAGCAATAGGGCAGGGCTTACTCGGTCTCCTCGAGGTGTTTTCTGATAACGGCTTTCACGTAATCTGGCATTGGTCTGTCCAACGTTTCAACGCGGCGTTGGAGTCTCTCGTACACCTCTACTTCGCGTTCGGTCCATACCACGTCAAGCCTGCGCACCCTCCGAAGAGCAATGTGTTTGTATGACTCGGGGTGCGCCCAATAGCATGACTGACACACCTCGGCAGACTTTTCAAGCCAGTTAGCGCAATACTCGCACGACCACAACTTGGCTCTATTGCACGACCCACAGAGCAGCATGTACCCGGAAAGGTTCCGTCCAGCATGATTGATATCGCCAGTGATCTCGTAAGGAACACGATGATCCACTTGGAAATAGCGGTCTTCGTATTGTTCGCGGCATACAGAACACTTGCCGTTGGTTTCTCGAATCAGACCATCCTTGAACTCTTTGGAGAAGACCTTGCGCCCTCCCAGCTTGTCGCTGCGAACTGTTGAAGGATCAGCAAATCGGTACGCTGCGATGGTGCGGCCTTCCTCATTTTTCACGCGAAAAGTCTCGAGCGGGATACCCTGCTCGCGCACATCTCGCGCAGCCCGTGGCGGGTGCTTGTAGCCGTATTTCTGCAAGTTCCTCTTGTTATGAATCCATGTTTGAGGATATGGTCAATCACAGTTTTGGGACGTTTGCTCTTGATAGCCTTCAAGCGTTCCAAGAATTCTTTAGGGTACTTGCGCCTGGTCACCGTGCCGCCTCGAATAAGGGCTGTTGGTAGTGATAATTCTTGGGCTTTGGCATAGGAACCTGCCCGATGCGGGCGACCAGGGCAGGCGACAAGTATAGAGACTCGACAGTATTGGCCGCGCGTCCCAACAGCGTGGCTTGGGACGAGGGGCCAGCGTCTAGCTCGATCCGAGTCAGGCCAAGCGACTTGGGCAAAAATTGTCCGAACACCTTCACGCCGGTTCGCCCGTCGTAGCTGAGGATAAATGAAATTCTTTTGACGTTGAGGTCGTCCAGCGTCTCAACCAGGCCGTCAAAGGACAGCCCCTCAATGTATCTTGGATCACGGTTAGCACACACGCCTTGATAGGGCGGATCCATGTACACAATATCCGATGGCGTCACCTGGGTCACGACCTGCCGATAGTCCACGGATGATAGCGCCGTCTTGCCATTCAACAGCCGCGAAGCCCCGACAATGCTCTCCCGCATGGTATCGGGGCGCGCGCCCTTTCTGCGGTTATCGGGACTCTGGTTGAACTCGCCATTGGCATTATACCGGACGGAGGCCTTGACACATCGCGCGAGCAGATAAAGTAGATAATCGGCGCGCTGCGTCTGATTGAACTGCGCGCGGACGAAATCGTAATAGTCTCTTTCCTGCCCCATCTGAGCGGTCCACAGCTTTTCGTATGTGCTGGCAATGCTATTGGGCCGGTTGATGATCTCATCCCAGAGATTCACGAGGGCCTGGTTCAAATCGTTGAGCAGAAAACTCTTGGCTTTGCCATAGTAAGCGGCGGCTAACGAGACGGCGGCTGAACCGGCGAACAGCTCCACCAGTCGCGCCGCGTCCTGCGGAAAGCAAGAAATAATCGTGCGCGCCAATCCGCGCTTGCTACCCTGGTAGGGTATTGGATGTGGAACACCCATCGTCTCAACTCTTACCTTGGGCTTCACCGAAGCCCGACATCATCTGCTGTCACATCTCCGAGGGTTCGCAGCCGCCTTCTTTCATCTGGGCCATCATCTTGCGCATCTGCCCAGACATCATTTGCGACATCATCTTGGGAATGGCCCTCGTGGCGAGCAACACGACAAGCCCGCCGCCTATCGCGCCGAGAAGGGTGGCCAGCACATATCCCTTGGTGCGAGAACCTGCGCTATCCATTTTGCACTCTCCTTTTAAACGGCCGTTTTGATGACTCGATTACGTGCTCACTGTCCCGCTGCCTCATCCACCATTCCCAACAACTCGTCCAGCACACGCAGCCCCGTCGCCAAGTCGGCCTGCTCGATGATGAGGGGCGGGCAGAGGACGAGCAGGTTGCCGCGCACGGCAAAACTCGGCTCGCGCTTGCGGCCCTCGGCCACGAGCTGGCGCAGCACGGGCGGCGTCTGCGGCCATTTCGCCAGCGGCTCTTTGCCGCCCGCTTTGACGAACTCGATTTGGGCAAACAGCCCTTGCCCGCGAATGTCGCCAATGCTCGGATGATCTTCGGCCATCTCGCGCAGTTGGCCGTGCATCCATGCGCCCAGTTCCTTGCTGCGCTGGACCAAGCCTTCGCGCTCGTATGTTTCCAGCGCTGCCAGCCCCGCCGCGCACGACATCGGATGACCGCTGTAGGTGAGGCCGGTTTCCAGCACGTGATCTTCAAAGTAATCGGCGACCTTTTTGTTGACGACGACGCCACCCAGCGGCATGTACGCCGCCGTCAATCCTTTCGCCAGCGTCATCATGTCAGGGGCATACTTCCCCTCTCCTGTCGTACTCGACGGGGGAGGGGTTAGGGGTGGGGGCGAACCTTGCCACGCGAACCATTCGCCCGTCCGCCCGAATCCGCTCATCACCTCGTCGGCGATGAGGAGTGTGCCGTAGCGGTCACAGATTTCACGCAGGCGCAGCCAGTATTCCGGCGGCGCGGTGATGCCATTCGTCCCGGCGGCCGGCTCGACCAGCACCGCTGCGACGGTCTGTGGGCCTTCCCACTCAATCAACTCTGCGATGTGATCCGCGCAGCGGATGCCGCAGCCCGGATACACCAGTCCAAACGGACACCGATAGCAATACGGCGGCAGCGCATGAACGACTCCGGGCGGTCCTGGCGGATAATTCCAGCCGCGATTGTCGCCGGAAAGCTCCATCGCCCCTGCCGTCGCGCCATGATAAGAGCGATGGCGCGTGATGACTTTTTGCCGTCCCGTCATCCAGCGTGCCATCTTGATCGCATTCTCGTTCGCCTCGGCCCCGCCCAGCGCAAAGAACACCTTGCCGCCCGGCATCTGCGCGTGCTCGACGATTTTTTTGGCGAGCAGCGCCCGCGTCCGGTTGCCCCAGCCTGACGTGACGAACATCATCTCGTCGGCCTGGCGCTTGATCGCGGCGATGACGGCAGGATGCTGGTGGCCCAGGTGCGAACATTCCGCCATCGCGCTCAGGTCGAGATAACGGTGGCCCTGGTCGTCCCAGAACCACGCGCCGGAGCCGCCCGTCACCGTGGGCGAGTCCCATTGGCTCTGTGCCGTCCAGGTGTGCAGGACGTAGGCTTTCTCTTCGGCTCGCCATTCGTCGGCGACGTGGGGATCAATGGGTTGTGGTGTCATTCACTGCCCCATGAGTTGCGGTTGTAACGCCGTCCTCATTATACAGCGATTTTCAACCGAGTGGTACTGGTGATTACCCACATCTTGTATGGCATGTGCTGGCGACCGAGGTCGCGCCTCAAGGGCTTTCAGCCGGTCGTCCGCCGACGCGGACGAGCCTCCGTCGGCGCAGGCTGACGGCCAGCCGAAGGCACATCAGGCGCGGTTTTGAACCGCCAGCCATTTGTGGGTAATCACCAGACCACCCAACCCTTGACACTCCCCCAAAACCCGGTATAATTCGTCCCACACAAACCAAACGACACCATTGCGAGCGCCAGCCCATCTACCACTTAGAAGATGGGCTGGTTTACGCTTGCGGGGTGGCTTGTTGCTATTTGTCGGCCAGTTGTGAGGGCGGCACGCTTGGCGCGATGCCGCCGTATAGGAGGCGTGCATTGGATTCTAAAGATTTTCGTGCGTTACGAGTGAGCCTGGCTTCGCCGGAGCAGATCAAGTCGTGGTCGTATGGCGAAGTGACCAAGCCGGAAACGATCAACTATCGCCGGTTGCGCCCGGAGAAGGACGGCCTGTTTTGTGAGGCCATCTTTGGGCCAACCAAAGACTGGCAGTGTTATTGCGGCAAGTACAAGAACATCCGCTACCGCGGCATCATTTGCGACAAGTGCGGCGTCGAGATCACCCGCGCCGCCGTCCGCCGCGAGCGGATGGGCCACATCGAGTTGGCCGCGCCGGTCGCCCACGTCTGGTACACCCGCCGCGTTCCCAGCTACCTGGGCTTGCTGCTAGACATTTCTCGCCGCAACCTCGACCGCGTGCTCTACTTTGCTCAATACATCATCACCCACGTGGACGAAGAGGCTCGCCAGAAAGCGCTCAAGCGTTTGGAAGAAGACAGCGAGCGCGAACGCAAACGCCTGGAAACGGCGGCCAAGGAATCCATCGCCGCGATCAAGGCCAAGTCCGAGGGCGACGTGGAAAAGCGCAAGACCCAGCGAGAAGAGCGGGCGGACAAGCTGGAAGAAAAACTCACCACCGCCACCGAGCCGTTGATGAAGGAAGCCCAGGCGCTCGAAAAACGCATCGAGGAGCGGCAGGGCAGCCAGATTCGCACGCCCATTGTGTTCGAGTCGGCCAAGGTCACCATCGCCGAGGCAGGCGAGACGATCGGGCGCGAGCACCTGACCAAGCTGCGCAAGGCCGTCAAGGCCCGGCTGGACGAACTCAAAGACAAGAACGCCGAGGAACGCGAGCGGGCGCTCTCCAAGATTGACACCGACATCACCACGCTCAAAGAGAGTCTGGCCACAGAGATCGAGGCCGTCGAGACCAAACTGGGCGAAGACGTCGAAGCCTTCCAGGCGCGTGTGGGCGCGGAGCGTGACGAACTGATGCTGCTGGCGCAGATGCAGTTCCTCACCGAGACCAAGTACCGCGAACTCAAATCCAAGTGGGGCCAGGCGTTCAAGGCCGACATGGGCGCAGAAGCGTTCTATGACATTCTGGCTCGGATGGACCTGGAGTCCACGGCCAAAGAACTGTGGCGCGAAGTCAAAACCAGCAAGTCCAAGCAAAAGCGCAAAAAGGCCATCAAGCGGCTGCGCGTGGTCGAAAACTTGCGCAAGTCCAGCAACCGGCCCGAGTGGATGATCCTCACCGTGTTGCCCGTCATCCCGCCCGACCTGCGTCCGATGGTGCAGCTCGACGGCGGACGCTTTGCCACGTCCGACCTGAACGACCTGTACCGCCGCGTCATCAACCGCAACAACCGCCTCAAGCGCCTCATCGAACTGGGCGCGCCGGACGTGATCGTGCGCAATGAAAAGCGCATGTTGCAAGAAGCCGTGGACAGCCTGATTGACAACTCGCAGCGCGGCAAGGCGCTTTCGCGCCGGCGGCGGCGGGAACTCAAATCCTTGAGCGACATCCTCAAAGGCAAGAAGGGCCGCTTCCGCCGCAACTTGCTGGGCAAGCGCGTGGACTATTCCGGGCGCTCGGTCATCGTCATCGGCCCCAAGCTCAAGCTGCACCAGTGCGGTCTGCCCAAGACGATGGCGCTGGAACTCTATCGGCCTTTCGTCATCAGCAAGCTCGTCCAATACAACTATGCCTCCAACGTCAAAGGCGCCAAGCGCATCATCGAGCGCGAGCGGCCCGAGGTGTGGGAGGTCCTGGAAGAAGTCATCAAGGATCGCCCGGTGCTGCTCAACCGCGCGCCCACGCTGCACCGCCTGGGCATCCAGGCGTTCGAGCCGATCCTGGTGGAAGGCAAAGCCATCCAGATTCACCCGCTCGTGTGCGCGGCCTTTAACGCCGACTTTGACGGCGACCAGATGGCCGTCCATGTGCCACTTTCCGACAAGGCCGTGGAAGAAGCGCGCCGGCTGATGCTTTCGACGGCAAACCTGCTCAAGCCCGCCGACGGCGAACCGGTCGTCGGTCCCTCGAAGGACATGGTGCTGGGCGTCTATTACCTGACGATGGCAAAGACGGACCAGAAAGGCGATGGCATGGCCTTCGTGGATATTGACGAGGTCGAGTTAGCTTACAGCCTGGGTCAGGTGGATTTGCACGCCAAGATCAAGCTGCTGCAATACAAAGCGGACGGCAAGCGCAAGGTCCCAGTTGAAACGACGGTAGGCCGCGCGCTGTTCAACCAGATCGTGCCGGAAGAAATCCGCTTTGTCAACGAACAGTTGGATAAGGGCGGCCTGCAAAAACTCGTCTCCAAGGCGTACCAAAAAGTCGGCTCGGCCGAGACGACCGAGTTTGTGGACCGGATCAAGAACCTGGGCTTCCGGTATGCGACCACGTCAGGCACGACGATTGCCGTCTCGGACATTACCGTGCCGGAAGAAAAGAAAGCCATCTTGGACAAGATCAACACCGAAGTGTCCGAGGTCGAGCGCGAGTACCGCCGTGGTCTGCTCACCGAAGACGAGCAGTATAACAAAACCATCGAGCTGTGGCAACAGGCGACCGGCCTCGTCGCCGACGCGGTCAAGAAGAATCTGGATCCGCAGATGCCGCTCAGCGTGATGGCGAAATCCGGCGCGACGAAAGGCGGCTTCCAGCCGATCACCCAGTTGGCCGGCATGCGCGGCCTGATGGCCGACCCGGCCGGGCGCATCATCTCGCTGCCGATCAAATCCAGCTTCCGCGAGGGGCTGACGGCACTGGAATACTTTATCTCGACGCACGGTGCGCGCAAGGGGTTGGCCGACACGGCGCTCCGCACCGCCGACGCGGGCTACCTCACCCGCCGCCTGGTAGACGTGGCGCAGGACATGATCATTAACGATTACGACTGCGGCACCAAGGCCGGGTGGTGGATTCGCCGCGCGGACGATGTGGGCAGCCAGTCGTTGGCCCAGCGCGTCGTGGGCCGCGTGTTGGCCGGGTCCGTGACGCACCCCAAGACCGGCGAGATCGTGACGGCGGGCGAGTCGAAAGCTGAACGCGGCGTACTGGTCAACGAAGACCTGGCCGAAGCAATTGACAAGTCGGGCGTCGAAGAAGTTTACCTCCGCACGGTGATGATGTGCCAGTTGCGCTATGGCGTGTGCGCGATGTGCTATGGGCGCGACCTGGGCCGGGGCGAGATGGTCGAAATCGGATCGGCGGTCGGCATTGTGGCCGCCCAGTCCATCGGCGAGCCGGGCACACAACTCACGCTGCGCACTTTCCACACCGGCGGCGTGGCCGGCGCGGGCGACATCACGCACGGTCTGCCGCGCGTGGAAGAACTGTTCGAGGCGCGCAAAAAGCCCAAGGGCGAAGCCGTCATGTCTGATATTGACGGCGTTGTGGAAATCAGCCGCTCTGAGGGTGGCGTGCGCCTGATCAAAGTCGTGGATAGCCAGCTCGTCAAAGACGAGTACGATATTCCCGGCAACTGGGCCGTCAAGGTCGAGGACGGCAATGAAGTGGACGCAGGCGACCTGATCGCCAAGCGTGGCGAGGAAGAAACCACCGCTAAGCACGCGGGCCGCGTGATCATCAGGAAGAACAAGCCACTGACTATCGTGTACGAAGTGCGCGACGAGCGCGAATATGAAGCGCCCGCTTCGGCGCGAGTGCTCGTGGAGGAAGGCCAGATCGTCAAAGCCGGTGATCAGTTGACCGAGGGTACCCGCAACCCGCACCGCATCCTGCGCCTGTTGGGCCGCGAGGCCACGCAGCTTTACCTGCTGCAGGAAATCCAAAAGGTGTACCGCAGCCAGGGCGTGAACATCAACGACAAGCATTTTGAGGTCGTGATCAAAAAGATGCTGAGCAAGGTGCAGATCATTACCAGCGGCGACAGCGAGTTGCTGCCCGGCGAACTGGTGGACCGCCTGCATCTGCAAGATCTCAACGAAAAACTGCACAAGGAAGGCAAGCGCCCGGCCACCGCCGCGCCCGTGCTGTTCGGCGTGACCAAAGCCGCGCTCAACACCGAATCGTTCCTTTCGGCCTCCTCGTTCCAGCATACCATCAAGGTGCTGGCCGGCGCGGCCATCGAAGGCAAGCTGGACGAGTTGCGCGGCCTGAAAGAGAACGTCATCATCGGCAAGCTCATCCCCGCTGGCACCGGCTTCCGGCACGAAGAGGAGAACAAGCAGGTGGTCGGTTCCATCGAGTCCGCCGAAGCGGATGCGAACATCATGGATTCGTCCGACTTGCTGGACGAGTAATCACCCTTTCACCAGCACAGCGCCCAACCTTTTCGGTCGGGCGCTGTTTTTTTGTCTCACCTTCCCACCCCCTTCCCTGACGACTGTCTGAGCAATCGTCAGGGGAGGAGGACGGGGTGGGGATTTGCTTTGTCCGGCGAGCGGGGTACAATGTTCACCGATGAAACAGGCCGATTCACTGGATGCGCTGCGAACCGAGATCGAGCAAAAACGCGAGTTCGTCGCTCGATTAGAGCAGGAGCGCACCGACTTTGAGCTTGAGATTGCGGCGTTTGAGGTGACCTACAACGCCGAGGTCAAGCCGCTCCAAGACGAGTTGGACGCCATCAACCTCCATATCCAGGAATACGAGCTGCGCAACGAGCTATTGCGCTTTCGCGGCAGCCGGTTGAGCGCCGTGCAACTTGAGGCGGAGGTCGAGCTGCGGCTGCTCGGACAACACACGCAGGCGACTTTTAGCGATGCCCCTCCACCTCACGCTCGTCAGAGATGGGAAAGCGCGCCCCCCTCGTCCGAGCCGGACATTGTGACCAAGTCCGAACTCAAATCGCTTTACCGCGAACTGGCCAAACGCTTCCACCCCGACCTGGCCACGAACGATCGGGAGCGAGGGGCACACGGTGCACGCATGGCCGAAATCAATGACGCCTACGCGCGCGGCGACCTCGAAGCGCTGCGCCACGCCGCGGACGAGTCCGATGTGCGCGCCTCTCTGCCGCCTACACTGGCCGAGCTGTTGGCCGAACGCGACCGGCTCGACGCGCTCATCATCCGGCTGCGCCAAGACATTGCCGAATTGAACCGCGACCCGCTCATGCTGCTCAAGATTGACACGACGCTCGCGCGCCACAGCAGGCGCGACTTGCTGGCCGAGATGGCGACTAACGTGCACATCAAAATCGTCGAGCGGCGCGGCGAGCTAAACCGCCTCATTGCCGAATTCCGCGCACTGGTTGATCAAGTCGGGTTGGTCTAGGCCTGACAGGTCTCGCGCGATTGTGGTAAAATAGCGCTGCCTGCCCAACCCGAACTCAAAGAGGACATCTTGCGAATCCTACGCCTGCTTCTACCCGTCACTTTTGGGCCAGCCGTTGTATTGTTGATGAATGTCTCTCTGGCATACGCCAGTGTGCCGGCAGGAAATTCGCTCCAGACGGCCAATCAGGCCACCGCCGCGCCAACGTCCACGGTGTCCCTCTCGTCTACGCCGCTCATCACCCTCGAGGTGCCCATCCTGATGTACCACGACGTGAGCCGCATGGGCGGTAGAGGCATCAACCTCAGCACGCAAGTCTTTTCCGCACAGATGGATTATCTCCAAAAAAACGGCTACACTAGCGTGAGCCTGGACCAGGTGGCCGCCGCGCTGCGCGGACAGGCGACGCTGCCGCCCAAACCCGTCGCGCTGACGTTCGACGACGGCTGGGCGCACGTCTACACCGACGCGGTGCCGGTGCTGCAATCACATGGCTTCCGGGCCACATTTTTTGTCCTCGCCGGATGCAGCAACTGGCACTCGCCGACCTTTCTTTCGTGGGAGCAGATCAAATCGCTGCGTGCTGCGGGGATGTGGATCGGCGTGCACAGCTTTACGCACCCCGTCCTCAGCAGGCTGAACGCCGTCGGCTTGCGCCGCGAAATCGTGGACGCCAAGACAGAGATCGAAAAGAATGGCGGCGGGCCGGTGACGGTGTTCGCCTATCCCTATGGAGCGCTCAGCCCGCGCGTGGTGCAAGCCGTGCAGGACGCCGGCTACGTGGCCGCCGTCACCATCAACCCGCGCCTCCAACAACGCTCCGACCAGATTTACCGCCTGAACCGCATCACCCTGTCCAATGGCATGGCGACAGCACGATTTGAAATGTACCTGACCGTCAAGTCGTCTCCACCGCGCGTCGCCCCGTACTCCCAGCCGATTCCTCTCCCACCTAGACAGCAGACCGGCAGAGAGAATTAAAGCGCAACATGCCGGCGCTTGGGCTGCGAATGATGTCGTCGCGTTGCAACCTCTGAGGTTGTTTCATTCCGCCATCAGAATCACGCGCGCGGGCGCGCCCTCACTGCCGGCAAGCTTCATCGGCAAGCAGGTGAGCATGTAATCGCCCGGCGGCACGTCGCGCAAGTCCAGTCCCTCGACGGCGACCACGCCCGCGCCCAGTAGCGCGCGGTGCACGGAGCCATCGCCTCCAAAGCGTTCCACGGACATATAGTCCACGCCCACCAACCACATGCCGCGCTCGACGATCCATTGCGCCGCATCAAGCGTCAAGGCGACAAAATCTTTTGCGAACTCGGTGGTAGGTAGAGCGCTATTGCGCGTCTTGAACAGCAGCCGCTTCACTGGGCGCGGCAGGTTCAATCGCGCCAGGTCTCCGGCGGTGATGGCGTCGGCATCGGGCAAAGCGACGACCGTCGCCGGCCCGATCAGCGCGTCGAGTGAGAGCGAGGGAATATCGCCCCCGCCCGCGATAAAGTGGAGCGGCGCGTCCACATGCGTGCCGATATGGACACTGCTAGCCAGGTGCGAGAGATTGTCCTTCGCGCCATCCTCGATGCGCTTGACCATCTTCAAGGTCACGGGCGGATCGCCCGGCCAGACGGGCATGGCGGGCGAAACGGGTAACGTCACGTCGTAGATTTTCATTGTCCCACTCCTGATGAATACATGCTATAATCGAGTCGCTAACTCGATATTCGTCATTCGTCGTTCGTCATGCGAACTATGCCACTCAGATTCCAAGCCCAACGCGACAAGCTCGCCGCACAAGCGCCACAGAAATGGCTCGACAGCCTCGTGCCCAAAGTGGCGCAGTTGCGCGAGGAGCTTGCTCGCCGTGATCCGCGCGACTTGGCCGAACGCAGCGGCGCAACGTTGAATGCCCAACAGCAGACGATTCAGCTTGAGCTATGGGGCAAGCCGTACACCCTGGCTCATCCAGAACTCGTCGCGCGTGACGCGACCGGCGCAGAAGCCAGCACCGACAAGCAAGCCCTGCTGCTGATGTACCTCCACACGGCGGATGGCACGCCGCTGGCGGGCAAGTGGCTGGCTTACCGCGATCTGCCCGGCGGGATGTTTTACGCCAATGCGTTTCACGGTTACGCCGAGTTGCGCCTGGCGCAGTCTTTTAACGGCGATGTGGAGAAATTCCGAGCCGCCGCCACTCGATTGAAGGGCGATCGGTTGGCCTTTGGCGATGCGTCGTTCGAGTTTGTGGCGCTGCCGCGCATACTCGTCGCCGCCGTCTACTGGCTGGGCGACGAAGACTTTCCCTCCAACGCCAGCATCCTCTTTGACGCCGCCGCCAGTCACTATCTCCCCACCGACGCAGTGGGCGCGTTGGGCAGCCAACTCGTCTCGCGGCTCATCGGCAAATCCAATGAGGACGCGCAGACGCTCACCGCGCTGGCCGTCCAGCCTCCGACGCATGGCGCGAAGCGTGCGTCGGCTACCGATTGATCCGCCACATCACCCCGACAGGATAGCCCATCATCTTGGCGACGTCGCCCACGACCCGGATGACGGGCACGAGCAATGCGGCCTTGACTTTCTCCACGATACTCAACTTGCCCCACATCGTCACCAGGCGACGGTACGGCGTGCGCGTGTAGGCCGCCGCGCCGACGAGGTACATTGCCCACCACCACGGTGAAAGCAGCGCGCCCAGCAGCGCAATCGCGGGCGCGCCCACAAGATAGGTCGCGTAACGGATCGCGTGACGGCGACGAAACAGGTCGGCTTTGCCATCGCCGCGCGCGTATTGATAGTATTGCCGGAAGAACGCGCCCAGGCTGCCGCGTGGGCGAAAGTGCGCGATGGCTTTTGGCGCAAACGCAAACGGCCCCAACTTGCGCAGCGCAAAATCAAACACCAGATCCTCACAATAGTCCAGCCATTCGGGATAACCGCCCACCGCTTGCCACGCCTCTTTGCGAAATGCCACAGATCGGCTGGACGGCAGAAATGTTTCGAGGCGAATCTCGTCTATTTGCGGCAGCACCGTCGCGCTCATCGCCACTTCGAATACAGTGCGCGGATCGGGCAAAAAGAATCCGGCCACAACAGAGACCTTCGAGGTCTTGCCCACTCCGCTTCGCTCCGGGGTGCTTCGCAAGACCTCGAAGGTCTTTTCCAGCTCTTGCAGCCATTCCGGCGCAAGGACGACGCCGGCGTCCGTGCACGCAATCACCTCGCCCGTCGCCTCGGCAATCGCGGCGTTGCGGCCCTGGCTGATATTCGTCCCTGGTCGGACAATAACCTTGAGTGGCAATCGAGTTTCCGCGCGCAAAGCATCAAGCGTGCCATCCGTCGAGCCGCCGTCGCACACCACGACCTCGTCGGGCGCGCAGGTCTGCGCTGCGAGCGAGTCGAGCAGACGATGGATGCTTTCGCCTTCGTTTTTGACGGTGGTGATAACCGAAATCCTCATCAAGCGCGATTATACCCGTAGTGTAAAGAACATGAAAGCCCAGAATCTCGTTTCGGTGGCTTCTTGGCACCCTGGCGAATAAGTTCGTCTTGGATGCTGTAGTTGCCTAGTAATTTTGAAGTAATACAAGATTACTCTTGACTTACTTTTAGTTTTGTGGTATACTCACTGGCGTAAGGAGGAAAAAATGGCAAAGATGGAAACCTGCGCCACTGTCAAAGGCCAAGTTGTCATCCCTGTCTCGGTGCGGCGCAAGCTAGCGATCAAGGAAGGAACGCGCATCCAGATAGAGGTGAACGAAGAGGCTCGCCAGATTATCTTGACGCCCATTACCCGTGAGTATATTCACAGCCTGCGCGGCAAATTCAAAGGCAAGGGACTGCTCAAGGCGCTGATGGCTGAGAAACAGCGAGAAAGGGAACTGTGATGGCGCGCAAACCAAAAGCCCTGGTGCTCGATTCGTGGTCTGTCCTGGCTTATCTGGAAGACGAGCCTGCCGGCTCGCAGGTGGCTGACATCATTGCCGACGCGCACGAAAGCGACACGCCGCTGATGATGACGGTCGTCAACGCCGGAGAGATTTGGTATATTACCGCACGGGAAACGTCGGAAGACGCGGCAGACCGCACGATTATGGAGTTGGCGCAGTTGGGCATCCAGTTCTTTGACGCTGATTGGGAGCTTGCGCATGAAGCTGCGAGGTTCAAATCCAAAGGCAAGATGTCTTTTGCTGATTGTTTTGCTGCGGCGCTCGCCAAAGAAAACAAGGCGGACTTGGTAACTGGCGATCCAGAGTTCAAGCAAGTCGAAGGCGAAGTCAAGATTCACTGGTTGTAGCAAATATGGGCGCAAGTTCTCATCGCACACCAAACAGACGCGGATTCGCCCAGCCCGCCCAATCCTGTCCTGCGTCGGGATTGTTGGCTTCCACCCTCAAGATGATCTGGTTCGTCTTGCCCGCAATCGGCGCGAGGTCGAGATCAATGCTGACGGTGGCCCCGTTGCGCGTGTCGCCAAACGAGCCTAGTATTGTGCCATCACCGCCTTTGACGATAAAGGTCACAGCGCCGGCCGTCACCCCTTCCGCGTACAAAAATCCGACCCGCGCTCGAAAGCGGTCGCCGGGCCGAATATCACCGACCGTGTAGACGCCCTGGATGAATCCGCCCGTCACCCAGGCGGGATGCGTTTCCAGAATCCTATGATAAACCGTCCCGTCATCCAGTTTTTGGTCGTCGCGGAACATCACAAAACCCCGCGCGTCCGCCTCTGATCCAGGAAAAGTCAGCGTGCCGCTGATGCTGGTCCAACTGGCCGTGCTGGCTTTATCGTGAAAGTTGTACAACTCGGTTATGGTCGGCGTCTCGGTGGGCGTGGGCAGCGCGGTAGTGGTTACCGTCGGCGTGGCGGGGATGACGATGACGACAGTCAGGCTGCCGTAAATCGTCCCATCCGGCGAGCGCATCCGCCAACGCCCGACGTATCGCCCCGGCGCGGCCGGCGCGGTAAGATTCACCGAAATGTCCGCCGTGCCATTGGGCGGTGTGACGGGCACACTCACGGCTGCCGGGCCTCTCATCTGTTCTCCATCTGTAAAAACTAGTTGGGTTCCATCTTTCCAATCGCACGTCCCTGTATTCTGAGCGCGCCAGGTCTTGAGGAAAGCCGCCCCCGGAGCCAGCACCGTGCCATCGGGAATGGTCACATCGGCCACATAAGCCATGTTGAGTGTGCAACCTCCGGACTGGACAGCCGTCGGCTCGACGGTGGGCGGCACCGGCGTTGCCCCCTCCTGCGGCGTGGCCGTGATGAGGATGACGACACTTGTGGACTGGCCGATCGGCGTTAGCGATAGCGGAGTAGGCGTCGTCGCCGCACTGCACGCCAACATGGCAACAACCAAAATGAGTGTAACCCAACCTAACACGGCGTTAGAATATTGCTTCATGGTGACTCCCCCTTCTTGCCGCTAGATAGATGTCCGGGTTAAACGACTTTTCGCAGAGGATCAAGAACGCAAAGGAACTTTTGCGGAAGACCTGTGAACGGTAACGCTGCAAGTATACCATAACCATAGCGTCAGAGCCAAGCCATCTGCAACTTTCGTTCGGGCGGTGCGTAGTGTATGTGTGAAGCGCGGAGGAAAATCTCATGCCGGCCGGAGATTGAAGAAAGAAGGCTTTGCGATTTCCCTTTCCCGTCTTGAGTTCAGCAGCAAATCAGAGAGGTGTCCGGCGGGTGTCCAGACGAATCAAGATAAAGGTCGTAATATAGAACCCGTATGGACATTTTACGCAAAGGAGGTCACATGAAAGGCAAATTGGCTCGCAGCCGTACCAACCGGATGGTCTCGGGGGTATGCGGCGGGCTGGCTGCGTACCTGGGTATCGAAACCGTGTGGGTGCGGTTATTCTTTGTGCTGACGGCCATGGCCAACGGCTTTGGGCTGCTGGTATACCTGATCCTGTGGATCATCATGCCGGAGGCCGGGCGCGAAGACGCCACGACCAGCCAGACCCTCGAGTCCAACATCGAAGAGGTGGCCGGCAAAGCGGAAGAGTTTGCCAAGAACGTGGGCAGCGCGGTCCGGGGCGGCCCGAACCGTCAAGCCGGCATCATCGTCGGCGTGGCGTTGATCGGCCTCGGCGTGGTGTTCCTGATGGACACACTGCACATCTTTACCTGGCTCAGCTTTGACCGGCTGTGGCCACTTGTTCTGATTGCTGGCGGTCTGGCACTGCTGGTCAGCCGCATGAGAGGAGATTAACCATGGAATCACAAGAACGCTATTGTCGGCGACGGGGCGGATTTGCCTGGCCCCTCATCCTCATTGCCCTGGGTGTGATTTTCTTGCTCAGCAATATGGGGATGTTGAATTGGAACGTGTGGGATGTGATCTGGCGGCTGTGGCCGGTGCTGCTCATCGCCATCGGTCTGGACATCCTGTTCGGTCGCCGCTCGGCGCTCGGTTCACTGATTGCGCTCGTGCTCGTGATCGCAGTGATTGCTGGCGCGGTGTGGCTTGCCGTCACCGCGACGCCGCTGGTCACGGGGCAGGTGTTCACGGGGCGGGCACTCACCACGGAACGGGTCGTGCAAGAACTAGCCGGCGCGACGAGCGCCGACGTACGGATCGCTTTTGGCACAGGGTCACTGCGCATCGGCGCGCTGAAAGATTCGGGCAATCTCATCGAGGGCGCCATCGCCACCGGGCCGGGCGAGAGAATCATACATGACTTTCAACTGAATGGAGGGGTGGCTCACTTTGAGCTGCGCAACGAGGGCATGTCCTTCGGCCCCTTTGGATGGCGTCACGGTGACAGGACGTGGAGCCTCGACCTGTCGTCGTCTGTGCCGATGGCGCTGAACGTGAGCACCGGCGTCGGCCAATCCACGCTTGACCTTTCGAGCCTGAAAGTGACCGACCTGCGCGTCAGCAGCGGCGTGGGCCAGACGGAAGTGTGGCTGCCGGCTCAGGGCCGCGTGACCGCCAGGATCAGCGGCGGCGTCGGAGAGTTGATCGTCACGATTCCCGAAGGCATGGCCGCCAGGATTCACGGCTCGGCCGGGCTGGGCGGCCTTTCGGTTGCGCAGCGCTTTGCGCGGCAGGGTGGCGGCGACTACGTCTCGGCCAACTATGCCACGGCGGATGATCGCGTTGATCTGGACATTAGTGGTGGGGTGGGTGAAGTCATCGTGCGGTAATAGTGGCGTGTCTACCACGACGCTTCGGCAAGGGTGTGAGGACCGATGCAAATGAAAAAAGTTTTGATTGCCTATGCTACCAATGCCGGGTCAACAGCAAAAGTGGCAAGGTCATTGGGGAAGAACTGGGTCGGGATAGTGCGCAGGTGCAAGTATGCCGACTTGACGAAGTGACAAGTGTGGAGCTGTACGATGCGGTGGTAATAGGGGCACCCATGATTATGGGATGGCATGGCGCTGCCTTAAAGTTCATCAAGAAACACCAGCAGGCTCTGAGTCAGGTGCGGGTGGCCTATTTCCTTACGGCCATGAATTTGACCCAGACGAATGAAAAGAGCGTTGGCACGCTACCCATCTATGTGGACCCTGCGCTAGCCAAGCCGCCGAAGAATGAAAAACAATTGAGCTTTAAGGACCGCTATGCCACTGTGACCCATTATCTGCGTCCGGCGCTTGATGCCGCACCGTTCGTCAAGCCAGTCAGCGTTGGATTTTTTGGCGGCAAATTGGAGCTGTATCGCTTGCCGTTACTGCAAATGTTATTTGTTCTGTTGGTCATTCAAGCACAGCCGGGAGATTTTCGCAACTGGCCCGCCATTCGGGAATGGGCAACCAACTTGCGACCTGAACTATTGGAGAGCCAGCCTGCATGAGTGAAAAAGGAGCCACGAACATGGATCAGGCGATTCAAGACTTTATCAACGGCAAACGTATTGCGATTGTCGGCGTCTCGCGCGACGGGGACAAGTTCGGCAACACGGCTTTTGCCGAACTGGCGGCGCGCGGCTATCAGGTTTTCGCCGTGCATCCCACGGCGCAAGAGATTGCCGGCACACCTTGCCATCCCAACCTGGCTGCCCTGCGAGGCCAAGTGGATGGCGTGCTCGTCGTCGTCCCGCCACAACAAGCCGCGCCCATCCTGCGCGAGGCAACTTCAATTGGACTGAAGAATGTGTGGTTGCAGCAGGGCGCCGAGTCGCCAGAGGTTTTGGCGCTGGCGCGTGACTTGAAGCTCAATCTGGTCGCCAAGAAATGTGTGCTGATGTATGCGCCTCCGGTGCGCTCATTTCATGCCTGGCATCGCGCCTTTGCCAGGTTGCTGGGGCAACTCTAGGGGGTCACGATGCGCGAACTATTTAGAGCGTTCGGAACACTGATCGCCACAATCGTCTGAGGCGGGCTGGTGTACGCCGTGTGCGTCATCTGGCCGCTCAAGTTGAATCCGACGATTGGCCTGGCCGTGGGTGGGCTGGTGGCTCTGAGCATTTTGCTCCAGTACCTCGCGAAGCTGATCAAGAGGCTGAGACTGTCCCCCAATCACTGACCACGTTCTCGGAAAAGTCTGCATGGTCGTTGATGGACAGACCTGCGGGACTTGTCTGTTGGCCTTTTCGGAGGAAAGCAATGCCCAAAGATGCCATCACCTGGGCAAGCATGAAAAGCCGCATCGGGACGATCCGGGTGGCAGCCACGTCGCGCGGCGTGTGCAAGATCGCGCTGGGCAAAGAGACCGCCGAGGATTTCTTCGGCTGGCTGGAACGTCGCGTCGGTCACGCGCCCCGCAAGCCAGAATGCAACGGAAGTGTGGCGCGGGCGCTGAATCAGATCGCCGA
>Ga0315279_10004177_pt1 | contig 19537 bp, 28 predicted proteins | sample YL17G06_20_MG_FD_203694 | JGI IMG/M metagenome (GOLD analysis project Ga0315279, IMG submission 203694) | Sediment microbial communities from Yellowstone Lake, YNP, Wyoming, USA - YL17G06_20 | ecosystem: Environmental > Aquatic > Freshwater > Lake > Sediment | place: USA: Wyoming | collected... | reverse complement strand
ATAAGATCTCCGATTTGGAGACATGGAGGGGTAACTTTTGGCCCTAATACAGACACTATTTTTAAAAAAAATATTGCAAAGAAAATGAGGAGAAAAGCTTTATTTATGGCCTTGACAGCCAAGGCCAAAAAAGAACTCTTGATTGTTTTAGATAATTTGAAAATAGAAAAACCAAAAACAAAATTAATGAATGATATTTTGGAAAAATTGCCAGGGAAAGAATCAACGAGGTTGGTTCTTTTACCTCAAAAAGATGAAGCCATTATCAAAGCAACAAGGAATATTCCAAAAACGGGCATTGAACTGGCAAAAAATATTAATGTTTTGGACTTACTCTCTTTTAAATATTTGGTCCTTCCCAAAGATTCAATAAAAATAATAAAAGAAACCTTTTCCAAAAAAGAATAAAGCATGCAATTACCATTTTTTAAAAAACACAAAAAGGAAGAGAAAAAAATCAGAAAGCCAAAAGAAGAGCCAATAATTGAAAAAAAAGAGAAAACTGAAGTTCAAAAAAGAAAAAGAGGAAAAAAAACAGGAATGGCTTACCGGATTTTAAAGTCACTTCACGTTACAGAGAAAGCTACGGATTTAAGCAAGAATGATCAGTATGTTTTTGAGGTTTTTCCAAAAGCCAACAAATCAGAAATAAAAAAGGCAACTGAAGAAATTTTTGATGTAGATGTAATTTCAGTCAATATCGTAAAAACTCCTTCAAAAAGAAGGAGATTAGGGAGAACATTTGGCTGGAGAAAAGGATACAAAAAGGCGATTGTGAAAGTAAGTAAAGGGCAAAAAATAGATATTTTACCAAAGTAAAAAATAGAAATGAAAAGCGTATCTAAAATTAAAAGAATACTGACCAGAAAAGAGCCTGAAAAAAAATTAGTTGTTTCTATCAGAGAAAAAGCAGGAAGGAATTTTTATGGCAGAATTACTGTCCGTCATAGAGGCAAGAGAGTAAAAAGGCTTTATAGAATCGTTGATTTTGGGCAAGAAAAATTAGAAATTCCAGGAAAGGTAGTGGCTTTGGAATACGATCCGAACCGCACTGCTTATTTGGCTTTAATTGAATATAAGGGTGGCGAAAAAAGATATGTTTTATCAGCCACTGACTTAAAGATAGGAGACAAGATAATTTGTTCAGAGAAAGGAGAAATAAAATCCGGTAACAGAATGAAATTAAAAAACATTCCAGTTGGAACTCAAGTTTTTAATATTGAGCTAGAGGTGGGAAGGGGAGGAAAACTTATGAGATCAGCCGGAACTTTCGCCAAAATTTTAGCCCAAGATGAAAGATTTACTAATTTGGAGCTTCCTTCGGGAGAAGTGAGAAAAGTTTATGGAGAATGCTTTGCTTCGATTGGTCAAGTTTCTCATCCCGAAAAAAGATTTGAAATAATCGGAAAAGCAGGAAGCAACAGATTAAAGGGATGGCGTCCAACTGTAAGAGGTAGCGCTATGAATCCTTGCGACCATCCTCATGGCGGAGGCGGTGGAAAAACTCCGATTGGTTTAAAGAACCCAAAAACTCCCTGGGGGAAAATAGCCCGAGGGGTTAAAACAAGAAAGAAAAAATGGACAGACAGATTCATTCTTCAAAGAAGGCAAAACAAAAATAAAGGGTAGTGACCCAAGGTAGAGCCGCGGGGGTATTAAACCCTTTGTCGCCTGCGTCGCTCGGAAGTAAATGTGTAAGTACATTTACTTCTCTCGCTATCCTCGGCAATAAACAATAAAATATGGCTCGATCACTTAAAAAAGGTCCTTTTCTGGATCAAAATATATTAAAAAAATTAAAGAAATTAAAACCAGGCGGAAAAGAAGTTATTAAGACCTGGTCCAGGGGCGCTACTATTAATCCTGAAATGATTGGATTTGTTTTCGGTGTTCATAATGGCAAAGAATTTATCTCTGTTAATGTTACCGAAGAGATGGTCGGTCATAAGTTGGGTGAATTTTCACCTACGACAAAATTCTCGAGACATGGAGGAAGAATACAGAGAGAAATAGAGCAAGTCGTTGCTGAAAAAGAAACAGCAAAATTGCAACAAGCCAAAGCTCCCGAAGAGAAAAAGTAACATGCAAGCAACTGCCAAATTAAATTATTTACATATTGCGCCGCGCAAGGTCAGGCTAATTGCAGACATGATCAGGAAAAAATCAGTGAAAAAAGCTGAAACTATTTTAAATTTTATCCCCCAGAGAGCAGCTTTGCCAATAATCAAATTAATAAAGTCAGCTGTCTCCAATGCAAAAAACAGCTTTGGGTTAGAAGAATCAAATCTTTTCATTTCCAAAATTACTGTGGACGAAGGACCAAAAATGAAAAAATGGATGCCAAGAGCCAGAGGCTCCCCTTCTATGATACAAAAAAAAACCTCCCATATTTTATTAGTTTTAGATGAGATTGAAAAAGGAAAAGCAAAGGTTAAAAAGGAGCAAGAGCCCTTGACTATTGAAGAAGAGAAAAAACAGGAAAAAATAGCAAAAAATATCCAAAAGCCAAAGATTTCGAGAGGTGAAACAGAAAGAAAAAAACCGAGACTGGAAAGAATAGCAAGAAGAATTTTTGGACGTAAATCATTTTCAAAATAGGCAAATAAAAACATGACTCATAAAGTTCACCCAAAAGCTTTCAGAATAAGAGAGATAAATGACTGGGATTCCAGGGGTTTTTACAAAAAAGACCTTAGCAAGTATTTAAAGGAAGATTTTGAAATTAGGAAATTTTTAAACAAAAAATTAGCTAAGATCGGGATAGAAAGCATTGAAATAGAAAGATTTTCAACCAAAATAAGCATTTTTATTAATACGGCTAGGCCCGGATTAATTATTGGAAGGCGCGGGGAAGGAGTTGAAGAATTAAAAAGAGATTTAGAGAAAATAATTTTTAAAAAGCCTCTTTCCACCATGAAAAAAGGAAAAGGCAGACCCTTTGAATTAAGATTAGAAATAAAAGAAATTAAAAATCCTTGGCTGTCTGCTTCTTTAGTGGCGCAGTGGATTGCCCAGCAGATAGAAAAAAGAATGCGCTTTAGGAGAACCTTGAAACAGGCTATAGAAAAAACCACCGTTCATAAAGAAATTCAAGGCATCAGGGTTCAGGTTTCAGGCAGGTTAGACGGAAATGAAATTGCCAGAACTCAATGGCTTAAAAAAGGCAGACTGCCTCGCCAGACTATTAGAGCTGATATTGATTATGGAACTGCCAGAGCTTACTGTACTTATGGAGTAGTGGGAATAAAGGTTTGGCTTTATAAAGGCGAGAAATTTTAAACACTACGAATTACGAATCAGTACAAATATACGAATTTTTAAAAACGAAGAATAACGTATTCGTAGATTCGTAAGTATTCGTAATTCGTAGGAAATTATGTTAATGCCAAAAAGAGTAAAACATAGAAAATGGCACAAAGGTCGTTCAAGGGGAATTGATAATCGCGGGACAGAATTAGTTTTCGGGACTTTTGGTTTAAAGAGTTTGGGGACTTCCTGGTTAAGTTCACGTCAATTGGAGGCGGCCAGAAGAATTATTATAAGATATCTTAAAAAAGGAGGAAAGCTTTGGATCAGGATTTTTCCTCAAAAACCGATAACCAGAAAAGGGACGGAGGTACCTATGGGCGGAGGAAAGGGAGCGGTAGATCATTATGCTTTTCCAATAAGACCTGCCCGAATCCTTTTTGAAGTAGACGGGATAAGCGAGGAGGAGGCGCAAGAAGCTTTAGAAAAAGCCGGCGACAAATTACCAATCAAGACAAAGTTTATCAAAAGGCAATAATTCAAATATGAAGGTTAAAGAACTACGCCAAAAATTAAAAGACGACCTTAAGAAAATTCTGCAAGATGACAGGGAGAAAATGAGACAGATTCGTTTTGATATGTCTTCGGGTAAGGTTAAAAATGTCCGGGAAATTAATAAGATAAAAAAAGATATTGCCAGAATTTTAACTATCTTAAATGAAAAAAGTCACAGATAAAAAGGAACAAATTATTTCTTAATTTTGTTATTATGGCCAAGAATCAATTAAAAGGAAAAGTTATTTCCAACAAAATGAAAAATACGGTCGTGGTGGAGATAGAGCGGTTAAAGAAAGATAAAAAATATAAAAGAAGATATTCTTATTTAAAGAGTTTTAAAGCGCATGACCAAAAAGAAGAGTGTAAGATTGGAGACGAGGTAATAATTGAAGAATGCAGACCAATTAGCAAAGACAAGAAATGGCGAATTGTGAAAAGAACTATGATATCAACTGATACTGAGCCCGAAGAAGTTTTAGAGGAACCGATTATTGAAGAGGAACCGAAAGTCAAGAAAGAAGCTGGAGAACAAAAAGAAGAAAAAGAAATAAACCCCGTTAGAAAAGTCGGTACTTCAGAGTCAAGTACTCTTTCTCGGGAAAAAGAAATTTAATTATATTCCTAGTCACCCCGAAGAGCGAGGTTTTCTAACGGGGTAAAATAGATATTTTTTATGATTCAACAAAGAACAATGTTAAAAGTAGCCGATAATACTGGAGCTAAAATAGTTCAGTGTTTTAGAATTTTAGGCGGTAGTAGGAGAAGATATGGCCAGATTGGAGACATTGTCTTTGTTGTGGTAAAAGAAGCTGAACCAAGAAGAATAGTAAAAAAACATGAAGTTGCCAGGGCAGTTATAATAAGACAAAAAAGACCTTTTCGCAGAACAGATGGAACCTACATTTCTTTTGATGACAATGCGGTAGTTATATTAGAAGGAAAATCTAAAGAACCAAAGGGCGGGAGAATCTTAGGCCCGGTGGCTAAGGAATTGAAAGAAAAGGGTTTTGAAAGAATAGCTGCTTTAGCAGAAGAATTAGTGTAAATCAACGAATAACGAATTTATTTCGAATATACGAATATTCGTAAATTCGTAACCGATTCGATATTCGCTGATAATTTCATGAAGATTAAAAAAGGAGATACAATTTTAATAATTTCAGGAAAAGACCGCGGTAAAAAAGGAAAGGTTTTGGAAGTTTTCCCAAAGGAAAACAGATTATTGGTTGAAGGAGTCAATTTGAGAAAAAAGCATATGAAACCTAAAAGAGAAGGAGAAAAGGGGCAGACGATTGAACTTTCTGTGCCTATTCATGCTTCAAAGGCTAAGTTTATTTGCACTAGATGCCAGAAAACAACGAGGATCGGCTATGTTTTTAAAGAAGATACACTTTCCAATTCCAAAGAAAAAAAGAAAAAATTCCGCGTTTGCAAAAAATGCGGTAAAGAAGTTTAAAAATATTTTTTAAACCCCGTTAGAAAACAATGGGGTTGAAATCAAATTAATCTTAACAAAGTTTAATAATTAATCTAAAATTATCCTATAAGTTTTTTTCTAACGGGATAAATTATTAATTAAATGAAATTGATAGAAAAATATAAAAAAGAAGTGATTCCAGCGATGATGGAAAAATTTGGCTACAAAAACATGATGGTCGTTCCTAGGATTGAAAAAGCAATAATCAATTCCGGTTTTGGGAGAATGGTAACTGAAAAGACAACCGATGAGCAAAAGAAGATTTGCGATGCTGTTTTGAATGATTTATCTTTAATTACCGGGCAAAAGCCGAATTTAACCAGAGCTAAAAAATCGATATCCAGTTTCAAGATAAGAGAAGGTCTTCCTGTTGGAGCGAGAGTTACTTTGAGAGGAAAAAGAATGCTTGATTTTTTGGAAAGATTAATTAATGTTGGGTTGCCAAGATCACGAGATTTCCGCGGCATAGACCAGAAATCAATTGATAAAAAAGGTAATTTAACCATAGGAATTAAAGAGCACATTTGTTTTCCGGAAGTTTCGCCAGAAAAAGTGAAGAATATCTTTGGATTCGAGGTAACAATTGTTTTAACAGCTAAAACGAAAGAAGAAGGCTTGGAATTATTAAGATTATTGGGTTTTCCAATAAAAAGTTAAATTTAAAAAAGTCATGACAACCAAAGCCCAATTTGCCAAATCCCAGAAAAAACCAAAATTCAGCACCAGAATTGTGAGAAGATGTTTTAGATGCGGAAGGAAAAGAGGGTACATGAGAGATTTTGGTTTGTGCAGAATATGTTTTCGAGAGATGGCAAACCAGGGATTAATTCCGGGAGTAAAAAAATCAAGCTGGTAATTTAAATAAAAATAAATTGTAAAATATTTATGACCGATCCAATTTCAGACATGATAATCAGAATACTTAATGCTCAGGCTGTTTTGCATCCAACGGTCTCTGTTCCGTTTTCTAATTTTAAATATGAGATCGCAAAGATTTTAGAAAAAGAGAAATTTCTTGATAAAATAGATGAGAAAGGCAAAAAAGTTAAAAGAGTGATTGAAATAACTTTAAAATATGAAGACAAAACGCCAGCCATCTCCGGATTGAAAAGAGTTTCAAAACCTGGCCAGAGAATTTATGCTGAAGCTAAAGAAATAAAAAAAGTAAAAGGAGGTTATGGTCTTGCAATAATTTCTACTCCCAAGGGTTTAATGACCAATAAGGAAGCAAGGAAGAGAAAGTTGGGAGGAGAGGTTATTCTGGAAGTTTGGTAAAAATATGTCAAGAATAGGAAAAAAACCAATTTTAATACCGGAAGGCGTGAAAGTAGAAACCCAGGATCAAAAAGTTTTGATTTCTGGCCCAAAAGGGAGCTTAGAAAGAATAATAAGACCCGAATTTAAAATAGAAATAAAAGACGGCCAGATTTTTGTTTTGGCAAAAAACGTCAGACTTCGCAAGCAAGACTCTAAAAGAGTAAAAGCTTTTCTGGGGCTAACAAGGGCTTTAATATTCGGAATGGTTGAAGGAGTGACTAAGGGGCACGAAAAGAGGTTAGAAATAGAAGGTATTGGATATAAAGCAGTTTTAGAAGGCCAGGATTTAAGCCTGAAAGTCGGATTTTCTCATCTGGTCAAAATTAAAGCTCAACCAGGGATAAAATTCTCAATTGAAAAAAATACAATTATCGTTTCAGGGATTGATAAAGAAGCTGTTTCCCAGCTGGCTTCCAAAATAAGAAAGGTCCAGCCGCCAGAACCATATAAAGGAAAAGGAATAAGATATAGCGGAGAAGTTATAAAGAGAAAAGAAGGCAAAAAGGTTGTTGCAACCACTTAAGATTAATCAATTTAAAAAATGGAAAAGAAAATAAAAAAAGAAGCAAGAGCTAGGCGTCACCTCAGAGTTAGGGCTAAAGTTTCAGGTACAGCTAATAAGCCTCGTCTTTGTGTTTTCCGTTCAAATCAGCATATTTATGCCACCTTGATCAACGATGAAAAAAACAGCACAATTTTAGTAGCAAGCGACAAGGAAATAAAAAAAACTAAGGCTGAAAAAATAAATTCGGAAAAAGAAGGGAAGTTATTAGCAAAAGTCGCTTTGGCTCATAAAGTGGGCCAATTAATCGCCCAGAAGGCCTTAAAAAATAAAATTGAGAGAGTGGTTTTTGATAGAGGAGGTTATAAATATCATGGCAGAGTAAAGGCAGTGGCTGATGGCGCAAGAAAAGGCGGACTAAAGTTTTAATTTAAACAAAATAAACATGGAAGAAACAAGATTCAGGAGACCAAGTAGATTTCCCTCAAGAAGAACCCCGGAAGTGAAGGATGAATTCGAAACTAAACTTCTTGACCTAGCTAGAGTTGTTCATGTCAGGGCTGGCGGAAAAAAATTAAGATTCAGAGCAATAATAGTTGCTGGTAATAAAATGGGAAAAGTCGGTCTTGGTGTGGAAAAAGGATTGGATGTTGCCCAGGCAGTAGAAAAAGCAACAAGAATGGCCAAGAAAAATCTCATCGAAGTCCCGATTGTTAATGAGACCATACCCCATGAAACCTATGCTAAATATGGTCCAGCCGAAGTTTTGTTAAAACCTCAGAGAAAAGGTAGGGGGCTAGTGGCTGGCGGAACCGTCAGAGTTATTTGTACTTTGTTGGGAATAAAAAATGTTTCTTCAAAACTTTTAGGCAGAACAGGGAATAAGCTTAACAATGCAAGAGCGACAATCGCAGCTTTTAAAAAATTGAAAAAAAATTATGCAGCTAAATGAATTAAAACCAAGACATAAATCAAAAGAGAGAAGGACAATTGGCAGAGGAGGAAAGAAAGGAGCTTATTCCGGGAAAGGAGTAAAAGGCCAGAGAGCAAGATCCGGTCATAAATTTGAGCCCTTTATTCGCAGCCTGATTAAAAGATACCCAAAATTAAGAGGTTACAGATTTAAAAAGGACTGGCTAGAGCCGGAAACAATTAATGTTAGAGACATTGAGAAGAGATTTTTCATTGGAGAAAACAATAAAAAAGGAGAAAAAAACGAAATTAAAATTAGTCCAGAGGTCTTGTTAGAAAAAAGATTAATCCGTAAGATAGAAGGAAGGATGCCAAAAGTGAAAATCTTAGGAAAGGGGACGTTGACAAAAGCGATGATGGTTGAAGGATGCGAGGTTTCCAAAGAGGCGAAAGAAAAAATTGAAAAAGCAGGTGGTAAGATAAAAAAATGAACCTCTCTGGCCTGAGGGCCTAGAGTTTCTTGGCAAGGTATTATTATTTAAAGACCAATAAAAATTTAACGCATGTGGATAGAAAAAGTTACTCAAGTTTTTAAAATCCGCGAGCTGAGAAACAAAATTCTTTTTATTCTTTTTATTTTCGCCGTTTTTAGGTTAATGGCTAATATACCGATCCCCGGAATTATCACCGATAAAGAAATGGCAAAGCTTTTTTTTGAACAATTCAAGACTTTTGGTATCTTGAATGTTTTTACAGGAGGAGCCTTGGATAAATTTTCGATTGTAATGTTAGGACTGGGTCCTTATATTACAGCGACCGTTATATTGCAGCTCTTAACTATGATTTTCCCTCAGTTAGAAAAAATGTACCAAGAAGAGGGAGAGGCCGGCCGCCAGAAGTTTAATCAGTATGGAAGAATTTTGACTGTTCCTTTAGCAGTGCTTAATGCTTATGGAATGCTAGCCTTGTTTCAGAGGCAAAGAGTTATTGGACACCTTTCTCCGTTTTTAACTTTTAATTCTATCATGACTATTACTGCTGGAGCCATTTTTTTGATGTGGCTCGGGGAGCTCATTTCTGAAAAAGGCATAGGTGAAGGGACCTCTCTTTTAATATTTGCTGGAATTGTTGCTGATTTTCCGACCAACACTCTTCAGATTATCAATCTTGTCAAATCTAATAAACTCCCCGTTTACTCATATGCCTTGTTCTTTGGGATGGCTTTATTTATTCTAATAGGCGTGGTTATTGTTAATGAAGCCAGACGCAATATTCCAGTTTCTTATGCTAAAAGAGTAAGAGGAGATAAGATGTATGGAGGAGCCTCCACTTATTTACCTATAAACATCAACCCAGCCGGAGTAATGCCAGTTATTTTTGCTTTATCTATTTTAAGTTTTCCAGCAATGATTGCTAATTTTTTGGTTGGATTTCAAGGAAAAGTAGGAACGATAGCTCAAAGCGTTGGCAGGTTCTTTGAAAACCCCTGGGTTTATGGAGGCTTAGAATTTTTCTTAGTTTTTCTCTTCACTTTCTTTTACACCATTATTGCTTTTGATCCGGAAAACGTTTCCGAAAACTTACAAAAATCAGGAGGGTTTATTCCAGGAATAAGACCAGGAATCTCTACTGCTCAATTTTTGTCTCATGTCTTAAATCGAATTTTACCCATCGGCGCTTTATTTTTAGCAATAATAGCCCTGATGCCGACAATTGTTGGAAACGTAACTAAGATAGTGGCCTTCCGATTTTTAGTTGGAGGCACGAGTTTGTTAATCTTAGTTAATGTAGTTCTGGAAACTGTCAAACAAATAAAAGCCCAATTGGAAATGCGAGAATATGAAAACTTCTAAGATTCCAATTTCTATAATTATTTTTGGCCGAGCAGGCTCGGGTAAAGGAACTCAAGCCGAATTGCTTGCTAAAAAATTTAAACTTGAACACTTTAGCAGTGGCGAAGCTCTTCGCCAGCGTCAAAAAGTTGGCGATTTTACCGCCAAAAAACTTAAAGAGATAATGAATAAGGGGCAATGGGTTCCTGAATCTACTGTTTGCAAAATCTGGATGGATAAATTAGAGAAGCTTAAAGGGAAAAGAAATTTTAAAGGCTGGATTTATGATGGTGGTCCAAGATTTATGTTAGAAGCAAAACTTTTGGATATAGCTTTGCGTTGGTATGAATGGCATAAGAATAAAAAATTTATTTTAATTCATATTTCAAAAAAAGTAGCCCTCGATCGTTTAACCAAAAGAAGACAATGTAAAAAATGTAAAAAGCTTATCCCCTGGATTGGAAAGTTTAAAAATTTTAAAAAATGTGACAAATGTGGTGGTAAACTCATGTATAGGCTTGATGATAAACCAAGCGCCATAAGAAAACGCTTAGAAGAATTTGAGGATCATATAGTACCTGTGATAAATTATTATAAAAACCAAGATGGAGTAATTAAAATAAACGGAGAACAGAGTATTGAAAACGTTTTTAAAGATATTTTGAAGGCTCTAAAATAAATCTTAATGATTCCAATCAAAACTCAAGAAGAAATTGAAATAATGAGAGAAGGCGGTAAAGTCCTGGCAGGAATAATGGGAGAGTTGGAAAAAGCAGTTAAGCCAGGGGTTACCACTATAGAATTAAACAGGCTCGCAGAGAGCCTGATTTTTAAATCCGGAGCTAAACCCTCTTTTAAAGGTTATACAAATCAAAAAGATGGTATTTTAGACCCCTATCCGGCAAGCTTGTGCACTTCAATTAATGAAGAAATTGTTCACTGTCTGCCTTCAGGCAGAGTTTTAAAAGAAGGCGAAATTATTTCCTTGGATTTAGGAATTTATTACCCTTCGACAAGCTCAGGGCAGACCGAGGGTTTTCATACTGATATGGCGATTACCTTACCAGTAGGAAAAGTGAGTCCAGAAGCCCAGAGGTTGATTAGAGCAACAAAAAAGGCTTTGAAAAGAGGAATAGCAGAAATTAAACCTGGAAACCACTTGGGCGATATTGAAAATGCTATTCAAAAATATGTTGAAAGCCAAGGATTTGAAGTTATAAGGGATTTATGTGGTCACGGAATCGGAAAAGAATTACACGAAGATCCCCAGATTTTAAATTTTGGCAAAAAAGGAACCGGGATTGAGTTAAAAGAAGGAATGGTTTTGTGCCCAGAACCCATGGTAGCAATAGGGGATCCTACGCTTAAAAGAGCAAAAGACAACTTAGGTTATCAAACTTTTGGCAATTCTTTGTCTGCCCATTTTGAACATACGATAGCAGTAACGAAAAATGGATGTGAAGTATTGACAATTTTGTAAAAAAGTTATAATTAAGATTTATATTTAAAATAATGGCAGAGGTGATGATAGAAATGAAAGAAGAGATAGAAAGAGCATTGTTCACAAAGAAAATGAAGATCTTATTATTTCTAGCTGATGGTCCGCTTCGTTTTACCGACTTAAAGAATAAAACAAAATTTTACGCCGATACTTTGAGCAGCTGTCTACGGGAAATGCGGAAGTTGGGAATAATTAGACTTAACTTCGATGAAACTAAATCCTATGACGAGAGAATGGCATATAGCTTAACAGATATGGGACAAAAACTGGCCGAATTAGGAAAGAAGTTTGCAGAGGGAATACAAAACCTCCATACATTATCTAAAGGCGTTTCAGAAAACTGAGCGCCGTTTTTTTTGTTTTGAATGATATTGACTGAGTTTTCGAGTTGTGATAAAGAACAAACAGGTGAGTAATATGAGTAGTAGAGAAGAAAAAATCAGGAAGATTGGAATTCTCCTTTCGAAAGCCAAGGGTCTCATATCGGAGCAACAGGAACTAAGGCAGAAATTTATAGAAGCCTACATCGAAGGTCAGAAAGAAGATGAAGAATTGTCGAACAAGCGCGGAGATTTTCGCGTTAGGACCCGGCACTTAGAGGACGATTTGATAGACGTCATAATAGAAATAGCAAAAGAAGCCAAAGGATTAGAAGAAGTAAGAATTGACCTGCGACGCTTGGATATCATCGATCTAAAAAATGAAGGTCCAGCCTAAAGCACTTTCAAAACATAAATCTTTTTAGGGCTTTTTGCCCTATTTTTTTTGTGTTAAAATAATTAAATATGCTAGAAATATATCTATCCGTTATCGTTCCAGCTTACAACGAAGAAAAAAGACTACTAGGAACCTTGAGGGAAATCGATAAGTATTTAAGGAGCCAGAATTATGAATCGGAAATTTTAGTTGTTTCTGATGGCTCAACTGATAGAACAAATGAAATCACTAAAAATTTAATGGCAGAGATAAAAAATTTGAGACTACTTGAATTTCCGAACAAAAGAGGTAAGGGATTTGGAGTCCGCCAAGGAATGCTAGAAGCAGAAGGAAGTTATAGGTTATTTACTGATGCCGACAACTCAACTTCAGTTGATCAGGTTGAAAAAATGCTGCCATATTTTAAAGAAGGTTATGATATTGTCATCGGCTCCCGGGACATAAAAGGGGCGGTTTTAGATCCGCCTCAGCCCTGTCAGAGAAGATTTACCGGCGAGGCATTTAAATTGGTCAGAAAAATAATTGTCGGCCTCTGGGAAATTCAGGATAGCCAGTGTGGGTTTAAATGTTTCACAAAAAAGGCAGCCGAAAAGATTTTCCCCAAATGTAAAATTGATCGCTTTTCTTTTGATGCAGAAGTTCTATTAATTGCCAAGAAATTTAAATATAAAATAAAAGAGATCCCTATTTATTGGAAAAATGACTTGGCCAGTAAGGTTAAATTTAAAAGCATGGTTAAAATGGCTCTTGATTTAGTGAAAATAAGATGGCATTTAATTATAGGAAAATACAATTAATATGAAAGTAAAAATTTCAAAAAAATCAATTGAAAAAACCAAATTTCCTTCTGAACTTAGGTTTGATTTAGTCTCGAAAGATTGGGTTATTATTGCTACCGGCCGAGCAAGAAGACCAGAAAATTTCAAAAGAGGCAAAAGAGTAGGTGAGGAATCCACTAAAAAAAATTGTCCTTTTTGTCAAAAAGAAATCGAAAAAGAGACTGTTTTAGCTTTCTCTCATGGAAAAAAAATGAAAATAAATAATTTTAGAGACTGGACGACACTTGTTACTCCTAATAAATTCCCGGCCTTTTTACCTTATCCAAAATTAGACAAGAAAATCGAAGGAAATTTGTATCAGACAATGAACGCCGTGGGTTATCATGAGGTAGCTATCACAAGAGATCACAAAAAGTCGCTCGCTCAGCTTCCTCTAGAAAAGGTTAAAGAGGTAATCGATGCTTATCATGGAAGATATCTAGATTTAATGGAAAAACCCTTAGTCAATTATATCTCTATATTTCATAACCATGGGCAAGAAGCCGGTGCTTCAATTTCCCACCCTCATTCTCAAATTATTACAACCCCTTTAATTGACGTTGATTTAAGAAGAGGTCTTTCCAATTCAGAGAGATTTTTTAAAGCTCATAAAAAATGCCTTTCTTGTGAAATGGAGAAATGGGAAAGAAAAGTAAAAAAAAGGATAATCTTTGAAAATGAGAATTTTTTGGTTTTATGTCCCTTTGCTTCAAAATCTGCTTTTGAGGTTATAATTGCACCCAAAAAACACTTGCCTTACTTTGAAAAAATTACCGAAAAAGAAAAATGGCAGCTAGCTCAAGCTTTTAAAGTTACTTTGGGTAAAATTTTTAAAGGTTTAAATGACCCAGCTTACAATTTCTATTTGCATACTGCTCCTTGCGATGGGAAAAAATATGATTACTATCATTGGCATTGGACAATTCTGCCGAAGACTTCTATTTGGGCGGGATTTGAAATCGGAACAGGCATGGAAATTTCAACTATAGAGCCCGAAAAGGCTGCCGAATATTTAAGAAAACAGTAGCCCTACGAATTACGAATCACTACGAATATACGAATAATTTATGAAACCATTAATCGTTGCTAATTGGAAGATGAATCCACAGACCTTGGCTGAAGCGAAGCAGCTTTTTGATTCGGTAAGAAAAGGATTAGAAAATATCAAAAATACAGAAGTGGTAATTTGCCTCCCCTTTTTATATATCTCAAATCTAAAATCTAAAATTTCAAATGTAAAATTAGGTGGCCAGGATTGTTTCTGGGAGAAATCAGGCGCCTTTACGGGCGGAATTTCTCCATTTATGCTCAAAAATTTAGGCTGTGATTATGTGATTTTGGGCCATTCGGAAAGAAGAATTCATTTTGGCGATACTAATGAGATAATAAATAAAAAGATAAAAACCGCGATTTCGGCAGGATTAAAGCCGATTTTCTGCATCGGAGAAACAGAGAAAGAAAAAAAAGAAGGAGAAACTAAGAGTGTCTTAACAACCCAAATAGAAAAAGGATTGATTGGAATCTCTGTAGACCAAATAAAAGATATTGTAATTGCCTATGAACCCGTTTGGGCTATTGGAACCGGAAATCCATGTGAGCCGGAAGAAACTAAGAAGATGGTCGCATTAATCCAAAAGATAATATCGGAGCTTTACTCTGATAAAATCTCAGGCAATTTGAGGATTCTTTATGGTGGGAGCTTGAACAGTAAAAATGTCGGTGATTATTTTAAAAGTGCGAGAGTATATGGATTTATAATAGGCGGTGCTTCCTTGAATCCTGAGGAATTCATTAAAATAATAAAAATAATTAGTTAGAATACATAACTAAAGGGGTTGACCTTTTTTTATTTTGGACTAATATGAAACATATATGGAAGAATTTTCTCAGGGATATTTTTATAATCCGAGCAAAGGGAATCTTTCAGTAGATGAAGTGATGGAGGAAATAACTAGTTATATCAAAGAGAAACCAGACAGGTTTTATGATGTTATTGTTGGTTGCGATTCTCCCTCAAATGAAGAACCTCATTTTCCAGTAGTGGTAGTTGTTTTGAGAAAAGGAGAAGGAGGGAGATTTTTTATTAGAAAAGTAAAATATTCAAGCTCTGAAAAAGTATTCGCTAATTGGAAACTTCGAGTTTTAGAAGAAGTCATGCTTTCTTGCCAACTAGCTCTATTTTTGAGAGAAAATTTTGAGAAAAAAATAAAAACTTTACCCGAATTTCCAGATTATCAATTTCGTTATATCCATGCTGATATTGGCGAAAATGGCGCAACAAAAGATATGATAAAAGAGATTGTTGGTTTAATTCGGGGTAATGGTTTTGAGCCAAAAATAAAGCCGGAATCTTTTGTTGCTTCAACGGTGGCGGATAGGTACACATAAACAGAAAATAGAAATTAGAAAGTAGAAAATAGAATTTAGCCGCGAAAGCGGCTTTTTTGGTCAAAAATTTGACAAAATTTTTAGTAAGCTTATAATAAAAAAGTCGTTCTTTGAAAAAAAATATAAAGAAAGGAGAAAAATTTCATCGTCTCAAATTATTCATCAACAATTTTAGTGTGTAGTTTGAGGCGATGAAAATGCCTATTAAAGAAACGGAAAAGAAAGAAAATCAAGGAATGGACAAAATAAAAAAACTGGTAAAAGAAATGAGAAGGACTTGGGGAAAAAGAAGACGTGAACCGGCTGAGCTGAAACTGCATGAATTAAAAGGGAAAATCGAAAGTTTGGCGAAACAATTTGGTCTTCTATGTTTTCTGGTGAATGTATGCTGGCAGAAAAGCCTACGAGTTGAAGAAATCATCGAAAAAGCAGGTGGAATAATCGTAGGTGTACAAATAGAAACTTGTCTGGCATATTATGATATCTGGATTTTGCCTCCGGGTTCAGTAGTCAGACGCCGGTCTTCTAAACGGACCAACAGCATACTTCCAGACGAAGAGCAGATAGAAACAATATTGATAGAGCTTCCCACAGGAGAAAAGGTAAAGTACATTTATTTCCTTCCAGGAAAACACTGCGGTCGGTTTATAAAGGGTTAAGCTGTTTCCTAGCTTTTTCACCCTTTCTTTTTCAAGAGCCAAAGAGCTCTTTTTTTATTCATCAATTTCGGGTAAAATTAGGTTAGAAATGAATTCTTCTGAAATTCGGCAAAGATTTTTGGATTTTTTTGAGCAACGAGGGCATAAAATTGTGCCTTCTTCTTCGCTTTTGCCAACTGACCCCTCGGTTTTATTTACTACAGCTGGAATGCAACAATTCAAAGAATATTTTTTGGGAAAAGAGTCTCCTTATGGAAAAAGAGTTGCTTCCTGCCAGAAATGTTTTAGGACCTCTGATATTGAAACAGTGGGGGATATCAGCCATTTAACTTTTGTGGAAATGCTCGGGAATTTTAGCTTCGGAGATTATTTTAAAAAAGAAACAATAAATTGGGCGTATGAGTTTATAACCAAAGAATTAGGTTTAAAAATTGATTATGTTTCAGTTTTCGCTGGTGACCCTTCGACAAGCTCAGGGCAAGTCGTTCCCGAAGACAAAGAATCAGAGAAAATCTGGTTAAATTTAGGCATTCCTGTCTCAAAAATAAAAAAAATAGGAAGAGAAGATAATTTCTGGGGGCCAACGGGTTTGGAGGGTCCTTGCGGCCCGACAACTGAAATTTATCTTAATAACATTGAAGTTTGGAATTTAGTTTTTAATGAATATTATCAAGACAGAGATGGCAAATTAACGCCTTTAAAACAAAAAGGAGTTGATACCGGAATGGGGCTTGAGCGATTGGCAATGGTAGTTCAAGGAAAATCTAGCGTGTTTGAGACTGACTTGTTCTTTCCGATTATAAAAGAAATTCGTAACTGGAAATTGGAAATCAGCCCTTCGGGGAGTCCGTTTTGCGTCCAGGGAAATTGGAAATTACGCGAACGCAGTGAGCGCATACTTGCCGACCATATAACAAGCGCAGTTTTTCTGATTTCAGAAGGAATTTTTCCTTCAAATGTTGAAAGAGGATATATCTTAAGAAGAATTTTAAGAAGAGCGATCAGGTATGGAAAGCTGCTTAATTTGCCGAAAAATTTTTTAATTCCCTTAGCGCAAAAAGTAATTGAAATATATAAAGATGTCTATACTGAAACAAAGATAAAAGAAAACGATATTTTAGTCGCGATTCAAAACGAAGAGGAAAAATTCGAAGAAACCCTGAGTAATGGCTTGAAAAAACTTGATAAAATGATTAATTCCAATCAAGAAATTACCGGCGCAACAGCCTTTGATATTTATCAAACATATGGATTTCCGTTAGAAATGACACAAGAAATAATGCTTGAAAAGGGAAAAGAGTTAAAAAATGCGGAAGAATTTTCAATTTTTTCAAAAAAACATCAGGAAATCTCTCGGGTAGGGGTTGAGAAGAAATTCGGCGGGATAGGGAAAGATGCGGGTTTAATCCAGACAAGACTCCATACCGTGACCCATCTATTGCACCAGGCCCTAAGAGAGGTCTTGGGGAGTCATGTGAAACAGATGGGCTCTGATATAACAGCTCAAAGATTAAGGTTTGATTTTTCCCATTCTCAAAAAATGACCCCAGAGGAAATAAAAAAAGTTGAAGATTTAGTTAACCAGAAAATTAAAGAGAACCTTGAGGTGAGAAAAGAAGAAATGAATTACCAGGAGGCGATAGAGTCAGGAGCCCTTGCTTTTTTTAAGGAAAAGTATCCGGACAAAGTAAGTGTTTATTCGGTAGGAGGTTTTTCAAAAGAGATTTGCGCCGGGCCTCATATTAATAAAACCTCCGAATTAGGCAAATTTAAGATCGTAAAAGAAGAATCATCTGGCGCAGGCACAAGAAGAATAAGAGCAGTTTTAGAGTAAATTATCGGTGTTGATGCTGAGCAGATAACATATTTTTGATATAATAATATAAGCAATGGATCCGAAATTTTTTTCTTCCCAAATTCAAAGTTTATCCTCTTTTGATAAGATAAAATCTGAATATCTTTTAGGTTTGGATATTGGTACCGAGGCAGTAAAAGCTATAATTTTTCAGAAGCCGGTTTTTAAAAAAGAAGAAAAGGCAAAACTTATAATTTGGGGAAAGTATCAGGAATATTTTGATAAATCAAATGTTTTCAATAGTGGAGATTTCGAAGAACGCGGCATCAAAGTCGCAATTTCTGAATCAATAAAAGGAGTTCACCAAAACTTCATCCAGAATTTGGGTCGCAAAATAAATATTCATACCAACAATTTACCAGCCTTAGTTAGTTTACCGCCGAATATCCTAAAAGAAAAAATAATATCTCAATCTTTGGAAAGAGAAAATCCGGATGCAGTAATTAGCAAAAAAGAAGAAAGTGATATTTATAAAATTATTTTCAAGAATACTCAAGATGAGATAGCTAAAAATTTTTTCCAAGAATTCGGCATTTTGACAGAGGATATCCATTTTATTTCCCTTAGGATTTTGGAAATAAAATTCGATGGTTACAAAATTAGTAAATTAGAAGGATTTAAGGGCAAGAGATTAGATTTTCGAGTTTTAACCACTTTCTCATTGAAGGGCTATCTTAAAAACATTGAAAAGATCTTAAAAGATTTAAAATTAAATATCTTAGAATTTTTATACAAAAGCCAGAATTTGCCCCGCTTATTTTTTAATGAAGAGAGCGAAGCAATTTTTTTAGACGTTGGCGGTGAAGTCTCGCAAGTTTTTTTGATAAAAAAAGGGAAAATAGAGTTAGTTTTTGAATTTAATAGTGGAGGGTTGGATTTTACAGAAAGACTCTCTAAAATTTTAGGATTAAATTTAGAAGACTCGAGGAATTTAAAGCACAACTATTCCAACTTGCTTTTATCAGAAGAGGTGAGAAAAAAAGTTAGAGAGATTCTGTCTGAGGAGCGCCAGTCTTGGTTTGAGAATCTAAAGAAAGCCTTTAGAAATGTTTTGCTAGGGCAAAGGATTCTCTTACCTAGTAACATTTTTATTTTTGGAGGAGGAAGTCTGTTGCCAGAAATTCAAGAAGCTTTGGAAGAGGGAAATTGGGAAGATTTACCATTTTTTTCTCGACCTAAAGCAAAGTTGCTTTATCCTAAAGATTTAAAAATTATTGAAGATAAGACAAAAGGATTGATTTCTCCCCAAGATATTAATTTGATTTTAGGTCTTACGCCTTTTAATAAAGATAGTTTAGTTTCTGTTTAATAAAACATGCCGAAAAAAATTATTGATATTTTTCCACCAACATCTACTAAGGCTTTAAAAGAAAGAATTTTTTCCTTGCCGCGCAAGAGTAAAAAATTTTGGGGTTTCAAGAAAAAGATAATAACCATAATTTTCTTGGTTTTAATTTCGACGATATCTTTACTTCATTTTGTTTTTTCTGAAGTTAGAATCGAGATTTGGCCAGAAACTGAGGTTTTAGATTTCGAAGAAGAAATAACTGCTGATTTAGAGAAAAAAAATCTGGACAATCTAGTTTTAAGCAAAACTATCCCGGCCCAAATTTTTGAGACTGAAAAAATTGCCTCTCAAGAATTTCCTTCCTCTGGCAAAATCTCAAAAGAAGAAAAAGCCAAAGGTAAAATCAAAATTTTTAATAATTACAATCTTTCCCAGACCTTAGCAATTAATACCAGATTTCAGGCCCC
>Ga0315279_10004174_pt1 | contig 19545 bp, 19 predicted proteins | sample YL17G06_20_MG_FD_203694 | JGI IMG/M metagenome (GOLD analysis project Ga0315279, IMG submission 203694) | Sediment microbial communities from Yellowstone Lake, YNP, Wyoming, USA - YL17G06_20 | ecosystem: Environmental > Aquatic > Freshwater > Lake > Sediment | place: USA: Wyoming | collected... | reverse complement strand
CGCCTCCGCGTAGTTCGTCATGTCGGTCATGGTGACGAGGACGTGCATCCCCATGTCGAAGGCGAGGTACTCAGCGATGGTCTGAGCTATCTTGGGGGTGACCAACCTCTCGATGGGCGGGTCGTCGGCTAGGTTGAGTATCATCACCGTCTTGCTTAGGGCGCCCGTCTTCTCGAACTCCGTCCTGAAGTAGTCGGCCTCCTCGTTCTTGATACCCATGGCGGCGAAGACGATGGCGAACTCCTCCTCCTTTCCGGGGATCGTGGCCTGCCTGGCGATCTGGGCGGCGAGCTGGTTGTGGGGGAGCCCCGACTCGCTGAAGATTGGGAGCTTCTGCCCCCTGACGAGGCTGTTCATGCCGTCTATTGCGGAGATCCCAGTCTGGATGAACTCGCTGGGCACGTCCCTGGCAGCGGGGTTGATGGTCCCGCCGTTGACGTCCCTCACGTCTGTGCTTAGAGGCGCAGGCATACCGTCGAGGGGCCTGAAGCTGCCGCTGAAGACCCTGCCGATGAGCTCGTCGGACACGGGGATCCTGAGGACGTCGCCGGTGAACCTGATGTCGACGTTTATGTCGAGGCCGCTGGTGCTACCGAAGCACTGGATCATGGCCCAGTCCTTCGAGACGTCGAGGACCGAGCCCGTGATCTCCTCGCCCGTGGGCCTCCTTATCCTGACGACCTCGTCGTAGGAGACGCCCCTCACGTTCTGGACCATGAGGATGGGCCCCTTTATCTCGCTTGTGGTTTTGTAGATCAGTCCTGACTCTTCAACGGTCAATCTTACTTCACCTCATACTCCATTGCCAGCCCATCTATCTGGTTCCTCATCTCGATGCGGGCTTTACTGATGGGTTCCACGCCTCTCTCCTCCTTGAGCCTCATCAGGGTCTTCACGATGCTGAGGTCTCTCACCTTCTCTATGGGTATCCCCTTCCTGATGAGGGGGTCGACGAGGTCGTAGAATTCGATCATTATCTTGAGGAGCTTCGCCTGCTTCTCAGCCTCGCAGTAGGTGTCGACCTCGTGGAAGGAGCTCTGGACTAGGAACCCCTCCCTGAACATCTCGGCCATGAGCAGGACTAGCCTCTGCTCGTCTGGGAGCGCCTTCTCCCCTATTATGCGGGCGGTCTCCTCGATCTGTGAGGCCTCCTCGAGTAGGCCCAGGGCCTTCGCCCTCATCCCTTCCCACTCGCGGTCCTGGTTGGACCACCATTCTGAGGCGACGCTCATGTACCTCGTGAAGCTCCTGAGCCAGTTGATGGCGGGGAAGTGGCGCCTGTAGGCGAGCTCGCTGTCCAGGGCCCAGAAGGTTCCTATGAACCTCAGAGTGTTGGTGGTGACGGGCTCGCTGAAGTCGCTCCCTGGTGGGGATACAGCCCCGATCAACGTTAGGCTGCCGAGCCTCTCGTCGGTCCCCAGAGTCTGTACTCTCCCGGCCCTCTCGTAGATCTCCGCGATCCTGTCAGCCAAGTAGGCAGGGAAGCCGGCTTCGGCTGGAATCTCCTCGAGGCGGCCCGATATGTCCCTGAGTGCCTCGGCCCACCTAGAGGTCGAATCCGCGAGGACGACGACATCATAGCCCATGTCCCTATAGTACTCGCCGAGGGTGAGACCCATGTAGATGCTCGCCTCCCTGGCGCTGACAGGCATGTTGCTGACGTTGGCGACGATGATGGTCCTCTCGATGAGCTTCCTACCGCTCCTAGGGTCGGTTATCTCCGGGAAGTGGGTGACGACGTCAGCCATCTCGTTTCCACGCTCCCCGCACCCGACGATGACGATGATGTCGGCATCAGCCCACTTACTGATCTGCTGGAGAGTGACGGTCTTGCCGGTCCCGAATCCGCCCGGGATCGCGGCGGCCCCGCCCTTCGCGCACGGGAAGAAGGTGTCGATCACCCTCTGACCCGTCAGGAGGGGCTGGTTCAGGGGCAGTCTCTCCCTGATGGGCCTAGGGCGCCTCACGGGCCACCGCTGCATCATGGTGATATCCACCACACCCGAATCGGTCTCCAGCTCGCCTACGACGTCCACGACGGTGAAATCCCCGGACTTGATCGATTTGATTGTCCCGGTTTGTCCTGGGGGCACCATGATGCGGTGCTCGAAGGAGGCGGTCTCCTGGACGGTGCCTAGGACGTCGCCTTCAACGACCCTGTCGCCGGCCTTCACCTTCGCCTTGAAATTCCACTTCTTCTCCCTGTCGAGGGGGGCGATGTTCGTGCCCCTGGAGACGAAGGGGCCGGTCAGGTTCCAAAGCTTGGTCTCTGAGCGCTCGATGCCGTCCACGATGGTGCCCATGAGCCCGGGGCCCAGCTCTGCTATCAGAGGCGAGCCCGTGTCGATGACTGGCTCCCCCGGCCTCAGGCCACTCGTCGCCTCGTAGCACTGGATGTAGGCGGTCTCCTTGCTCAGGCGGACAATCTCGCCCATCAGCTTCAGGTTCCCAACCTCTATGAGGTCACCCATCTTGGGCTCCTCTTCGAACTTCGACACCACAAGGGAGCCGTTGATTCTCTCTATTCTTCCTTCAAGTGGCATCTCTAGATCACTCCCAGCTTCTCGGCGATCCTTGCCTCCATAATCCTCCTGACCCTCTCGAGCCTCCCCTCGAGAGTATTGTAGTAGACCTTGTCTCCCATGGGATTCTTGATCACAACTCCGCCGAGGATTTCCACGGGCTTTTCGTCGAGTTTAAGAGTCATGCCTTCGAGAGTTTCTCCTATCTTCTTCAGGTTCTTCCTCAGGTACTCCATGTCCCTCTTGTTGGCGGAGACGATGAACTCGTTTCCCCCGATGGCCAAGACGCCCTCCTTGATGAGCTTGTTAAGGATGACGCCGTAGTCGTGATCCTCGGATTTTACCTCAACTACATCCTTTAGCCTGTTCTCCACTTGGCTGTACACTTTGGACAGCATCTCGGCCCTGGCTGTCATGAGGGCCTTCCTGCCCTCGAGCTCCGTCTGCCCGATGATCCTGTCCCTCACAGTCTTGAGCTCGGATCCCATGAGCTGCAGGATCTGCCTGTCGGTCTCCGTGTTTATCCTCGCCCGCTCGACTTCAGCTGCCTTGAGGATCTCCTCGGCCCTCTTCTCGGCGTCGGCCAGTATCTTGTTCCTCTTCTGTACGGTCTTCTCTATTAGGCCGGTTTCCATCCCGATTGACTTGCTCACTTCGGCAGCACCTCCTCGAGGACAAGATCGGCGGCCTCGTCCTTCCTCTTTTTAGGGATCTTCATGAGCTCCTCCACCTTCTTCACGTAGTCTTCAGAAATCTTCTCCGCCTCTTTCTTGGCCCTCTTCTCCTCAGCTGCAATGAAATCGTCGATGCCTGTGCCCCTCTGAGCTCTACTCCGTCGATAATCAGCGTCCGCCTTTGCCGAGGTTACTAACTCCTCGGCCTTCCGCCTAGCCTCCGAGATCTTCCTTTTGGCCTCAGCATCTGCATCGTCCAGAAGTTTCTGGAGGCGTCCTCCAATTGAAAGAATTCTTTCCATCTCCATTTTCTACAACTCCAACTTGGTGCCTATGGCGAGCGAGACAACTGCCTGGAGCTCCTCCATCCTCATCCCCGTCTCCATCGTGAAGTCGGGCACGAGGGCGAATAGAGGCGTTATGTCCCCTCTCTTCATGACCTCCTCCCGGGTAGAGTAGGTATCCTTAGCGAAACGCTCAGGGATTAAAATAAGGTTGAACCTGCTCTCTTCGATGAGTCTCTGGAGGATTTCTGCCACGGCCTTTCCCGTGCTCGCATCATAACCTCTGGCTCCGATAAGCTCGAATGCCGTGATGAAAGAAGGGGGACCTATGACAGCTACGCTCATTTCCTAATTGTCAAGGGTTCTGAATTAAAAAAACTTATGTCAAGCAACGTGTTTTCAAATTTTTAAAATAGGTAAAACGAGTTTTTCCACCAACGTTTTTTTTGGGGAACTTATAAAATCCACGTGTGCGATTTCGGAAATGTTCCCAGGTTAAGACAAATCATTATTGATGACGCTCAATCTTGCATTTGCTGAGAAATACGCTGAAGGTTAGTTGTTTATGCATATTATTTTCCCGAATAAAAGAAAGAGACCTAATTTAATCGTTATGGTTTAATGGAATATATGTTGAATGAAGACCTCGATTGCGTTAGTAAAAAGCGAGGGCCAAATTCCGAATACTATCGAGAGGGCGCTTAGAGAGAGGAGGGCTATTGCCATGTTAATTGGGATCTCCTTTATTCCCTTCAGGCTCTCCGGCAGTTTCCCGTAAAAGATCCGCCAGATAGTCCTGAACTCATAGGCGAGTGTAATCACCGTCGCTAGTGACCCTGCAAGGATAGCTACAGCGAGTTCGAGACTCGAAGAAGCGAAACCCCTTTCAAAGGCACCTGAGAGAAGAATGAACTTGGATTTAAATCCAACAGCAGGCGGTACTCCTCCAATTGTGAGGAAGCCGATAAGGCAAGCTATGACGACTATTGGGAGTTTCTCGGCTAGCCCCCCGAGCTTCTCCATGTCTCGTGTCCCAGTCCTATATTGGAGTGCTCCTGCTACCAAGAAGAGGAGGGCTATAGCTAAGCCGTGGCTGATACTATAGGAGATTGCTCCGAGGAACCCGTAACCAACGTATGTGAAAACTCCTAGGACGCAGTAGTTCATCTGGCTCATGCTCAAGTAGGCTACTAGGCGTTTGGTGTCTTTCTGGACCAACGCCATGGCTCCAGCATAGAGGATTGTAAGGAGTGCCCAAAGCATGAACCAGCCGCTTACACCGGAAAGGACCTCTTTGAAAGGAGGCATTAGCCTCGCGAGGGAATATGTGCTCAGCAAGACCGATGTAGCCCCCAAGACGGCGCTGACTGGGGCAGGTGACTCGGCGTATGTGTTTGGCATCCACCCGTGAAGGCCGAGGCCCCCGATCTTGACCAATAGGCCGAGGATTATGGCAATGCCTATCCAGAAAGCCATGGGACTCTCCCCGATATGTGTGAGAGCGGCAATATCGAAACCTCCTACCACCCAACTAGCCGCCAGTATTCCCATCAACAGGGATCCGCCGCCCACATTGGTCCATATGAAATATTGGTAACTTATCTTAACACGATCTCCGTAGCCGTACATGAATACGAGTAACCACGAGAATACCAAGGCGCACTCAAAGAACAAGTAGAACTCGATAAGGTTAGTCGAGAGCATCGATCCAACGACGCTCCCCGCGTATAGCAAGAAGAAGGTGTAGAAGGTCGCATATTTTGCGTTGGTCTCAGGTATGTCGCCACTCTGCAACCTCCTCTCCATATAGGGAATGGAGAATAAAGCCACGAAGGCGAAGACGAATATGAATGCGAAGAGGATAGGGACGCTGAGTCCATCGGCTAAGAACCCAAAGGTGAGCCTCACCGGAGCTAACGTCCAGATGAACTCCTCCAGGATTGATTCGTGCTCCACCACAGGTATGAGCAACCCATACACAAAAGTTGCGCAGAAGAGTATCGCAGCGACCAGATAGCCCACGCTTTTACCAATTTTCCTACCGAGCAGATAGACTATCGGTGCCGGAAGAATGGTGAGGAGAACCATCACAAATAGCAGATTGTTAATCATCACCTTTCACCTCACACATGTATGAGTTGCTCCACCACCTGCAGCAGCGGATCAAGAATGGGTTTCGGATAGATGCCTAGCACGATGGAGAGCAGGCAGAGGACTAGCATCGGTATTGTCATTTGCAACGGCGCCTCTTTCACATCCTTTAGGTGGTCAGGTAACGGCCCAAAGAAGATCCGGCGAACAGTCCAGAAGGTGTAGCCGATAGTTAAGGCGGTAGATATGATCGCGATTAGGGCGATGAGCAGTTCAGTCGAGGAAGCACTCAGCCCATGCTCAAAGACTCCAGTAAATATAAGAAGCTTAGACATGAATCCCACGGTCGGCGGGACTCCTGCAATATTTAGGCAGCCTATAATGAATACTATGGCTGACAATGGCATCCGGGCCGCGAGGCCCCCAAGGGATCTTATGTCTCGAAAACTCGTCTGGTGCATAATCGCCCCGACCGTCAAGAAGAGGGCGGCTTTCCCTAACCCGTGGCTGATGTATTGAAGCATGGAGCCTGAGATCCCTAGGGTGGTCGTGCTTGTTAGGCCGATGAAAATATAGCCCATCTGGCTGATACTTGAATATGCGAGGAGACGCTTGATGTCCGTCTGCGCCATAACCATCATGCCACCGTAGATGATGGTCACAAGTCCCCAGATCAGCGTGAGCATGGTTAAGTTCTCCAAGACGTGGATGGGGACAAGGAGTCTTACCATGGCGTATGCCGCTAGTCCAATCATCGCCGGACTCAGCAGGGCGCTTATAGGCGTGGGAGCCTCGGCGTGGGCGTAGGGGAGCCAAACGTGAAGACCGAAGGTCGCCATCTTGACGGAAAGGCCTAGGAGCATCATGACTACAATAAATGTGGCCCTCGGGTTTCCCTGGAGTAAAACAAGGTCCGAAATCTCGAAGCTATGAGTCGTGGCATAGGCCGTAAGAGCGCCCGTAAGGAAAATAACCGCTCCAACAATCGACCAAAGGAGGTACATCAACGCTATTTTCTCTCTGTCTCCAGTACCATAGATGTTGATAAGGGCCCACGAGGGGATAATCATCAGCTCGAAGAATAGATAGAACTCGAAGAGATTTGTAGAGAGGACGACACCCATCATGCTAGTGGCGTAGGCTAAGTAGAGGGCGTAGTAGGTAGCATGAGCCTTGTTGTTCTCGCGGTGATACTGTTCGTGAATACTATGTTCCATGTAGGGGTTGGAGTAGACGACGATTATCGCCGAGAGGGCGGCCACGGTAAGGACTATGGGAAGACTGAGGCCGTCTACACTAAGGCCGAACCTTATCTCAGGCAACCAGTAAAAGTACTCCCCGAGAGGCCCATGTGATACCTCCGGTATCAAGCTCAGAAAGAAGAGGAAGCTCAGCATTAGGGGAACGAAGGCGACCCAACTTACCCTTTTCCCGATCTTCCTGCCGATAAGGTATACTATAGGCATGAATATTACAGGCGCCAATAGAGCTAACCAGATCTGACCGTACATACTCAACCACCCCACAACGTCAATCCTAATATCAGTAGGATCAGGAGAATCATCACATACAATATGTTATAGGAGAGAACCCCTGTCTGGACCTTCTTCACCTTATGGTATAACGAGATGAAGACGAATGGCACACCCTCGTTAACGACACCATCCATGCCACCGACCTCGATCACTCGGAATAGCCTGTCACTTGCTGCCATCGACGCATTCGTGACAGCGCTTCCAATCCTAGCAAACACCTTCTGTTCGACGTTCTCAAAGATAGCCTGATAAAGCGCACGGATTCCGTCGACGAACACAAGATAGTAGACTTCGTTCATGTACCATCTATTCCAGAGGAAAGTGTGTATCGGCTTCAGTATCTTAGACCCGCTAACGTACGCCCATGAATCTATCTTACGAGCCCAGTAGAAGACCCAAGCTATTACTCCACCGAGCAATATTATGGCTCCTGAGGTCCCAAAGGCTACCAGCTTTGTGGAGTTCTCCACGTGAACGATCTCTGTTGGGACATAGAGGCTGTGGAGAGTATCCTCCATCTGTCTCTCGATGAAGACCTCCGGGGACATCGCCGGGTTGGCCAGCCCCGCGAGGCCTAAAAGGCCGACACCAACCATTAAGATTACCAGCACGGCGATAGGCCCCCACATTATGCTCGGGGCCTCGTGGACGTGGTGGCCATGGTGCTCAAGGTCCTCGACGAACTTGCTCTTCTCGCCGTAGAAGGTCATCACGATGTATCTTATGCTGTAGACCAGAGTTATGAGGGCGGTTATCGCTGCGACGCCGTAGAGAACCATCGCCAGAGGAGTACCCGCTATGATCCCAGCTATGAAGACTGAATCTTTGCTCCAGAAGCCGCTGAGCGGCGGGATGCCGGCTAAGGATAAAGTTGCTAACAACATAAGTATCTTTGTGATTGGCATATGTTTTCCGAGACCACCCATGTTGCTCATGTAGATGGTTTCAACTGCATGAATAACTGAGCCGGCGCAGAGGAACAGAGCCGCCTTGAACAGGGCGTGGCTGACAAGGTGGAATATGCTCGCAGTTAGGCCCGCGACGAAGGCACCCTCGCTCAGTCCCGCTAGGCCTAAGCCAAGCATCATGTATCCGATCTGGCTCACGGTTGAGTAGGCAAGCACCTTCTTCAGCTCCAGAGCGACCAATGCCTGGGAGGCTGCCAAGAAAGCCGTGAAAGCTCCTATGCAGGCGATGGCTATGAAGAAGACCTGAGCCTCATGCAGCCCCTCAAGCCAGTAGCCGATATAGAAGACAGGAGCCATCCTGGCCACGAGGTAGACCCCAGCTTTAACCATCGTCGCGGCGTGGATGAGGGCTGAGACGGATGTCGGGCCGGCCATCGCCTCAGGGAGCCACTCGTGAAACGGGAACTGGGCGGATTTGCCGATGGGGCCGCCGAGGAAAAGCAGCGCAGTCAATCCCAGTAGCCCAGGCGTCATGGATATCAGGTTTAACCAGACAGGGGCCGACTTTATGAGCTCGACGAAGTTCAGGGTGCCTGCGTAGTTGAAGATTATAAATATCGATGCGAGGAGGAGTACGTCGCCTATGCCGGTCACGACGAAGGCCTTCATTCCGGCGTGGCTGGGCGGGAACATCTTCGTCGGCGGCGGGCCTCCGAGCCAACGCTCCTTCTCATCCCTGTAATAGAAGCCTATTAGGCCATAGCTGCATAACCCGACGCCCTCCCAACCTATCAGCAACTGGAGCAGGTTGTCAGAGAGGACGAGGAGAAGCATGTTACCGATGAAGAAGAGGAAGAAGAACCAGTAGCGGGTCAGGTTGCGGTCGCCGTGCATGTACCCGACGGAATAGACCACTATGAGGAAGGAGATGAAGGCGACGACGTTCGCGATCAGGATGCTCAGCGGGTCCACTAGCACCCCCACGCTGAGGGGCTTCCCCCCGGGGAAGCTAATCCACGTCGTTATCTGGATGTCTCCCGGAGCGTGGCCTCCGAAGAGAGCCGGTAGCATCGAGCTGGCGGCGACCACAGCCGAGAAGGCGAATGCAACCGCAGCATAGTCGCGTACCCTGTCCCCCAGCTTCGCGATGAGAGGCATGAGTAACGCGCCTACAATGGGAAGGATCCAGCAAAGCCATGGACCCCAGTACTGGGCTATTATCTCAAGCGGTTCTATCGGGCTGACGCCCCCAGTTAACGATACCAGTAAGACGGTCTCATTCATGGTATAATCACCTTAATGTATCTGGGTAAATTATCAATGAGCGCCTTAGCAGCCTCCGTGGCGTAGCTGATCACTGGTTCGGGCCATAAACCAAAGAGAACCACAAGAGTGGCCATGGCTACCGTGACCCCCAACATCAGAGGCGGAGCCTCTTTGAGCCCCTTCAAGGACTCGATGGGCTCGGAGATCAGGGTCAACATCACCCTTAGGTAGTAACCCATACTGAGGGCGCTGTTTAGGATACCCACGATCGCCAGCCATGCCATACCTTCGCCGATGGCGGAATTGAAGAGGATAAACTTGCTGACGAAGCCATTCGTGGCGGGTACTCCACCTAGACCCAGGAGGGTTATGAATAGGCAGAGAGAGGTGATGGGCATCAACCGCCCTATGCCTTTAAGGTTCTCTATATCCCTTGTCTTAGCCTCGTGGACTATGGAGCCAGCGGAGAGGAACGCCATCCCCTTGAGGAGAGAGTGATTGAAGACGTGGAGGAAGGTTCCCATAAGGCCGTAGGACGTTCCAGCGGAGACACCAATGAGCATGTATCCCATCTGGGCGATACTAGAATACGCCAGCATCCTCTTAATGTCCTGCTGGAGTAACGCGAGGATGTTGGCAAGGCACATCGTTAAGACGGCGAGGACAGCGATGGCCATCTGGAAGGTACTCGGCTCGAAGAGGATGTTGAGGACCCTCGTCAGCCCGTAGAGCGCGGTCTCGATCAGTATGCCCGAAAGCATGGCGCTGATGGGGCTGGGAGCCTCGGGATGGGCGTCAGGCAGCCAGGTGTGCATGGGCACTATCGCCGACTTCACGCCGAAGCCCACTATGAAGATGATTAGGGCGAGGCTGAGCCAGATGCTCAGAGGCTGGTGCTTGAGGACCATGGAGGCCTGGGCGAAGTTTACGGTCCCCGCCATGCCGTAGACGAGGGCTATGCCGAGGAGCAGGAGGGTCGAGCCTATGGCGCCCATCACCATGTACTTGAATCCTGCCTCGATCGGCCCCCAGTTCTCCTTCCTGAAGGCGACGAGGACGTAGCTCGTTATTCCCATCATCTCCCAGAAGACGAAGAAGGTGAAGAAGTCGCCGGCGAAGCTGACGCCTACGATGCTGGCGACGAGGGCCGAGAGGAGGGTGTAGTACTCAGTCAGCCGCGTGTCGTGCTCCATGTAGCTGTAGCTGTAGACGGTTGCGAAGAGGCCGAGGAGCGTAGCCGAGAACGCCATGTAGATGCTGAGCATGTCGATCTCCATGCAGGCGCCGAGGGGCGGGGCTCCGCCGAGTGTCACGATTAGTATCTTGTTCTGGGTCGCCTGAATCATATTGTAGAGGTTGTAGACCGAGTAGACGGAGAAGGCGCTCATCACGATGGCCACGATCTCCCTGAGCTTTGCGATCTTCACCCTCTCACCGATGAGCCCGGCCATGACGACGATGAAGGGGCTGAACATGAATAGTAGCTCCCACGCCATTACCATCTCAGCCTCCTAAGCTTCCTGACGTTGGTCGTCTTGAACTGCTTGTAGGCGTTGACTATCAGGGCAAGCCCGACGGAGATGACGCATCCGCCGAGGACTATCGACATGAAGACGAGGGACTGGCCGAGGGGGTCGACGAACCCCATCGAGGAGTAGCGTGATGCGAAGAAGACCAATGCGAGGTTGCCCGCGTTCAGGATCATCTCGATGCCCAGGAGGATCCTGATCATGTTCTTCTGCGTCGCGCAGTAGAGCCCTATGGAGACGAGGACGAACACAGTGCCGAGGAAGATGGCTTCGTCCGCCATCCTACTTCCTCTCCTCCCTGAGAAGAGCAAGGCAGCTAATGGCCGTGGCGAACAGGACGAGGGTCTGCATGAAGAGGTCCAGGCCCCTGTAGTTCCAGAGGAAGCTGCTCATCTTCCATCCGAGGTCCTCGGCGGGTCTGATGGGGGCGAGCTTAGGGTTCACGTACCTCCCGTATGGGAAGGGTGTGCTCGAGACGACGTAGAGGAAGGAGAAGAGCAGGAGTACGCTCACCGCGAGTCCCGCTATGGTCGTCGCATTGGACTCACTCATTCTCCTCCCCCCTTACGAACATGACCACTGAGACGAAGAGGACCACCACGGCCCCGCCGTAGATGAGCATCTGGAAGAGGCCCACGTAGGGCGCGTATAGCATCCAGTACAGGCCACCTAGGCAGATGCACATGCCGCCGAGGCTCAGAGCAGCATACAAGAGGTTGCGGAGTCCGGCCGCCATCAGGGCGAAGGCGATGGTCGCTGCGAGAATCACGAACTGCAGTAATTCAGACGCCAACAGACTCACCGTCGATACTGATGCCTATCCTATCCATCCTAATACTATAAAAAGTTCGCTCCAAAAGGGTTACAGATCCATATCCTAAACACAATCAGCCAGATACGGGTCGAAAAAGCCTGTTTAAGGGGACAAAATATTTAAAAACGACCTCCCCGGTCCCTGCGAGGCAAATTCTTATCTGCTCTTAACGTTTATATCCCTGCATAAAACGAGTCTGTGAGGGACCACGGTTTGCTCGAGGGTCTATCCGGTTTTGCCATCATCTTGGTTCTGGCGGTTGTCGTGGCTATGGTAATCATGGCTATAAGCAACGACCTGGCCCCGAAGGGCGTCGACTCGCCCGGTAAGCTGGCCCCCTACGCCTGCGGGGAGGACGTACAGCCCGCCAAGGTCAGATTGAACGTCGAGAACTTCTTCATCTACACAGTCTACTTCATGATCTTCGACGTACTCGGCTTCGTCATGGCGACGACGATCGCGAGGCCGACAAACGTCATACTGCCCCTAGCCTACGCCGCCGCCTCGCTCATCTCGATAGTCATCCTGACGGCGAAGTGGAGGCTGTGAGATGGGTTTAGTCACCTGGGCTAGGACGAGGTCGCCGTGGCTGATACACTTCAACGCGGGCGCATGCAACGCCTGCGACATCGAGGTGGTCGCGGTTCTGACGCCGACGTATGACGTTGAGCGGTTCGGGGCGCTGCTGAAGGGGACGCCGAGGCACGCTGACGTGATGGTCGTCACAGGCTCCGTGCCGAGGAAGAACGCGCCTCGGCTGAAGAGGATCTACGACCAGATGCCTGAGCCGAAGTTCGTGGTCGCCATAGGCTCATGCGCGATAAGCGGTGGCGTCTTCCAGGACTGCTACAACGTGATGGAGGGCGTCGACAAGATCATTCCGGTGAACGCCTACGTCGTCGGATGCCCGCCGAAGCCGGAGGCGATCCTTGACGGCGTGGTGAAGCTCCTGAAGAGTGCGGGGTACTGAGGTGGAGAGAGTGTCTGCGCTGGACGAGAACGTTAAGGTCGTCGAGAGGCTGACGGAGGCCATAGGCAAGGAGAATGTCATTGAGGTAAAGACTCCGAGGGCGAGGAGGGCCTTCATCCGCATCAAGGTCGAGAAGCTGAGGGAGGCGGTCACCTACCTGAAGGAGAAGGAGGGGATAACCCACCTCAGCACGATAACGGGCCTAGACCTCGGCGAGGAGAGGGAGATAGTCTACCACTTCGGGGCGAAGAACCTCGCCCTCTCCGTGAAGGTGAGGGTACCGGCGAGCGACCCTAAGGTCCCGAGCATCACTGATATAATCAACGGCGCCACCCTCTACGAGCGCGAGGTCCACGACCTCGTAGGCGTCTACCCTGAAGGGCACCCGGACCCGAAGAGGCTCCTCCTCTCAGAGGATTGGCCGGAGGGAGTACACCCGCTCCTCAAGACGTGGGACGTTAACTCCTTGAGGAAGAGGGTCGACGGGAAGGAGTGGTGAAGATGAGCGACAGAGAGTTCAGCGTAATCATAGGGCCGCAGCACCCTGCGCTGAAGGAGCCGGCTAGCTTCCTCTTCAAGGTCGACGGCGAGGTAGTCGTCGACGTTGAGCCCCGCATCGGCTACAACCACCGTGGCATAGAGAAGGCGATGGAGGCTCGCACCTACATCCAGAACCTCTACATAATCGAGCGGGTCTGCGGCATCTGCAGCAACGCCCACCAGACTAACTATTGTCAGACCGTGGAGGAGGTCGCGGGCATCCAGGCGCCGCTGAGAGCGAACTACATCAGAGTCTTCATGAGCGAGCTGGAGCGCATCCACAGCCACCTTCTCTGGGTCGGCGTGGCCGCCCACGAGATAGGGTTCGACACCCTGTTCTACTACGTCTGGAGGGACCGCGAGGTCGTGATGGACCTCCTGGAGATGATCAGCGGGAACAGGGTCAACTACGCGATGAACACAATCGGCGGCGTCCGCAGGGACCTGAGCAAGGACAACTTCCCCAAGTACCACAAGATGCTCGACATCCTCGGCGAGAGGACCAAGTTCTACGCGAACATAGCCACCCACGAGAAGACGATCCTTGACAGGGCCGCCGGCGTAGGCTATCTGAGCAAGGTGGACATGAAGAGGCTCTGCGGGAGCGGCCCCAACGCCCGCGCGAGCGGAGTCGACTACGACGTTCGCAGGGACCTCCCGCATCTGGCTTACGATGAGGTACCCTTCAACGTCATCACAAATGATGGAGGCGATGTCCTAGCCAACGTGCTCGTGAGGATCGGTGAGACCATCGAGAGCGTCGGCATGTGCAAGTACGTCCTAGACCACCTCCCCGAGGGGCCGACGAGGGAGAAGTTCTCGCCAATGGCGAAGGTGCCGGAGGGTGAGGCCGTAGGCTACTTCGAGGCCCAGCGAGGCGAACTCATCCACTACTTCCAGTCGCGGGGTGACGTGAAGCCGTACAGGTACAAGATCAGGGCGCCGACCCTCGGCAACATCCCGAGCCTCGTCGAGAAGCTGAAGGGGGGCTACATAGCCGACATCCCCATAGTCCTCGCGGGAATCGACCCCTGCTTCAGCTGCACCGACCGCATGGTCTTCGTCGATGAGGATAAGGGGAAGACCTGGGATATGGATGGCGAGCAGCTTAGGAGATACGGGATAGAGTGGTACAAATGATCCTAGAAGAATTATCCAACGTGGTCCAGGTGCTGATATTCCCTGGAGTTCTGTTCATCTTGGCCTACTCGCTCTTCTGCAACTGGGTGAGCAGGAAGTGGACGGCCAGACTCCAGAACAGGCAGGGGCCACTCCACACGGGCTGGCAGGGCATCCTCCAGCCGCTGGCTGACGTGATCAAGCTACTGGCGAAGGAGGATATCACGCCGGGAGGCGCCACAAAGCTGGTCTTCTCAGCCACGCCCCTCCTCATCTTCGCGATCCCCCTCGCGGCGCTCTTCCTGATACCGATCCAGTCGATCACGAACCTCTGGTCATACGCGCCGATAGCGAGCTTCGAGGGCGACCTCATCTTCGTCCTCTTCCTCTTAAGCATCGTTATACTCGCGATCTTCCTCGCCGGCTGGAGCTCCGCGAACGCGTTCGGGGCCGTCGGCGCAACGAGGGTCGCGTTCATGATGCTATCATACGAGATACCGTTGGCGCTCGCGGCGATAGGACCCGCGATAATGGCGCAGAGCCTCAGGATACTGAATATAGTCAACTGGGAGGCGGGCAGCTGGAACCGCTTCCTGGCGGCCCCCAGCGTCTTTGGGATAGCCCTCGGAGGGGTGATGCTCGCGGGTTTCGCCATCTACACCATCTGCCTCCTCGCGGAGCTTGAGATGAGGCCGTTCGACATGTCAGAGGCCGAGACCGAGATCGTCCACGGCTGGCAGGTCGAATTCAGCGGCAAGAAGCTGGCGCTCCTCACACTGGGGCACGACGTGAAGATCGTGCTGGCATCCGCGCTCCTGACGTCGCTCTACCTTGGTGGGGCTTCCGGCCCGTGGCCGATCCCGCCAATAGTCTGGTTCGTGCTTAAGACAGTCTTCTGCGTCCTCATCCTGTCGAACCTGAGCGCCCTCTTCGCCAGGTTCAGGATCGACCAGCTCCTTAAGGGAGCGTGGAAGTACCTTGTGCCGCTCTCGGTGCTCCAAGTGATGGCGGTAGTAGCGTTGACGGGGTTGATGTGACATGGCGATGGAGAGAGAGCTACTGAACAACGCGGTGAAGAAACCCTGCACCCTGATATACCCCTTCGAGAAGAGGGAGCCCCCGGCCGGGCTCAGGGGGAAGCACACCTACGACGGGGACAAGTGCACTGGCTGCGGCCTCTGCTCTAGGGTCTGCCCGAGCTTCGCGATTGAGCTCAAGGGGCTCGGCCCGAAGTGCGAGGGGCTGAAAGTCGACCTCGGAAAGTGCCTCTTCTGCCAGCAGTGCGAGGAGGTCTGCCCCACAGATGCGCTGAACCTATCGACGGAGTACGAGCTCGCGGTCCTCGACAGGCAGGCCAGCGTCCTGGACTTCAAGCGGACGCCGAGGCCGCCGACGCCGCCACCCCAACAGGCAAAGCCCGCCCAGCCGGCCGAGCCAAAGAAGGAAGCCTAAACCCAGTTTTTCTATTCGTAACCGTTTTAGAAGTAGAATATCCTCAACGGTTTCTTCTTTTTCGAAGATTATCTGGGTTCCTGGAATCTAGCGCAGGACCTCGTATAGGACCTTGGCTATCTTCTGGGCTCCCTCCTCGACCTCTGGCGTCAGTCCCGTCCCGAAGCCGATGTTCTGGGACTGGACGCCGAGGAGGGCGACGTTGGAGCAGAGGGTTTTCCGGAGGTAGTCTGCGAAGATGGTCAGGGGGAGGCTGTGGGTGGACATCGTGACGCCGCCTATCTGCTGGGTAGGGATCATCCTCCCTTCCCCTGGCTCCCCGTTGAAGTGGGCGGCGTCGATCATCAGGACGTGGGTCGGCTTGAACTCCCTTATCTTGCCAGTATAGCTCTCGGGCACGATCTCTGTGCTCAGGAGGAGGACGTCTCCGAGCTTCATCCCCTCGAGGAGCTCGATAACCCTGAGGCCGACGGCGTCGTCCCCCCTGATGGGGCTGCCGATCCCGACGAGGACGACCCGCCTCCCCTCCACGCCCCCGAAGAAGACTCCGAGATCATCAGCTAAGCCCATGGTCCATGGATGCTTAGAAGCGTTTTGATAAAAAGGTTTAGGCAATGATTTCTTCGATCTAAAAACACGCCCCAATCAAAAAAATTCGTTGTCAGAGAAAAAGAGCTCGCGTGGAGGTCTTGATAGATTACTACAAGGGTTGGGGGTCTTCTCATGTGGATGTTATGGACTCGGTAATATCTACTCGGCGGCGATATGCGGAAAGATTCCAGTAAAAACTTCATGCATATACGTGCACCGCGTCATGTGACTCTTCATTGTTCCAAAACTGTGCGCACATCTCTATTTGGGGCGGATGGTTGATTAGGCTGGGCTGCGTTGATTTGTCTTCGACCGAATTGGAGTCGAGGGCGTGTTTTCTTCCATGGTACAGGCTCGTCAAGGGCACATTAAACGGTCTCGTGGAGGAGCTGAACGAGACAGATGTCATGGAGTATGTATCTGAGGGAGTGCTCACCGTACCCGTCGTCGGGGTCGGTAAAGAACGGAAGCCGACGCCTGTGGTTGAGGTCGCCCTGCCGGGAGATGAGACCACTCTAGCCATCGTCTACAGGGACGCGGAGAGCCTGAGGCATCTTAAGAACCTTTTCCACGCCAGCCAGACGGCGGAGCTAGAGGGCTTCTCGGCGGCGATGAGACTACTCCCCGCCGCCTTCGAGACGAGGCTGCTGAAGAAGGGGTTCCGGGGTGAAGGAGGCTTCAGTGTGTCCAAGAAGTATGTCGCATGCAGGGTCGATGGCGATGTGCTCAAGCGCCTAGTCGAGGAGGCCGAGGTCATACGTTCGGGTGGGCGCAGGAACGTCGATGGTCGTAGCGTCTACGAGGCGCCTGCGACGCCTGTACTTCAGCTCGTCTCGTTCAGTGTGAAGCAGAAGGAAGATGATTTCAAGTCGGCGTTGGAGGCGGTGAAGCCGATCCTCGGCCTCCTCGCTGCGGTGAAGACCCAGAGGGAGATAATCCACTCCAGGGTGTCCAAGCCGGTGGATAAGGAAAACACGTATCGTGGGTTCGTGGATCTCCTCAACAAGGCTCGAAGTGGTGACTTCATCTCCTCCGAGGAGCGGAGGGCGATGGAGAAGAGGTGGAGGGAGAGCCCTGACGAGAGGAAGTACCTGGAAGAGGAGTTGAAGAGGAAAATAGGGGTAACTGCTTGAGGGACTCGGTGAAGTCATTTCGCCAAGTCTATCACTCTGCGAGGACCTCCTCCAGCGTGGTCTTGATCTCGTAATCGACCTTGACATAAGCCTCTGAGCGCGCGCTCATGTACGATTCTTAAAGCCCTTTCTTGTGAACTTGCCTTATTTTAAGAAGAACACATAGCCTTAGTGTGTGTGGGCTGAAAAAAGAGTTTAAATCGTTTTTTCTTCCGGCGGCGCTACATTCGTCTGCTGGTGGCAGCTCGGACACATCGTTTTGGTGAAGGGGGCTTGAGTCTCCCACTCGAATCCGCATCTTTCGCATTTTACCTTTCTTCTCGGCATCCTAATCAAATCTCCATTCGTTCATTGATCCATAGCTTCGGCTATGCGTTGCACAGCCTCTTTTCCTCTACTTATCTCTTAACTGTTGTTACATATAGAATTAACGCAACATCTTGGTGCGCGCGTCCACCCAGGGAAGTATCAGGTGGAACCTTGGTTAGGATTATGAAAAATTCTGGGCATGATTTTAGGTGCCACCGTCTTATAATAGCTGGGTTTTAGCCTCAAACGTCACGAGAACGGATGAGTTCAGATAAAAAAAAATAGGTGTCAGGCTTTAAGTTTCTGGAGACGCGCGTTTACAGATGACAGCCTTTCTTCCAATCGCTCTTTAACGGCTTCGAGGAACTCTATCTCTTCCTCAAGAGTCATCGCGGCAAAGCGCATCATGTGCATTCTATGGTGGCCCCAGTGATGATGGCTTCCACAGCCTGGCCCACAATATTCTTGTTCCTGCTCCTCTTGTTCGTTCTTCTCGTTTTCCGGTTCTGTGCTCATATTACCTCCACGCATATCCCAGCTTAAAAACAATTACAGCGTGAATTGGTAGATAATTCTAGTTTTAGATTACTAGAGATTCTTTCAAAGCCCAGCGCGCCTACATGTCTCGTTTTTATCTCATTTTAGGTACGGGTATTGGCATCGAGTACGCGTCGAAAATAATTGTGTTAAGGGGAAACCGATTGAGTAGGGTTGACGATATTACCCATGAAAAGGATTGAGCCCGAACGATCGTCTCTGATCACAAAGAAAAACGGCCTGTTAACAATAAGCGTCTCGTAACTGGGTATGCTTGTTACCGCGATTCCAACATTTGTCACAGCGGCGGCCTCAGTCCCCTTCTCGTTAACCTCAATGACTGCTTTGTGATCAACGAAAGACAGGTAGAGGTTTTCCGGGTCAACTCTAGCGATGCCATCAAAGTTAGCGGCACCCCTTTCGAATGCCACGCTCATTCCCAGATTCTTCAGACCATCGTTGAGGCGCTTCGTGCCGTATTCCAGCTTAAATTTAGGTAGGTCCACCCTAATCTTGCTCGGAGACGAAAATTTACTGATGTAATCATCAAAGTCAACCTGGTTTAGGTTTTCAATAAAATAATCAAGGGAGATGTCATCTCCCGGCAGGAAAACATACATCGCAATTTTATCTCTCCCGTAGGGCAGCCTCACAGCCTCGAAGTCTTTACCCGAGTAATGGCTGAAGTCTTCCAACGTCGACATAAGGTCTACTTCTACAGTACTCCTATCTGGTAAGAAGAAATCACCTCTATATGTCTTGGATTCATCGAACTTCTTCACCCAGTCTCCTTTGAAATAGATCGCGTTAATTAGAAACATCACCGTATCTGGGTCTATCCGCTCAACAATCTTGTCTATTTTCTTGTTTGTCTCGTCGCTAACCCAGTTGTTTATGTCTTCGACGGTTCGGGGGTCTTCAAATTGCCGAGTGAACATCTCTCCTTCAAAATAGGTGCTCAACCTGTTCGTAAAGGTTTGATTGACCTTCGGTTCAAATCCTTTATCCACCCAAACCGAGTTTCCAATGTTCAAGCTCAGCTGGCTATCGGCGTTTTCAAGGCTTCCCATCAGGTCTAAGTAGCCCTGGTTAATTTTACCTAGGTTCATGCCGCCAAATTGGAGAGTATTGGCCATGGCGTCTTTGGTTGAGCCTTCCGCGCCGTTATAGGCCATTACCAGGGCCATTGAGATGCTAAAGGGGGAGATGAATATGTTCTTGCCCATGTCCTCTTCGCTAAGTTCTTTTAAGATGTCGAAGGCGAACCTCGT
>Ga0315279_10004173_pt1 | contig 19545 bp, 18 predicted proteins | sample YL17G06_20_MG_FD_203694 | JGI IMG/M metagenome (GOLD analysis project Ga0315279, IMG submission 203694) | Sediment microbial communities from Yellowstone Lake, YNP, Wyoming, USA - YL17G06_20 | ecosystem: Environmental > Aquatic > Freshwater > Lake > Sediment | place: USA: Wyoming | collected... | reverse complement strand
CAAGATTACACGCTACCTATCGTATGCAGTATGATCTGAGTGTAAGTTCTCCATATGCCTCAACAAGTGGTTCGGGATGGTATTTTGAAGGCACAAACGCATCCTTGTCAGTGAATCCAGATACGGTTCCCGCAGAAGGTGTAGCAGGCGTGCTTGGCGTCCGCCACATCTTCGATCACTGGACTCTGAGCTGCACGGACCTTGAACCCAAGTGCGTAGTTATCATGGACAGCCCGAAGTCAGCGACAGCAGTTTGGAGAGACGACTACGCAATTACAATAGCACTCTCGGCAGCCATTCTCACGATTGCCTTTGCTGCGATCATGCTAGCACTTAGGGCAAGAAGAAAGGGCCTCCCGCAGGAGAACAAATCGTAGCATCCCTTACAGCAACCACGCACATAACCATCAACGGAATACTCTCTTTGCCGTGAAGACTAGGATACGAACCCCACACCACCAGTAGAGCACAGACGCGTTGTGGAGGCCCCTCCAACCTCCTTCAGCAAACCCCCAACTAGCATCCTACTAGGAAGATATTCTAGCGGAAAGCTAGGGGCGTTTAGCAGACCAGAGCCAAATGAAACTGAGTGAAGGTACGAAATGGACCCATTACGGAGAAGAGGGCCCATCCCACTAACGTTTACTCAGTAGACCCCTAACCTAGTAGGAAGACTAACATCAGGTGACACCCGCAACGAGGTATCCACAACCGAGCTGCGTATCGGAGAGACCCACTCCACTATTCATAATCATAGGGAAGCTAAAACGAACTGCCCGTTTTTCTAAACTCGGGCCCGCAAGGCGTTCTGTGATCGCAAGCGCCTTATCTTTGCGATGACAGACAAACAAACCCGGTGATGCGAACGACCGACGATGGTCAATCGCCCTCGGAGCGTTTCTTTGTCCTGCCACGTTGTCCAAGCTGCGGGACTGAGACACCGCTTCACGCTCAAGTCTGCCCGAGCTGTGGGTCCAGCATGAAAGTCAAGGCTACTCCTCAAGAAGCCTCAGAGCTGTGGGACGAGGGATCGTGGCAGGAAGCGCCCTCGCAACACAGGGAGGCAAGGAAGCCCGGCCCCCAAGTTCGTAGACACAGATTTCGCCTGCGCCCCCAACTCGTCGGGACGATCCTCATCACGATAATCGCCTTGTCCGCAGGTCTAGCGATTGGATACATGGCACCCAAACAGCCGGTCACGACGGCAGTCACGAGCATCCTTCATGAACCCCCAGTCACGATTACCGTCACGATCACAACCACCACGTGCACTACCCAACCGCCACCCGCAACGCCGTCCTGCTCAAACGGACATCCCAAGTGGCTAGCCAACACGAATGCAGTTTCCTATCTGCAGGCAGCTAGCTACGTCGGCCAATCCAAGACCGTTGAAGGCACTATCGTACGCACCTATGCCTCAAGCAAGGGGACAGTGTTCTTAGACTTTCACGACCCTTACCAAGGATACTTTGAAGTGACGATTTTCGCAAGCGATGTCAAGAACTTTCCATTCTCGCCTGTGTCATTCTACCTCAACAAGGAAGTTAGAGTCACGGGAGCGATCGAACTCTATCAGGGGGCCCCCGAGATCATCGTTCATTCCCCTTCACAGATTGAAGTTGCTTGTATAGGTTTCAACTATCCGTGAGGTCATCAGGGACACTATAATTGGGCCTCCTTCGGTACCAGATGAGCGCGACGAGGGCAGCCACCATCACCGCCAAGGCCACAATCGTTGGAAACGGAACATTCACCACAGCGATTGGGGTACTCGTCGTAGGAGTACCGATAGGAAGGGTGACCACTGCAGGTCGGTATCCTTCCTTCTGTGCCGTGAACACGAAATTGGCGTTGTACGCTCCTGACGGTACAACGATTACGTACTCGCCGACAGGAGGCACAACGTTTGCCACTTGTCCTCGGAAAGTGGACCCGTCAACGCTCAACGACACATCGGCAGGTGTCTTCACTCCAAGCGTATCAATCACATGAAGCCTAACGATGCCATAGCTCGTGCTATTCAGAGCGACGCTGTCAACAACGATTGAAAGCTCGTTAACCTTCGACAGTTCTGGTGGCAGAGAGCCGGACCTCACTATCGCGGTGTACCAGACCCTAGCGGCCGCGATTATCGCGGTGTTGACCCTGTTCTCGGCGACCTGAGTGAGTTCAGGGCTCCACCGCAAACCTTCCTCAATGAGAGTCCTATTGATGTCTGACAAGAATGAGTGGCTCTCAATTGCCGTCTCCAGAACAAACGCGGTCACGTTGCTGATTGGTTCGACCAGTCCCACATCAGCAGGACTCGCCAACCTGAACTCTGACAGATGGGCAGCTGCTTCAGACTCAAACAGCTGATGCACACCAACACCGTCTTTGGTCAGAGGATCGTAGTTGACCGTAGTGTGATAGGGCTGTGTGGCATCCGCCATGTAATGTGCAATCCTTCCAGCATCAAGGAACACATTGTTCCAATCGTTCGCTCGTATCGCTGACTCCATTTGAATGACGAACTCACTGACTGCCTGGGGAAGAGTACCCGTCGAAGGGTCCTCCGGGGTCCAGACTTCTAGGTCAACGTAGTGCCTCGACGCTTCGTTTGGATCGGCGTCACGGTAGTACGTGTCAGGATAGCTTGTGGTTTCGTTCACCAACCAATTGTAGTATTCAAAGAAGGACTTCCACGGGCTTGGCAGTAACTCTGCTGCGGCTCTGGCAATTACCGGGTGTGTATCAATCGACCATGCCTCAACCGGGTGGGGGAGGAGCCCGATTTGACAAACGCAGAGAAGGACGAGCACAAATCCAGCTATTGTCCGGATATTTGAGTGAGCCACGACGCACAAACCTCCTTCGCCGCCTCGCCAAGGGTTCTCCTACGTCGAAGTTGCAGAACCCTTTCCTATGTTATTTTGGTTCTAGAGGACCCGTCCACTCACTCTGACTCCTACTATCATAGACGCGAGTACCGGACTAAGCCTCATTCAAAAAGGGGATAGTACCTATGCTTTGGAACCATAGGGACGTTAGGGGCCTCCTTCACCCCGTTTTTCTACAGTCCAGTCGCAAGACGCTTCGTCCACGGCGTATCGCGGGACCGCCAACTGCCAGGGGGTTCCTTGCCTCAGCCAGCTTCAGCGAGGCGCATAGGACCAGGTTAGCATAGCCCGCTCAGGTTAACGGGGAGTTTGGGACGTCAGGAGTCTTTCCCCACTCTTCCGGGATTTGTCTCGTTGGCTTTACGACCCAGTTGTGCAGAGGTGACTCTTGGTTCTGTGAATTCTAAGCTCATCTCCAACAGTTTCCGACGCTCAACGGGCTTTCTGACCTTCGCCCTTATCAGAGACTTGTGCGCTCTGGGAAAACGAACGCCATTTATCGACTCCACAAGAGTATTGTGGTCCTGTTCAATGAGCTCGAAGAACTTCCCGAAGTGTTCCTTCCTCACGACATCAACCACGAAGATACCGTTCTCTTCCAGAGTCCGCAGCTGGATGTGGTCTCGTGCTTGAACCTCGATCTGGTCGCCCTCGACTTGCGCCTCAAACAGGAGGCCTTCAAGAACTATTATCGGAAAGTAGAATACTGTAACGCAACCCATCACGTCACGTCGCTTTAACTCTCGACGTAGCGCATAATTGAGGTACGAGAGGATTGAGTCAACTGCGCCATAGATATCAGAAGGCTTTGACGCCCTCCTGAATGCCTCGCAATAGTTAATGCACACCGGGATAGACGCCAATGAATAGTGAATCCTTGGAAGATGCTTCCGTATCTGGTAGAGCAGCGACGGCTCGTCCGTCTTGGAGAAGTGCAGGTCGAAGTCGCTGCAGTATTTCGTGAAGCAGGACAGCCCTCGAGGCGGATACCCAGGAGTTGAGAAGAACACCCAGGGCTTTTCGGCAGACTTCTTGCATGCGATCACCATGCAAGTAATCGTATGTTGGATGTTCTCTCCGTGCTTCGGACGTGATATCATTGTCTCAAACGACGTTACTAGGTCGACTTCTCTCAGTTCCCCATCACACTTGTATCTTATGTTGGGCAGTCGCCCAGTACTCTTCCTCGAGCAAACGTTCAGGACGAAGAGTTCCAAAGGGAAGCCGGAACGTGCGATATCTCTCCTGATCTTCTCGGCTATCGATTCGCTCAAGAGACTGCTCACCCGCCAGACTGACCTCAGTTCTTGTCAGTCTATATCGCTTTGCACACCACTCTGCATCCAAGCTCCACGCCGTACCCAAGACTGAACCCTTCCACAATTCAGTTTCCGCCTTCCCCTTGGGAGATAGAGATGGAGAGCATCTGTATCCTCCAACTACGCTAGTTTTTTCTACCCTGAGGGTATAATCGACCAACGGGCACCTCCATTGGATATCTCTGGCACAGAGGCCACGGGTTGGGTTCAGATCATCCCACTTCTCGTATCGCTGACCTTCTCGGTGCTGCTTGTGCTATACGTTCAGTGGGCAAAGAAGCCTCGACTTGAGACGCAGATCAGCGACTACTCTTACCACGATCAGAACAGAATGAAAATCGCTCACATACACGTGAGGAACAAACCTGTCCGACTCCTGAGTCGATGGTTGAATCGCGACCTTGCTACGAACTGTTATGGCGTTGTACGAGTGAAGGATGCATCAAACGGCCAGTTGATCAAAGAATTCTCTGGTTTGAAGTGGGCATCGAATCCCGAACCCTTGAAGGTCGAACCCAAGGAGGACCGTTCATTTGTTGTCATGATAGATCATGTCATCATGATGACGGCAGGTTTCAAGAACATAGGCGAACGATGGGAAGACCTCGACATAGCCGTCAAGCACGAGGGCGACCATGAATTCTACATCAACACCCTCAAAAACTACCCCTTGAACTGGAGACCGGTCGAGACCAGGATAGATCACAAGAGGTGTTGGGTAGACGTGACAATGGAGTTCATTAATGGCACGTCCAAGGAGAAAAGATACTTCCTTAGAAATGATTCAGAGAAGATAGTCGACTTCGAGCTTAGCGAACGACCTCTTGCCTGACACCTCCCTCGCAAGTCCGTCAGCGATCAAGCCCATCCTCACAAGCGTTATACCTTCGGTTGTTCACGTCAAGGAACAACCAAGGCGAAGACAATTGGCTCACAATAATCCAAAACGCAAGCAAAGAGATGGACAAATAGAGATAGAGAAAGCCCACGGTCTAAGAGATAAGGTTCTAAGTGCTATTGTGATTGTGATTTTCCTGTTCACTCTTGTTGTATCGGCTCTACTGTACGCAACATTCGGCGACAAGATAGGCGCGGCAAGTGTCGCATTGGCCATAACTCAAGGCATAATACATTCGCCTTCTACATACGCTGCATACGCAATCGCCATCGTCGTTCCGCTTTTCCTGTTTGTGAACGCAATTGCGGCATCGCTGCTCGTTTGGATAGAACTCATCGGGCACATTCGGAAGTTCTTGAATCGTTCTTGAACAACTTGATTCGTGATAACCGGGTCACACCAACTCATATCACAAAGCAGGCGTACCGGACTAACCCTCATTCAAAAAGGGGATAGTACCTACGCTTTGGAATCATAGGAACGTTAAGGCTCTCTTCTACCCCGTTTTTCTACAGGTCACGCACAGAGTTCTACATCTGCGACGCAGTTTGACAGGTTTCCTAAACAGTTATCACGGTATCCAATAGCCGAAGCCATGATGCCAGAGAAAGCGCGCCCGTCTCCGAGGCCCGTTCCGCGAATCAGCGACCACCAAGAAGAGCTAAGAACAGAGACGTGCATTACTGTAACCCATCCCAGAGCCCACCAGAGTTGATGGGTCTAAATTAGGCGGTCTACTCGTGCTGGAAGAATACAAGCGTAGACAAAAGAAGCACATCATTGATTTGATCAGTAGGCGGAGCGATAGTACTCCGAATTTCGCCATCCTCATCGGGGCAGGTGCATCGGCCTCCTCAGGTGTAAGAACAGCATTTCAGATGGTAGCCCAATGGCGCAGCCAACTCTACGACGAGTCCTGCGTCCAAGAGACGTTTGATGACTGGTTGAAGAAACAGGACTGGTTCAACCGAGACGACGAATATTCAGTCCTATTTGAGCGGGTATGCGATCAACCCGCCCAAAGGCGCATCTATGTTGAGGACTGCGTAAAAGACGCAAAGCCTTCTTGGGGATATGTATACCTAGCCAACATGATCGCACGTGGGTACTTCAATGTCGTCTTCACCCCCAACTTCGACGATCTTCTAAACGAAGCTTGCACTACCTACGCTGGATGCAAACCGGTTGTATGCGCACACGACTCAAACGTAGCCAACGTTAGAATCAGTTCCACTCGCCCCAAGATTATCAAGCTACACGGAGACTTCCTGTATGATAGCATCAAGTGCACAAAGAAGGAAACCGATACTCTCGAAAAGAACATGCACGACAAACTCATGCAGTTCGGAAAGGAATATGGGCTTCTCATAGTCGGGTACGGAGGGCACGACAGATCAATAGTGGACTGTCTTGAAACAATGTTGAGAGAGCAAGGATACCTCCCAAACGGCCTATACTGGTGCATACGCCAGAACGACAACATAGGAGAAGGCTTCCGGCGGATCATGCAACGCGAGAACGCATACTGGGTTCCCATAGAGGGTTTCGACGAACTCATGGCGGAGCTTCACGAAGGTTTGGGACTCCAACTACCGGAGCGGCTCCGCGATCCGTACGCGGCCACTACAGCCGACCTGATCAGATTCATAATTCCTCGCGGCTCAACCCAGCATCACATAATCCGGAGAGAGAATCAGCATCACATCATCCAGAGAGACATTTTGCAGCTTGAGAAGAAGATCAGGAGCCTCCAACGTACACTCACGGTCCGGCGCCGTACGCGACGACCTCTGGTCCCAGTGCTCTTAGGCCATCGAGAGCTCGAACGTTACAATTACAGGAAGGCTGTACACCACTATGTCAGAGCTCTGCAACAGAATCGAGACATAGAGACTAGGGGGTCTCTAGCCCTCGCATACCTGTCCCTTGACGCCAAGCGAAGCCTGAAGATGGCAAGAAGCCTCATAGAAGAGAACCCCGAAGATTATCGAGCTTACGAAGTAGCAGCAATGGCGTCGGAGGCTCTCGGCAAGCCCGACGACGCAGTCAAGCACTGGAGCAACGCACTAGAACGTACTCAACCAGGCTCGTCTGACTGGGCAGGTTACCTGAACGGTAGATCAAATGCGTTTCTCATGATGGGCGATGCGCCAAATGCACTTCGCGATGCGGAAGAGGCAATCCGATCAATGGGGGGCCATGAGCAAGCAGTCGCTGCACGTGATTGGTCACTTGTGCTCAACCGCTGCTTAGCGTTGAAGAAACTAGGTAGGGCAAATGAAGCTCACGAAACTACCCAAGGAATATTGTTGCGTATGAAGGGAAGAGGGGCCTCCGACTATTATCTCCGTGCAGCTGCCTATGCAATTCTTGACAAGAAGAAAGAAGTGTTCAGGGAACTCAGAAACGCCATAAGGCTAGATAGTTACAACAGACTACGTGCGCAGGTGGACCCCGACTTCGCTGACTACCGCTCAGACCCAGATTTCCACAGGCTTCGTGGAAACCAGAAGAGACCGAAGCAACGAAAGAGCTGAGAGTGCTCACTGCAAATTCGCCAAGAAGACGCTGTATTGCGATAGCAGACACTCCGACTCCCATGACACGGCCCACAATTACGGGAGAGAGAAGAAACAGGTAGAGTGAGATAGAGTCCTCGGGCATAATACAGCTGGAATCTTCCACAACTAGGTATTTCCGTGGCAATTGCCCGTGTTGCATCGCCGTTGCGCTTGAACTGGCGCGGCCCACCCTCATTCCGCTTCGCTTCATGAGCCTCTCTGGCCGCTTCCCTGATGCTCACGGCTCAGCACCATTCAGAGAGAGGTGTCAATCATAGCGCCTGTTGCTCTCCGGAGACGGAGATGTTATTATCACAAAGCCTGACGAACATGTCGGGGCAGTTCTGTGGCCATTCCTGATTATCAGACGATCATGCTTCCCCTGCTTTACCTTACAGAGGATGGTCAAGAGCATACGAAAGGCGATGCGGTCGAGCATTTGTCCAGCAAGTTCGGTGTGACCCAGACCGAGATGGAGGAGCGTCTACCAAGCGGTCAACAAAGGATATTCGACAACCGAATCGGATGCTTAGAACAGAGAATCGTGAGAAAAACATGAGAAAGAAGCACTCCGGATATGTTGGTCATACATTCACGTGTGTAGTATGCCACAAGAAGTGTCTATGCGGCATCAAGAAGAAAGATCATGTTGGCCGACATCGAGCGCATCCATGGCTGTCTGATCATAGATGGGGTCTGCACTTCGGGAGAAAACGCCACAAGACAAAGTGACCAGAATTATGTCGCTTATTCCAGCTTTTGAGTTAGGCTTATGGAATGCTTGGATTTTCATGCTTTATGTGATATTTTCCAACGTATTGCCCTATGTATTATCAGGATGGCTAATTGACAAAGAGGTATGGAAGAGATGTGCTGCTACTGACATGCCGCTCAACGAGACTGAGAAAAGAATCTCGAATATCATATCCTTTCTATTCTTTGCTCTAATTGCTTATAGTATCTTCTTGCCGCTTAAACTGGGCACAGTCTGGTTCTTTGCTGGATTCCTCATCTATTTGCTGGGAGCGATTATCATGACTATAGCAGTGCTAGATTTCCTTGCTACTGCAGTGGACAAGCCTGTCACCAAGGGGGTCTACTGTTTTTCGAGAAACCCTATGTACTTTGGCATGTTCTTGATTTTTGGCGGCACAGGAATCGCATGTGTTTCCTGGGTTTTTCTGCTACTTACCGCAGTTTTCATAATTCTATTGCATATTGCTGTAGTTTCCGAAGAACGTTTTTGCCTCCAAAAATATGGAAATGCATACCGAGAATACATGAATAGTATCCCAAGATGGATAGGAATACCGAAATCGAGGAAAAACCTCCATAATCCCTAAGATATTCTACAACATTGAATATCCCCATCCCCATAACGACTGTTTCTCCGAAGAATAGCGACCCACAGAAACCCCACCCGAAGGAGCCATTCCGGCTCCATTCTGTTTGAAGACTAACGGCGCCACAGAATGTGCGGCACCGGGATTATTCCGTCCGCCTCAATCACCGTCTGTCCTGATGTTTGTCGGAACCCTCATGCCCTATAGGTTTGAACATACTATGTTTGGATGCAGAGGGAATTTTGGCATGTCGAATGATGACAGTTCAGGAGCCTATGGCGTAAGCCCTGACGAGCCGAAGGCGAAGTCAGCTTCAGGTCGGGGGTTCGAATCCCCGCTCCCGTACTCACCACTCATCAGTAGCAACTCTTAGGGTCATCATTGGCACACTCGAACGGAGTTTTGTTGCGATTCAGACTCCGCTCGCATGATAGGAGACCATTGGATACCTCGTCTGAACTCAGTCGTCTCTAGTGGAACTGCTCGATTCTCATCACAGCAATTCCTTTAGGCAACAGGTGCGGCTTGCCGTGATTCCGCGCGTGCATATCATGGCAGCAGAAAGCGGAACCGACCCAAGTCTTCTTGGTCTTACGGAAGATGAAGCCACACAGCGACGCGTGAAGGACGGTTACAACGAGCTGCCCTTCGCCAAACCACGCAGCTTCCTAAGAATCACGCTCGGCGTCGTGCAAGAGCCCATGTTCATGCTGCTAATCGCCTGTGGGACTCTCTATCTGGTTCTGGGCGACTTGGAGGAAGCCCTGATGCTCTTAGGCTTCGTTGTAGTGGTAATGGGAATCACACTGTATCAGGAACGGCGGACAGAACGTGCACTGGAAGCGCTTCGTGATCTGTCCAGCCCTCGTGCTTTGGTCATTCGAGACGGCGAGCAGAAACGCATTCCCGCAAGAGAACTGGTCTATGGCGACCTCGTCCTCCTCTCAGAGGGAGATCGCGTTCCAGCGGATGCCATAGTCGTGGACTCAACAAACTTGACAGTGGACGAGTCCTTGCTCACTGGCGAGTCAGTGCCCGTCCGCAAATCGATTTGGCGTGGCACAGAGAAAATTGAGCGGCCGGGCGGCGACAACCTGCCTTTCGTGTATTCTGCAACTCTGGTTGTCAAGGGGCAAGGAATTACCAGAGTCACCGCGACCGGTCTGAGAACTGAGGTTGGCAGAATCGGGAAGGCATTGCAGACGCTTGAGCCAGAGGAAACTTCGCTGCAGAGACAAACGAAGCACATCGTGCGCTACTTCGCTCTCTTAGGCCTCGTGCTCTGCATAGTGGTCGTGGTGGTCTTCGGTCTAACACGTAACGATTGGCTAAACGGCCTTCTCGCTGGTATCACTCTCGCGATGGCCACCTTGCCCGAGGAGTTTCCTGTGGTTATGACCATCTTCCTAGCTTTAGGAGCATGGCGGATTTCGCATCGCCATGTGCTTACACGGCGTATGCCAGCGGTTGAGACGTTAGGTGCAGCGACGGTCCTTTGCGTAGACAAGACCGGCACTCTCACACTCAATCGCATGCAGGTCAGCGAACTAGCCGTCGGCAACGAGGTCCACACGCTCGCTAATGAGCCAACACACCTGCCTGAGCAGTTCCACGAATTGGTGGAGTGCAGCATTCTGGCCAGCCCATCGGACCCATTCGACCCAATGGAGAAGGCCATGAAAGAACTTGGCACACGTTCGCTATCGAACACGGAGCATATCCACCAAGATTGGAAATTGATTCGCGAGTACCCTCTCTCAGAGAGAATGTTGGCAATGTCGCGAGTGTGGCGCTCGCATCGTTCCGACCAATACGTCATCGCAGCCAAAGGCGCGCCAGAAGCAATTGCCGACCTTTGTCATCTCAGCAAGACGCAACTGGAGACAATGAACGCCCAAACCGAAAAACTGGCAAATGACGGCCTACGCGTTATCGCTGTGGCGAGAGCCTACTTCACATCTGCAGAATTGCCAGCGGGACAACATGATTTTCAATTCCAGTTTCTGGGGCTACTAGGCTTGTCCGATCCAGTGCGTCCCGAAGTGGCAAAAGCGATCCAGGAATGTTACGATGCCGGTATCCGTGTCATCATGATCACGGGGGACTACCCAGGCACCGCAAGAAGCATCGCGCGGCAAATCGGCCTGCGATCGCCGGAACACCTCATGACCGGTCCTCAGCTAGACGAAATGGACGACAACACTCTGCGAGAGCGCATCGAGAATGTCAGCGTGTTTGCTCGCGTCGTACCAGAGCAGAAGCTGCGGATCGTTAACGCATTGAAGGCGGACGGCGAAGTAGTAGCTATGACAGGAGACGGGGTAAACGATGCCCCTGCACTGAAATCCGCTAACATCGGGGTGGCCATGGGAGGTCGTGGGACCGACGTGGCGCGTGAATCGGCTGCCCTGGTGCTTCTCGACGACAATTTCGCCTCCATCGTACAAGCGGTGCGTATGGGCAGGCGCATCTTCGACAATCTCAGGAAGGCCATGTCATTCATCGTATCTGTGCATATCCCAATCGCTGGAATGTCGCTGATACCAGTCCTGTTGAACTGGCCGCTAATCCTGCTGCCAGTACACGTCGTCTTTCTTGAGCTAATCATCGATCCCGCATGCTCGGTCGTCTTCGAAGCGCAGCCGGAAGAAACCAATGTCATGCGACGACCGCCGCGCAGACTGAATGACCCCCTCTTCGGCAGATCTATGGTAATGCGCAGCTTCCTTCAAGGCCTGAGTGTGCTGGCTATCGTGTTAGCCGTGTACGTAACAGTCATTTGGATCAGCCAGAACGAGTTAGAAGCTCGCGCGGCCAGTTTCGCCACTCTAGTCATCGCCAACCTCGGTCTTATCTTTAGCAATAGAAACTGGACCGAATCTTTCTTCAAGACTTTGCGGACGCGCAACGTGGCGTTGTGGTGGGTGTCAGGCGGTACTGCGCTGTTTCTGTTCTTTGCCTTGACGGTACCCTCTCTTCAAGGCCTGTTCCGGTTTGCTCCACTCCATACCATCGACCTAATTCTTGGACTAGGAGCAGGAGCGCTATCCATCTTGATCTCAGAGAGCCTGAAAACCAGATTGTCTCATGAACTGCTAGGAAATAGGCGAGGCATTGAGCGTGTCACTAAGAGCGAAAAGCAATAGTTGCTCTCGTCATGATAGGTGAGCACCGGGCCGAGGTCATCACGAGACACAAATCACCGCTAAAGTTCCTGGAAGAGTCGGTAATTCTTATTAGAGCTGCCGGCCGAGCCAACTAAGTGATGCACCAGCCATGGCTGAGAAGATTCTGGTTTCCGTGGATGGTTCCGAAACGATGGAGCGCACCATCAGGTACGCCTGCCGTCTCGCCAACCTGTTGGGTGGAAAGGTTCAGCGTCGTGACTGCGACTCTTGTTTCTCGGGTACCACGAGTAGCAGGTCTCTTTCAGGCATTGAGATCAGGGAGAATGCCAGTTTATTGACCCCGGTCTCAGTTGTTCGTCTTGAAGCTGTTGGTAAGACCTAGACTCTTGCAGCAAGTTCATGCCTTGGATAGCCTGTAGAAAGCTACCCTTCAAGAAGACAATGGAGACTTCCCCCAAGAAAGAACGCATTCAAATCATGCTCGCTCCAGTGTTCAAGCCATGAGCGACTCGACTGAGATGTCCGCTGGTTATCTTGAGGGCGAAAGGCTAGCGAAGGTCTCAGTTTGGACTCTTGTCGCTCTAGGGGTAATCGAGGTCGCAGCCGGGCAATTCACGGGCAGCATTGGTCTGTCGGCCGATGGAATAGACTCCATATCCGACGGTTTTGTCTCATTCCTGGTCTGGCTCGGCCTCAAAATGTCCCAAAAGGCTCCAGATGAAAAATTCCACTTTGGTTACCACAAAGTCGAAACACTAGTTGCCTTCGTCACATCGATTGGGCTCATGGGATTGGGCGGTGTCGTCATGTATCGGTCCTATCTTGCTTTTGTCAAGCCGAAACCGCTTACATTGCCGGTCTTGGCATTGGCAGTCTTGCTGATCGCCGGAACTATCTCCCTCTACAGAGCCCTTCAGATGAGGAGAATTGCGAAGAGGTACAACCTATCTTCCCTCAGACTGGACGCCAACAACGCCATCAAAGACGGCTCAGCATCTTTTCTGGTCTTCTTCACGGTTCTTGCCTCCTCGCTTGGTTTCCACCAGATGGACGGGGTCGGAGGGATGGCCGTGGGAGTCTTCATCGTCGTCGTCTCCTATGTTGTCTTGAGAGAAACGACTCTGGTGCTATTGGACGCTTACCACAACCCTCAGCTTGTCGAAGAGATAAGAGGAATCGTTGAAAGCAACGGAGGAGTGGAGGTGAAGGACGTACTCCTAAGGGCCTCCGGACCATATGTGCACTCCGAGATACACATAGAAGCAGAGAGCGATATGACGGTGGGCCAGCTGGATGAAATCAAATCCTCCATCGAGAACGCGGTGAAGGAGAGGTTCACCGGTATCCGAAGAGTCGTCGTCTCAGCCAGAGCGCGTCAGAGGTAAGTCAACTCAATGGATCGGGAAAGAGCTCACATAGCTTCTGAGATCAGAGAATCGAGGTCTTGGCATTCGCTTGCAATCCGAAACGTGATCTCTAAACTCGGTTCAGACCTGAGCGCGCTAAGGGAAGAGGAGGCCAGGTCTCTCGTCTTCGCGTCGATTATCCTATTTGAGTTGACCTTTGTGTTTAGCTGTAGATCGCAAAGCCAGACAATCCTCAGTCTCGGCCTCACAAGCAACAAGTATCTTGTTGCTGCTGTGCTATCGCAATTGATGCTATTGCTCTTGATCCTGTACACGCCGAGCATTGCCTCTCTTTTCGAGGTTTCACCGATAGCTTTCGGAAACTGGTCGACAGTGATAGCGGCTGGGATTTCCGGTTTCATATTCGCCGAGACAACCAAAGCGATTGCAGGCAGGCTCCGGAGGTGACCTTGACGGTAATCCGTGTAATTGCTGGCGTGACTTTGCGCGCGGTCAGATTCGAACCGTCAGACAGACGGGAGTACTCTCGTCGTAATTGTCGGTGAGACGGATGGCATTTGAACGCCGAGGCGTCTTGAAACGGAATCCAGCACGAGAGTTGCGGGCTTGGAGAATGCCGAAATGCGTTGAAGCGCGTTTGTTGGTCGTCTCAGAATGCAAGGGCGAAGGAACAGTGCGCACCCAATCTGGGATTGGAAACGCCCCTCCCGCACCACAGCGCAACCTCCCGCATTGTTTCCTCTGGAATCATCGAGTATGGGTTTTGGATGCGAAAGGAAGGCTACAGTGAGACCACGATTGAACGATATGTGCGGCTGCTGAAGGAGCTGGCGAAACGCGGGGATTTGCGGGATTCCGAGTCGGTCAAGGTTGCGTTGGCTCGGACGGGTTGGGCTGACGGCACGAAGGAGATGGCGTGTGGAGCATATGCGATCTATGCGAAACAGCACGGATTCACGTTTGTGCCGCCACGCTATCGACGAATCGAGAAGCTGCCCTTCATACCGCTAGACTCGGAAGTGGAGCAGCTCATAGGCTCCATGGGATTGAGGTACTCGGTCTTTCTCAGCTTACTCAAAGACACCGCGGCAAGGCCACTAGAGGCATGGAACCTGAAATGGAAAGACATAGACTTCGCCAGCTCGACGGTAACGATTTCACCGCTGAAACACTCGAAGCCTAGACGGCTGAAGCTGTCGTCTCGAACTGTGAATCAGCTCAGCCAACTCAACAGGGATCATGCTTGGATCTTCGGAGACGGCACGCTACGCACCTACCAACATTTCCTGAGAAACTTCGAGATTAGACGAAAAGACGCAGCAAGACGTCTCGGAAACCCACGCTTGAATGCTATTAGTTTCAGGACACTACGGCACTTCAAAGCTACGATGGAGTATCATCGAACCGAAGACATCCTACACGTAATGCAACTATTGGGTCACAAGAGTATCAAGAATACGCTCGTCTACACGCACCTCGTGGATTTCGGAGGAGACGAGTTCGTCTGTAAAGGTCGCAAAGAGCGTAGACGAGGCAAAGGCATTAGTGGAAAGCGGATTCGACTATGTGACAGACGTAGATGGTATGAGACTGTTCAGGAAACGGAAGTGAGACGACGATGACGAATGAACGGTGGCTTAAGTGGGCGATAGCTCGCTACTATCGTTCGTTGAACTACAAGGTCTCCATGAAGCCAGTGCGGGTTGGAAATGCCATGGTGGACGGTGTTGCAATTGGTCTGGAAGGCCAGCGGATTGCGATTGAAGTCAAATCGCCACGTGACGATGTCGTTCGTGGCATTGGGCAGTGTTGTGAAGCATTGGCTAATGGGTATAGTCGAGCTGTCCTCGTCACCACGTTGAGAGTCGCCAAGAAACTGAGGAAACGGGTCTTTCAGCGGAGAGGTATGAAGCTGATTAGGGTCGATGCGAAGGCTCGGGTTCACAGGTACGACCCTGACGGCCGGAGACTACTCCGATAGGCATTTGCGGACCAGCTCCTCCCTATACTTCAGTTCGTCTTCCGCTGCCTGAACATATTGGTCCGCAAGCTCGTCGTCAAGAAAATGAAGTATCTTGAAGTCCCGCAATTCTTCCCTCGTATTCGCCGGCCAGAATGGCATTCCAGTCTTTCTATGATCAAAATGCATGCTGTATCCTACACCGGGAACGCCAAGAACTATTGAGACGCCTCTCACACTCTTGACTCCCCACACGTTCATTTCAAGGAATAGTCTGTTGGCCGCATTGCGAATTACTCGTCTCACGTAACTAGTGGCATCCACAGATTCCAAGAAGTTCCATTTATCGAAGTACGTTGACATCTGCCTTTGGCAGTTGGCGAAACGGCTGAAGTCGAGTCTCTCTACTTGAGCTACCAGCGTCAACCCCCCCCTCCCCCAGGGGGGACCCCACCTCAATATGTAGAATCAAGTCAGGCAAGCTGGGACGCTCCCTCGTCAACTTCCACAGGTCTGACCTCTACCAGGCACGCGCTACCTTTGCCTGACACAGACTCGCGGCACAAGTCACTCCGAGCAGGCTCACGGGATTCTTGAGGAACACGTGCGTCAACTGTCTGACACTAGAAATGAGCTGTGTGACAATTCAAATGAACCGTACGTACGATTGGAACGGTTCCACGGTCTTGTACACGGCGAGCCTAGAGAACTGCTCGCCATCAAGCATGGTTGCTGTAAGGACTTAGCCTCGGGGGCTATGCTCTCGCGTAGGAAATCCTTATTCTCACCAGCGAAGGCAACGCGCGCGTTTGGGTCTCCGGAGTTTCCAAGGGAGTCTTGACGCGGCTGGGAGGTGTATGACACCCTTTTTTGGCTGTATGACACCATGCACGAATTCGATGAGAATCATCCTTACTTGGAAAGGCTCATTGTTTCCGTGAGTCCAAAATCGAAGTTCTCCGATTAGTGGCTCCTATTACTATTCTGGATAGGCTTATGTAACGACTGTCGGGCTTTTGCATGACCGCTCATTAACGCCAGAAGAATGCACAGGGAGCTCATTGAATCGATGCGGCGTATCTTCTATCCCGACAGCATTGTCGTCATCGGGGTCTCGGAACGACCAGATAACTTGGCTCGCACTATCGTCGCGAACCTTTGCTCTTTTGGTTACAAGGGTAGACTGTTCGCGGTTGGCCGGAGGGAAGGAATCGTCCAAGGAATTACTATCGCCACTTCGGTGGATCAGGTTCCTGATGGGCTCGACTTGGCAGTGATCCTCACGCCCGCGGCCACGGTGCCAGATCTTATGGAAGCGTGTGGTCGGAAGGGCATCCGTCGCGTGGTCATCGAGTCAGGCGGCTTCAGTGAGTTCTCTCAGGAAGGGCGTCGATTGGAGCAGCGGCTTGTGGAGATTGCTCATCGATGGGACATGCGCTTCGTCGGTCCCAACTGTATCAGCGTTGTAAATCTTGAGAATGGGGTGTGCCTTCCTTTCGGAGATATGTCTGCTGGTAACGCACGGCTAGGTCCAGCGTCGGTGGTGTCTCAGAGTGGCGGAGTCTCGTTGACGTATGTGGATCGGCTCTGCGTAGCCGGTGTGGGAGTGGACAAGGCAGTCAGTATCGGCAACAAGACTGACCTGAACGAGAACGACTACTTGGAGTATTTGCTGCAGGATCCTGGCACGAGGATCGTCTGTTTGTATCTCGAGTCGATTGGTGACGGCCGGAGACTGATGGATCTGGCGCGCTCTTCCAAGAAACCCATCATCGTCCACAAGGTCAATCGAGGTGAGGCGAGCCATCGCGTCGCACTCTCACACACGGCAGCGCTGGCAGACGACGATCAAATCGTAAGCGCGGCTCTTCGTCAAGTAGGCATTATCCGGGCTGAAGATTTTCGAGAGTCCGTGGCAATCGCTCAGGGACTGACTCTCCCGCCAGTCCGAGGGAAGAGATTAGTTGTTATCTCACGTTCCGGCGGTCACGCCGTAATCGCGGCGGACGCGGCCGAGCGATACGGTTTCCAATTGGCTCAGCTGCCCGACGAGTTCACCGAACACGTACGTGCGCTTTTTCCCGCCGATGTCATTGCGGTGACGAACCCGATCGATCTCGGCGTCATCTTTGACTTTGACATGTACGCGGGGATCGTGGAGGAATGCCTCAAGATGCTTTCGCCGGATGCGGTCCTCCTCATCAACACTTACACTCTGGCTGAAGCTGAGGGGGCGCACCGGTTGGCACGACGGGTCGAAGAGATCGTCCGAGAATCTGGACGACCAATTGCGTTCTGTGTCTATTCTCAAGGCAACGAGAGCCAAGTGGTCCAACAACATACCCGCCTGCCCATCTTTGCTGAGATCGAAGACGCGATACGTGGGCTAGCTGCGTCCCGAGATTGGAACCTCCGGCAAGCACGCCTCACCGAAACAGCAGGTGGCGCTGTGCATACATCCCGCGAAGAAGCACAACGGGTGTTGACGACATCAGGAGTGCTTACGGCGGATCAGGCCCTTGCCATGTGCGAAGCCTACGACATCCCTGTTGCACCCTCGGAGGTCGCCAACAACCGGGAGGAAGCCGTGCGAGCTGCGGATCGGCTTGGCTATCCTGTAGCTCTAAAGGCGCTTGCGACACAACTTGTCCACAAGACGGACATGGGCGGCGTCACACTGGGGTTGACGGATGCGGCAGCAGTCAAGCGTGAAGCAACAGCGATGCTGGCACGGATTGCGTCACCCGCCAGGTTACTGGTCCAGCAAATGGTTAGCGGCGGGTTAGAGGTCATCCTTGGAGGCAAGCGAGATCGCAGCTTTGGCCCAGTTGTCATGTTCGGGTTAGGCGGCATCTATGTCGAAGTCTTCAGCGATGTGGCATTTCGAGTTGCTCCACTAAGCCGCGCCGATGCTGAAGAGATGATTGAAGAAGTTCGAGGAAAGCGCTTGCTTGAGGGAGTACGCGGCAAACCACCCGTGGATCGGGAAGCACTCATCAAGACAGTCTTGTCACTTTCCCGCATGCTCGTTGAGAACCCCCGCATCACCGAGCTGGACATCAATCCGCTACTGGTTCTTGAACACGGAGCAGCAGCGGTGGACGCACGAGCAGTAGTGGCACCCGACTCTCCAGCGTCAGAGTAGACACAACGGGCAATGAAGTAGGTTGAGTGGATTCTGTGGCGGGAAACAGGAGATTCATTCACGGTGTTGTTGCTCCGAAGGAGAGGTTGGAGGCAGCTTGGTGGTTCGCCTATCTTGAGCCTGTTGTTTCTCAACCGTTATATGATAACGCTCAGTTCGGGGCTCGTAGGAAGTAATGCGCTGTGGCCGATGCTGTGGAGCTGATATTGGACGCGCGTTCCGTCTTGGGAGAGGGTGCCATCTGGGATGAGGAGAAGCAGGTGCTCTATTGGGTCGACATCGACCCGGGATTGGTTCACGTCTACGACCTCGCGACCCACAAGGACCGTTCGTTACAGGTGGGACAACCGGTCGGCACCGTGGTGCCGCGTGCATCGGGAGGACTCATGCTGGCTGTACGTGACGGCTTCATGTCGCTCGACTTGGAGACGGGGAGAACCGCGTTGGTCGCCGTGCCCTTAGGGCACAATCCCGGGAACCGGTTTAACGATGGCAAGTGCGATCCGGCCGGCCGCTTCTGGGCGGGCACCATGGAGACGCCTGATCGCAAAGGAGCGTTGTTCCGTCTCGACCGGGACCTATCGGTGCACGAGATGGTGGATGGTATCGGTTGCTCGAACGGGCTCGCGTGGAGCCTAGACAAGAAGACGATGTACTACATCGATACTACGACAATGAAGATAGATGCCTTCGATTACGATCTCATGACCGGCGCGATCTCGAATCGTCGGACCGTCCTTTCTGTTGCGGAAGAACATGGCCTACCCGATGGCATGACCATCGATGCCGAGGGGAAACTCTGGGTAGCACACTGGGATGGATGGTGCGTCTGCCGCTGGGACCCAGCCACGGGGAAGCTCATGCAGAAGGTCCGATTGCCAGTGGCGCGCCCCACTTCATGCGCCTTCGGCGGCCGAGCACTTGACCGCCTCTACATAACCTCGG
>Ga0315279_10004171_pt1 | contig 19557 bp, 20 predicted proteins | sample YL17G06_20_MG_FD_203694 | JGI IMG/M metagenome (GOLD analysis project Ga0315279, IMG submission 203694) | Sediment microbial communities from Yellowstone Lake, YNP, Wyoming, USA - YL17G06_20 | ecosystem: Environmental > Aquatic > Freshwater > Lake > Sediment | place: USA: Wyoming | collected... | reverse complement strand
ACCGCCTGGGGAGTACGGTCGCAAGGCTAAAACTCAAAGGAATTGACGGGGGCTCACACAAGCGGTGGAGCATGTGGATTAATTCGAAGCAACGCGCAGAACCTTACCTGGGTTTGACATGTACGGAAGTCAGATTTAAGTGTTAAGAGTTAAGTTTTAAGAGTTAAGGGAGTTGCCGGCGACCAGCTTCCAGCAAAACTGGGTTCCCGCCTTCCCCCTTCGGTAGGGACAAGTCCCCCTTCGGTAGGGACAAGTCGCGGGAATGACAGGGCTGGAAGCTGAAGGTTGCAATTCGTTATTTTTCAAACCCTGTAAAAACTATTAACCTTTAGTCATTAGCGATTGGATGAAATCTGATAGCTGTAATTTACAGGAGTTTGAAATATGGGCAGTGTGTTTGCAACAAAAGAAGCCTGCGTGTTTGTCGGGGGAAACGGAAATAAAGCCGGAGTTGCTATGGCAGGCGGCTGTACGCGGGCGTGGTTAGAAAGCAAGGGAATGAATCCGGTTTCGCTATTTGGCACAAACGGAAGCTGCAAATATCAGGCAAGCGACCTGGAAATCAGTACGTCAGGCGTTATCAATGGCTCTGTGGGTCAATTCTCCGGTATCGAACCGGGAATGACGGCTTATATCACTTCCGGCGCTGGCAACGACATGTTTGAAGTTACGGCCGTGGGAAGTCAGGGGGAATCCATCACCTTCGGCGGATGGAATTTTATGGAATCTGATACGACCACGATCTATATCGGCGGCGCATTCAATGGGCTGTATCAGGCGATGTATTATTCCTACGCATCCAGTTATGACTGTTATATCCTGAGCAATAAAGACGAGACCATTACAGCCAATATGGACCTGCGGTTTACCGGCGGCAATCCGCAGCGCAATACATGGAAACGCATCATTGGCTATAACCAGAATCTGTATTTAAGAGACAGCCGGATTGTCAGCGATATGGACGCCGGGGAAGTCTATTCCCTTAGCGCTGAACAGATTATGCAGAATGGAATCGGCAGCGGATACAAAGTCACTATCAACGGCGCTGGATTTTCAGGTATTGCCGTAAGCTGGAAGGTGGACAATCTGGAGATGCGACACTTTCGCATCATCGGCAATGCGGGCGGAAGCTGTCTGCAGCCTGCATCTGGAACGGCTCTGCAATACAAGGGATTGATTCTCAAGGGCTGCGTCTTTGAGGGCGGACAGAATGGACTGTACAGCAATGGGCTTGCGGATTTTGTCTATTGCGAAGACTGCTACGCAGCGCCGTCCATTACGGGATGGGGGTTTTATGTGCTGGATAGTTCAGGCAGCGGCAGAAGCGTCACCTGTAACGATTGTATCGCAGACGGCTGCGGCAGCGCTTTTGCGACTTCCGGCGGAAGTTTGATTGACGGCTGTATCGGCAGAAACAATACCGTCGGGATGATGACCAATGGCGAAATACAGGTAAGAAACTCTCTGCTGTATAACTGTTCGGGCAGTGCGTTTGAATGCAACTCCTCGCTGGCACGATGGCATATCTGGAACACGATTGCGGTGATGAGCAATACGGCTCAATACGGTATCTTCCGTGTGCAGAGCAACGGCGGCAATATCGTGTATGAAGACTATAACTGCTTTGTGAAATTAGATGGGGCTGCGGCAGTCTATCACTACTCCGGCAATTGGCCGACGGGATATTCGCCTTCGCTGATTGGAAAGCACACGATTCAACAAGACCCCTGCTTTATGGATGCGGCCAATATGGACTTTCGCCTGCGTCCTAATTCACCATGCCTGAATGCAGGAAGGCCGACACTGTGCAGCGGGGTTACTTCCATCGGAGTCCAACAGAAGATGCAGATTCCGCCGCGCAATGTGATGTATGGGCCGCAGAATCGATTGTATGGGGGGTAGGGTTAAGTGTTTAGGGTTAAGTGTTAAGTAAAGGCTGGAAGCTGATAGCTGACGGCTGAAAGGTAAATTATGGCAGAAACGGAACTGAAAGATTTTGAACGGCAGTATGTCTTTGCGGAATATGAAAGCGGCCAGGCCGTCTCGCAAATCGCCGCGGAGATGGTCAAGACCGAAGCGTTTGTCTATGCACAACTGCGTACGAAGCCGGAAAAGTACGAGGATATCAAGCGTATCCGGGAAGAACGGTATAACCTGACTCTGCGGCGGGTGCGGGGGTTGGCGGATCAAATTACGCTGGAATATCTGGAGCGGCTGCAAAATCAGCTTAATAACCCGGATGCGGGCGATGAAGAAAAAGACACTGTTTTTGAACAGATTGAGCAGGTCGCCAAGATCGGCAAACAGTATGCCGAACGGGTCAACCTGGCTGAGGGCAAGGCCACGGAAAATATCGGTATCGGCAACAATGGCAAGATTCCGTTCGAGATCATCATCCGCAAGGCATACGAGGAAGAGGATGAAATTGAAAATGAAATCCCGCAGAATGCCGCTGAGAATGAATGACTCTCGACTTCAATACATTTAAATATGAGCCGCAACTGACTACAAAGCAGAGAATCGCCAAAAGGACACTGGAACGGCCGAGTATCAAGGAAGTCCTGTACGGCGGAGCTAAGGGCGGCGGCAAGAGCGTATTCGGATGTATCTGGAGTTTTCTGCGGGCTTGTGAGATTATCCGGGAATGCAAAATTGAACCCAGAACCCACCCGATCCCGGTGGGATTCATGGGCAGGAAACGCGGTGTGGATTTTTCTAATACAACACTGGAAACATGGAAGCGGTTTATTCCTGAAAATACCTATACCCTCCGCGGCAAGCCTGCGGAAATTATTATCTTTGACCGCGTAAAGATTCTGACTGGCGGCCTCGATACGGGGGAAGTGGTCAATAAATTCAATTCCGCCGAATATGGATTTTACTTCATCGACCAGGCGGAAGAGGTTGACCGGGAACAGATTGGCGAACTGCGGGCGACAACACGGCTGATTGTCAATGAGATTCACATCCCGGGTAAAGGTCTTTTTACAGCCAATCCGGCACCCTCGTTTCTCAAGGATGAGTTTATTCTCAATCCGACAAAGGATAGGGTCTATATTCCCGCTTTGCCGATGGATAATCCATTCTTAGGGCCGTCGTATATTAAAACCCTTCGGGATTCATTCAAAAACAGGCCGGAGTTGCTCAAGGCATATCTGGAAGGCTGCTGGGATCAGATTGGCGGATTTAATCAGGTCATCAAGGATATGTGGATTGATAACGCAGGCAAAATTCGGCTTTATCCCGCAGCTATCAAGAAACTGATTACCTGCGACCCGGCACGGTACGGGAATGATGAGACGGTCATTTACTATCTGGAAAATACGGAGATCAAAGATGCAGAGATTTATGGACAGAAGAGCCTTATGCACACTGCTAATGTATTACATTGTCTTTCGCATAAGTACGATGATTGCCTGATTGCGGTCGATGTCTGCGGTCTGGGGGCTGGGGTTGTTGACCGGCTGATTGAGATGGGCGATAACGTTCTCGGTATCGACAATTCGGCAAAATCCGATGAGCCGGATAAGTTCTATAATCTCCGCAGCCAAATCTGGTGTCATGCGGCGGACAGCTTCGCCCAAAATGATGTGCAGTTGACCAACATCGAACCCCGGCTCAAAGGACAACTTGCCACGCCGACATACGAATTCAGAGACGGCAGGATTTTGATTGAGAGCAAGGCGGATATCAAAAAGAGACTGGGAAACAGCCCTGACCGGGCGGATGCGTATGTCAATGGCCTCTATGCCCTGCAATTTATCGAAGGACAAATAGTCGGCGGTCAAGATGCATATAGTCCAACAGAAGAAGACTGCTTCCAGGGCAAATTCAGTGCGATGGGGATGTAATTTTCAAACCCTGTAAAACCCGCCACAATGAGGGGAATGACTGAAATTACACGATTGAATCTTGTTCGTGAGTACTGGAAGCATGCCGATGAGGGTCTGCGGGATGAATTTGCGCGGATGCAGAAGGGATTTGCGTTTTATGTGGGCGATCAGTGGGACTCGGCAGACCTCGAAAAACTCTATATTGAAAAACGACCGGCGCTGACCATCAACCTTATCCTGCCGATTATAAACCTGATTTCCGGTATCCAAAGACAGGGCAGACAGGATATTACCGTCGTCGCCCGAAAAGGCGGACTGAAAAAACTGGCTTCGGCGTTTACGCAGATTCTGCGGCATTGTATGGATATGACGGATGCCGATTATGAGACGGCGGACTGTTTTCTTGACGGGGTTGTCGGCAATAAAGGATGGCTTAATCTTGGAGTGGACCATACTGAAGACCCTGTCTATGGGGATTTGGCCGTGCGGAAAGTCTCTCCGTTTGATATGCGGGAAGACCCGGATACCAAAGAATATGACCTCAACAAAAGCGGCAAGTTTGTCATCCGCGACAGTTGGCTGGATAAACAAGCCCTGCTGCTGAACTTCCCCCAAAAGGAAGCCGACCTGACGAGTGGCGGATTGGAGCTCAACCCGACCAGTGGGGATGTCGTTGGCGACAGCGAACGGGGTAATCTTCGCTGGCGGTTACGGGAATGCTGGCACAGAACCTATGAAAAACGAATCATCCTGATCAATACAGCCACAGGCACAATGAAAACAATCCGTCCGGAAAGTCTTGACCTGGCTAAAGCGGTTGTTCTGGCGGCAAAGAGAAAATGGGCGATTAAAGATTGGGTTGTGCCGGTACTGAATAAGACCGTCACAGCGGGCAATCTGGTGCTGGAGGATATTTTAGACCCATATCACGGCGTCACCAATTTCCCATACTATCGCTTCTGTCCATACTGGGTGGATGGATATGTGATGGGCGTGGTACAAAATCTGGTCGGGCCGCAGCAGGAAGTCAACAAACGGCGCAGTCAGGCCCTGCATAATCTCAATCAGACTGCCAACAGCGGCTTCAAGGTCAAAAAGGTGCTGAATAATTACGACCGGCACTTAGCCAAATTCGGCTCTACACCCGGCGTGGTGCTGGATGAATCCAAGGCGGGCGGAAAGATTGAGCGGATTGAACCGGCGCCGCTGTCTGAGGGTCATTTGACGGCTTCGCAGATCAGCGCCGATGATATGAAGGAAATATCGGGGGCAAATTTTGACCTGCTGGGGCAGATTGTAGAAGGCCACAACGAAAGCGGCAAGGCGATTGAACTGCGGCAGTCTCAGGGAATGAAGGTTGTCGAGGTGGTATTCGACAATTTCGCACGGACACAGAAACTGATGGCCCTGGGCATTGTCGATATGGTCCGCCATACGAATGTCTATAGCGATGAAGAAATCCGTGCGATTGTGGCCGAACAGAATGAGGACATTGATATCAATCTTCTGAAAGACCGGAAAATCGGCAGATACGGCATCAAGATTGCCTCATCCTCCAGTTCGCCGACGGCACGATATGCCAAATTCATGTCGATTATGGAAATCGCCCGAATGTATCCGGACCAGATCGGGCCGGAAGTGCTGATTGAAAACAGCGACATACCAAATAAAGAAGAAATCCTGCAAAAGGTAAAACCGCCGGTATCAGCGGATAGCGTTCAGCGTCCAGCGGACAGCAAAAAAAAGAATTTGAAGTTCAGTAAGGATTATGTAAATATTTTAAGCTAAAAAGAATGGCTACAATATTTTACATTATTTATTCAAAAACATTATTTAACCACTTTTTACCCAGTGGGGTTTTACAGTATTCTTCAAAAACCATCTCTATAGGATAAACAGATACACAACCATCTTGTTGAGGTTCCTTCACGTCACAAAAGAAAATAAGATGGCTATCATTTGACTGATATTTTTTTAATATATCCAATTTTTTTTGAGTTTCAGATTGATTAATACTCGCATATGTAACTTGACTATATACCATCTCCCCAGTCTCGGTTATTCCAATTATGTCGATATCTTTTAATGTACGCCCCACAGGCAGTAATAAACTCCCAATTTGAGGCAAATTACCATGTTTAGCACTTCTCAAGTACTCAGAACAGAGAACTTCCTGCTGAGCAGTTGATAAATTCTCTAATTTTGGTTCCAATGGTTTATCATCAACTAAACACTCAATTCGCCTTTTAACATTTCTCCACTGACAAATTGTTCCATGAATAGGGCGACCAAAAGAAATTTTTGAATACTTTCCAGGCTCAATTTCCTTAATCTTTGTAAGAGATAATGTTTTTAAGACAGCGACACGACTGGGTTGACTTCTCCATCTCCCCTCTTTATTCAATTCTATAGAGGTCCCAGGTTCGACTTTTCCAACTATAGCTCCTTTTAATGTTCGATATTCAGCACAAACATAACCACCATCTTTAGCCAGCTTCTTCAAGCACCCTATAGCCCTTTTAGCTGTTTTATTCATATAATCATCGGGATTGAGACTTATACAATCTTCTTCTTCATTTGTTGAATTTTTAAAAGGAAAGTGAATAAAAATAAGCTTTTTTTTAAGCAATTTATCAAATGACTCCTCATCTATACCAAGTTTATCAGTATGTCTCACAAAATACGTATCCATATCACCTCCACGACATAACTTATAAAAATTCTTTTCAAAGGGATATTCTATAATAAATAAATAATTTTCAAAGTCATTTTTCAAACCCTGTAAAAAAAATTAAAGTCAGCGGGTAGCGTTCAGCGGACAGCGTACAGGCCTGAAACTAACCGCTGTAACTGAACGCTAAGAATATGCCCGAATGGCTGCGGGGAAAAACAGCCTGAATCCCGACCGCAAGGGTTTTGCGGGAACAGGAAACTCTATCCGTGAAAAGAGGTCTATATGGAACAGCAAGACAATGCAAACAGCAGTGAAGTAAAAACAGAAGTCAAGACCTATTCGGCTGAGCAGTTTAACGGGCTTTTGGCTGATAAACAGACGGAAGTCCGCAAACGACAGGATGCGGAAAAACGGGCTGTGGAACTGGAAGGCCAGCTTACGGCAATGAAAAACACACCGCCTAAGCAGGATTCGGTCAACGAAGAAAACCGGCCTCTGACAGTCGCGGAATTCCGCAAGCTGTTCGATGAGCAGCGTAAGAACGACCAGCAGAATGCCTTTGCCGTGCGACAGACGGAAAGCGAACGGCTGGCTTTGGCTGAATTCACCGGCGAAAAATGCGGTGATGGGCTGGATTATGCCAACGTAATCGCTGTCGGCGAAAAAAATCTAACCGATGGCGACAAGCTGGCAATCCAACAGGCCAAAGACCCGGCGGCGGAAAAATATCGCCGCTGCATCATGCTGACTTCCGAACTGGCTCAAAAGCAGGAATCGGTCAGGACTTCACGGCTGCTGGAACAAATCAAACTAACTGGAAAAGTCCCTGCAACGGGCGGCGGTGAAGTCAAGGCAACACCTGCGGATGTCGGCAAGATGAGCCAGGATGACCTGGACAGACTTGCTGAATCCCTCGGCTAATGCCTGAATGAGATTTTATTCGCCGACAACGCTGCGGGACACAACACAGGAGTAACCGATTATGGCGAATACGACATTTGTCCGAGGCGGAGCGCACAGCGCTTCCGTCGAGGAAATCTGGGGAGAAATGACCTGGCGACAGGCCGAAAAAGATTCGTACTTCAATGACGGCAAGTTTGTCGGCGAATCGAGTAACAGCCTGATTCAGGTCAATACCGACCTGACGAAAAACAAAGGCGACCGGATCAATACCCCGCTGCGTGCAAGGCTCATCAGCGACGGCAAGGTCGATGATGCGGCAATTGAAGGCGATGAAAAGGCCCTGACCTTTTACAACTGCCAGGCGACTATCCACAAACGCAAGGAAGCAGTCCGGCTGGACGGTGAAATGACCGAGCGGCGAACGAAAATCCGGCTGCGTGGTGAGGCCAGAGACTCGCTGGGGCTATGGCTGGCCGACATCCGGGATACGGATGTCCTGACAGGACTTTCAGGGTTAGCCAACGGGGCAGGAACCCTTTTGGCTTCTGCGCCAACGGCTAATCGAAAGTTCTATGGCGGCCAGACAACTGACGGCAGTACCGGTGTGGAGACCGTGGCGGGCGATGCCCAGATTACGGCCACCGACAGCAAACATCTGTTTGGAACGCTGGTGATCTCGCACCTGAAACGGATGGCCAAAAAGGACGGCGGCAGCGCTTACAGCAAAGTCCGTCCGATTGTCATCGGCGGCAAGGAAATCTTTGTGATGTTTGTCAGTCCGTGGCATGTCAAGGCCCTGCGGCATGAAACCGCATGGCTTAACGCCCAGAAGGATGCCAATATCCGCGGTGAGGATAACCCACTGTTTAGCGGCGCTGCGGGTATCTGGGACGGCGTGATCATTCACGAGTATGACAAGATTTTCTGTAAGACCGGCAATGTGGGCGGGACAATTTTCTTCGAGTCCGGCGATGCCATTGCCAACGGTATCACGGTTGCCCGGGCGTTGTTCTGCGGAGCTCAGGCGGGAATTTTGGCTTACGGCCGCAAGATTGGCTGGAAAGAAAAAGTGTTTGAATATGACAGCCAATTTGGCGTCGAGGTGTCCAGCATCTATGGATTCAGCAAGGCCAAATTCAACAGTGAAGACTTCGCGGTCATTACCTGCGATACACGCGTGGAACTGGATCAGGCGGCGTAATTGTCTGAAACGTGAAATTGAAACCCTTTCGAATGGGCAGAGGCGGGAAACCGCCCTGCCTTTTTTCGGGTAATCGGCTATTAATGAAAAAGATGTCTTGAAAATTGTCCTGCAGCGGCTTGGGCCGGGGGCGGCGGTTCCGTCAATCACAACCCAGCTTCGCGGTGTGCTGCTGGATATTTCCGGCAGGGCTGATTTTCTCACCACTGAAAGTCCGCTGGAAACGGTTGTTGGCCAAGTTCAATACGACCAGCCGCAGAATCTTAAGAACATCTATGAGATTGCCTTTGTCAACGGGCCGATAATAGAAAAAAAGACATTTCGACAATATCTGCAGGCAATTGAAGACGGTTCTGCTCAGAGCGGCAAATCTGCTGCTTATGCCGTTCGGCATCAAAAGATTTACCTGTGGCCGATACCTGATCAGGTCTATAGCATCAAAATTGATTACTCGATGGTTCATCCGCAGGAATTCACGGATATTTTGTTCGGGGCTGATTTTTACGAGGCGATTTTTGAAGGTGTGCTGGCTCAACTGTGGCGGGAAAAGAATCCGGAAAAAAATGAAAGCGAAAATTCGCATAAGACCGACTATGAGACGGAAATTGAAAAGCTGATTGCCAATCTGGATGTGGAAACCGAAACGGTCTTAGTGGAATACAGGGATATTTGATATGGCGGCAATTCATCAGGATATTGACATACTGAAATATGAACCGACCCTGTTTACGGCCAATACGCCCTATATGGCACAATGCTTTGGCAAAGGGGCCAGCGGTGTATTAGACGGTACATCGCTGACGGTATCGGGTGTGAATTTTGAGACTTTGGGAGTCCACGCGGGCCATGTGATTTACCTTTCCAGTCTGGACGGGATGATTAACGGCGCTTATGAAATTGTAGATGTGGTGGATGCCACGACTTTGACCGTATCGGTATTGAGGGCGGAAATAACAGATACGCCCATTCCCATTGGAACAGGAAGCGGATTGATTTGGAGAATCATCACCTTTGCTCCACAGACGGCTGAGGCAGCGTTTGCATTGTCACAGCGGCTTGGCCTGAAACCCGGATGCCCGGACAGTCAATATGGATTTGAAGACCTGACAGATACCAGCGTTTTGAAACAGGCTTCGGTCTTTACCGCCATAGCTACTATTTACAGCGGCTTATATGGAAGCGGTACGGGGACCGCCAGCGACCTGAAAGCAACGTGGGATATGTACCAGGCAAAACAGGAACATTATGCAAGCTGTGCTGAAGCGGCAATCCAACGCTGTCGGCTCAGTCTGGAAGATTAAGAAGGTATCTATGAAGAAAAACATCCTGACCTATCTTGGAATCGCAGCCGTGCTGGTTGGCTGGGGGATTACATGGGCCAACCAGAACGCAAAGATTTCCGAAAATCGAGCCAGCATTGAGGCACTGAATCGGCAGGCGGAAAAGGTCTCGCAACAGGCGTCCGAGAGTGAAAAGACAATCATTCGAATCGAAACAAAAATCGAATACATCATTAAAGGCGTCGATGAGATCAAGATGGAAGTCAAAAAAACATCTGGTTTTTAGCCAAGTCGTCTTGCCGCTTCATCTGCCAGTCCTTGATTGCGTTCGGCATAGATTGCCGTAGCGGACATATTCGTATGGCCCAGCGTTGCCCCGGCCGTTTCATATCCCATTTCACGCCTGACCTTTGTCGCTGCCGTATGCCGCATCTGGTATGGTGTCCAGTCTGGAATCAGTTCAGGTTTTTCGATTCCTTCTTTCTTTGCCGCCTCTTTAATCACTTTGTTTGCTGCCTGGACAGCATGAGCAATCGCTTTTCGATAGCTTTCTGAGTCATAATATTGGCCGGGCTGAACCTGCGGATTTTCCTTGCGATTGCTGCCGACCGTGTTTCCGCAGGATAAAGGTGTTATTCTGTTTTCTGTCAACTTGGCTCGACGATACCTTTCGGATTCTATCGGCGAAAAACAGTACGATTCCGCAGGCCGCAGCAAAAACGGCCGCAGGATTTCCTGGCCTCTTGGTCCAATGGACACGATCCGTTCAATATCTCGGTACAGGTTCTTGTGCTTCGGCGGCTTGTAATGCCAGATATTTCCCGAGCGGTCAAGATCACAGGGGCGCATCATACACACTTCCGTTGGCCGCATCCCGGTCAAAAGCTGAAGCTCTATCATGGCGGCGGTTACCGGCATGGCATACGGAAGTACAGCATATACATACTTCTCATCGACAGGTTTGACACGAGCTGTTTCTCTGACGGCTGACCGCCCTCTCCGCAAACCCTCCACAGCCGTCAGGCCGTGATATAAAACAGGTGAAATATACTGCCGTGCCACCGCCCACTTGAACATCCGCTTAATCATCCCGATACGCTGATTGATTACGCCGCGCGACCAATTCAGTTGAATTAAATGATTTTGCAGTTCAATCAATTTCAGTGGTCCGAATTCTTCCGGCGGAAGTGCGGCAAAAAGCTCGATCAGCGGTTTGCAGGCATATTCAATGTTCTCCGGCTCTCTGGTTGGGTTGCCGTCCGAATCCTTGTAATACGCTTTGGCATGTTTAAGATAAACACAAACCAGTGCTGCTATCGATGAAACATTCTCGATATTGGCCGAATGGCCGTGATAAATCGCCTGCTGATAAGTGTTCCTGGCTATTTCCAATGCAGCGGTGTAGTCCGTGGTTGCGTATTGAGCGCCTACAGGCTTAAGCGGTCGTGCAACCGGTTTGGGTTCACCGGGAAGCTGAACTTTGTACCAATAGCGTCCGTTGCGGGCATAGATAGTTCCGGGAAGGTTGAATCGTCTGCTCTTACTGTTTGTCTTTGCCATAGTTTCTTTCCTTACAACCTGAAAAATAAATCTTAATTTCATTTTCTGGTTACAAAAAAAGTTACAATGGCTGATTTGTCCTGTAAAAACAAAAACAAAAAAACCTTGCAAGTCTTTTGCTTGCAAGGCATTACACATAGTGGGCGATGCAGGATTCGGACCTGCGACCCGCTGATTAAGAGTCAGCTGCTCTACCAACTGAGCTAATCGCCCCAAATTTTCAGAAAAGGGGAGTGTACATTCTCCGCCGCTTTTTTCAAGAAAAATCCTGTTGTCTTTCGGGATGTCCAGGAGACCCCTCAAATAAGCCTCTTGACATTCTTGACAAAAGAGGGGCTGGGAGATACAAAGACCATAAATCTCGAAAAAGGAACTTTCTTTTGACAGATACCTCAAAACAGGCAAATTCATTGCAGCTTCAGGCAGAATACCGCTCCGACGGTTCGACGATACTCCACCTTCCCGAAAAACTGGATGTTTCCAGTACAGGTATCTATTGGCGGCAATTGGAGAAAAAAGAAATCCGGTTTTCCGGCACCTCTCTGATTCTGGATGCCTCAAATGTTCATTTCTGCGACGGGTCGGGGATTGCCCTGTTGTTTGCCCTCGAAAACCTCGGCCGGCAAAAAAAGATGCAGACCGAGATTCAAAACCTGTCGGCGGATTTTCAGTCGCTTCTGCAGCGGTTTGACCGGGAGAAACTGGCTGAAACGCTCGCTTCGCCACAAAAGAAATCGCCGGCTCTTGAGGAAATCGGAAAAACAGCGGTACATTTACTCGAAGACGTCAGACAACAGATTACATTTCTGGGGCATTGGCTCTGTGCGATAGGCTGGACGATTTGTCATCCGCATCGAATCCGCTGGCGGGATTTTTTTAAGCTGGTAGAATTAGTCGGCGTCAACGCCGTGGGGATTACAGTACTGCTGGGGCTGCTTTTTGGCCTGATTATGGCCTTCAGCTCCGCGATGCCTTTGCGACAGTTCGGCGTGGAAGTGTATGTATCCGATTTAGTGGCGATTGCGCTGGTACGGGTATTGGGGCCGTTTATCACCGCGGTCATTCTGGCCGGTCGAACCGGCTCGGCCTTTGCCGCAGAACTGGGGACAATGAAAATCAACAATGAATTGGATGCGCTGGAAGTAATGAGTCTGGAGCCGATGCGATTTCTGGTTGTGCCGCGGGTGGCCAGCACGATTTTGATGGCTCCATTGCTGACGGTATTGACCAATTTTGCGGGACTGGTGGGTTCCGCAATTGTCATTATGTCGCTGGGTTATAGCTTTGCTACGTATTATGACCATGTACAATATATTCTCGACGGCACGGATGTTGTGGTGGGACTCGTAAAAGCGATTGTTTTTGGCGGATTGGTTGGAGGCGTTGGCTGTCTGCGGGGCCTCCAGACCGAATACGGCGCCGGCGCCGTGGGCATTTCCACCACCCGTGCCGTAGTCAGCGGCATTGTATGGATTGTTATAGCCGAGGGAACTTTCTCGATATTGTTATATGTTCTGGACATATAAAAATGAACAGCCGCCAACCCATAATTGAAGTGAAAAGTCTTTCCGTCGGTTATGACGGTGCGGTTATTCTACGCGATGTAAACCTTTCCGTTCTGCCGGGGACGATTACGGTGATTCTCGGCGGTTCAGGCTGTGGTAAGACCACCCTTTTGCGAAGTCTTATTGGCTTGGCTGAACCGATTGCCGGGCAGGTTTTTCTGTATGGGCAGGATTTTTTCGCCGTTGACAATAAAGAACGGGAAAAACTCCTGTCGCGAATCGGCGTGGCGTTTCAGAACGGGGCGCTATTCGGCTCCATCAGCGTGCTGGAAAACGTGATGCTGCCCCTGGAAGAGCTGACCACTCTGCCGCGCCAGGCCTGCGAAATGATCGCGGCGATGAAGCTGCAGCTGGTGGGACTTTCGGGTTCTGAATATCACAGTCCCGCCCAGCTTTCCGGCGGGATGCAGAAACGCGCGGCGCTGGCGCGGGCGATGGTGATGGACCCGCAGATTCTGTTTCTGGATGAGCCGTCGGCGGGCCTGGACCCGGTCACTGCGGTGCAACTGGACGACCTGATTTTGCAACTGGCCAAAACACTGCGGCTGACTTTTGTCATCATCACGCACGAATTGCAGAGTATCTATGCGCTTGCGGATAACGCGATTATGCTGGACAAAACCGCCGCCGGCATAATCGCTCAGGGAAAACCGGACGAATTGAAACGCCGGACAGATATCCCTGCGGTCTGGCGTTTTTTCAACCGTTCCGCGCCGCCTACAAATGAAAAAAAAGAAGAAAACACGGATTAAACTATGAAATCCAACGCACATTACTTTCGAATCGGGCTGTTTGTAGTGATTGTCCTGGCTCTGCTGGCAACAGGACTGATTTTAATCGGCGCCGACGTTTTCGGCGGAGACCGGTTCCTTGTGGAAACGTATATTGACGAATCGGTACAGGGACTTGGCGTCGGCACGGCCCTGCTGCATCGCGGCGTCGCCATCGGGCGAATTGAGCAGATTACGTTCGTGCCGCAACAGTATCCGCTGGACACGAAAAGCCCGGAATACGCCAAATTCAGCCGATACGTGCTGATGACTATGTCGGTCGATAAAAAACATTTCTCCGATATGGGAACCCAGCCTTCTCAAATCGAAGCGATGATTCGTCAGCAGGTCAACAACGGCCTGCGTCTGAAATTGTCCTATCAGGGCATTACCGGCATCGCCTATATAGAGGCCGACTATCTGGACCCGGTGCGGAATCCTCCGCTTGCCGTGCCGTGGAAGCCTAAAAACATTTATATCCCCTCGGCCAAAAGCATGATTACCAACTTTACGCGGGCGGTCGATATGGTCTTTCAGCGGCTGGAAAAAATTGATTTTCCCGCTATTTTTGCGCAGTTCGAAACGACGTTAAAGAGTATTCAGACCGCCGTGGAAGAGGCCAAAGTGGCCGAGCTTCGCCAATTCGCGACGGATACGATGGACCAGTTTCGGCAGACCCTGCGCGAAGCCGAAACGTTGCTGAAATCATCCGACCCGAACGCACCTGCGGCCAATATCGCCGATACAGCGGCACAATTGGACCGCAATCTGCGACAAATTGAAAATCTCATCTCAACGCATCAGGACGACATTGACAAAATCCTGGCCGATTTCAAAACGATATCCAGTAATCTCAAACAATTATCCGAACAACTCAAGGCGGACCCGGCTCAATTGCTGATATCCGCCCCCCCATCGAAAACGGAGGTGGTTAAATGACGCGATTTATTTGCTTTTTTACCCTGATTCTGTCGGCGGGATTATGGCCGGCCGGTTGTGCATCACGAACCAGCCTGAACAGCCAACAGCAGTCGTTTCTTTTGGAAACGACGCCCGGTACGCAACGTCAGCCCTTACCTATTGCCGGCATACTTAAAATTCGTCATTGCCGGGCGGCGACGCCGTTTGACGGCCAGTATTTTCTGTACCGCACCCAGGCCGGACAATATCAGCAGGATTTCTACAAGCTGTTTTTGACGCCGCCCAACGAACAAATCACCGAGCTGCTTCGTGCCTGGCTGGAACAAAGCGGGGCTTTTCGCGGCGTCTTGCCTGCCTCCAGTACCGCCAGCCCGGATTACGTTCTGGAACCGCTTTTGTCGGCGATATACAGTGACTTTTCCGAACCAACACAGCCGCAAACGGTCCTGAAAATGCACGTCGTCTTTCTGAAGGCGGACAAAAATGAGCAATCCAGCCGTGTCGTAATGGAAAAAACCTACGAGAATATCGAGCCGATGCAAAATAATACCGGTCAGGACGTGATCAAAAACTACAACCTCAGCCTCGAAAAAGTCCTTGCCCAATTGCAATCCGATCTCGTTTCCGCCTTACAGTGAGCGGCAGGACAAAAAACGAGCTGGCAGTTGAATTCCATCCGTCGGCAAGTATAATGCCTTCGGACGAATATGAAAGCTGGAAAACAAAACAATGTTATCCGCCATATCCCCAACGTTCTGACGGTGGCCCGGCTGGTAATGACGGCGGTGTTTTTGGGGATGATTCTCTATGCGCCGACCGCCGGGCGGGAAAAACCAGCCAACATTTTAACGACGGCGTTTGTGCTGTTTGTCATCGCCGGACTGACCGACATCGTTGACGGTCATATCGCCCGCACGTACAACGCCACCAGCAAATTCGGGCGAACCATGGACCCGCTGGCGGATAAAATTCTCGTTTGCGGCGCATTCATTTGTTTTGCCCTGGTCGGACAACCGAGGCTGGCCAGTTTCGGCTTTCCTGAATGGCTCCTCCAGACGGTTCGCTGGGGCACGGCGGCTATTTTATTGCTGAGGGAAGTCGTCGTACAAACCCTTCGGCACATCGCCGAGGCCCGTGGCGTTAATTTCGGCGCCGTGGTCTGGGGTAAAATCAAGATGTTCCTGCAATCCTTCGGCATCGGCACTGTCTTAATCGGCTGGGCGTTCGTATCCCGCCCCTGGGGAGACTGGTTCACGATTACCATTTACGCTTTGATAGTATTAGTAACCGTCCTGTCCGGTATTCAATCCCTTACCCGACGAATCAAGTAAACTTTCATGGCTCAAACCCGTAGCATTGTGGCGGGAAAGTAAACAACAGCGCGGCGGCGCACTTGTCGCGTCGTAGCGCAGCGCAGACGGAAGCCGCCCGAAATCCCTTTTTTCATTTCTGTTCGACGGCTTGCGCCGCTCGGCTTTTACAACACTAACGATTGAAACGAACTATCCAGATAATACTGCATCATTGCGCCTTGTTCATAGATCACATAGTGAATTTTTTCACACAGTTTTTCATTTGTAAAAATGTACCGTTTGCTCCCGCCGACCGTCCAGACTTTCGGATAACTATAGCCGCCTTCACGAAGTTTTCGGGTTGCCCAGATTTTTAATCCCGTCATAACCTCATCAATACCGTGACTGGCTTGAATCAGCGCGTGGACATGATTACTACGAACATGTGCCGCGAACAATCGCCATTGTTTGAGAAGGCAATGTTGAATTAATGTGTCCAATACAATCACCCGTTGGTTTTGGTCTAATTCTACGGGCGAATGTTTAAGTTTCTCCATTTTCTGCCGATAAAGATGTTCATTGGGAGCGATTAGCTTTGGAATGCCGTTATCTCGGATAACGCTTTGTCTCGGATCTCCATGTAGCCAAGTGCCATACGTCGTAAAGGTGATAAAATACGCCACCGGCTTGTTATACATAACTTTTTCTTTTTCATTCGGCGGCTTGCGCCGCTCGGCTCTTGTTTCAAAATTTATCTTGAAAACGCTGTATCCCAGTCTTTCCAGATAGGCTCTCTGCCGACGGAACGAATCACTTCGGCAATTTGGGCCGGACTGCGGTCGTCGGCGATTTCAAACTGTTTGCCCGTATCGTCATGTCCCGTATAGCCGCCGGGATTGGTTTTGGAACCGGCGCTGATACGAGTCACGCATAAATCCACCAAATGATTCCGCAGTTCGGCCCGCTCCCGCGTGGAAAGCACAATGCCCGCATCGGCAAAACACAACCGCAGCGCCAACATCATCTGTACCAGGTCGGCATCCTCGACTAAATAGGGCCACTGATCTTGCACATTGGTCGCGGGACATAATCGCGGAAATGAAAAGGACACCGCAGCCCGCCAGTACTTCTTTATCAGATAAGCGGCGTGTTCGGCCAGCGCCAGCGTCTCCAGCCGCCAGTCGGCCAGACCCAGCAGGACTCCTAAGCCAATTCGCCGCATCCCCGCTGCGGCAAAATCATCGGGACACTCCAGCCGCCGGTTATAATCGCGTTTGGGGCCGGACGGATGATACCGGTCATATAATCGCCGGTCGTAGGTCTCCTGATACAGCGTCACGCCATCAATCCCCGCTTCAAAAAGCCGGCGGTATTGCGCTTCCGTCATCGGATAAATTTCCGCAGAGATAGAGCTGAATTTGTCTCGCAATTTACAGGCCAATTCGGCAAGATAGTCAACCGTCACAAAAGAAGCATCTTCGCCGCTGACCAGCAGAATATCCCGAAAGCCCTCCGCTGCAATCACGTCGGCATCGGCCAGGGCCTGCTCAACCGAAAGACGTGTACGCCCAAATTTTGTCGTTCGGTTGTAGCCGCAATAGACACAACTGTTGACGCAGACGTTGGACACATACAGCGGCGCATACAACGCTATCGTTTTGCCGAAACGCTGAATAGTCAGGCTTTGCGCCTGCTGTGCCATCGGTTCAAGAAATTCCCGTGCGGCCGGAGAAAGCAGCCGCACCAAACGTCCAATAGAGTATTTTCCCGGCAGCGATTGCAGTTCCTTTAATACATCGTCCGAATGAACCTGCTGCAATTCTTCCATCCATTTGTCGCGATGACCATCAAGATTCATTTCGGTCAGTTGAGTTTTGATGTCTTTAGTCATTGGAAAAAAGCCGGAAGTGTCAGCGCCCGGATTAAAATTTTATTCATTTCGCAAAAAGCCCGTCAACGGACTGGAGGCCTGGGCCTGTTTGCTTTGCGGCGCCATTCCTGCAAGGCGGGCCATTCGCCCCGCTTCGGTGGCCAGCTTAAAAGCCGTTGCCATCGCAACAGGGTCCGCCGCTGTGGCTATAGCGGTATTCACCAGAACGGCGTCGGCGCCCATCTCCATCGCCTCGGCGGCATGAGAAGGCGAACCCAATCCCGCATCGACCACCACCGGCACAGTCGCCTGTGAGAGAATGATTTCAATGGCGTCGCGGGTTCTTAAGCCCTTGTTGGAACCGATGGGAGCTGCTAAGGGCATTACGGTGGCGCAACCGACATCCTGCAATTTTTTGGCGAGTATCGGGTCGGCATTAATATAAGGCAAAACAACAAAACCGTCTTTGACTAATTCCGCCGCCGCCTTGAGAGTTTCCTCTCCGTCAGGCAGCAGATAATAAGGGTCGGGCGTCACTTCCAGCTTGACCCAGGCGATGCCGGTGGCGGCGCGGGACAGACGCGCCAGCCGTATCGCTTCCGCGGCATCTCTCGCGCCGGAGGTGTTGGGTAAAAGCAGGAATTTCTTTCTGTCTATCGCGCTCAGCAGGCTATTGTCGGGATTGTCAATATCCACCCGCCGAAGAGCCACCGTCACCATCTGCGTACCCGACGCTTCAATCGCCTGCGCCATAATCTGATTGGAGGCATATTTCCCTGTCCCAATAAATAACCGCGATTGAAATTCTCTGCCTGCAATTACCAGTTTGTCCATTTGTTTCCCAGATAAACAATCATCATTTATCAATTACGTCAGCCTCCGCCGACGAACCGGACCAGTTCGATGTTTGCGTTCTCGTGCAGCGGTGTGGCGTCAAATTCGGCGCGGGGGACAATTTTACCGTCGATCTCGGCCACGACGGTCGCCCGGTCGATATTCAAACAATGCAAAAGCTCCGCCAGTGTCGCCGGAAATGCATCGGCAAATTCACGCTCTTGCCCGTTGATTTTCAGCTTTGCACTCACAGTTTGTTCCCCAATAAAACAGACCTCAAATCATTCAATAGAATTTCAGCAATGGCATTGGCCTGATGATAGGCGGCGACGCCGACCCGCCCCGCCGTCAGAGGCGCACCCGCCGCAGTGCCGGAAACGCCGTCGCCGACCAGCACCAGCCGCGGCGAAAGACGCACTGTACGAATGTCGTTGCTTTTGCCGAAACCGGCCAGACCGCTGACTGTGACGATGATTGTGTTTTTCATCTTCGACAAGACGGTTTCCACAATCATTTGTTTCTGGTCGGCACGGTCAAAACATTCGGCAACAACATGCGCTTCGGCAAAAACACGCGGGATATTGTCCGGCGCAAGACGAACTTTATGGCCGACCAGATTTGCCTCAGGATTGATGCGCCGCAGATTTTCAAGTGAGACATCCACTTTATGACGGCCAATCTGGTCGTAAAAGTAATTCTGCCGGTTGAGGTTGCTTTCCTCGATCACGTCATAATCGGCCAGAATCAGTTTGCCGACCTTCAGACGCGTCAGCGCAACGGCCACATTGGACCCAAGCCCGCCTAAGCCGGCAATCCCCACCACCGCATTTTTCAACTCAAAAAACGTATGCAGA
>Ga0315279_10004170_pt1 | contig 19566 bp, 18 predicted proteins | sample YL17G06_20_MG_FD_203694 | JGI IMG/M metagenome (GOLD analysis project Ga0315279, IMG submission 203694) | Sediment microbial communities from Yellowstone Lake, YNP, Wyoming, USA - YL17G06_20 | ecosystem: Environmental > Aquatic > Freshwater > Lake > Sediment | place: USA: Wyoming | collected... | reverse complement strand
TCTCGGTCGGCGTGGGCGTCAACGTCTCTGTCGGGACCAGGGTCTCGGTCGGCGTGGGCGTCAGCGTCTCCGTCGGGACCAGGGTCTCGGTCGGCGTGGGCGTCAATGTCTCCGTCGGGACCAGGGTCTCGGTCGGCGTGGGCGTCAACGTCTCCGTCGGAGTCAGGGTCTCCGTCGGCGTGGGCGTCAACGTCTCCGTCGGAGTCAGGGTCTCCGTCGGCGTGGGCGTCAGGGTCGTGGTAGGCGTGACGGTCGGCTCTGGCGCCGTCTCGGAGATCTTGGCCACAAAGGCGTCATAGCTGCCCCTGTAGGTGAGCCCAGGGCCCACTGTGGCCGGGAAACTGGGCGGGGCAGAGCAGGTGTCTCCAGTTATGTACACATCTCCCTGACTGTCGACGGCCACTCCTGCGCCGGCGTCGTGCTCAGAGCCACCCACGTAGCCGCAGTACACGAACCCCGTGCCGCTGGCGCTGATCTTGGCCACGAATGCGTCCAGCACACCGCCGAACGTGAGGCTGGGCCCGACACTCACCGGGAACCTGTCCGGTGCCGAGTTGGTCTGACCAACAACGTACACGTTGCCGCTGCCGTCAACCGCAATGCCAGAGCCTTCGTCGTCGCCGTCGCCGCCGATGTAGCCAGAGTAGACCAGGCTGGTGCCGCTGGGGTCGACTTTGGCCACAAAGGCATCATAGGTGCCACCGCTATAGCTCTTGTAGGGCCAGGACCCGGCTGTAGGGAAATTGGTGGAGGCTGTGTTGCCCGTTACCACGGTATTGCCTGCCCCATCGACAGCAATGCCGAGACCCACCTCGTCGGCGCTTCCACCAAGATAGCCGCAGTAGTCCAGCCCGGTGCCACCAGAGTTGACCTTGGCAACAAAGGCATCGCCGCGGTTCGTGCCGCCCATGTAGGTCGGCCCAAAACTGCCCCCAGCGGGCAGGTTGTCCGAGAGGGTGTGGCCCGTGACGTAGGCGTTGTCTCCATGGAGGGCGATGGCCAAGCCCGAGTCCCAGTCACGGCCGCCCAAGAAGCCGCAGTAGACAAAATCAGAGCCGTCGGGTTTAACCTTGGCCACAAAGGCGTCGGTGCTGCCTCCCAGATACGTGAGCGAGGGTCCCATCTTGAGCGGGAAACCGGTCACAGACCAGGTGGCGCCGGCGACATACGCGTTACCTGCGCCATCCACGGCAACGGCCTGGGCTTCATCCACGTCTGTGCCACCGATGTACCCGCAGTAGACCAGATCGATACCGGCCGGGTTCACCTTGGCCACGAACCCGTCACTGTAGCCGCTGTAGGTGAGGCTGGGCCCCACCCGTTCGGGAAAGCTGCTCGGTTCGGACTGGGTCCATCCGGCGATGTAGGCAGCTCCCGTGCTGTCGACGGCAATGCCCCGACCTTCGTCTTCGTCGCTGCCGCCGATGTAGCCACAGTAGGCCAGGGTCAACCCGTCCGCAGAGACCTTGGCCACAAACGCATCCTTCAGGCCACCGCCGAATGTGATGGACGGTCCCGTCTGCACAGGGAAGGAACTGGCTGGGGTGGACTTGGTCCAGCCAGTGATGTAGGCGTTGCCGGCACCGTCCACCGCGATGGCGAGGCCGAGCTCATCCGAGCTGCCACTGACATATCCACAATAGACAATCACAGCCGGATCGAGCACCAGGGTACGGCTGCGGTCATAGGGCCCCACTTGAAAGCCATACGAGCGTCCGTCTGCGCCGGTCTCGGGTTGCATGTCATAGGCCACGTCCACCGGGACCTGTCGGCCGTCCACCTCCTGGTAGGCGACCGGCCTGTCGTCGTGGAACCCACCCAGCGGAGTCGCAACCTGCAACTCGCCGGCGCTGCCAAGGATGACCGACGTTGCGCCGTGGTAGGCCAGTTGAATCTGCGCCGGGTCGGCACCAGGCTGCAACACAAACTGGTATTTGAGCCGGTTGACCGTGCCCGAGTACACGAGGTCAATCCCAGGCCAGAGGTCGTGGTAGACCAGACTGGCATAGGTCTTGAGTCCGGTCTTCCACCGCTCCTGTGGGCCGACGAAGTAGCTGATCAAGGCAGGAGTCAGGTCCCGGCCAACGGGCCTCACGTCGGGGTTCGCCGCCAGGAAGTCCAGCCGCACCACCCAGCTCTGCAGGTCCAATTCGGTCTGTGGCCCTGTCTGTGCGCCGGGTGCGATTCGGGTTCGACCCAATTCCTGGTGTGGTGCTGACGGCTCAGTGAGGACAAAGGTGATGCCTTCGGGGGTGAAATACAGGGTCTTGTCCTGGCCCTGGACATAAAAAGAGACGCGCGCATCCAACTGCCCGCCGTTCTCGACAAAGTACAGGGGGAGCTGGCCAAGTGATGCGGCTACGCGCGTCTCGGCTACCCCTGACTGTGCAACCGCCTCATTGCCTCCAAAGTGGCGCTGGCTCGCCGACGGAACCCAGAGCGGTCCCGTCAACAGCGCTAACGCCAAAACGGCGATGATAGCGAGCCGCTTCGGCATACGTGCCTCCCCCTGTCACCCCTTGCCGACTTGAGACCATACCCCTACTACTCTCATTATCTTCACGCGGCATTAAGGGGCCGTGAAAGAGGCACGCTTTTCGCGTAAAATCAGGAGCCCGGGCACGCAGAATGAGAGCTCAAGGGATGCTCTTCGGGCTCTCGCGATGCGGCGAAAGCACAGCAATGTCCGGTCGCTGGAGGGCGCACTCGTCCGCTCCGCACTACACCCACAAGATGTCCATCGCCCCCGTCTCGGTGTCCATGAACAGCAACCGGCCGCGCAGCAGCTCGCCGCGACCCGTGAGCAGCTTGACCACTTCCTGGACCTGCCAGGCGGCGACCAGCATGGGCGTGGCCGCGGGGTTGCCCCACTGGGTCTCGATGCCACGTTCGGGCACGTGACCTTCACCGTACAGCGCCGTCAGGCCCGGGTCACCTGGCAGGATGGTCATCACCTGCCCGACGTAGCCAGCGATGGCGCCATGCACCAGCGGCCGCTCCAGGATGCGCGCCGCGCGTTGTAGCTCCAGGCGCGTGGGCAGTGCATCCAGCGCATCCACCAACACGTCGGCGCCACGCAGCAGCTCGACCATCTGCGCTTCGTCCACGCGTAGGTGGTGGGCCACGACCTCCACTGCGGCGTTGACCCGGGCCACACGCGCTCGTGCCACCTGCGCCTTGGGCCGTCCCAGGCTGCCTTCGGTCGCCAGCATCTGGCGGTTGAGATTGTTTTCCTCAAAAACATCGCCGTCGATCACGATCAGTCGACCGACGCCCATGCGCGCCAGGCCCTCGATGATCCAGCCGCCCAGGCCACCCGCACCGACGATGCCCACAGTCGCGCGCAGCAGGGCCAACTGACCTTCAAAGCCTATAGTGCCCAGGTTGCGCTGGTAGCGCGCAGGCAACACGCGTTCCTGTAGCGCCGCCACCTCCACGTCTCGAATGGGCATCGCGCTCTCCTTGGCCAGTTGCTGCACGGCAGAGAGCGAGATCAGGGCGAGCGGCTCCCCTTGCGCGTTCTGGGTCGCTGTCGCCAACGTGCGCAACCGCGTTCCGATTCCTGTCATTCCAGCCTCCTGCAAGAGACACACAAATGAGATCGATGGGTAGGCAGCAAGTGACGCTCTGTCTCCCCCCATGACACGGCAAATGCGCTGTGATTACCCGCCAGCCACAGGCGGAAAGAGGCTCAGGGCGTCGGCATCGACCAGGACATGCTCAAGCCCTTCCACTTTGTCGTTGACCATCGCCACGAGAGCCACGCCGTCCGGCAGGCCCAACTGCGGTAGCAAAGCTTCGATCGTGGTCCCAGCAGGCAGATCGAGGGCAAGTCCCGAGCGAGGCGCATTGGGCCGGTACTGGCGCAGGGTAGCGTACAACTTGACGGTGATGCGCATCAGTACACCTTGGCCTTTTCCTGGCCGCGCAGGACGCGCAGCGCTCCCCGCACCATGCCCAGCATCTCATCCTCTCCCGGATAGACCAGCAGCGGCGCCATCCATTCCACGCGCTCGCAAATCCACTGCACGATCATTTGCGACCTGGCAAGCGCGCCGGCCAGCACGATGGCGTCGGGCCTGACGCGCAGAGTCGTAGCCATTAGCCCAATTTCCTTGGCTATCTGGTAGGCCATGGCCTCGTAGACCAGACGAGCGTGTTCGTCGCCCTGCGCGATGCGTCGCTCGACCTCCCGGGCATCGTTGGTGCCCAGGTGCGCCAGCAAGCCACCCTGACGGGTGAAGCGCCGGAAGAGCTCCTCGTAGGTATACTTGCCCGAGAAGGCAAGCCGCAGCACGTCACCCACCGGCAGGCCGCCGACGCGCTCCGGGGAGAACGGCCCAGTGCCATCCAGAGCCTGGTTCACGTCGATCATGCGCCCCTGGCGGTGCGCGCTCACCGAGATGCCCCCACCCATGTGCGCCACAACCAGGTTCAGGGTCTCGTAGGGACGTCCCAGGTCGGCAGCCGCACGCCGGGCCGCGCTCTTGAGGCTCAGCACGTGCGAGAAGCTTCTGCGCTCGATCTCGGGCAGCCCAGAGACACGCGCCAACGGATCGAACTCGTCCACGCAGACGGGGTCCACAATGAACGCCGGCGCGCCGCTTTGCAGCGCGATCTCGTGTGCAATCAGCGCACCGAGATTCACGACGTGGTCACGCTCTTTGATCGGATTGCGCAGCTCGTCCAACATGCGCTCGTTGACGGCGTAGGTGCCGCCGGGCAGCAGGCGCAGCAGGCCCCCGCGTCCAACAACTGCACTCAGCGACGTTACGGGCACGTTGTACTTCTGGAGCACTGCGAGCACCGCATCACGACGGAAAGGGTACTGGTCTGGAATGCGCGGAAACTGTGCGATCTCGGTGTGGGCGTGCGCGATAGTCTCGGCGCAGATGGGGATTTCGTCCTCGAACACACCCACCTTCGTAGACGTGGAGCCCGGGTTGATCACCAGGATGCGTAGGTGTTGTTTGGTCATGGTCGTCACCTCTTCTGGCAGTTTGGACAGTAGTGGGTGCCACGCTGGCCAACAACAATGCGCTCGATCGGCGTGCCGCAGCGCACGCACGGCTCACCGCAGCGCTGGTACACGCACAGGTTCTGCTGATTGCCCCCTGGGTTGCCTTCGACGTCGCAATAGCGCGCGTCGGGCAGCGTCGTGCCACGACTACCAATGGCGCGCTGCAGGACTGCGCGAATGGCCACGTAGAGACACTCGGCCTCGGCTGGCGTGAGCGAACTAGCCTTGCGCAGCGGGTGCAGCCCGGCTGCGAAGAGAGCCTCGTCGGTGTAGATGTTGCCCAATCCGGCCAGGAAGGTCTGATTGAGCAACAGCGGCTTGAGCGCTCCCTTGCGCCTAGTCAGCAATTCTGAGAAGCTGGCCGGTGTGAATTCCTCTCCGAGTGGCTCGGGCCCCAGCCCCCCCGTGACCTGCCCCGGGTCCGGCGTGAGGTACATGCGGCCGAACTTGCGCGCATCGGAGAAGATCAGTTGGCGACCGTCCCCCAGGTGGAACACGACCCGCGCGTGGCCGTCCGGTTGCGTCGTCGCGGGCTCCACCCGCAACTGCCCGCTCATGCGCAGATGGATCAGAAGGTAGATGGGTCCCGATAGCGCGATCTGCAGGTACTTCCCTCTGCGTCCGACGTTCAGGATGGCGTGCCCCGGCAAGTCACGCGCAAACTCGTCCGCGTCGGGCAACGCTACGGAGCGCGGCCACAGCACGTCCCCGTGGGCAAACACCGCGCCTAGCAGCAGGCGGCGCAGGTCGCGCGCCAGCGTCTCGACCTCAGGCAGCTCAGGCACGCACCCTCCGGTAGGCCAATGCCGCCAAGCCCAGCAGGCCGCCCCAAAAAAGCGACAGGCAGGGCGACGTCGCGGGCGCAGGGGTACGACGGGGAACTGCAACCTGTGTGGCTCCCGGCACCGGAGTGGTACGCGGGCCCAGCCCGAGGCTCTTGCGCCATTGCAGGTCCAGATCGGCTACGCCAAACCCGTACACGCGCTGCAGTGCCTGCTCCTGGTACAGCCCCTCGCGAAAGGCGTCCAGCAACTGGGCCATTTTGTCCTTGCCGTGGGTTTGGAGCATGAACTCTACCAGGCTGTAGACCTCCCCGTAGAAAAGGTCCACTTCCGCCGGGTCACCCGCATAGCCAGAAAGGGACCGCACCGAGATCAGCGAGTCCGTGCGGATGGCCTGCTTGAGCGCTTCGGAGTTGCCCGCCGGCATGGCGCCTTCGGCATTCATCGCCAGGCCCTCATCAAGCCAACGCGGCAGGTCGCCGTACGGATTGTGCGTGGCCAGACCCACTACCACGTGCGCCAGTTCGTGTGACATGGTGCCTTTGACATCCGGGTGTGGCCCGAGGATCAGTAGCGTGGCCTCGTCCACCACCACGCCCAGCGTCAGGATGCGATCGTCGTAGGCCTCGCTGTGACGCGGCAGCGCCAGGCTCATGTCCGACTTGGTCTGATACATGTAGATCTGCACCGGCTGCTGGGGAGCTATGCCCATCTGGTCCTGCAGACGAGCCAGCGATTGCGTGGCGTAACCGAGCAGGCGTTTGGCCTGCGTCTCGTCCGAGCCATACCAGTGCAGAACGACCTCTTCATCCTGCATCGTCTTCCAGTTGAAGCGATCATCGCTGTAGTCAAAGGACAGGGGATCCGTCTTGAGCACAGCGCCAGCGGCGTCCACAACTCGCCATTCATATTCGATGCGAACACCCGGGGGAAGGTCGCCTGACTCGAGCTCCCAGGTGTGGCTGAAGGCAGTCTGACCCGCCTTGACCGCGATCGGGACCTTGACGGTGACGATCTCCCCGCTGCGGCGGTAGTAGAGCGTCACTTCTTTCATGCCAACGGCGGCCTGGGCCCCGAGACGGAACACGATGCTCTTGGAGAAGTCGACCTTGTAGCTGTTCTCTGTGACCTGGACGGCCTGGTCGGCACGTGCTGTCAGCGCCGGCCCTGCCACGAGCCAGAGGGCTCCCAAGAGCGCCAACACCCATAAGACGCGACACAGGCCACTGCTTCGCTGGTGGAGCGACATTGTCACTCTAGTTCTTCCACCGCTGTGGAACGATACTGGTCGCCTACTTCGATCGTCATCTGCGGGATGTCGTTTTCCACCGGGTATTTGCGCTGGCAATCGCGGCACACAAGCCACTTGCCCTTGACCACGTCGAGTCGACCCGCGTCTTTGCCCGTTGCGCCAGAGTCCTGCACGCAAGCAGGGCAACGCAGCAAATCTGCATCGAGCATCCATTGAGTCGATTTTCCGATCATTGAACCTCCTTGACGAGTCCTCTGGGGACAGTATACACGAAAGCGGCACGGGAGCCAAAGAACCACACAGATGGGAGCGTGGAATGAGCTTTCCGAGAGGTCCCCCGGCGAGCGCCAGCAAGCCTGCGGCGCCACCTTCCGGAAGCGCTTTTGCCCGCCAGCGGTTTGGAAAGCGCTCTCGTCTGCGATATACTGTTCGCCTTCAAGGTCGTGGCAGACACTAGCAAGGCCAAGAGTTTGGAAAGCGCTCTCGTCTGCGATATACTGTTCGCGGCAGCAAACGCGCGAGGAGGACACTGTGATCATCGAGAGACTGGTCGTGGGCGACCTGCAGACCAACTGCTACCTCGTGGGGGACGAAGCCACGCGCGAGGGCATCGTGATCGACCCAGGCGGGAATGCGGATCTGATCATCGAAGCCATAGAGCGCCTGGGACTCAAGGTCAAGTGGATCGTCAATACACATGGCCATTTTGACCACGTGCTGGCCAACCGCGAGGTCATGCAGGCAACCGCCGCGCCGCTGGCCATCCATCCCGATGACGCCTCTATGCTGACCAACCCCCTGCGCGGCTTTGCCCTCTTCGCGGGCCACATCCAGCCCAGCCCACCGGCCAGCGTGTCTCTCACAGACGGGATGGTATTGGAGCTTGGCGCACTCAAGCTGCGCGTCCTACACACTCCGGGACATTCTCCGGGCAGCATCAGCCTGTGGTGTGCCGAGGAGAAGGTCGTGTTCGACGGCGACGTCCTGTTCAACCAGGGCATCGGGCGCACCGACTTCCCTGGGGGCAGCTACAAGGTCCTCCTGCAGTCCATGCGGGACAAGCTGTTCACCTTGCCTGATGACACTGTGGTGTACTCGGGACACGGTCCGCAGACGACCATCGGGTTCGAGCGCATCCACAATCCTTTCGTTTCCTAGCCGGAGTGGTTTCCGTGCAAGCTGCGAGTTTCCAACTGACGATCGCCAAGGTGAAAGAGTGGCGCGACACGCGCTACCGTCGCCGTTCCGCCCTGCACCTGCGCGACTCGCAGCAGGCGCTGCACTTCATCGAAGACGTGGGTTTCTGCTTCCTCTTTTCCGCCAAGGGCATCGAAATGCCGACGCTATGGGAGGCCATCTGCGGTGAGTCCCGTGAGCTGCCCGAGCATCACGATGACGACGCGCTGGGTCGTGCCTGGGACTGGAAGGACGAGCTGCCCACGCGCGGCCTGGTCTTCTATGGCAAGCTGCTGCGCCAGAAACCCACGCTCGTGGCGTTGCGCCTAGTGCCTCACTTCTATGCCCTCTCCAAAAACTATGGCGACATCGAAGATTATTTGCTGGAATACCAGGAAGGCCGCCTGAGCGAAGAGGCCAGACGCGTCTACGAGGCGCTGCTGAAGCACGGCGCACTGCCCACCAGTCACCTGCGCCGCTGGGCGGGCCTGGAGGGCAACAACAACGCCCCACGCTTTGACCGCGCTATCCGCGAGCTGCAGTTGGGACTCAAGATCGTCAAGACCGGCATCTCGGACGCCAACTCGTGGGGCTACTGCTACGTGTACGACGTCTTGCTGCGGCGCTTCCCCGACTTGCCCGCCCAGGCCGGCAGCATCTCCTCCGACGAGGCCATGCACACGCTGCTCCTCACCCATCTGCGCAACGTGGGAGTGGCAACTCCCGCAGAGGTCGTGCGGCTGTTCACCTGGGAACCCTCCCGCCTTGACAGGCTCTGCGCGCGGTGGGCGGAGGCGGGCGAGCTCATGACAGGCGTGCGGGTCGAGGGCTGGCCCGGCAAGTACATGGGATGGCCGCCCTGCGTGTCGGCCTGAGCGAACGTCGGGCACTCGCGTGCTCACTACGAACCTAGCACAGCCATGGCACTCATGAGTACGCCGTCGGTTCGTAGTGCGCGCGCAAGCGCGTCCTCAGCGCACTTGGCAAACTCATCACTGTGCGCTACAATGGCCCGTAACGCTTGGAAGGAGTGTCCATTGGAACGATTGGGAGCCATTGCTGAAGGAATCCAGGCCACCCTGGAGGCCAAGAACGCGGCGCGCGACCAGGCGCTGGCACGCTCGCGCGAGCTGATTCGCTATTGCGCCAACACCATCCGCGCGGTGCATCGCGCCGAGTACGATAGCGCTGCGAAGCTACTCTCCGCGGCATACGAGGCGGCGCACCAGATGGCGGCCGACCTGACAGACCACCCCGACTTGTACCACACCGGCTACACGCAGGACGCACTCAAGGAGTTCGCCGAGGCCAGCATCACCTACGCCCTGATCACCAACCAGCCCCTGCCCAGCCCGCAGGAGCTCGACGTGCCGCCGGCGGCCTACCTGAACGGGCTGGGCGAGGCCATGGGTGAGCTGCGCCGCTACGCGCTGGACATCATGCGCCACGGCAGCATCGAGCGCTGCGAAGGCATGCTGCAAGCGATGGAGGACGTCTACAGCATTCTCGTGACCATCGACTACCCGGATTCGCTGACGGGCGGTCTGCGCCGCACCACCGACATGGTACGCGGCGTGCTGGAGCGCACCCGCGGCGACCTGACGGTTGCAGCACGCCAGGACGCTCTGCAGCGCGCGCTGCACAGCGTCGAGGCCAGGGTGGCGCCCAACCTCGCGCCGCCCGAGCCCACCTGGGACCTACCCAATGAGTGAGCGCGCATTAGAACCCATCATCCGCGCCAGTGAGCTGGGCCAGCACGCGTTCTGCGCCCGCAGTTGGTGGCTTTCGCGCGTCAAGGGCTGTCGCTCTGGCAACGTGCGCGAGCTTGCGACCGGCCAGGCGCTGCACCTGGCACACGGCCACGCCGTCCGCTCTTATCAGCGCCTGCAACGCCTGGCGCTCGGCCTTCTGGTAGCGGCTGCGCTGGCCGGGGTCGTCGGAATCTACCTCCTCACATGAGGCCTGTGATGAAGAGACGCGTCGTTCTTGCTCTGCTCGCGCTCTTGCTGACTGCCTGTGCGCTGGAGGCGGGCGGCCTGGCGGGCACGCCTGCCAGCACCCCGCCCCAGACCGCGGTTCCAACTGCCATAGAACCCACAGCGACTCTCGGGCCTTCCTCGACGCCCACACTTCAGCCGAGTGCGACACCCATACCGTCGCCCACGGCCACGCGCGGACCCGAGGCCTACTACAGACGCCTGATCGTGATCGACCAGGACGCGCAGATGATGTACGTCTACCAGAACGGGGCCAAGATCCGCTCCATTCCCGTCAGCACGGGCAAGCCAGACCAGGAGAGCACCTTTACGCCAGCCTGGGAGGGTGACGTCGGTCGCTACGTGGGCACGTTCTTCGCCTTTGGCACCTACGCCGACGAGGCCTGGTACCTGTTTGAGCATTACGGCGCGATGCTGATCCACGGTGCGCCGTACATCAAGCAGGATGGCGTCAAGGTCTATCAAGAGCTGGATGCGTTGGGCGTGCGTCCGATGTCACATGGGTGCATACGCTTGCCTCCGGACGAAGCCAAGTGGCTTACGGCCTGGGGGCCGCAGGGTGCGCACGTGATCATCAGGGCCTTGACGCGCAAGCTCTGACCAGACACATGTGCATGGCAACGGGAATTGCGTAGACCATGTACTGGCTCGTGTTTGCCGCCCTGCTGGCCTTTGCCTCCGTTGTTCTGCTCTGGTTGTCCCGCCGACAACGCGTTGGCACCGGCCTGCCCGTCGGGCAGGTGGTCTACTCCGATACGGAGGCCTGGCGGCCCTGCGAACAGCCCCTGTTCTCATCTCGCCTGGGCCTCACCGGCAAGCCAGACTACCTGGTGCAGGAACGGGGACAGATTGTGCCGGTCGAGGTCAAGCCAACTCGCACCGCAAAAGAGCCCTACGCGGGCGATGTGCTGCAGCTAGGCGGCTACTGCCTGCTGGTGGAAGCGGTCTACGGCCGTCGCCCGCCGTATGGTTACCTGAAGTACCACGAAGCGCTGTGGCGCATCGACTGGAGCGAGGACCTGCGCCAGCGGGTGCTCGCTACCCTGGCTCAGATGCGGGGCCTTCTGCACGCACGGGACGTGGAGCCGAACCATGAGGAGCCGCCGCGCTGTCTGCACTGCGGTCATCGAGAGCACTGCGAGAAGCGTCTGGCCTAAGTGCCTGCCTCAAGGCCCTGGCTTGCGCCAGGCCCAGGGTCCATAGTGGTCCTTCATCACCAGCCAGGTGATGTGCCAACTCGACTCCCGCACCTGGCAGCAGATTTCGCTCGCGGCGGTGCTGCCCTGCGGTCGGTCGAGCACCGTGTTGATGTAGTTGAGGTGCGAGAACAGTAGCAGCCCTGCGTAGGCCGTCGCTGCGGTGACGGCCAGGGCCAACGCGCTGTGGTACAGACGACGCCACCAGCCCGCGGGCAGCCTCGAGCTCAATAGCGCCGCCAGGCCAATCACAAACACCGGGTAGGCCTCGGCCATGCGCCGCATGCCAAAGCCCCAGCCCGCCCACCAGTCGTAGACCGAGGCGTTGATCAGCGCCTGCAGCACGAACATGGCCGCCAGACCCAGGCTCAGCGCCCGCTGTTTCCGGTAGAGCACGACGAGGCCCAGCAGGGCCAGCGCCGTCAGCGGCGCCCACACGAAGAGCCCCTTCTCGCTTGAGAACAGCACCTGCCCCAGGTGTGTGGGCCAGACCAGAAAGGCCGACCGGTTTTGCTCGGCCGCTGGGATCACCCAGGGCGACCCAAACATGCGCCACCACGAGTAGGGCACCAACCAAGCCAGTGCAACGAATCCCACGCAAAACGAGGCCAGAAGACGCCTTTCTCGCTTCCACAACAGCACGGCACCCAGTGGAAGGGCATAGAGCGCCAGTTGCCAGCGCACCAGTGCCGCCAGGCCTGCGGCCAGTCCTGCCAACAGCCACAGCCACCAGGCATGAGGTCCTTCGCTGCGCTCAGGATGACCGGGCGGGGCAGGCTGGGAGGGCACGCGCCAGCGCACACAGAGGTACAGCAGCAGGCTGACAGCCAGCGTGCCGGCCACGTGCGAACTGAACGGCTCCACGGTGGCATAGTACCACAGCGGCGTGCCCCAGAAGAGCGTCAGCGCTGTCACCAGCGCCGCCCTGTGCGAAGCCAGCCTGCGCGCAGCCAGGTAGGCCAACACCACCGCGGCCAATGCATACAGGTTGGTGCCCAGCATGGGGAAGAAACTGAACGCTAAAGTGACCCCTTGGTGCTGCACAAAGTAGGCGTCGTTGACATGCAGCAGGGGCAGATGGTCGGCGGCAGTGCTCAGCCAGTACCAGGGTACCCACAGCAACGCGCTGCCAAACGGGAACACCGACGCATAGCGGCCGGTCTTGCTGTTGAGGAAGACCTGATAGGTATTCACCTGGGCGAACTTGGCGGCCTGGTTGGTCAGGTCCAGGTCCCAGTCACGCGCCATGGAGTCAAGCCACATGAAATGCGCCAGGCCGTCGCCGCGCACCAGGGGTCGGTCCAGCACGAGGCAGCTCCCCAGCACCAGCCACACCAGCACTGCGAGGGCGAGGATCGTCTTGACCGTCTCCGGATTGCGCGCTTTGGGCATGCCCACCTCTGTGCGCATTATAGCGCGCACTGTGGCCGGTGGCCAAAAGGACCCTGCGCTGCGAGGGACAACCTCCCGAGGTGTTTTGCAACGAATTCCGGCAGGCGACTTGGCTCCACCCCTGCGAAAGGTCCTCCGATGCCGGCCGGCCACGAGTAGACAGCCCATCGCAATTGGGCTATAATTCACCGTACAGCCTTGGATCTCCGACAAGGATCATCAATGAAGCGATTCGGACTATTACATCACCCCAAGATCGCCGAGGCCGACCACGTGGCGCAGGAGGCCGAGACTGGCCTGCTGGCCCTCGGCGCATCCGTGTGGCGCGCATCCGCCTGGGACGACGCACAGGTATTCCAGCGCGCGCACGAGTCGGACCTGCTGATCACGTTCGGCGGTGACGGCACGATCGTGCGCACGGCACGCACCACCGCCGGCCACAATCTGCCCATCCTGGGCGTGAACCTGGGCCGCCTGGGCTTCCTGGCCGAAGTTCAGCCCTGGGAGCTTCCGGACAAGCTGGAGGCGCTGGTGAACGGGCAGTTCTGGTTGGAAGAGCGCATGATGCTGTGCATCGAGCTCAAGCGCGAGCAGCGGGTCGTGCAGTCGTTCCAGGCGCTCAACGACGCGGTGGTCAGCCGAGGCCGCATTGCCCGCGTCGTGCGCATCGACGCCCACGTCGACGGACAGTACCTGACGACCTACGTGGCCGACGGCGTGATTGTGGCGACGCCGACCGGCTCTACGGCCTATTCGCTGGCCGCGGGCGGCCCTATCCTGCCCCCCGACATGTGCAACATTGTGCTCACGCCCATCGCGCCACACCTCAACGTGGCCCGCTCGCTGGTGCTGCCTGCCACAGCGCACGTGCACCTGGCCCTCTCCACCGAGTACGAGGCCATTCTCACAGTGGACGGTCAGGTCGACCTGCCATTGAACGACGGAGACAGCGTGATCGTCGGCACCAGCCCTAACGTGTGCCGCTTTGTGCGCATGGGCGACCACGGCTATTTCTACCGCACGCTGCTGGAGCGGCTCAAGTGACGTGGTGCGTGTTTCGTGTCCCGTACCGCGAAGCGTCTCCGCATCCATCTTGGCAGGCGCAGGGGATTTGGTGTTGCCTGGCCCACAGTCCGTGGCACTGACTACAGCCAACTGCAAACCGCCAACTGGCAACCGACTTGCCGCGGAGGTTACCGTTGCTTTCCGAACTGACGATCACCAATTTCGCTATCATTGACCGGATACAGCTCACCCTCGTCCCGGGCCTGAGTGTGCTCACCGGCGAGACCGGTGCCGGCAAGTCGATCATCATCGACGCCGTCAGCACCCTGTTGGGCGGACGAGCGGATGCCGAGCTGATCCGCGCTGGCACGGAGGGCGCGCGTGTGGAGGGCATTTTTGTGCTACCCCCGACCCTGCGCGAGGAACTCACGCCGCTGCTGCAGGAACAAGGTCTGCAAGACGACAGCGGCGGGGAGCTGATCCTCGCGCGCGAGATCAATCGCTCGGGGCGCAATGTCTGCCGCGTGAATGGGCGCGCGGTGCCTCTGTCTGTCCTGGCACAACTCGGTGAGCGTCTGGTCGACATCCATGGCCAGAGCGAACACCTCTCCCTTCTGCGCGTCAAGGAGCACCTCAACTTCCTCGACCGCTACGCGGGCCTGCAGGAGCAGCGCGCGGCTGTGGCCGAAGGGGTGCGAGCGCTGCGCCGTGTGCGCGAGGAGCTTGCCAGCCTGCACCGTGATGAGCGTGAGCTGGCGCGGCGGGCTGACCTGCTGCAGTATCAGGTACACGAAATCGAGGACGCCCAGTTGCTGCCCGACGAAGAAGACGAGTTGCTGAACGAGCGCAAGCTACTGCTCAACGCGGAACGTCTATCGGAGCTGTCCCATTCCGCCTACCAGACACTCGCCGGCGGCGAGGAGCAGCATACCATTGCGGACCTGCTCGACAGCGTCTTGCGCGACCTGACGGAGCTCGAAAGGCTGGACGCCCAGGTCGCCGCGCAGCGCCAGGTCGTGGAGGAGACCACGTACCAGCTCGAGGACCTGGCCCGCATGCTGCGTTCCTACCGCGACGGCGTCGAGTTCAATACCGTGCGTCTGCAGGCCGTAGAGGAACGCCTGGACCTGATTCACGGCCTCAAGCGCAAGTACGGCGGCTGCATCCCAGAGATCTTGCGCTTCGCTCAGGAGGCTGCACGCGAACTGCACGCCATCACGCACAATGAAGAGCGCATGGCCGAACTGGAGCAGGAGCAGGCACGGCTGGTGGCTGACGTGGGTGCGCAGGCCGCGGCGCTCTCGGCGGAGCGGCGCGCTGCCGCCGAGCGGCTGTCGACTGGCATCGAACGCGAACTCGACGAGCTAAGCATGAAGCAGGCGCATTTTGTGGTGGACATCCAATGGAAAGAGGCCGAAGAAGGCCTGCTCGTGGAAGGCAAGAACTATGCCTTCGATCTCACAGGTATCGACCGCGTCGAGTTTCTGATTTCGCCCAACGTCGGCGAGCCTCCCAAACCCCTCGCCAAGATCGCGTCGGGTGGCGAGACTTCGCGCCTGATGCTGGCACTCAAAGCCGTGCTCAGCGCCGCCGACCAGGTGCCGACGCTCATCTTTGACGAAATCGACCAGGGCATCGGCGGGCGCGCGGGTGGCGTGGTTGGCCTCAAGTTGTGGGGGCTGACCTCCGAGCACCAGGTGCTGTGCGTGACGCACCTGCCGCAACTGGCCTGCTACGGCGACACCCACTTCCAGGTGGACAAGGCGGAAAGCGAGGGCCGCACCGTCACGCGGGTGCGCATGCTCGAAGGCCAGGAGCGCATCGAGGAGCTCGCTGCCATGCTCGGCGGCCCCGCGGGCAAGACCCAACTGCGCAGTGCCGAAGAGATGTTTCAGGAGACACTAACGGTCAAGTCACGCTAACGCGTTTTGCATGCTGGTCTCGCACCGGCTATAATGGGCTACAAATCAGGGACGGACCGCCCTTGGCCTTGTCGTCTTACGGGCGGACAAGCTGGAGCACAGGCATGAAGCAGAAGACAAACTCCATGCGGCTCTTGGAAGCCCACAAGATCCCCTACCGCGCGCACGAGTTCTCCCCCGAGATCCGCTCCGCCGACGACGTTGCCGACGTGCTGGGAGTTCCCCGCGACCACGTCTTCAAGACACTCGTCGTCACGCGCGAACACGGCAGACCGCTGCTGGTGATGCTTGCGGGCGACAAGTCGCTGGACCTCAAGCTGCTGGCCCAAGCAGTCGGTGAGAAGAAGCTGACCATGGCGACCCACAAGGACGCTGAGGCCGTCACAGGTCTGGAAGTGGGCGGCATCTCGACGCTGTGCCTGCTCAACAAGGGCTTCCAGGTCTACGCAGACCAGGCCATGCAGTCGCTGGCCGAAGTGTACGTCAGCGCAGGGGTACGCGGCATCAACCTGAGCCTGGCGTCTGGTGACCTGCTGCGGGTAACAAGCGCACGCGTGGTCAAGGCAGCACAGTCAGAAGAAGAATGAGGCAGTACCATGAGGAGAAGAGCGCCAAACCCCAACAACCCATCTAAATCCTACTTTATCGACATGGATGGTGTGATCATCACCGGCAACAGCGTGATTCCAGGCGCGGAAGACTTTATCAACCGGCTGACGGGCCGCGGCTGCAAGTTCCTCATTCTGACCAACAACCCGACCTACACGCCCGTGGATCTGCATCACCATTTGCAGATGCTGGGGCTCAACATCCCGGCCAAGCGCTTCTACACGTCGGCTATGGCCACGGCCCACTTCCTCAATTCACAGAGGCCGCGCGGCACGGCCTTTGTCATCGGCGAAAGCGGTCTGACCAGCGCTCTACATGAGATCGGCTACATCCTGACCGAGCACGAGCCCGACTATGTCATCCTGGGCGACACCACCATGATCAGCTACGACAAGATCACGCATGCCGTGCGTCTGATCATGGCGGGCGCGCGCTTCCTCGCCACCAACCCGGACGTGAATGGACCGGCCGAGGGCGGCATCGCGCCCGCCTGCGGCGCTATGGCCGCCATGATCGAGAAGGCAACGGGGGTCGCGCCCTATTTCATCGGCAAGCCCAACCCGCTCATGATACGCAACGCTTTACGCTACATGCAGGAGCACTCGGAGAACTCGGTCATGATCGGCGACCGCATGGACACCGACGTGATCACGGGCATCGAGAGCGGCATGGAGACTATCTTGGTGCTGAGCGGCGTGACAAAGCGCGAGGAAGTGGAGCGCTTCCCGTTCCAGCCCACGCACATCGTCAACTCGGTGGCAGACATCGAGGTGTAGCGCCTGTTGCGTGGTGCATGTTGATTGCGTGTTGAAGTGTGACGAGTGAAACGTGAACGCCGTCTCCGCTACCCGTTCCTTCACGTCGCACTTCTCACGCTGTCATTAGCTCTGCTGCTCCCGCGCTGGCCTCGCAGACGTATATCTCTGGCATGATTCCCATTTCGGCGGCATATGCCGAGCCAACCTGCTGGACGAAGGCATCCGCCGAGTCTGCGCGCACCAGGTTGACGGTGCAGCCCCCAAAGCCTGCCCCGGTCATGCGCGCGCCCAGGCAGCCTGGAGCGCCACGTGCCAGCTCGACCATGCGGTCCAGCTCACGGCAGCTCACCTGGTAGTCGTCACGCAGGCTGACGTGCGACTGGCCCATCAGCCGCCCAAACTCCTCCACGCGCCCCGCACGCAGCACAGCGACGGCCTGCAGCGTGCGTTCGTCCTCGCTCACCACGTGCCGGCAGCGCCGCAGCACAACCGGCGGCAGCGTTTGGCCCAAGCGTGCCAGGTCATCACTCGTCACGTCGCGCAGGTGCCTGACGTCCGGCAGGTGCTGCCGCAACCGCTCGACGCCCTGCTCGCACTCGCGGCGGCGCGCGTTGTACTCCGAGTCTACAAGCCCACGCCGCTTCATAGTGTCGCACACCACGATGGCCACATCCGGCGGCAATGGCGCCAGTTGGTGCTCCAGGCTGCGGCAATCGATCAGCAGCGCCTGGCCAGGCTGGCCCAGCACCGAGACGTATTGGTCCATGATGCCGCACTGGACGCCCACGAACTCGTTCTCGGCACGTTGGCAAAGCAGGGCCAGCTCTACCGGCGAGACGTCCAGTCCGGACAGGGCGCGGAAAGATACTGCGCTTGCCACCTCCATCGCAGCCGACGAAGACAGCCCAGAGCCAATAGGCACGCTGCCTGCGACTACGGCATCCATGCCGTTCAAGCGGTAACCCCTTTGCTGCAGGGCCCACGCCACACCGCGCACATAGTTGCTCCAACGCGCAGTCGAATCGGATGTGATCTGATCCAGCGCAAACTCGCTGCCCTGCTCGAACTGGACCGACCACAGGCGCACGAGGCCGTCGCTGCGCGCCCGCGCTGCCAGCACTACCTGCCGATCGATGGCCACCGGCAGCACAAAGCCGTCGTTATAGTCCGTGTGCTCGCCGATCAGATTGACGCGACCGGGGGCCTGGAAGAAGCGCGGCGGAGCGCCAGGGAAGCGCTGAGCAAAGGCATCGGAAGCCTGGTGCAGCAGGTCAATGAGGGATATCGTAGGGACCTCCTGTTGCGTGTTGCGTGTCGCGGATTCCGCCTTGCGTTGAGAGAATACCACAGGCAGCGCACAACTGCAAGTTGCGTGGGCTGCCAAGCCGTTTTGACCGGCCTTTGGTTGCGGCTACAATAGGGCAGGCCGTTGTCCGCTCGGTTATGGATTCAGACAGGAGGTCAACGATGAACAGGCTCCGCTTGCTCCGGCTCGTGATGTGCACCACTGTGGGGCTATCCCTGGCGCTGGTGGGCTGTGTCAGGCCGGGGCAGCCTACGCCCACTTCGCCCGCGCCCACGCTGACCTCCACTCCACCTGCGCCGACGGCCCCGCCCAGCGCGACGGTTCCGCCACCCACGCCCACGCTAACCGAGGCGCCAACACTCACGCCGGAGCCCGGCCCAACCAGCACGCCCGGCCCCGCGGCCCCTGGGGGGCTGCGCATCGGCTGGCTGGGAGGCCCACAGGCGCTGGACCCGGCCCCCGACCGCCCCGGCAAAGCCGACCTGGTGCTGGGCCTGATCTACGACCATCTCATCTATCGCAAGCTGGACAACACGTACGCGCCGGCCCTGGCCAAGAGCTGGTCCAGCCCCGATGGCGGCAAGACCTGGGTATTGGAGCTGCAACCTAACGTCAAAACCCACGACGGGCAACCCTTTGACAGCCAGGACGTCAGCTTTGGGCTGCACCTGTACCAGAACAACGCTGGGTTCCAGTACCACGCCGGGTACACGGCCACAGTGCAAAGCATCGAGGCCAGCGGCTCCAACCGCGTGACCGTGACCATGTCGCAGCCGGTCAACAACATCGAGGCCTATCTGCAATGGATTCCGCTCGTGCCCAAGCGCGCCTACGAGTCCGAGGAATTTGACAGCGGCGTGCGCATCGGCACGGGGCCCTTTGCGCTGCAGGCGTTTGTGCCCGGCCAGGTCATCACGCTGACCGCCAACACCAGCTACTGGATGGGCGCGCCGCGTGTGAGCAGCCTCGTCTTCCGCAGCTACGGCAGCGCCGACGCGCTGGTTGACGCCCTCAAGACCGGCGAGGTGGACGTGATCACGGACGTCCCGCCAAGCTCGATTGCGACGCTCAAGACCGATTCCCGCGTGCAGGTCGTGACCGGTCCGCAGGTCCACTTTCGCGACTTGCTCTTCAACGTCTCGACCCGGCCC